>UOEE01000107.1_pt1 | contig 13087 bp, 8 predicted proteins | sample 1990011 | NCBI WGS metagenome assembly UOEE01 (sample SAMEA4728526, study PRJEB27164) | hydrothermal vent metagenome | biome: marine basaltic hydrothermal vent biome; feature: marine hydrothermal vent; material: mineral | place: Pacific Ocean | collected 2011-06-14/2011-07-23 | depth 1741 m | reverse complement strand
AGTCGGTGCGGATTTCAATTGATGAGCCGCCGCGTAAGATGCCGCCTTGGTCCCTAAACTCCATGAACAAACGGCTATTGCCCGGATCAAACGGGATATTGCCCGTGGCGGAAACAAATGCGGCAAAGGTGCGGGTTTCTCCGTTTACCGAATTAATGGTCACCGATTGCGCCGGTGTGCCGAGACATTGAGAATCTATCGGATTGGTTTCACAAACAGAAGAAACAAACGGCAATCCGGCCCCACCATCATTTACCGAAAATGTCAGGGTGTCATTGGCTCCAATGGCGGCGCTGGCAATGACAACAAAGCCATTGTCAGACGCATTTTGCATTTGATTAACCCCGCCCACCGTCGGTGACAATGCAATGGTTAGCATATCAGCAGGTGCGATGGAGGCAGATGAAAGCGTAAATGTATTTACCCCATTGGTAACCAATGAAGACGTGCCTTCGGCGCATTTGGCTACGGGTTTTAGCACTTCTTCGGAAAATGTGGTGGAGGGGGTAACAGCAAAAACAAAACCTTGCGCGCCATTCGCGGCAATGCCAGTTTTTGTATCTGGGGTACCGCTTGCAACATTAAACGCATCCACGGTTTGATAAGAAAATCCACCGACAAAATCCGTCAACGGCAGTGTTAATTCACATTCTGTAGCAGCAGCAGCGGCGGTGTTTAACACCGTCATAAATCCGGTAGCTGTGGTGCCGATTTTCACCGAGCGGGCATTTGGCAATACAGCGCTTATCAAAGCGGGCTGTGTTGTTGAGGCTGAAAACCATCCCAGAACAATTGTTCCACTGGCCCCGCTCACCCCATCCACGGCGATTTTGTATGATTGCCCCGATGTGGCAGTAAAGGTAAGCGCGCTGGCGCCGGGCGTGAACGCTGGTTTGGAAACCGATGCCGCACCTTGGTTGTTATTCGAGGCAACGGGGGTTAGCGCCCCAACCGCCGTGCCGGTATATACGGCTAATACTGAATCAAAAGCCGTGCCATCGGTGTTAAAACTAAAGTCGCCACTGGACGGCGCGGTCCAGTCAAACCAGACAGAACGGGTCGCCGTCTGCCCAGCATGAGCTGGCTCGCCAGCTTCGGCTGTGGCATTGGCGCTGTGGGTTATAGTGCTTCCCGAAGCACTAGAAATTGCAAGCGCCGAAGCAAATACATCCGGGCCAATCGCACCATTGGGCGAAATATTCAGATTATAATTGCCATTCGCACCATTAAATCCGTCAATTGCAATATAATATTTCGTTCCAGCCACAGCATTAAAAGTTACTTTTGCAGTAAGATCTGCCGGGAAATTTACATCATCATTATTGGCAATAACCCCAAGATTGTTCACAGATGTGCCAGTATATACACCAAGAACCGTATCAAACCCGCTGCTGGCTGTATCTATGCTCACGCTACCAGATATTGGTGATGTCCACCTAAACCACACAGATGAACCACCAGCATTGGTACCGCCTTGATGATTAGGTTCACCGGCTTCTTTATTGGAGCCGGTACTATCGCCGGACGTAGAAACAGTAATACCAGAAAGCGGCAAGGCATCCGCAAAGTTATCGTTGAGCAAAGGTAAGACCACACTCAAAGAGGCGGCTCGGGTCGTGGAGTTCGCGCCTACAGTAAATGTAATTACCCCTGTACCCGTTTGCCCGGCAGCAACATTCGCCGTTACCACAGACACCGTGACCGTGGCGGATGCCCCGGCGGCAATGGTGCCGGATGTTGTATCAAAACCCAACCAGTTCTGGTCACCAGCAACGGTGAAATTGGCGGCAGAAGCACCATTATTGGTCAAGGTATATGTTTTGGTGGTAAATGTGGACAAATTCACCAAATCACCGCTGGCCAAAAACCCGGCAATTGGTGTCAGCGCAACATCTCCCAAACCGGTGCCGCCTGAAGCCAGTAAATCACTGGCCAGATCTACGCGGATACGGGGTTTGGTAATGTTGTTAACCCGTCCGTCATTGACCGGTGTGCCGGTGGCTTTTAAGGCATTTTCAATATCATCAACCGTGGCACCGGGAAATTTGGAGCGAAGCAGAGCAAACGCACCCGCCACATGCGGTGTGGCCATAGATGTCCCGCTTAAAACAGCCGAATACGAAGTGCCGCCAATGAACGGATAGGCAGCCCGAATAGAAGAGCCAGGTGCCAGTAAATCCACCAGTTCGGAGGAGTTGGAAAAAGAAGAAACCGCATCTGCTTTGGTGGTTGAACCCACGGTTACCGCAGAAGAGATACAGCCAGGTGCCGTAACGCCGGTATCAAAACCGTCATTGCCCGCAGCAATGACCGTAGCCACACCTAAGGTCCGCAATTGATTAATTAGAGCTAGGGTTTGCAGGTTATGGCTGTCACAGGTCGAGGCATTAGTCACCTCCTCCCCGCCGCCCAATGACATGTTCACCGCAGCAATGTTCAAGGCCGCCGCATTATTGATCACATAATCTAATCCAGCCCGCTGATCCGAGTTAAAGGAGCGAACACACGGCGCTTTTGCTGGATCAGGCGGGGTGCCATCCGGGTCACAAGCACTTGCATCATTGAATTGGGTAAATACCTGCACCGCAACCAAATTTGCGCCGGTGGCCACGCCATTTAACACGGTACCACTTTGCAAGGTCATGGTCCCGCCCATCGCTGTAGAGGCGACATGGGTGCCGTGGTCACAACCATCAACCCCTTCGGTAGTGCCTGTTGTTGCTGGATCATCAACCGGACAGGTATCACCAGCATTGGCGCTGATTTCCGAATCGGTGCCGTCCGGACAAAACGAAGTTGAGTTTGAAGCAACTGATGTAGATGAAAAACAAGCAGAACCGGTTACTCTTCCGCTCATCATAACATGATCGTGCGAAGAGCCAGTATCCAGCACAGCTACCGCCACACCAGACCCGTTCGAGCCGCCGGCCCAAACCACGGGCGCACCAACTAAAACCGTTGATTCATTCAATGTAGGCTTGGACAAAAAATCTTGATAAATCCGGGTAACCCGAGGATCCGCCGCCAGTTGTTCCATTTCGGACAGTGTTAACTCCATCGCCATGCTAGGCACATTGTCCAGTTTGCGAGCTAGAATGGGTCCGGTATCTATTGCACCAGCCTTAACCGGCGCTTCATTGGCGCTGGACAATGCGCCACCAAACACGTTTTGCAACAGGCTATCGCGCGTATCGGTCACCATGCCTCGGCGAAAGGAAAAACTGTCAGCCCCTTCGGGCATTTCTGCTGCTGGAAGCGTAAAATCTACGTTTACCCGCGCTCGCGCACCGGATTGTACTTTGTCGGCAAAACGGCCTTCGCCGAGTTCGATTTTGGCATTTTGCGCCAAAGATGGCCCCGCCAGCAAAACAAAGCCAAAAATAGCTACAACATTCATCCAAGTTTTGCGCATTTTAGAGGTCTCCAAAATTATCATTCACCAGATTGGTAAAATATACTCAGAGTACTTAGTTTTCCGAGCAACGACTTAGGGTTTTATAAAGGATAGTTTTTATAGTGTCCATAATGATGCCCAATATTATAAAACCCTGACGGTTTATTCCCCGAACGAACCGGCAGCACCGGGAAAGACCACCGGGCTTTGTGCGCCATTTTTGGCGACCGAGGCCACGCCAAAATAGTAATTGTCAATAACGATATTTTCCAAAACATATTCATCTACCTTGCCAACAAACCGCGAGAATTGCCATTTTGGTTGGTCGGTAAAGCGCCAATATACCCGATAGCCAGCCAGATTTTTGGCTGCATCTCCCGTAGCCATTTCCCAACTGATATGCGTGGAAGGTTGCACCGCGCCTTTGAGCTTCACTTGCGCAGGAAATGGTGGCGCATCGGCCATTTCAGCCAAGCTTACGACATTTAAGGCGGTTAATTTGCGGGCATAGTCAAAATTGATGCCTTCGATCACATCACCAAATTTGATGCCATTTTCAGTGCGCAGGTCTTGATGTTGGCGGTTGTAATTTTCATGGGTTTCCATGATCCGCACGCCGGGAATGCCCACCGCGTTAAACGGACGATGGTGCCCGCCGCGCCCGAACCGGTCGAGTCGGTACACCATCATCACGTCCAAATTGGGGATATAACGATCAGCACGCTCGTCGATATATCTGGCTAAATTGCGCGAGGGCGAGTCGACCTCACCACCGGTAAAACGCCGGGTGCGGGCTTCTTCTGCGGTTTCGGTATCTCTGGTGCCTTCGGAAAACACCCGGGCCACGGCATTATCTATCACCCCATCAATGCCAGCGATATTGCCGATCATATCATTGTTCAACACCGCTTTGATCCGCCAATGATTAGCCAAAGCGTGTGCCGCCACGATCTTGCCACCGAACAAACCTTGTTCCTCGCCGGACAAACCAGCATAAATAATTGAGCCGTCAAATTGGTGTTTCGACAATACCCGTGCCGCTTCTAATACCCCGGCCATGCCGCTGGCATTGTCGTTGGCACCGGGACTGTCGGCGGTGGCGTTCATCGCATCGGTAACCCGGCTATCAATATCGCCGGCCATTAAAACATAGCGATCCGCATCCAATTGGCCGCGCTGGATGGCCAAGACGCTGACCACCTCCACTGGCTGCGGAATGCGGTTTTCGCCGGTAACGGTGTCGCTAACATAGACGACTTGCAAACAGCCGCCGCACTCAGCGCTAATGCGCTCGAACTCGGATTTAATCCAGCGCCGCGCCGCGCCAATGCCGCGTGTCTCGGAAACCGTATCGGAAAGCGTATGCCTAGTGCCAAAATCCACCAGTTTTTGCACATCATGACGCAAATTTGTTGCTGAAACATCTGCGGCCAATTCATGCATTAACTGCACATCCCCCGGCGGCGCATCGGCAGCCAAAGCCGGTAAAACAAACCCAAAACCTGCAAGTAACAAGCTATATCCAATGGCGCGAAACTTCATCTGACAACCCTTTTTTATTTTGTGCAAACCATTATGGCAAAAAACCATATCCGGGTCAAAAGCCCGGGCAAGTTTATTCTGATGGTTCAGATTTGCTGTTTCTGATATATTTCATCATCAATGGCATTTGAGAAAAAGCGAACAAAAACGTGGCCGGTAAAAACCCGGCAACTTTGACAACCGCCCAAACGCTTTCACCAAATGTGCGCCAGACAAATTCATTCACCCCAGCCAGAAATAGAAAAAAACCAGCCCATCGCCACGTTAATGTGGTCCAGACCGGCTCTGGCAAATCAAACGCCGCCTCAAACAATAGTTTCAAGAAGTGCTGACCAAACCAAAGCCCGCTTAATAACCCCGCTGCAAACAACAGATAAATAATGGTGGGTTTAATCATGAAAAACACCGGATTGTTGAAATACAATGCCAAGCCGCCAAACACCAAAATCATCGCCAATGTAACCAATGGCATCACCCGGATGCGTTGGCTTTGCCAATAAGAAATACCCACTGCAATACTAGTGGTCACCATAATCACCGGGATGGCCAGCATCATGTTTTTACCGGTTAAAAAATACACCAATAAAAATGCCAGTAATGGCAGCAAATCAAGCCAAACCTGATTATTTTTCATCTTACTTATTCTCCTACTTTCAAAAACCTGCGCGCTTGTAAAATTACCAATCAACTTGCAGCCGCATTTGCAAGCCATCTGCCTGAAATTTATCGCCACTGGCATCGGTATAGTTCAGTTTGACCCGCAAATGGCTTTGAGGGTACCAAGTCAAACCCAATGTCCAAGCATCCGCCTGTTGATCACCAGATCTTCTGGCGTCCAGCCTATCATATCGAGCCACAACTTCCCAGCCGCCAAAACCACCTGCAGACAGAGGGCGCAATGGTTTGGTTCTGTCAAACTTGCCAGCACCAGCTTTGTATTTTCTGGTTTCTCCGCTGAAAAAATATCCAACTTGCACAAAACCGCCTTCGGCGAAACCCAGATTGCCATCCTCGCGCATATATTCAGCCTGTGCATGAAAGGCACCAAATACAGTGGCCGCTTCCAACCCGTATAACAGTGCCTCACCACCAATTTGCGGGTTGATCTTTTCACCAGCCAGATGCGCCCCCCAACGAGCGGAACGCTTGGGCGCAAGCGCCGCTCGGTCAGTGTACCGAACAGAGGCACCAAAATGCAGTATTTTTGTCTTTTCATTGATCGGCGCAAAACTTCCCCGGGCGCTCAACACAGTATTTCCCGGCGTATTATCTTGTTTGCCATTGATAGAGTTGCCAAACACTCCCGCCGCCAGACCGTAATTGTTTCCAGTTTTGGCAATACTTACCCCGAGCCGACGATCCAGACCAAATGCATCAGTGATCATGCCGCGTTCCAAAAACGAGGTATTGCGGGAAGAGGTTTGTTCTTCCATTGAATTGGTGGTTTTCATCTGTCCGGCCCGGATGGTAACTGGCCCTTTCCACGCGATATTTACATTTTTAAAGCTGGTTTTGTTTCCGGCAAAATCCAACTCCCCCACATAAGCAAATTTTCCATACCGACCCTGCACCCCGAGCCGGGCTGCACGAAACTCATTTGCATTGATCTGTGTTTGCCCACGACCAACCGGGGTTTCTTTTAAGGCCACAACATCATAATAAACCCGCCCCCGCAATTTCAGCCAGTTTCCATTTGCATCTTTGTATTTTGGAGCGCCCTGAAATAAGACCGCCAAAGGGCTACCGGTGGTTTCGTCAGCCCGGATAGGTGATGCCAGCAAAACAACAAACATGCCAGCAAGCACCGTATAGACGGTAAGGTTCATGACAAACCCTTTGCAAAAAGGATTTTTTGGTTTTTGTCGGCAAGCGATACCTTTTTTGTAACAAGTCGGCACATCCATGACCGCATAACCGTTCCACTTCCAGCGTTAGTTAAAACAGGGCATCATTGCTGCACCCTATAACAATACTTCACAAAAAAAACAGGCTATAATAACATTTTCACGCCCCCAAATGACGAAGTTCGAACGCAAAAATCCGAGGTGAGGCATTTACATTTATGGAAATGGCGCGCCCCCTCGAACGAAGTTCGAATGCTAAAATCCGAGGTGAGGCATTTTCTTTTAGGGAAATGGCGCGCCCCCTCGAACGAAGTTCGAATGCTAAAACCCGAGGTGGGGCATTTACATTTATGGAAATGGCGCGCCGAGGAAGATTCGAACTCCCGACCCCCAGATTCGTAGTCTGGTGCTCTATCCAGCTGAGCTATCGGCGCATGTTTGCTGTGAATTACACAAGCGGCGCGCAAGCTAGCGTTCAAAGCGACGTTCGGCAAGACAAATTACCAAAAGAATTCAGTGAAATGAATTTGGCAAATTCTCAGCTTTTTTGGTGCACATACTCTGCCCATGACAAATGCGGCCCCAAAGTGGTGGCGCAGCTAATGGCGCGGCCTACAGCACGGGTTAATGTATCAGCTGCCAATGCGCCGATTTGCGCCAATAGCAAGGCATTTACGGCTTGGTTTTCTGGCTGATTTTTGGCCAAAGCAAAAATCACATCGCCATCAAACGGCGCCGCAATCGGGCGAATGGCGCGGGCCAAACCAGCTTGGGCCATTTTGGCCATGCGCTTGGCTTGGGCGGGGGTGAGCGGTAGATCGGTGGCGACAATGGCCAAAGTGGTATTTTGCCGGGCGCCGGGGTTGATTTTGGCTGCGCCCCAGTCTTGCAGCTCGAACGAAGTGGTGGGGGCGTTTTGTCCGTCTTGCATAAACGGCTCGGCCCACAAACGGGTGCTGCCCGGCATCATTACCGAGCCAAAACAATTGACAGCAACCAAAGCTGCCACCCTAAAACCTGCGTCTGATTGTATGCTAAACGAGCCAAGACCGCCTTTGATGCTGCCAGCCAAAGCGCCATATCCGGCACCGGCATTGCCCTGCTCAAACTCTGTGCTGATATTGGCCAAGGCCGCTTGGCCCAGCCGGTGATAGGGCGGTTGTTCGCCCCATTTTTTATCGCCGCCATTGGCCAGGTCATACAAAATCGCCGCTGGGACAATCGGGGATTTGGGCACGCCGGGTAGCTCACTTAAACCAAAACCTTCACCATTTGCTCCCAATTTAGCCACCACCGCATCGGCTGCGGCCAAGCCATAAACCGAGCCACCGCTAAGCACGATGGCATCCACTGCATCGACCAAGTTTTCTGCGGCCAAGGCATCGGTTTCGCGAGTGCCGGGGCCGCCACCGGCTATATCCACGGCGCACACCATTGGCGAGGTGCAACGCACAACGGTTACGCCGGTGCGGATTTTCTCATCATGGGCATTTCCGACCAGAAGGCCGGGAATATCGGTGAGCAGGTTTTGCTGTTTGTTTGTTGTCATGGCCAAAGAATAACCACTAAACCAGTTTGGCGCAAATTCGGATTTCATCCAACAAATCGGCAATGGTCTGGCGGGTGGTGAGCGGGTTCATAATTGCCAACCGCAAATAACGAATGCCGTTTACTTCTGCCGTTGTGATGTAAAACTTGCCGCGTTCCAGCACTTTTTTGCGAATGGCGCTTTGTTTGCCCGGCGCATCTGGTTGGTGCAAAAAACATAAAATGTTGGATTGCGGTTTGTAGGGACAAGAAAAATCTGGCTCGGCTTGTATTTGTCGGTAAAAATCTTTTGTATCAGCATATTGTTTTTCCACAAATTTGGCCATCCCGGCCTCGCCTTCCATGGCCAATACCCAAAATAATTTGGTACCCAAATGTGCTTTGGTGCATTCAACGGTAAACGGGGCTACGTCAAAACCGGGTTGGTCTTCTCCGTAAAAAATATAGCTGCCTTCTTGCTGAAAGGCTTCGACTAAATGCCGTTGATTGCGGAACAAAACACCGGCGCAAAGCGCCGAGGTTTGCAACATTTTATGGGCATCCCAAATCATCGAATCCGCTCGTTCTATGCCCTTCATCAACTGCCGCTCGCAGGAGGAAAGCAAAGCGCTGGCCCCGTGTGCGCCATCTACGTGTAGCCATAAATTATGCGCCGCGCAAAAATCGGCCACTTCATCAATCGGGTCGTATAATCCGGTGGCGGTGGTACAAGCATTAACCGAAACCAAAAAGACTTGTTGGCCAGCTTCTGTCGCCCGCGCCCAAGTTTTTTCTAGCTGTTCCGGGCGCAAAACTTCCAATGCATCAACCGCAGCCAAATGCAGTGCCTTTTGGCCAAACCCGGCAATGCTGACGGCTCTGGCCATCGAATAATGGCTAGCAGCAGGGGCAATCAGTGCCAAATTATTCGGCACGCCATCCTCCCATGCGTTCGGTGCAATGGCGGCCCTTGCCGCCAGAATCGCAGTTAAATTAGCCAGCGAGCCACCATGGGTTAAAACGCCTGCGCCATTTTTGGCGACATTTTCAAAATCGGTGAGGCTGTCTTTGGGCCGCCAACCAATTTTTTCCAACATCCAATTGACCACCACCCGTTCAATTACTGCCGCCGTTGGCCCCATCTCGTAAACCGCCATCGGATTATTGACCACGCCATGCACCATGTCGGCGATGGAGCAACCCAAATGCGGCACCGCTACTTGGTGACCAACAAAACCCGGATGGTGCATGTGTTGGCTATCTGCCAGATAAGGCTTTAGGAATTTTTCCACATTATCCACCGATAAACCACCATTGCGTAGCCACCCTTCAAGGCCCATATTGGCCGCCAGTTCTTCAGCAGATTTTTGCAACAAAACCGGAGTCTGTCCGGCTTCACTCTCGGCGCGATAATTTTGCAAGGCTGTCCAGACTTTGTGACCCAAAGCTGTTGCTTCATCGGGTGTGATACTCATGGCAACATCATTTCAGAGGTTTCTTTCTCGGTTTGCAATACCAACATAGACTCGGTAGCCATCGCGCCAGCTAAAGGCTTAATTTTATCGCGTAACAAAGCTTGCAGAGCAGCCGTACCGCTCACCCGGATTTTCATCAAATACGAACGAGCGCCGCTAATATGGTGCAGTTCTTGCACTTCGGGCAAAGCCACCAAACTTGCACAGTTTTCGGCTTCATTTTCATAAGCCATATCCAGCAACACAAATGCACACAAATGCAAACCAGCTAAATCCGGGTCAATTACCGCCCGCCATGCGCGGATGCGCTTTGAAGCATCTAGTTTGCGAATGCGCTCATTGGCGGTAGAGACCGATACGCCGACACTGTTGGCAATTTGCCCACAAGAAAGCCGACTGTCTTTTTGAATCAGCGCCAGAATTTTTCTGTCAACTTTGTCCATGAGCGGCATTATTCCCAAAATTTACCTAATTTCCAGTATATTTCCTGATATTACGCTATCAGTCAAGAATATTTCTGGTGTTTACATTGTTTTTTCGTAAAGCTATAACCAAACGAGGAGTTTCCGATGCAAAAACATGTTTTCAACCGCTTGGGCCTGTTCGGCTTTGTCCTTATTGGCTTGCTGATTGCCAGTTGTGGCGCAAGCACGTCTGCGCCTGCCAAAGATAAACCCAGTATTGCCAAACCAGCAATGGTGGCGGCGGCCAATCCATTGGCGGTGGAAGCTGGGTTGGAAATTTTGCGCCGGGGCGGCTCTGCGGTCGATGCGGCGGTTGCGGTGCAAAGCGTTTTGGGACTGGTCGAGCCGCAAAGCTCTGGTTTGGGCGGCGGGGCGTTTTTGGTGTATTATGATGCGGCCAGCGGCAAAGTTTCTTCGTTTGATGGCCGCGAAACCGCGCCAAACGGGGCATCTGCCGATATGTTTTTAGGCGAGGATGGCCAGCCATTGGGGTATCTGGATGCGGTGAATTCCGGCCATGCCGTGGGCGTGCCCGGCGCCATGGCGATGTTGGGCATGGCACAAGCCAAACACGGCAAAGTCAGTTGGGCCGGGTTGTTTAATCCGGCACTAAAACTAGCCGAAACTGGCTTTGCTGTCTCGCCGCATATGGCAGATCTGCTGAACCGGTATGGTCGCCGGGTAGGGTTGGACCAACAGGCCAGCGCTCGCGAATACTTTTTTCTAGCCGATGGCTCGCCGTTGCCAGAAGGTTATATCCGAAACAATGCTGCCTATGCGGCCTCGTTACGTAAATTGGCGCAAAACCCACGAGCTTTGCTTGAGGGCGAGCTGGCCGAACAAATTGTCGCGGCGGTCGCAATGGGTCCCCGACCCGGTGCTTTAAGTCTGGCTGATTTGCGGACGTATCAACCAAAAGAGCGGGCGGCGGTGTGTCGGCCTTATAAAGAGTTTCAACTTTGCAGCGCCCCGCCACCATCGTCAGGCGGGCAAGCGATCAATGCCACCTTTGGTATTTTGTCGCATTTTAAGTTTTCCGAAGCCGGAGCCAAAGACCCGGCCAATTGGCATTTATTGATCGAGGCATTGCGGTTGGCCTATGCGGATCGGGATCGATATATGGCCGATGATGCGCAGGTGGATGTGCCATTAAACGGCATGTTGGATGCGAGCTATCTGGCCGAACGGGCCAAATTGATCCAGCCGGATACGGCGATGGCCCGGGCTTTGCCCGGCAATCCGGCGGGCGCAGCTTTTGGCAGAGATGATACCCATGAAGAAAAAGGCACCAGCCATTTTTCCATTATCGACCAATGGGGAAATGCGGTTTCGATGACCACAACCATTGAATCCATTTATGGCAATAAACGCTTTGTTGGCGGATTTTTGCTCAACAATCAATTGACCGATTTTGCTCGTAATCCGGTGGATGCTGCTGGTCTGCCTTTGGCCAATGCGCCAGCGCCGGGCAAACGACCTCGTTCGTCTATGTCGCCAACCATTGTCTTGGGTGCGGATGCAAAACCTGTCCTGCTGGCTGGCTCGCCCGGTGGCAATTCGATCATTTCTTATACCGCCAAAGCCTTGGTCGGGGTGCTGGATTGGGGATTAAGCCCGCAACAAGCGGTGGACCTGCCCAATGTGGTGGCCCGGGGCGATATTACCCGCATCGGGGCGTTTAACTTGGATCCGGCTTTGGTTCCGGCTCTGGTGCAAATGGGTCATGAGATCCGCGCCACCAAAGGCGAAAATTCAGGTTTGCATCTGATCGAAATTATGCCCGATGGTAGTTTACGCGGCGGCGCGGATTCAAGGCGCGAAGGCGTGGCCCGGCAACCTTGAGCTAGCCGGTTTCATCCTGGCACCAATTTTACTACAAACACCGTGCCGTTCTCATCAGTTTTTTCCAGCAGCAAATCCCCATCATTGGCCCGGGCCAGTTCGCGGGCAATGGCCAAGCCCAGACCGGAGCCATTTTTGCGCGATGTGCCGGAAAACGGGGTAAACAAATCCGCTCGCATTGGTTCAGGAATACCGGGGCCGGTATCGGTGATCTGGCAGGCAAGCTTGCCGTTGCTTGACTGAATTTCAGCCAGCAAGTCGCCGGTGCCGTTCATGGCTTGGCTGGCATTTCTAAGCAGGTTGACCAAAATCCGATATAAATGATCCGGGTCGGCCCGCACGTCTAATTCGCGCGAGACCTGATTGGACCAATTCACCGCACAAGACGGCCCGGAACAGGCATCCAGCCATGCATCTTCTAGTGCCAGATATAAAGACAGAGTTTGCGGCACCGGTTTTGGCTCGGCAGAGCGCCCGTATTCAAGTGTAGTTCGGCTTAACGAAACCCCCCGGTCAATCGAGCGCACCAACCGTTCGCCCATTTTTTTGATTTTGGGATCATCATGATCGGCCAGACGGTCCGAAACCAGTTGTGCGCTGGTGAGGATATTTCTCATATCATGATTGATTTTAGCCACCGCCTCGCCCAAAGCGGCCAAATGAGCTTTTTGTTTTAATGCCGATTGCACCTCGCTTTGCAATTTGGCCAGCCCGGTTTCAGCGCTACCAATTTCATCACGTCGCTCGCTGGGTTGGATAATGCTTGTCGGGTCTTCCGGGGCTTGGCGGAATGTGATCATCGCCCCCGACAACCGGCGCATGGGCCGCACCAAGACATACAGCAATGTGCCATAAATCAATGCCCCGGCAAAAATAGAGATCAACAAAGATAACCAAAAGGTGCGTACTGAAAACGCGAACAACTCGCGTTGCAGATCTGATTCTAGCACCATAACTTCTAAAAAATCACCAGGTTTGTCATCCAGTTGTGCAATCACC
>UOEE01000331.1_pt1 | contig 13275 bp, 16 predicted proteins | sample 1990011 | NCBI WGS metagenome assembly UOEE01 (sample SAMEA4728526, study PRJEB27164) | hydrothermal vent metagenome | biome: marine basaltic hydrothermal vent biome; feature: marine hydrothermal vent; material: mineral | place: Pacific Ocean | collected 2011-06-14/2011-07-23 | depth 1741 m | reverse complement strand
GTTGAAGGTCTGCGTACCAACATCACTTGGCGCTACTTCGGTGGTGTCACGAATGACTCGGCTGCTCCTGCCCCTGTGGAAACGTCACTAGGTGCAGCGAATTACTTTGATGTGTCCGTTCAGTGGGAATTCATGGAAGGTGTCGTCGGGCGTGCCGGTGTGAACAACGTCTTTGAAGATGCTTTCCCAATTTCTATCTCTTCGGGTCCTGCGAGTAACGGTAATAACAATACCTATCCAGGCGTTTATGATACCGGCCGATTCTTCTTCTTCGGTTTGGATGTTGCACTTTAGATATTACAACCAAATAATATGAGAAATGGCGGCTTTGGGCCGCCATTTTTTTATCAATATTTTGAACCTGCATTATAATAATAACACAAACCTCTCATTTGGCTCATAACTGATAAAGCAATGGTTTGCCTGTTTACCGAAATTAGGCTACAGACTTTCAAGGGTTGGGTATCAAACAAATGGAATATAACCAATGAAACTAGCATCCTTAAAACAGGGTAGAGACGGGCGACTGGTTGTGGTTTCTAATGATTTGACGCGTTACACCGATGCGGGGTTGATTGCGCCGACATTGCAGGCGGCGTTGGATGATTGGGGCAATGTTAGTGGGCATTTGGCAGCGTTGGCGGAAAGCTTGGAGCATGGGGCGGTGCCGGTGGAGCGGTTTCATGAACGAGAGTGTGCCTCACCTTTGCCGCGTGCCTTTCAATGGGCTGATGGTTCGGCTTATGTCAATCATGTGGAATTGGTTCGTAAAGCTCGCGGCGCGGAAATGCCGGCTAGTTTTTGGACAGAGCCGTTAATCTATCAAGGCGGCTCCGACAGCTTTATTGGGCCGCGTGATGATATTGAAATGTCGCAAGACGACGGCTTTGGTATTGATATGGAAGCCGAAATTGCCGTGGTTGTTGATGATGTACCAATGGGGGCCGATGCGACATTGGCAGCCAGCAAAATCCGGTTGGTGATGTTGGTAAACGACATTTCTTTGCGCGCTTTGATTCCGGGAGAATTGGCCAAAGGGTTCGGGTTTTTCCAGTCCAAGCCATCTTCAGCATTTTCGCCGGTAGCGGTAACGCCGGATGAATTGGGCGCGGCGTGGGACGGCGGTAAATTGCATCTGCCGATATTGGTTTCTTTGAACGGTGAACCGTTTGGCAAAGCCAATGCTGGCATTGATATGACCTTTGATTTTGGGGTGATTATCGCCCATGCCGCCCGCACTAGGCCGCTTTGCGCTGGGAGCATTGTTGGCTCTGGCACTGTTTCCAACAAACTGGATGGCGGACCGGGCAAGCCGATTGCCGAGGGCGGCGATGGTTATTCTTGTATCGCGGAAATTCGGATGATTGAAACCATCGAAAACGGTGCGCCCAGCACACCGTTTATGCAGTTCGGCGACAAGGTTTCTATTTCTATGTTGGATGCGGATGGCAAGTCTATTTTTGGTCGTATTGAGCAAACGGTGATGAAATACGAATTGCCAAAATCATGACTTCTTCGGACGAAGGTTCTCGTAACTTATTACAATTACAAGATTTTTTGCCATACAGGCTTTCTGTTGTATCTAATCAAGTGAGCAATTTAATTGCTGATTTGTATCAGGACCGCTTTGGGCTTTCCATCTGGCAATGGCGGGTGATTGCGATGTTAGGCTCCAACGGTTCGCGCACGGCGCAACAAATCGCCGCCCAAGCTGCAATGGATAAAATGACCGTTAGCCGCTCGGTTTCAGCCTTGTTAAAACGTGATTTGATTAACCGCGCACCGTCGCAAACGGACCGCCGCTCGCATATTTTACGGCTTACCGCCACGGGGCAAAAAATCCATGATGAAATTGCGCCATTGGCCCGCAAGCAGGAACAAGTTTTGTTATCCGGGATGAGCCAGCGCGAAACCAAACAATTGTTCTCTTTATTGGAACGCTTGGAACAAACGGCGGTCAAGGCACACGCGGATAAAAGCACGTTTTAAGTAAGGGGCAAAGATATGCTGGCAATGATTGGGTTGGTATTGGCGCTGGCATTGTTGGTGACATTGGCCATGCGGGGTTGGAGCATTCTCATCGCCGCGCCGCTTTGTGCCATCATCGTGGCGGTAACCGCCAACTTATCGTTATTGCCAGTGTTGGCTGCGCCCGGCGATGGCAATTTTACCAGCACCTATATGGCTGGTTTTACCAAATTTGTTGGCTCGTATTTCATTGTGTTTTTGCTGGGTGCGGTATTTGGTAAATTGATGGAAGAAACTGGCTCTGCCGATAGCGTTGCCCATTGGGTGATTGAAAAACTGGGACTAAAATACGCCACAACGGCGGTGGTATTGGCTTGCGCTTTGCTTACCTATGGCGGGGTGAGCGTATTTATTGTCGCATTTTCGGTGTATCCAATGGCGGTTAGTTTGTTCCGGCAAGCCGATTTACCGCGCCGATTCATTCCGGGAACCATTGCATTTGGTTCGGTAACCTTCACCATGACCTCTGCCGGTTCGCCAGAAATTCAAAACCTGATCCCGATTGAATATCTGGGAACCACCTATCTGGCCGGTTGGCAAGTATCATTGCCGGTGGCAATGATCATGGCAGCAATGGGGTTTTTATGGCTGCACCGGATCATGGGCAAAGCCAAAAAAAACGGCGAGCGTTTTGTGGCGCGAAATAGTGATAATGAGAGCCGGGATTTTAGCAATTTACCACATCCTATTTTCAGCTTGGTACCGTTATTGGTGGTGCAAGCGGTTGCTTTTACTTTACGGGATTGGGGGCTGGATGGCTTGGTAGTGGCTTTGTTGGCCGGGGTTTTGGTATTGATGGCTATTCATCTGGCCAAGCTGGTTTCGCTGGGTGGTGCATTTACTGCTGGCGGCATGGGCGCGATGATTGCAGCGGCCAATACCGGGGCCGTGGTTGGCTTTGGGGCGGTAGCCAAAGTTTCGCCAGCCTTTGATATGGCCTTAAATGCCGTTACCAGCCTGCCCGGAAGTCCGTTAATTTCTGCGGCCATTGCGGTGACAGTCATTTGCGGATTAACCGGCTCTGCCTCTGGCGGGCAAACTATTGCTTTGCCATTGCTGGCCCCGCAATATGTGGGGGAAGGTGCGGAACAACCCGTGGACCCCGAAGCCTTGCACCGGGTGATCGCGATTGCATCTGGTGCGTTAGACAGCCTGCCCCACAATGGTTATGTGGTCACCACCATCCGCGCCATTTGTGGCGAAACCCACAAGGATGCCTATGGAACGGTGGCCGCGTTAACCGTGGTTATCCCGGCAATTGGCACGGTGTTGGCTGTGCTGTTGTTCATCGCATTTTGATGCATGGGGGCATGTTGCCGCACACCGTTACTGGATCTGTTTTTTGTCATAAATGCTATAAAAACGTGACAATGGTTTCACACTTACAATGCCGTCGCCTTCCAATCCGGTATGGGCTGCATCCAAGATGGTTTGCACAATGTGATCTGTTTGCTGCTCGCTGGCAATCACGCTTAAGCAACTGTGTTGCTGCATCAGTCCACGTCTAAAGAAGTTCTTGTGTTTTCCGTATCCTTTGACCCGAAAAACAGTAATGCCCGGAATGTTGATTGCGCGCAAACTCTGTCGCACTCGTTTTATTGCCAATAGATCGACGATTGCGGTTATTTCGTTATAGGTCATAATCTTTCCTTTCAAGGTCAATGCTCTACAATTTATCCTATGCTGGCGATCAGGTTATTGATCACATAAGGGGGCAGGTCGAGGTTTCGTGGTGCCGGCCCCCGGCGCACGCGCCCGGCGGTGTCATAAATGGAACCATGGCAAGGACAAAACCAGCCATTCCACGGCCCACGGTTTCGAGGCACGCGCTGGCCGAGCGGCACACATCCCAAATGAGTGCATATACCGATCACAATCAGCCATTGCTTGTTCTGTGCGCGTTCGCTGTCTTTTGCCGGGTCTATTAGTTTTTGATTGTTGTCATCTAGTTCTGCTTCGGCAATTTCTTCGGGGGTGCGACGGCAAATAAATACCGGCTTGCCACCCCATTTCACCGTAAGGCGTAATCCAACATCCATTGGGCTAAGATCCACATCAATTTTGCTGGAGGCCATAACATCAGCAGACGGGTTTAAACTATCAATAAAAGGCCACATCGCTAGGCCGCCGCCCATGATGGCAAAGCCGCCGGTTGCGATGTGAATAAAATCACGACGATGTGGCTCTGGTGCGATTGTTTCTTGTGTATGCATAGCTATCCGGCTCCATTTTACGGGCTGGCCGAATGCTTTGGCAAAACAGCCAGAACAGTCTTCGTGATCAACTTGCCTGTGCAAAAAATGTTCTGCTGTCTATTGTTCAATCCTAATCGAAGCGTAAACGAAGAGGCAAAACGTTTAATCACAAATGTTACTATCTCATAAAATGATACGTAAGGGAAGTGCATCTCCCTCATAACCCATCAAACCATTTAAGGGGATGGTATGTTTTCATACGATTATGGCAAGTTTTGACAAAAAAAAGCCCCGGCAATGTGCCGAGGCTTTTCAATTGGTATTTGTATTAGTTAGTGCGAAACACCAAGAGCGTCCATGGTTTGCATGGTCAACTGTCCAACGATCAGGCCTTTTTCACGTTGATAAGCCTCCATTGCATGCAAGGTAGACATTCCAAATACGCCATCCGAACGGCCGGGGCTGTGACCCGCAGCTGTTAGGGCGCTTTGCACCCGCGAGATCAACTCTGGTGTAGAGTTGGTATCACAGATCACTTCGCGCCATTCCAAATTGCCGCCAGAAACAACGGAAATTTTCTCGATTGTTTTATAGGTAGCTGGAATTGTGATGGTTTCTTCGCGCGCCGGTGTTACCAAACGACGAACCTTGATGGTGTGGTATTCAGCCGGAATGACAATTTCGTCAACCCGAGGCGGATGTGCCACAACCTGTTTGGTGATGGTATCGTATTTTGCCTGCACAATATCAACTTCCGTTGATTCTGCATGGACTAGGCGTTTACGCGTTACGGTTTTGTATTTTGGTGGAACTTCCACTTTACAAAGAATTTCACCGGTCGGTTGAACGATGGTGCTAACTTCATGGCCAGCAGAGCTATAAATGCGTCCGTCTGGGCCTTGGCGGTATCCTGAATCTTTGCCACCGACCAAGCCTGCGCCTGGTTTCCAAGTAGTGTATGCCGGACGGATCAAAATTTCTTCGGATACATCTTCATAAACGGCCTGAACTACTCTGACTTCACGAAGCTCCGGTTGTACCAAAACTTGCTCTGTAATTGTTTCGTATGTGGCAGGCACAACAGTGTAACGAATAGATTCTTCCTTAACCAAAATGGTTTCATCCACATACTCATATGTTGCCTGCACAACCCGGATTTCAGCACCAACAGGTTGGTCAATAACATCTTCGGTTGTGGTATGTGTAACTTCAGGGATCAAGACCCGTGAAAAACACTGACCTGCACGGGCATCTGGTGGGTAACCAGCAGCAGAAGCAACGCTGTCATAAGATGCAGAACTAGATGTTGCAGCAGAAGCATGTGCTTGGCTCACTTCACCTTGCAAGGATGAAACTTGCGTTGATAGTGAGCTATTTTGCGAACGGGCTGCATGCAACTGACGCTCCAGCTCCGCAATCCGTGCCGCTTCAGCAGCGGAGGCAGATGTATCTGCCACAGCCATGGTTTGTGTGGTTTCGCAGGCAGCGACCAAAAGGGCCATAGAGCCCGCCGCAGCCATTAATGCGCGCTTATAATTCATTACTTTCTCCCCTTCACCCGCTTTGGCCCGAAAACTCGAAACAAAGCAGACTGCCCAAAATTGGGCATAGCGGCAATACACCGCAGTCAAGTAGTGGGACCATCCCACTTGGTAACATAATCGTATTATAGCAGTTTTTTCACCGCTTACCAGCGTTTACGCCAATTAGTTGCGTGCTTGGTGACCTTAGTCGATCAAGACGCGATCAATGCCAGTTACCTGTTTTCGTTTGGCACATACTTTAAGAGATTCTCAAAGACAACCATTAACCTTCTGCCCGTAAATCCAATGATCTTCAAGAAGTATTACAAAAAAATAGAAAACAGGCTAAACTCATTACAGGTTACTTGAGTCGCTCAAGCAGGCATAAATAAAAATAGCAATCAGAATTAAGTTGGTGAAAACATGAAAAACATTTTGATTACAATTGCTTCGAGCATATTTTTGCTGAGTTGCGGTGCCGGGCAAGGCAGTCTTCCTGAAAATCAGAATGAAAGTATCGCTTTTGAGGGGAAAAACTATTTTGTTACTGCCCCGCAAACCGATGCGCTTGCAAAGATGAATATGCAAGCACAAACCGCCGGTGCTTTGGCGGTTTTGCGTAATCAAACCCTTGCCGATGGCATTTCATTGGCCAATTGCGGCTTGATCAAAGCTTTTTTAGCCACAGATTTGAATGAATTTGCCGATATGGAAGGTTTTTCCGCAGCATATTCACGAGTTTTTGGAACAAAACTAGTTCCGAATCAGCCGCAATTGCTTCAAATACAGGTGGTGGGTTTTGCCAACCCACAGCAACTGGTACTGCTGGAAGCAAATTGCACCCTGCCAAAATAACACCAAAGCGGTGAATGAGGAAAACCAACCATGATCCCACGATATGCCCGGGCGCCAATGTTAGAGATATGGGAGCCAGCAACCCGGTTCCGCATCTGGTACGAAATAGAAGCCAGCGCCTGCGATGCTTTGGCAGAAATGGGGGTGATCCCGGTTTCGGCAGCCAAAAACATTCGCGAGCGTGGGGACGTATCCTTTGACGTGGCACGCATTGACGAGATTGAACGCGAAGTCAAACACGATGTCATCGCTTTTTTGACCCATCTGGCCGAGCATGTCGGCGAAGATGCAAGGTTCATTCATCAAGGCATGACCTCATCTGATGTGCTGGATACCTGTTTTTCCGTGCAATTAAGCCGGGCTTCTGATTTATTATTATTGGGCGTGGACCGGGTGCTGGCAGCGCTCAAAACCCAAGCATTTGCCCACAAAAAAACCGTATGTATTGGCCGCAGCCACGGTATCCACGCAGAACCCACCACATTTGGGCTAAAACTGGCGCAAGCCTTTGCCGAATTTGATCGGGGCCGCAAGCGCTTGGTTGCGGCCCGCGAAGAAATTGCGGTGTGCGCCATTTCCGGCGCGGTTGGCACCTTTGCCAATATCCGCCCGGAAATTGAGGCTTATGTTGCCAACTCCCTTGGTTTGCAGGTGGAACCGGTTTCCACCCAGATCATCCCGCGCGACCGTCATGCAGCTTTTTTCTGTGCCTTGGGGGTATTGGCCAGCTCGATTGAGCGCTTGGCCACAGAGATCCGGCATTTGCAGCGAACAGAAGTCTTGGAAGTAGAAGAATTTTTCTCGGCAGGGCAAAAAGGCTCTTCGGCCATGCCGCACAAACGCAACCCGATTTTAACCGAAAATCTCACCGGCTTGGCCCGCTTGGTTCGTTCCGCCGTAACCCCGGCGCTGGAAAATGTAGCCCTGTGGCACGAGCGGGATATTTCACATTCCAGTGTCGAGCGCGGCATTGGTCCTGATGCCACGGTGCATCTTGATTTTGCCTTGCACCGCTTGGCCGGGGTGATTGAAAAATTGGTTGTGTATCCGCAAAACATGCAACGCAATCTTGACCAACTGGGCGGCTTGCATAATTCGCAACGTATTTTGCTAGCGCTCACCCAAAAAGGGGTCAGCCGGGAAACTGCCTATTCTCTGGTACAAAAAAATGCCATGGCCACTTGGCGAGGCGAAGGCGATTTTTTATCGAATTTATTGGAAGATACGACGGTCGGCCAATATCTAAAGCAAAGCGAATTACGCGATATGTTCGATATTGAATACCACCTCGCCCAAGTCGATCATATTTTTGAACGGGTATTTACCGATAGCGATCAATAACCGCATCGCGGGTTTGTGATTGGCAGTTTATCGGCAATCCAGCTAGAAAATACCCAATAGGTAATATATGAGCGATTTATGTTTCGATTTTTGATTGTATTTTTAGGACTGGTTTCCAGCTTTGGTTTTGCCAGTTCGGCACAAGCTGACCAGCCGTCCTATGATGGCTCGCGCGGCAACCCGGTGGTGCGGGCGGTGTATTTTCATGCCGACTGGTGTGCCAATTGCCGCATTTTACAGCCCGAATTGGACAAAGCAAAAGTTAGTGGCAAAAATTTGCCAGTGCAACATATCACGCTGGATTTCACCAACCCGCAAACGTGGGATGCCGCCATTGAAATTGCATTGGATAACAATGTGGTAGCTGCCTATAATGCCTATGCCGGAACCACCGGATTGGTGGTTTTGGTTGCAGGCGATACCGGTGAGCAAATTGATTGTGTGAACCGGCTTTACACGGCACCTGCTATGGTTCATGCCTTTGAAAATGCAGTACAACGCGTTCGCTCGACCCAACCCGGAAACCGAAACACTGGTTCCATCGTATGTCCACCCAGCCGTATGGCCCCGTAAATTTAGATAATCGAATAGGAATTCTCATGCGTTATTTTATTGGACTATTGACCGTTGGCTTTATTGCCATGTTGTTTGTGGTAAAAGCGCCGCAATCCGCTGCAGTAGCAGAAACTCAAACCGGGCAGACAATTGCCGCCGAAAGGGTGGAAGACCAACCGGTAACTTCGGTGATGTTTTACTCAAATTGGTGTGGTGCCTGCCAGATCCTTGACCCAAAACTGGAAAAAGCCAAACTCGGATTTACGGATCGGCCCGTGGATTTTGTCAAATTCAACTTCTCCTATGCCATGGTGCAAGGCGCCAAATTACAGGCATTGGCAGAAGAAAAGAACCTGACCAATATCTACGCCAAAAACAAAGGCAAAACCGGTTTTGTATTGTTGATTGAGCCTAAAACAGAACGGGTAATGGATGTTATCACCATGCGCGACAGCGTCGAAGAGATCACCGCTAAACTTGAACGAAGCCTACAACGCGCCGCAAATTCACCGGATGCTAAATCGGCTGGATAAACGCTTTTTGAGTTGTTAAGCTAGTAAGCTAAGCACCTTGTTGACCGCTAGACAAAACACAAATGCGGGGGACCGATGGTGACGGTATTTGGCGTATGGAAATAATTTTCCTTGGGATCATCAGCGGTTTTTTCTATACATGGTAGCGAATCGGATTTTGTCAGCCATACCGGGGAAACAATCATGGACAAAACATATATCAGTGCTGAAGAATTGCTGAACAATTCATTCAAACTGGCGGAACAGATTTTAGCAAGTGATTTTCGCCCGGATTATATTGTCGGGGTTTGGCGCGGCGGTGCGCCTATCGGGATCGCGGTGCAAGAAGCTTTGGAATTTTGTGGCTTGCCTTCCGATCATATCGCCATTCGCACTTCGTCCTATCACGGAATTGGCCAGCAAGACGACGTGGTGCGGGTACACGGATTGCATTATCTGGTCGAAAACGTAAATGCCGATGATAGTCTGCTGATTGTTGATGATGTATTTGATTCAGGGCGCTCAATTGATGCCATCATACGAGAGCTAAAAACCCTCACCCGCTTGAACATGCCCAAAGATTTGCGCGTCGGCACGGTTTATTTCAAGCCAACCAAAAACATGACCGACCGGGTGCCAGATTTTTACATTGAAGAAACCGATCAATGGTTGGTATTTCCGCACGAATTAGACGGCCTTACCGAGGCGGAAGTCCGGGCCAATAAAAACCTACCCGAAGGCCTTATTCAAATCCGCCGGGCGCATCTGGATGCAAGTAAATAAAGTGGATTTGCCATTTCGCTTATATTGCGCCTGACAGCTATCTTACACCCGCTGGTCCAGCGTAATTGCCGACATGGCAGTATTGCTGGCGGTGTTGGTGCCGGTGACACCATAACCGGTTTGCGAGGCGCGGGTTTTAGCGACTTCGTTGGCAACCGAATGAACCATGCCTTGAGTGATGGTGCGAATAGCGGTGGTGGCTTTATGATTGGCGGCCAAGGCTTGGTTAAAGCGCAATGTGGCTTCTCGTAAATCGGCTTTTAGGTTGGCGTCAGCGCTGGCCAGCAAAGCTGGGTTTTTGGCAATCCTTGCGGTTTCATTGCGATAGATCCGGGCCAAACTGCCCTTTTCATCAGCAAATTCAGAGGCCAATTGCGGGGTGCGCTGCTCGAACAATTTGGTTTCGCGTTGTAATAATCCGGTTAAGCGATCTGAAAGCGTGATCATCTGTTCGGCCCGATCACTGGCATTATCGGCTGCAAGTGCCATTATTTTGCTCCCTTGTTTAACTCAATGCCCTGCATCCGCAAAATTTCCAGTTTCAGATTGTTAGCCAAACCAATGCCGCCTTGGGCAGCAAAGACTTTTGCGTATTCTTCGTGCAATAATCCGGAAAATGCTTTTTCGCCGGCGCCGCCACCAAATTCACTATCGCCACCTTCAATGCCACTAAACATCGAAGCCAGCATTTGGCTAAGAAAAAAACCTTCAAATTCCTTGGCTACCCGTTCCGCTTCGGCTTCGGTACGCACCTGCTTAATACCGGCCGCAGGGTCAGAGCTGGCCAGTTGTTGGGTTAAAAATGCCGAAGAAGCTAATGGATCAGCCATAATGCCTATATCACCTCGATCTCGGCTTGCAAGGCACCGACTGCCTTGATGGATTGCAAAATTGAGATCATGTCACGCGGGTTTACACCCAACGCATTTAACCCGGCGACCAAATCGCGCAAAGCAACACCTTCGCGCACTACCACCAAGCCGGTGCCTTTTTCCTCAATCACATTGACATTGGTGCGCGGCACCACCACGGTTTTCCCGGTTTCTGAAAATGCATTGGGTTGCGAGACTTGCGGGGTTTCTTCAACGCTAATGGTAAGATTGCCTTGGGCAATGGCTACCGTAGACACCCGTACATTTTCGCCCATAACGATAATGCCGGTCACCTCATCGATCACCACTTTGGCTGGCAGGTCCGGTTGAATACGTAATTGCTCAATCTGGGTTAACAATTGCACCATATCACCACGCCAATTTGCCGGGCGGGTTAATTGTACGGCGGTTGGATTTAACGGATGCGCGATCGGCATACCAATAAATGCGTTAATCGCATCCGCCATGCGGCTTGCTGTGGTTAAATCAGGATTGCGCAAAGACAGCCGCAATGTAGATTGATCGGCTAGGGAAAAGGAGATTTCCCGCTCGACAATCGCCCCGGACGAGATGCGCCCGACCGTAGGCACGCCTTGTGTTATCGAAGCGGCATTGCCACCGGCAGAAAATCCACCAATGGAAAGTGGGCCTTGCGCCACCGCATATATTTCGCCATTGGCGCCCATTAATGGTGTTACCAATAATTGTCCGCCCATCAGGCTATCAGCATCGCCCATGGCCGATACGGTAATATCCAGCCGCGAGCCATTGGTGGCAAAGGCTGGCAAATTGGCGGTGACAATCACCGCCGCCACGTTTTCGGTTTTCAGCAATGCGCCACGCGTATTGATCCCCAACCGCTCCAACATGCTTTCCAAACTTTGTTTGGTATTGGCCACATTGCGTAAAGTATCGCCAGTGCCGTTTAAGCCGACCACCAAACCATAACCAATGAGAGCGTTTTCGCGCACGCCCTCAATGTCGGCAATGTCCTTGATCCGCGAATTGGCCAAGGCCGGACTGGCAAAAAATACCAACAGAAGCAAAACAAAAACTTGTACTCGAAACCACATCAAAAACTACTCCCCAAAACTATCCGACTTTACTTGCCAGTTTCGTGCCAGTTTTTGAGCGCAATATATCGAGCAAAATTTATATTTATTGTTATTTTTCAATGTGTTGATTTATGGTTCGGATTCTTGATATTGCCCCCGGCAAAATTGGATCGGCAGAAAAGTCCAGTTGCGCGTTATGGTTAATCCGGTGTTAATCCAAACTCGCGCTTAATGGTGCTTCCAGTAAACTTGGTTTTTGGGACTTGAAATGAAAATTCACTCCACGCGCAATACACAGGTTGTCAGCAAGGGCAAAAGCAAAAAATCTGTGTCCAAAAGCACATTTTCGCCAACAAATACCAGCCAGAACCCAAGCGCGCCCACCATCACAGCCAGCTCGCCCATTGCCTCGCTCGATGCTTTGATCGCCTTACAAGCTGAAAGTCCGGTGGAAACCGTAGTAGAAAAAGAAACCCGGCGGGCGGTCTCGCTTTTGGATATTTTGGATACTATTCGCATTGGTTTGCTCGATGGTGGTATTCCTGAAACTTCATTAAAACGGCTATTGATTGCTTTGGGTGAACAACGCGAAGAAACCGGTGATCCGGCGTTGGAAGCGATTCTTGAACAAGTGGAAATCCGCGCGCAAGTGGAACTAGCCAAGCTGGAAACAGCAGTTTAGCTCCAGTTAGTTTTTTAACTACTTGTTTTCATTATGTTATTTGGTTGACCTCATCAATTGACGAATGCGCTTTCATCCCTATACTCCGAGCCGCTCAAAAGACTGACAACTTACTTTTTCATTGTGGAGTTTTCTTTCATGGCCCTTGCGAAACCAAAACAGACCAAATTGCCCAAAGGATACACCCCTTCTGCGGATGAAAAATTTATGGGAGTTCGGCAAAAAGAGTATTTTCGCCGGTTGCTGCAAACTTGGAAAGACGAGTTATTGCACGAGTCCAGAGCCACAATCACCACCATGCAAACCGACAGTCTGGCTCATGCAGATGCAGCGGACCGCGCCAGCTCTGAAACCGACCGCTCACTGGATTTGCGCGCCAGCGATCGCCAGCGCAAATTAGTGGCCAAAATTGATGGTGCCCTGCGCCGCATAGAAGATGGTATATTTGGCTATTGCGACGAAACCGGCGAGCCAATTTCACTGGCCCGGCTCGAAGCCCGCCCGATTGCCACGCTTTCGCTGGATGCCCAAGAACGCCACGAACAAAACGAACGCGTTGGCCGCTAAGGTATTAGGGTCCAGACTCATTCAATTTTAGCCATCATGAAAAAAACAATATGTACGTCACCCCGGCGTAGGCCGGGGTCCAGTTTTTTTTGCGAATGTGGTGCTTTACTTGGTTCTGGATTCCGGCTTCCGCCGGAATGACGGTGATAAAATTTTTATAAACCTCAGAAAAACAATGTGTTATAAGAGTTATCGATAAAATTGGACGGGTTTTGACCCTAGAGCTAATCAGGGTTTGCAGTTCAGCTTGCACAGCAAACGCTCTAATTTATTTCATCTATTTCCTCGTTTTTCGAGGCGTTTTGCA
>UOEE01000319.1_pt1 | contig 13536 bp, 11 predicted proteins | sample 1990011 | NCBI WGS metagenome assembly UOEE01 (sample SAMEA4728526, study PRJEB27164) | hydrothermal vent metagenome | biome: marine basaltic hydrothermal vent biome; feature: marine hydrothermal vent; material: mineral | place: Pacific Ocean | collected 2011-06-14/2011-07-23 | depth 1741 m | reverse complement strand
CATCGCCGCATGATGGGCCGGGGCGAACATAAAACCGATACCGGCTTCTTGCATGCACATTTCTACGCCGCCTTGGGGTTGTTGCAATCGCACGCCTAATTGTTCGAGAACTTCCGAAGAACCGGAACGCGACGACAGCGCTTTATTGCCATGTTTGGCCACAATCGCACCAGCACCCGCCGCAACAATCGCGGTTGCAGTGGAGATATTAAACGAGCCTTTGGCATCGCCGCCTGTGCCACACGTATCAATCGCGCCTTCTGGTGAAACTACCGGAGTTAAGCGGTCCCGCAATACCCGTGCGCCAGCAGTGATAATCTCAGTCGTTTCTCCGGCAGTTCTAAGAGCTGCCAAAAACCCGGCTATGGCAATATCGCTTTGCTCGCCCGACATAATCAGGGAAAAGGCACGGGTTGCGGTGCTTTCAGACAAAGCGCCCGTGTTGCAAAGTTCTTCGGTGATTTGTCGAAACTCGCTCATGATTTGCACAGTTTCAAGAAGTTGGCCAACAACTCATGACCGTATTGCGAAGCAATGGATTCGGGATGAAATTGTACCCCATGGATGGGGCGCTCCGGATGGCGCAACCCCATGATTTCACCGTCAGGGGTCCACGCATTGGCCAGCAAAGTATCAGGGAAACCCTCTTGGGCGACCGATAAGGAATGATAGCGCGTAGCAACAAAGTTATCTGGGATTTCAGCAAAAACGCCAGTGCCGTCATGCGAGATTGTGCTGGTTTTTCCATGCATAATGGTTTTGGCACGCACCACGTTTCCGCCAAATACTTGGCCGATTGCTTGATGGCCCAAACACACGCCCAAAAGCGGCAAGTCCTCTGGCAACTCTTCAATCAACTGCAAACAAACCCCAGCTTCATTGGGGGTACAGGGGCCGGGGGAGAGCAAAACGCCATCTAACGCATACCCCAAAAATTCATCGACGGATTTGGCATCATTGCGTAGCACAATGGTTTCTGCGCCTAGTTCTTGTAGATAGTGAACCAAGTTGAACGTGAAACTGTCATAGTTATCTATCACCAGAATTTGGGGTGCGTCTGTTACATTTTGCAGGTCGATAGGGTCAAGAATACAATCAGACAAAACGCCAAGCCTCCGCTGCTGCGTCGAACAGGGCTTGCGATTTGTGCAAGGTTTCCTGCCGCTCCATTTCCTCGTCACTGTCCAAGACAATGCCGCCACCTGCTTGCACAACCATCATGCCATCTTTGATGACAGCAGTGCGTAACGCAATGCAGGTATCAAGGTCGCCATGCACTGAAAAATGCCCGACCGCACCGGCATAAATGCCCCGGCGGTCCTGTTCCATTTCGCTGATGATTTGCATGGCTCGGATTTTAGGCGCGCCGGAAACCGTGCCATGCGGAAACCCTGAAAACAGCGCATCCAGTGCGGTTTTTCCCTTGGCCAATTTGGCTTCGATATTGGAAACCAAGTGCATCACCCGGCTATATCGCTCAATGATAAATGACTTTGTAACTTCAACAGAACCAGCAAGCGCGATGCGTCCGGCATCATTACGGCCCAAATCGACCAACATTAAATGCTCGGCGCGTTCTTTTTCATCGGCCAGAAGTTCGGCCTCCAAGGCCTGATCTTCGGCTTCGGTTTTGCCGCGTGGACGGGTGCCGGCAATGGGTCGGATGGTTACGGTTTTTTCGCGTACCCGCACCAGAATTTCTGGGCTGGAGCCGACAATACAAAAATCATCCAATGACAAATAAAACAAAAACGGCGATGGATTGTTCTTGCGCAAGGAACGATACAGCGCAAAGGCCGGTAGTTGAAACGGGGTGGAAAACCGTTGGCTTAGAACCACTTGGAAAACATCGCCTTCCAACACATATTGTTTGGCCCGGCGTACCATTTTGTGGAATTGGTCGGTGGTTGTATTGCTGGTGCGTTTGATTGTTACCACCGGCTTTTGCTCTTGCGAAACTGCCGTTGTGGGTAAGGGTCCAAGCAAGGTTGCCTGCAAATCGTCCAGTTGCTGATTGGCGGTTTTCCAAACTTTAGCGCAGTCGTTGTCAGGCGCAGTTTCCAGCCGCAGGGACAGGATGATTTCCTGATTTACCGAATCAAATACCGCCATCAAAGTCGGGCGGATCAGATAGGCATCCGGCGTGTCCAAACCTTTGGCGACGGGCAGAGGAATATCCTCAATCCAATTGACTGCATCATACCCCAAATAGCCAAAAACCCCACTTAACATCGGCGGTAAATTGGCGGCAAATTCCACTTCTGCACTGTGGACAAAATCCCGTATGGCATCCAGTGGCTGCCTAGAAACAGCCTCATAGGCCCGCCCGTTTTGTGACAGCATTGCTTGGCCGTCAATGATTTTGAATTTCTGATCTGGTTGCAGGCCGATAACCGAATAACGTCCGCGCGTTTCACCGCCTTTTACCGATTCCAGCAAAAATATATTTTTCTGATCCGGCCCTAGTTTGAGCATAGCAGCTACGGGCGTGGTTAAATCGTCGATCACCCTGCGGGTCAGCAAAAACGGCTGTCTTTGCTCGCAGGCAGTGCAAAACGCCTCAAACTTACCCTGATCAGCTAGCGGAAGTTGCGGATTAGCCATCACCAAGCGCCAAGGCTTTGAGCTTTTCATCTCGGCGAATGGTGTAAGAAGACAGCAGCCCGTTAATGAATTGCTGTTCGATATCCTGCCCGATTTCCTGATCCACTCGTCCGCGCAACAACATGAGTGTCGCATCATCAATTACAGGGGCTTGGATAATGGATAACAATTTTGATATGACCAGTTCATTACTGGCACCAGCCACGCCAAAACCAACTTTGCCCGGCGCATAAGAAAACATTTCCCGCGCCAGACCCGGTGGAATGCTTGGCTCTTGTTCGTAGCGGCTTAAAATCGCAATTTCCACCCGGCTGCCCGGATATTTGGCCGATATTTCCGCTGCTGGAACACCGGATTCCATCTGCTTTTTCACCGCACTGGCCAATTCGCGCATGGCATTGGACGATTGTTGCAACGTCCAAGCGGAGCGCAATGCGTCTTTGATTTCTTCCATTTCCGGCTGGCGGGTAGGGATGATTTCATCAACGGTAAGGGCGTAAAAATCACCTTTTTCGGTTTCTTCAATATCACTTTCGACCAGTTCATCCAGATCAAACAATGTTGCCAAAATCTCAGGTGCATCTTCAAACAGTTTTACAACATTCAGGTTTTCATCTGTCCCGCGCCGGTCCACAGGTGGAAGGCTGATAACAACCAAACTTTGTGCTTCGGCGGCTTCATCCAAGGTTAACCCGTCCGAACGGGCACCTTCAAAGTCGCCCATCACCTCAAACAATTTGTTTTGTGATTCTGAGCGAATGAAGTCGTCGCGCAATTCTTCGACCACGTCTTCATAGGTTTTTTCCGAGCCGGGTGTGATGCCGTTTATTTTCCAAGCCGCCCATTTGAAACGGCCTTCGGTGGCACCGGTTGCGCCGTCTGCAGCTGCAAAAATAGCTTCGGCAATTTGGTCATCCGGTGAGTTTTTGATGTCGGCATCGGTTAGTTCAATCGGGGTGCCGGCCAATTTCATGTCGGTCATGATATCGGCTGCTGCTTCACCAGCTTGTAACCTGCGTGCCACTGCATCGGCGGTGATTTGGTCGTCCACTGGAACTTGAACCCACGAGCGGGTTTCAACCTTGGTGTATTTGTTTTTGCTAAATTCAAAAATCGCACGCAATTCTTCGTCACTTGGATTGATGTCCAGTGTCAAATCCTTAGCGGTTATCATCACAAGGGTAGCTGCCCGGCGTTCGGGAATCGCAAACTGGCGCGGGTTTTCTGCTAGCATTTCAGCCAATTGTTCGTCGGTTGGTTGTGGCGGCACTGGGATGGCGCTTGTCGGCAAAATTACCGATTCGACCTGTCTGGTTTCCTGCTGGAAATTGATTGAGTTGCGGGTGTACGCCAATGGCGTGATTGCGCCTTCGCGAATTACGGCAAGGATTTGCTCTCTGGCGATCCCGGATTTTGCTTGGTCTTCGAATAGTTTCGGGGTCAATTGGGATTGTGCCAATGCCTGCACATATTGTTCGTCGCTAAAATCACCGGTAAGCGGGTCTTTGAATGCTTCATAATCTTTGATGTTGTTATACAACATTCGTTTTGAGACGCTTACCCCTAATTCACTCAGCTTTGCATCCAATGCAGCTTCGGAAATCATTCTTTGCAACAATTGCTCATCCAAGCCTTGGGCTTTTGCTTCTGCTTCGGAGAACTTTCCGTCGCTGGTGCGAATGCGGTAATTCACCTCTTGCCGCCAAGCGGTTCCAAATTCTTCGACCGTGACTTTTTCCGGACCGACCAGCACAACAGCATCACCAGTGCCACCCCTAAAAATATCGCCGGTCCCCCAAACGATAAAACTAAGAACAATTAGCAAAAGAAAAACTTTGGCAATTGGGGAGCGTAGCGAATTTCGCATGGCTTCGAGCATGAGGGTCTCCGGTGATATCTTTTCAAGTGGCGGAATGTATGCGCAGACGTGCTGGCTCGCAAGCGTATTTACGGCTTTGTATTGCGATCTTTTACAGTCACTGCTAGGGATTTGGCAAAATCAGGCACAAGGGAGGCACAAATGGCCAGAAAAATGTTAATTGCGGGCAATTGGAAAATGAACGGACTGCAACAAGACAGCGCAGAATTTCAGCTAATGCTCGACGGCACAAGCGCCAGCCAGTTCCAACAACACGATGTCTTGATCTGCCCACCGGCAACTTTGCTGGCTGGTTTTGCCAAACAAGTAGCCAATTTTGGCATGTTGCTAGGTGGCGAGGATTGTCATCCGGCCAAATCTGGCGCGCATACCGGGGACATATCCGCACAAATGTTAAAAGATGCTGGGGCTAGTTATTGCATTGTTGGCCATTCCGAACGCCGGGCCGATTACAAAGAAACCGATGTTTTGGTAAAATCCAAAGCCGAAGCCGCCATCGCTGCCGGATTGATCGCCATTGTCTGTGTCGGGGAAACCTTGCAGCAAAGAAAAGCAGGAAAAGCAATCGCAACCGTAACAAGCCAAGTGCAAAATTCACTGCCCAAAGGCGCAAACGCAAATAATTGCGTCATTGCTTATGAACCGGTTTGGGCGATTGGTACCGGAGAAACTGCGACTTTGGATGATATTGCCCAAATGCACGGCGCAATTCGTGACCTGTTGGCCGAGATAGGCGGTCAAACTTTGGAGCAAGCTCGTATTTTGTACGGCGGTTCAGTAAAACCTGGCAATGCAAATGATATTTTTAGCTTGCAAGACATAGATGGCGGCTTGATCGGTGGTGCCAGCTTAAAAGCCGCTGATTTTAACGCCATTATCGCGGCTGCCATTGCATAGCCATAACAATGCGCCGCAATTTGTTGTTCATTTAAGCTGCGCTGATAAATATACACACGAGTAATTTTGGTTCAAACGAAACTGTAAACCGCCTAATTCACCCGCGCAATGCGGATCAAATTGGTTTTTCCGGGGGAGCCAAATGGGATGCCAGCGGTGACGACGATGCGGTCATATTGTTTGGCCACACCCTCGCGTTTAACGGCTTTTATTGCCTTTTCCACCATATCATCCATATTGTTGGCATCTTCGGTCATGCACACAGTAATGCCCCATACCAGCGCCAGCCTTCGGGCAGTGGTAAGGTTCGGGGTCATGCCGATAATGCGTTCGATGGGGCGCTCTCTGGCAGCACGAAATGCGGTGGAGCCGGAGGAGGTGTAGGTAACAATAGCTGAGGCTTGGATGGTATCAGCAGCCAAATGCGCGGCGGCCATAATGGCATCGGCAGTGGTGTTTTCTGGTTCCCGTTTTCCGGCGGCTAGAAAATCTTTCCAACTAGGTGAGCGTTCAACCTCGCCAATAATCCGGTCCATGATTTTAGCCGATTCAACCGGGTATTTTCCAACAGCAGTCTCGCCAGACAGCATGACTGCATCGGTGCCGTCATAAACAGCGGTGGCTACGTCTGAGGCTTCGGCGCGGGTAGGCGATGGGTTTTCAATCATGCTTTCCAGCATTTGAGTGGCAACTATTACTGGCTTGCCTTTGCGCCGGGCTGATTTGATGATCTCTTTTTGTATTACCGGAACGGATTCAGGCGGCATTTCCACCCCCAAATCACCCCGCGCAACCATCACCGCATCAGTTAAGTCCATGATTGCATCCAGATGCCTGATGGCCAGTGGTTTTTCTAGTTTGGCGATAATTCCTGCGTTTTTTTGTACCAGTTTACGCAACTCGGCCACGTCTTCCGGTCCTTGCACAAAAGACAGCGCAACCCAGTCCACACCCAAAGACAAAGCAAAACGCAAATCTTTGCGATCTTTGCGGGTCAGCGCAGAAATGGGCAGATGTGCGCCGGGCAGGTTCACCCCTTTGCGGTTGGAGAGCTTGCCGGCTGTTTGGGCGGTGACGTTCATGCTGGTTTTTTCGATTTTAGTAACTTCAAAACGCATACGCCCATCGTCAATCAACAACAAATCGCCAGTTTTTATTGCTGCAAAAATTTCTTTGTGCGGTAGAGGCGCGCGCAAATGGTTGCCGGGGGCATCTTCCATATCAAATTGATATTTTTGGCCCTCTGTTAGCTCTATTTGGTCGTTTTCAAAAACTCCAAGCCGTAGTTTCGGGCCTTGCAAATCGGCCAAAACTGCAATCGGGCGGTTCTTTTGGGTTTCAACTTTTCGAATGGTATCATAGACTTTTTGATGGTCTTCCGGCTCGCCATGCGAAAAATTCATCCGGAAGATATCCACACCGGCATCGTATAGCTTGGCAATCATTTCTTCAGAAGAAGATGCCGGTCCAAGGGTTGCTACAATTTTAGTGCGGGTGCGTTTCATGCCGATACCTGATTCTGCAAAACAGAATCAAAGGATAGAGACGTTTTTAGTGTCCGGCGAGACTTTTCATTTGTTTATCTAACACATCAATAATCAATTCTGCATGGGTATGCATCAGCAACAATCCGCCATCCCTTACCTTGATGAAAGAAACATTTTGTCGTTCATCAGCGAATTTTTTGACAAATTTTGCCGGAAATTGTGAATTTTGTTCGCCATGAATGAGCGTGGTTGGATGGGTAAAATTGTCCAGATACCCGGACCAATCCAAAGATAAATCAATGGTTTGCTCCAAAATAGCATCATGGCCTTGCGCATAGGAAAACTCGGCGCCTTTTTTTAAGATCAAGGCAACTTCCGAACGTTGGCTGGTTTCATAATCCATGCCTTCACCGTGATAATACGTGCGATGAAACAGCTCGATTTTACCTTTTTGCAACAAGGCAACTGCGCCTTTAATCATCAAAGGAAGAATATGCGGCGCCAAGCGGGCCGTCCACATATAGCCGCGCATCCTGGCAGGCAGCCCCTTGATATGTTCGGGCTTGGTAAATGGAATGCCGGAGCTAAAATTCACCTGCGCCGATATTAGTCCCGGCTCAAAATGGGCAATGGTATAGCCCTGTCCGCCACCGGCTTCTTGGCCCAGCAGGACACAAGGGCCGGTGCCCAGATCTGCCATCACCGCTTTTAGGTCTTGGCTCATGGTCCGGTGCCGGGTTTCGCGTCCTCCCTTAACTGGTGAGGTTTCTCCAAATCCGGGCCGGGCCACTGCTAGCAACCGGATATTGTGCTGCCGCAATCTGGCTCTGGCTGGTGCGGACAAATATGGCCCGCCAAACATGCTGTGGCAAAATACCGCCCACCGCCCGCCTTTGGGGCCGATCAAACGATACGCCACCTTGCGACCATCGGGCAAAAGCAGGATGTGTTCTTCAATATCCGGCAAGGCTTTTGCCGCCGCAACTATGTTGTTTGTTGGCTTTACTTTCAAGGTGGCGATTTGTGAAATACCAGCGATCAAACGAACCAAATCGCTTTGTGTGCGTGCCCCAGTTTTGGCTAAAACCGACGAGAGTTGCGAGCGAATAGTATTGATGGATTTATCGCTATTTTTGGCAATATCAGCAATCGAATGTCCCGCTACAATCGAGTTGGTTACGGAAATTTCTGCTTTGGTGAGAGAAAAGCCTTCGCGCAATAACTGATCCACAGCTTTTGTCCAGTTGATCTCGGCAGTTTGGATTAAGGTCAGGGGTTCTTCTTGGTCGCGATGAAACGGGCTAAACACCAATACCAAAGACTGGCCATCCGAACCATAGGCACGAAGCACGGTTGGTGATGCGGTGGCGGTTGCGCTATTTGGTGATAACCGCTCAATCAGGGTTTTGGCGTTGTCGCTATCCACTGCGATTTCATTGATGTGGGTGTGAACGCCCAATATCTGCGAAGCCGCATTATTGGTGGCTCGGATAGAGCCATCGGGACGTGCCAAAATCGCCGGGCTGGTATAGGCAGCCAACAAGTCATCTAGCGCCACTGCGCCAGTTTGCTCGGCAGCGCTCAAGCGCTCGATAATCGTAAAGGCCCGCAGTAAATGCTCGTCTTCACCGGTGGCAATTTGATGTTCATTTGCCCCGATTTCGAGAGCATTTTTCTTCACCAAAGATGAAATGCGTTTTTCCCAAGTTAAAACCAGTTGGTCATATTCTTCGGGGTTTGTGGTTAGTGAATAGGCTTGTTCGACCAAATCACTGGCATGGTTGTTTTTGGGTTGCGTTGGTGATTTGTTGGCCATAATTGTGGCAAATACCCCAATTGGCCGAAAAGAACGACCTGTTTTCATCCCCTGATGTCGAGCATAACATGCTATGTTAATTTGTTAGGGAATGCAAACCAACCGGGAGAATCACCGGTTTTTGGTGAAATGGCTCCTCGGGACGGGCTCGAACCGCCGACCCAGTGATTAACAGTCACTTGCTCTACCAACTGAGCTACCGAGGAATACCGTTTCTCGCTCGTAAAAGAACGAACCGGGGCTATAGCAAGGCTTGTTGCCAGTTGAAAGCCAAAAAGTCACCAAATGCCAAAAAAAGTCGGGAGTCAGAAAACTGACTCCCGAAAGGCGTTGGGTGAATGGTGGGGTGTCCTCCAAGGGAAGACAACGCAAACAATAGGGGTGGTGTGTTAAAATAAGGTTAACCTGCGAGGTGGTCGTAGAAAGTACATTCATCTATGTTTCTAAAAACTCAAGAATTACGGTTAACAACCCCCTAACAAAACCATCCATAATGTCGGCGCCAACACCGCAATCCATCCTTGCTAGCAAATACCTATCAGAGGCTGGTTCCAGTTTTGTGGAAACTTGCAAGATATTTTAGGGTCCAGACTCATTCAATTTTAGCCATATAGGTAAAAACATGCAAAAAACAATATGTACGTCACCCCGGCTCAGGCCGGGGTCCAGTTTTTTTTGCGAATGTGGTGCTTTACGTAACACAGATTCCGGCTTCCGCCGGAATAACGGTGGGAAAGCTTTCATAATCGCATAAAAACAATGTGTTATGAGAGTTGTAGATAAAAATTGAACGGGTTTTGACCCTAGTAAATCCTGAAACCTACCCTTGTGTAGATAACCAAAGTTCTTGTTTACAACGATACTTTTAATCCGCCATTTTGGTAGTATTTTCCAGTTCGGCTCGTTCGGTTTTGGCGCGGGATTTTGCTTTTAATGTATGCAGGATTAACCCAGCCAATACGGCAAAACTTAAACCATAACAGCCAAGAATAAAGATTGTGTTTTTTCCAAAGTCGAGAAATTCAGGCATCGGGATTATCCGTGGTTTGGGCGCTGGCGGTGGAGCCGGTGCGGTTGCTGTTTTGCTGGCGTAGTTTTTGGGTTCTGCGTTGGTCAATTTCGGTTAGCATTTTTAGCAAAACCAACCAGCCGAACAAGCAGATATACCCAGCAATGACCATCAGCAATGGCGGTAACATCGAGCCGTCAATGCCCGAACCACCGGCGCGTAACAACGATGCCGGTTGATGCAGGCTCGACCACCAGTCAACGGAAAATTTGATAATCGGCAGGTTAATTGCCCCGGCCATGGCGGTGATGGCCCCGATGCGGGCGCTGGCATTTTCATCGCGAATGGCACTGCGAATGGCCATATAACCGATAAACAAAAACAGCATTACCAAGGTTGAGGTCAACCGGGCATCCCATACCCAATATGCGCCCCACATGGGCTTGCCCCAAAGCGCCCCGGTTACCAGCCCCAAAAAGGTGATGGCAGCGCCCACCGGGGCGGCAGCCTTTGCGGCGCTGTCGGCTAAGGAATGTCGCCAGACAAAACTAACAAAGCTGGCTGCGGCCAAAAAGCCATAGGCAATGCTGGCCAACATCACTGCCGGGACATGCACATAAATAATCCGAAATGCCTCGCCCTGTTGATAGTCGATGGGCACCACAAACAGCCCCATAATCCACGCCGGAACAATCAGTAGCAAAGCTGCCACGCCCAACAGGGGCACCAACACCTTGCACAAGGCTTGAAAGCGGACAGGATTGGCAAAATATGACAGCATGATGAAACTGGGTTTCCTAATTATTCCAAATGAACTTTAAGTGCCAAGGTCGAAACGCTCGAGCAAACCACAACAGCGGCAAGCGAGATAGCCGCCAAAATTTTCATATCAACCGAAAACGATAATCCGGCTTGTACCGCACCTACCCCAAAAATCAAAGGCGAGGCCAATAATGGCGCCGATATCAGCACCACCAACAAACCACCGCCTCTTATATTGGCAGCCAACGCCGCCGCCATGCCGCCAAACAAAATCAATGCCGGACTGCCAACAACCAAAGACAGCACCAAGGCTGGCAATATGGCGGGCGGTGCGCCCAACATGAATGCACCCACCGGAGCCAACAATATAACCGGCAATAAGGCGCTCAACCAATGCGCCAGAAATTTACCCAAAACATAGGCCGCAATCGGGCGATTATCCGCGACCCAGCAATCTAGCGAGCCGTCTTGCAAATCAACGGCAAAAAGAGTGTACACAGATAATTGGCTAGCCAGACAGGCCGCCAGCCAAACCAATGCCGGGGCGAGTTCCGAAGTTCGGGACTGCTCTGGGCCAAGGGCAAAAGCGCTTAGCAGAATAAACAAAGTGAAAAATATCGCAGCTTGCGCCCAATTGCCGCCAGAGCGTTGGGCGATGCGTAAATCACGGTTTGTTATGCGCACAATATCCAACATCATCATGCCGCCTCGCACAACAGCTTGATAAAGCTGACAGGTGCATTCGGGTGCAAAGGGTCATGCGAGGCGATGATTGCGGTTCCGTTGTTGGCAGTGTGTTCGACCAGCAATTGTTCAATCAATCGGGAGCCGTCTTTGTCGAGATTAGCGCTAGGTTCGTCCATCATCCATATCGGATGCTGCCCGACCAGCAACCGGGCCAAGGCCAAGCGCCGCTGTTGTCCGGCTGAAAGGGTGTGGGCAGGTTGGGATTGCAGATTTTTCAACCCAAGTTTTTGCAAAATTTGTTGTAGTTCATCGGCACTGGTACCGGCTGCTTTCCACAATGCGAGATTTTCTAAAATACTAAGCTCGCCCTTAATACCGTTTTTGTGGCCAAGCCAGCCAATTTGGCCAATGGCAGGCCCATTCAACCAAATTTTATCATCAAAACAATGCTCTATGGTGCCGTTTTGGGGATGAGAAAACCCGGCGATTAGGCGCAATAAACTGGTTTTGCCAGAACCATTACTGCCACGTATCATCAAGATGGAACCAGGTGTCGCCAACAGGCTTACATCACGAAAGATAAGCTGCGAGCCTCGGTAAAAATCCAAGTTTTGGCAACGGACGGTGCAGGCATTGATTTTGTGCATGGGTTCCGACCGGTGTTGTTACTTTGCGGGCTAGATGAAACAAGGTTCTTTCTTGAAGCAGGTTTGTGCGAACTGTCAATGCTTAAGGCTTGGTCAATTGGTCGCAACTTGCGTGGTTGCTATGCCGAGTATTTCTCCCATATAACACTTGTGTTCACCCGCTTTGCGTCGATACTGCTGGCGCAACCATCGGAGTCAATTGTGAAGCCCAAAAAACAAAATCAGCGTTTGGTGTTTTTAGCCGTGGGCCTGTTGGTGCTTACCGGGGCGCTGGCGCTGGCGGCTTCGGGGTTGAAAGACAATATCTCTTATTTTTATGCGCCAACTGAATTACTGGCTACGCCACCGGAACCGGATAAAAAAATACGCTTGGGCGGAATGGTAAAACAAGGCTCGTTCAAACGCTTAGCCGGGCTTGAAGTGGTTTTCACCATCACCGATTTTGAAAATGAAGTACCGGTAACATTTGTTAAAATACTGCCTGATTTGTTCCGCGAGGGGCAGGGGGTAATTGCCGAAGGGGTGATGCAACAAGACGGCACATTTCTCGCCACCCGGGTACTCGCCAAACATGACGAAAACTACATGCCGCCCGAAGTCGCCGACTCGTTAAAAAACACGGGCGATAGCTGAGTAAACCCCGTCCGGCAGAAGGCGTATCTTTTCTTTCTGTATCCATCCGGCTTGACCGGATGGTCCACCGCAATCCCAATTGACAGCTAAGCGGCGCTACACCAAGATTGTTGCGTATTGACAACAGCAATGGATAAAATAAAAAAACTACTCTTTTTGATGGATTTACACTGGTCAATGGCTTTTTGTTCCTGTACCACCTTGAAGTAGGCGGGTGAATCAAATGATTTTTCTGCTCTTGGATTTTTTCTGGCTCGGCATTTTTGAGCTGTAAACATATAAATTTTCGAGGAATATCCTCGGGAGGGGAAGCATGAGAAAAACTTTTCTGTCAGCCGTAGCGGTTGCTGCCTTAATCACTATACCAAGTGTCGCCAGTGCTGGTGACGGCTGGTATGCCCGTGCCGGTGTCGGTCTTGGGTCACTGGAAACCACTGATTACAGTGGTGGTATCAACGGCGAAACTAACGCAGCCGGTAATATCAGACCTACGATCGGGTTTGGTAAATATCTGGCTCATGACTGGCGTCTCGATTTCGATCTGACCCAGCGTTATAACGATACCGGCGCTGTCAGCCAGTTTGCGTTTAGTAACAGTAGCTATAACTCTTGGTCCGGCATGGTGAACCTTATCAAAGATTTTGATTTGGGATCGCCTATCAAGCCATATCTTGGCGCAGGTCTGGGTCTGGCGAGTACGGATCTTCATGCACAGGCATTTCAAAATGGTCTGCTAACAGATCCATATACCGTCATTCGTGACAAAGACACTGCCTTTGCCTTTAACGGCTTGGTTGGTTTGGGCGTTGCGATGTCTGAACGCTGGACGCTTGATCTTGGTTATCGTTATTTCCAAGCAAGGGGTTTGTCATTTGATTCAACCTCTCCTGTTTCTGTAACAGATGCAACAGCGTACAAAGCGCACGATGTATTCGCGCAGTTCAGATACAGCTTTGGCGCCAAGAAGGTGGCTCCACCACCACCTCCTCCGCCACCTCCACCGCCACCACCACCTCCACCGCCTCCACCACCACCGCCTCCACCACCACCGCCTCCACCGGCTCCGGTGTGTCATGATGTGTCTTTCCCTGTGTATTTTGACTGGGATAAGTCCA
>UOEE01000155.1_pt1 | contig 13757 bp, 15 predicted proteins | sample 1990011 | NCBI WGS metagenome assembly UOEE01 (sample SAMEA4728526, study PRJEB27164) | hydrothermal vent metagenome | biome: marine basaltic hydrothermal vent biome; feature: marine hydrothermal vent; material: mineral | place: Pacific Ocean | collected 2011-06-14/2011-07-23 | depth 1741 m | reverse complement strand
GTTGATTGCCACGCACATGATCACACATCTCTAGTTGTTGAAAAACCTTCGTCATGGTGATAGCCTGTACATACAAAATATGGATGCCCGCCAAACTGAATATCAGATCACCGGCATGGAAGTGGTGCGCTTTGATGCATCAGGTATCTGGTTGGATGAACCCAAAAACCGTCTGGCCTTGATTACCTGTTATCCGTTTGATGCAGGTTTTGGCGGGCCATTAAGATATCTGGTCTGGGCCGAGCCGGTACTGCAAATGAGCTAACTTGTGGCTTGCACCAAATGCATAACTCATTCAAAATCATTTGTATGAGCCCATTTGCCACCCCATACGAAGATGCCAGTGACGAAAAGATCACGAAAAAAGCCAAAACCGGCCCAGCCAAAACCCGCGCTCGGATTTTAGCCGCCGCCCACGAAGTCGTGGCCCGCGATGGTGCCCAAAATGCCACCATCCGTAATATCGCCAAAGAAGCTAAAGTTTCGCCGGGATTGGTCATTCAGCATTTTGAGACCAAAGCCTTGTTGATCCTCGAAATATATCACGAAAGCAACCGTCCTTCTGGCATAGACCTGCAAAAGTATTTTGACCAGTTCGACTGCCCGATTGATCTGATCATGGGCATGGCGGAAGGCCATTTGCGCCGCAATCTGAAACACGCAGAACTTACCCGGCAGGTTCTGGCATCTAGTTGGACTTGGACCAAAAAAGATGAGGCCGCTTATGTCAAAAGACTGACAAAAATGGCCGGTCATATGTCCAACGCCCTAATGACCAAGTTTTATCCCGATCAGGAATTTTTGGTAGTCACCGCTACCTATACCATCATCAGTGCCTATGCCGGGGTATTGCGAAGAGGGTTGCAACAACAATGGCCGGTGGAGACATATTTGAACGTCATGCGTCCTTCGCTGACGGTAATTATGCGCGGGTTAGAGGCACAGGTTGAAGATGCAAAAATAGAAGCTGCAAAAAAAACCATCGCTGCCGAATGAAGTTTGCTTCTGATACCGCTTCTTCCGTCCATCCCAAAGTTTTGGAAGCCATAACATTGGCCAATGCGGCAACGGTGGCAAGTTATGGCGCTGATGATTGGACAAAAAAAGCCGAAGCCATGTTGTCGGATTTGTTTGAAGCTCCCTTGCGGGCCAGTTTTGTCAGCTCCGGCACTGCCAGCAATGCGCTGGCTTTGGCCACGCTTTGCCCGCCAACCGGCGGCATTATCGCCCACCCGCAGGCGCATATCAATTGCGATGAACGCGGCGCGGTCGAGTTTTATTCTGCCGGGGCAAAAATCCTGCCAGTGGCTGGCGATCATGGGCGGATCAATCCGGCTTTGCTGGATGAGATGTTGCAAAAAGTTGATGAAAACTTTGTCCATGCCATTCCGCCCAAAGCCTTATGCCTGTCCAACCTTACCGAAGCCGGAACCGGTTACAGCCCGGCGCAAGTGGCCAGCCTGTCGGGTTTGGCCAAAGCCAAGGGTTTGGGCGTTCACATGGACGGGGCCAGATTGGCCAATGCACTGGCATTTTACCGGGTGCGTCCGGCGGATATAACTTGGGCCAGCGGGGTGGATATATTGTCTTTTGGTTTGAGTAAAACCGGGGCGATGGCGGCTGAAACCATTCTCTTATTTTCGGAACATATCGAGCAATTTGAGCAATTGGAAGCCCGGCGCAAACGCGGCGGTCACATGCCACCCAAACAACGGTTTGTGGCGGCGCAAGTGATCGCCATGCTGGAAAATGATCTGTGGTTGGAAACTGCCAGCCACGCCAATTTAATGGCGCAAAAATTGGAAACTGGTTTGCAAAATGCCGGAATTACCATTTTGCACCCGGTAGAAGGCAATGAGGTATTTGCCCGGCTTTCGCTTCAGCAAACCAGCCATTTGCAGGAAAACGGTGCTGCCTTTTATGCTTGGCCAGATGGCTCGGTTCGGTTTGTCACCAGTTGGAATACCTCATTGGCGCAAATCGAACAGTTATTGGTTTTGTTATGAGCAGAGCAATTAGGCTTTTGTTGTTTTTTCTGGCCAGCCATTTATTCTGGCAACCGGCAATCGCACAGGATGACAGTGTCGAGGCAACCGAAACCGTATCAGAAGTGGCACCTTATATCCAAAACTTACGCGATGCTGTGCAAAAGGTCGCCGTAAAAGAGGCAGAGTCAAAAGACTGCTCTTTTGCATTGCCGATATTTGAAAACGCCATAAAGGACGAGACACAATTCGCGCAACTCCAACAAACAAGTCGGCGGCTGGTATTGTATCATCTGGTCGAATGTGCGGTTGCGCTTGAGCAATATCAATTGGCCTTGCAACACATTTCGGCACTGGTTAAATTGCAGGAAGATAAGGAATTTCAGCTCACCCGCTGGTTTGACCTTGCTATCTATCTGGGCGATCCGGAACAAGGGCAATTGGCACTAGCCCGTATGGTCGCCATTCAACCAGATTTGTTATCCGGCATCAAACGACGAGATTTGTTTTCGCATTGGCGGGCTTTGGAATACACCGACACCCCCGAAGAAAACAGATTTGAACTGGGTAAATGGTTTCGTGATTATACGCCGCCCGGTGGCATTTATCGGCCCGGCACATTTGATGTTGATCTGGCCAAAGGTTTGATCAAGCAGGGCCAGATCAAACAAGCTGAAACCGTATTATTAGCCAACCCATCTGCGGAGAGTATCCGCAATGTTCATATACTGAACCTCTATGCACCTTTGCGTGAAAAACCCGGCTTTGCCAAAAAATTTGATTTGATGGAAGCCTATTTTTCGCAGCTGAAATGGGAATTGGAAGTCATGGAAAACCAGCCAAAATCGCTGGCGGCGGTGTTGGAGGTTGTCGGCAGTTATCGTTTTTTTGGAGAGACTGCCAAAGCCCTAGAACTAGCGATGACAGCTTGGCAGAAAATCAACAATTCAGATCAGGCATTTGACGATGTAGAAGATCAGCGTGCTTCTTTGCTGTTTGTTCTGGTTCGTAGCCAATTTGATCTGGGGCAGTTTGTTGAGGCCAATACACTCCTGCAAATTTTAATCGACGAAAACCCGAAAAACGCTTGGTATCCTGCCTATTTGGCGCATTTTTTAATGCTGGCAGACCAGCCACAAAAAGCCATTGATCTGGTGATGGGTTTGCCAAAAAATACCCACTCTGATTTGGTTGAAATGGCCGTGCAGAACACATTGGCCTGCGCCCATGCGCAATTGGGCAACCGGATCGAGATGGACCGTTCTTTAAGTTATTTGGCCGGGCACCATGCCGATAATCCAGCGGCATTAACCACGGCGCTTTTGTGTGCCAACCGTCCAGATCAAACCGCCGCTAGTTATATCCGACGATTACGACAACCATTTGCACAACAAACAACCTTGTTCAGCCTGCAAAATTTCCAAAACATGCCTATCGGTACCAAATGGCAACAAACCATCCGCCAGCGCCGTCAACAAGTCATCCAACGCCCAGACGTGCAAAGCGCCATCAGCAAAATAGGCCGCATCATTGATGTTCCTTTTTCAGACAGCCATTGGGGCGATTGGTAAGCAGAGCCAGATATAGCAGTCTCTGCCAGCAACTGATTTATGCTAGCTCTCAGAGCTTGCCACAATCGCCGGGTTTGCCTGTGCGATTTGTTTTTCGATGGCTTGGCGGTTTTGCTCAAAAGCCGGTAGTTCGGATTTTTGCAATTTTCTACCCGATGGCAATTTGACCCGCATCGGGTTAACTTGTTTGCCCTTTTTTAGCACTTCATAGTGCAAATGCGGCCCGGTAACCCGCCCGGTAGCGCCGACATAACCGATGATCTGTCCTTGGCTGACCCGGCGGCCTTTTTTGACCCCACGGCCAAATTTGGACATGTGGGCATAGGCGGTCTTAAAGCCGTTAGCGTGACGGATGCGAACATAATTGCCATAAGAACTAAACCGGTTGGCGCGCTCAACCGTTCCGTTGCCAGCAGCCAATATCGGTGTGCCGGTTCCAGCGGCAAAATCGGTGCCCTTATGGGCGCGGGTATAACCAAGGACCGGGTGTTTGCGGCGGCCAAAACCCGAAGATATCCGGGCGCCGTCAATTGGAGTTTTCATCAAAAACCGGCGAGCGCTTTCGCCTTTTTGGTTATAAAACCCAACCTCGCCATCTTGTGTTTGATAGCGGTACAAAGGCAAATCGCGCGATCTGGGTTGTAGCCGTGCGTAAACCAAATCGCCGGTTTTGACCAAATTGCCGCGTTCATCAACAAAGCGTTCAAACACCATTTCAAAGCCATCGCCGGAACGAATACCGCGCTGAAAATCCACCGAATAAGCATACAACCTAGAAAATTCGATAATTATCGCATCACTAGCCCCGGCATCTAATGCACTAACATAGAGGCTGTTTTGTATGTTTCCTTTGGCCCGGACCAGTTCACGCCGGGTTTCGCGGACCAGTTCGCGGGCGATAAAATCACCATTGGCTTGGCGGTTGACCATTACTGTGCGCTCGGCTGCAACCCGCACCACCAGTCCGGTCAAGTGCCGGGCATTAGTTGTTTGTTCTTGTTCAACGCTCAAATGCAGATCCTGTCCGGCGCGCAAGTTTCGCGGATTAAATACTTGGCTTAATGCTGCAATGGCATAGGCGGCCTCGGTGCGGCCAATGCCTGCATCATCCAGTACAACGGCCAAAGTGCCGCCACTTTTTAAGCGAGAGGTTATCTGTTGTTGTCCCGTATTCTGCGCCAACGCCAAGAACGTTTGATCGGCCAATTTGCTCAAGGCCGGAAAATTTGGTTTTGGTTCCACAAGCAATTCTGCCAGTTCGTTATTTTTGGCAATAGCGGCTGTATCAGCAGCAGCATCTGCAAATAAATTGGCAAACGCCAGTCCAAGCAGGACCAACGGAATACTATACAGTCCCAAAAACAATGAACGTCCACCCATACGTTGTTACTCTTTCTTGTTATTTTTTACGCTTTTACAATCAGTCCAGTTCTGTAACAAAGCAATCACAGCAACCGAACAAAAACTATTTGTCAGCAATCTGGTTAAAGAACTTTAAGCAAATGGAGATTTTTTCCTACAAACAGAGCCGGACACTATACGCAAGTTTTGTCCATTGGCAAAGTCGCAATATCCGGGCAGGATAAAAACACTCGGTGTTCACCGGTTGGTAAGGGTCTGCGGTCAGCTTGGGGAAAATTGATTTGCCCGTTTTGGGCATTATGCTGCGTGAGAGAACAATAATGACATCTGGAACTTTATTGACCGAACTTCCTGCCACTGATCTGGCTGCATTGCTTTGCGCCCGTATCTGTCATGATCTGGTTTCGCCGGTGAGCGCATTGGGTACGGCTTTGGATGTTTTGGATGACGAGGATGCTTCTGACATGCATGATGAGGCCATGGACTTGATCCGGGCCTCATCCATACAGGCTGCAGCCAAACTTGAATTTTCCCGCTTGGCATTTGGAGCCGGTACTTCTGCGCCGGGGCAGGTGGCCACAAGGGAACTCAAACGCCTGATCGACGGAATGTTTTCCAATGCCAAAGCCGATATTATCTGGCGGGTGAGCGCGCCTTCTTTGTCCAAACCGGCGGCGCGGGTATTGCTAAATCTAGTCATGTTGGGTGTTGCAGCTGCACCGCGCGGTGGTGAGGTGAGCGTCGAAGCTGCTTCTGCCGCCCGGATTAGGGTGCATGTGCATGGCGACCGTGCCCGACTTTTTCCAATTATTGCTGATGCTTTGGAAGGTATTGAACCCAAAGACGGATTTGATGGCCGCTCCATTCAACCGTATTATGCTGGACTGATTGCCCGCAGCTTAGGTGGCCGCGCCGAAGCTAGAGCCAATGGGGAAAACATCGAGTTTATTTGCCTGACTTCGGTTGAACAAATATCCGAGCCACACGCAACCGCTGTATAATTTTGTTTTAAACGTATTATTCTTCTGTCGTTTTAGGCTCCCCTTAACCACTAGCGTTAATGATAACCAGTAGCCCGTCAAAAAGCGGGTGATTCTAATAGCTGGGAGTTCGGTTCGTGGACGATCTATTAAGTGATTTTTTATCTGAGACTTTAGAAAGTCTGGAAGTAGTTGATGCTGAACTGGTTAAGTTTGAGCAGCAGCCGGAAGATGATGAAACTCTAAACAATATCTTTCGATTGGTGCATACCATCAAAGGTACGTGCGGGTTTTTAGGTCTGCCGCGTCTTGAGGCTTTGGCCCATGCCGGTGAAACCTTGTTGGGAAAATACCGGGACAAGGCGCTGGTTGCCACGCCAGAAACCGTATCGTTGATTTTAGGCTCAATTGACCAGATCAAGGAAATCCTGGATTATTTGACCGAACACCAAGTTGAACCAGAAGGCGGTGACGAAGAGATCATTGCGCAATTGGTTGCTGCCTCTGAAGGCACTATGCAAGCGGCACCAGCGGCTGCAAAACCAGAATCCGCGCCAGAACCCGAGCCAGAGCCGGAGCCGGAAGTGGCAACAGAAACAAAAGCTGCCAGCACGGACAGCAGCGATCTGGGTTATGATGAAGATCTGGATCGGGAATTACGTCCCGGTGAAGTTTCATTGGCTGATCTGGAAGCCGCATTTATGTCCGCCGACGGGCCGGATTTGGAACAATTGGCTGTCGAAGCCGATCAAGCCAAAAAAGTAGATGCCGAAGAAAAAGCCAAAGAAAAAGAGACCAAAGCTAAAAAACCTGCCGAACCGCTGAAACTGATACAAACCGTGCGGGTGAATGTGGACAGCTTGGAAGACCTGATGACCATGGTTTCCGAACTGGTTTTAACCCGCAATCAATTATTGCAAACCGTCCGGGAAACTAGTTCCGAAGATCTGAAAATCCCGTTACAGCGTTTGTCCAGCGTTACGGCTGAATTGCAAGAAGGGGTGATGAAAACCCGGATGCAGCCGATCGGCAATGCTTGGAAAAAATTACCGCGAGTGGTGCGCGATTCGGCCAAAGCTGTGGACAAAAAAGTCCAATTAAACATGAGCGGCGAAGATACCGAGCTGGACCGGCAGGTGTTAGAGCTGATCGGCGATCCGTTGACCCATATGGTGCGCAATTCTTGTGACCATGGTTTGGAACCGGGTGATATTCGGGTGGCCGCTGGCAAACCGGAAGCTGGACAGATCAACTTGTCTGCCTATCATGAAGGCGGGCATATAGTTATCGAAATTGCCGATGATGGCGCGGGGCTTCCCACCTCCAAAATCCGCAGCAAAGCCCTTAAAAACGGTACCATTTCCCAAGCAGATGCCGATGCGATGTCGGACAATCAAATTCATCGGCTAATCTTTGCCGCTGGCTTGTCAACCGCAGCTTCGGTGACTTCCATATCCGGGCGCGGGGTTGGCATGGATGTGGTGCGCAGTAATATCGAGCAAATTGGCGGTACCATTGACCTGAACTCGGTGGACGGACAGGGCACGACGTTTAAGATCAAAATTCCGTTGACCTTGGCGATTGTTTCGGCGCTGATCGTTGACAGCGCTGCTGGCAAATTTGCCATTCCGCAATTGGCTGTGGTTGAACTGGTGCGAACCACCACCAGTGGCGAACACCAAATTGAAATGCTAAACAATACCAAGGTATTGCGTCTGCGTGATACTTTATTGCCAATTGTTGATCTATCAGAAATTACCGGCACTGTAGCAACCGATGTGCAAAATAAACCTGCATTTGTTGTGGTCATGCTGGTTGGTGAACAACGGTTCGGGGTTTTGGTGGATAATATCTTCGATACCGAGGAAATTGTGGTCAAACCATTGTCCAATCGGCTGAAAAGCGTACATATTTTCTCCGGAAATACCATATTGGGCGATGGTTCTGTGATTATGATCCTAGATCCGCTGGGCGTGGCCAGAGAAGTGAACTCCGGTGATGAATTGGAGTCAAATGACAAAGTTGTTGATCTTGAAAATGTTTCGGCAACAGAAAAAACCGCCATGTTGCTGTTTACTGCCGGTGGTACTTCGCCAAAAGCGGTTCCACTTAATTTGGTCACCCGATTGGAAGAAATTGATCAGGCAAGCATTGAGATTGTCCATGATCGGCACATGGTGCAATACCGCGATACCTTGATGCCACTTGTCCATGCCAGCGGTGATGCTGATTTTGTGCAAAGCGGACAACAACCGATCTTGGTGTTTACCGATAATGGCCGTTCTGTTGGGTTGGCTGTGGATAAAATTGTCGATATTGTCGAGGAAGTCCTGAACATCGAAATGAGTGATGATGCCGCCGGGATCATTGGCTCGGCGGTGTTAAAAGGCCAAGCCACCGAGGTCTTGGATGTGGGCCATTTCCTGACCCAAGGCTTTCATGACTGGTTCGAGCGGGCCTTGGACGATGAGCAGCAAACCACCGCTCAGGCAAAACGTATTCTGTTGGTCGATGATAACGCATTTTTCAGAAACATGGTCCGCCCATTGCTCAGCGCCGCCGGATATGAAGTCACAGCCATTGAAAGCACATCCGAGGCTTGGGAATTGAACCGGGCCGGGGTGGATTTTGATATTATTGTTTCGGATATTGAAATGCCCGACGATAATGGTGTCGATTTTGCCAAAAAACTGGCCGAAGATATTCGCTGGAGCAAGGTGCCAAGGCTGGCCTTGTCGGCACTGGAACAAGCCGATCTTGAAAAAATTGGCGCCACCGCCGCCTTTACCGATGTGGTGCGAAAATCCGATCGAGAATCCTTGATATCAACCATTCAATATGTACTGCACCTCGAAGGAGAAGCGGCATGAACCACGACGCAAGCGAAAGCGATACACCAAAACAATCAACCAGCGGATCCACCCGTGAATATGTAACCTTTTACATAGACGAGCAGGCTTTTGGCATTGCAGTGGATGATATTCGCGAAGTATTTCATCCGCGCGCCATTACCCGGGTGCCGCTGGCACCGCCTGAAATTCGGGGGGTATTGAACCTACGAGGCCGCATTGTTACCGCCATTGAAGTTCGCAGTCGTTTGAACCTGCCACCGCTGGAAGATGACAATGCGAGCATGATGGCGATCGGTATTGAGGTGGAAAATGAGGCCTTTGGCCTGATTATTGACCGGGTAGGCGATGTTTTACAGTTGTCGGAAAGGAATTGTGAAGCACTTCCATGCAATATGGACCCGATCTGGCAGCAAGTTTCCAGCGGTGTGTACCGACTTGAGGAACAATTGCTAATCATTCTCGACATCCAGCGTTTGCTGGCTGTTGAAACCAAAACGGAGATGGCTGCGTAACTCCACGCGCCAATCCGGTAAAAAGGACGGAACTGATATGAAACAGTGTCTGGTAGTTGATGACAGCCGGGTTATACGCAAAGTTGCCCGGCGGATTTTAGAAGATATGGAATTTGACTGTGTCGAAGCCGAAGACGGGGCGAAAGCACTGGACCAATGCAAATCGGCGATGCCGGATGCTATTTTGCTCGATTGGAATATGCCAGTAATGAACGGCATTGATTTCTTGAAAGCCCTGCGCAATGAAAGCGGCGGCGATCAGCCAATTGTGGTTTTTTGCACCACCGAAAACGATATGGGCCATATTACCGAAGCCTTACGCGCTGGGGCCAATGAATATATCATGAAACCTTTTGATAGCGATATTTTGAACGCCAAATTTGCAGAAGCAGGATTGATATAAACTGATGCACACCAGTCACCCAGTTTCCAGACAATCAATGAGCAAACCCGGAGGAAAATCCATTCGGGTGATGCTGATTGATGACAGTGCCGTAGTGCGCGGTTTGATCAGTCGCTGGTTGGATGCCGAAGACGGTATCGAAGTGGTGGCCAAGGCCATTGATGGTGTGCAAGGGGTTCGGCTGGCCGGGGAACATAAACCCGATGTAATCGTGCTTGATATTGAGATGCCGCGCATGGACGGGATTACCGCACTGCCAAAATTGTTGGAAGTCACCCCCAAAACCAAAATCGTCATGGCCTCGACATTGACCCAACGCAATGCCGAGATTACCATTCGCGCTTTGTCACAAGGGGCCAGCGATTATACCCCAAAACCAGATTCAACCGGGCTTTCCAACGCCGATGAGTTTCGCAAAACCCTGATCGAGAAAATTCGCGCATTAGGGGCCAGCCCGATCACGCGCCCTGCAATGAAACTTGGTACCAGTACCCTTGCGCCAGCTCGGGTAATTAAAACCGCACCACCGGCCAGTTTTCGCAAACCTGCAGCTATTTTTATTGGCTCCAGCACTGGCGGGCCGCAGGCCTTGCGGACCCTGATCTCGGACATTGGTTCCAAAGTTAATATCCCGGTTTTTATTACCCAGCACATGCCCAAAACCTTCACCGCAGTTTTAGCCGAACATTTGAGCAAAGTGGCGCGCAAACCAGTGGTCGAGGGAAAAGACGGCATGCCGGTAAAACCCGGCGGCATCTATCTGGCCCCGGGCGGCTATCATATGACTTTACGCAAAGCCGGGTTAAGCGTGGTGATTGGCCTCGACCAAAAACCACCTGAAAATTATTGCCGTCCGTCTGTTGATCCGATGTTTCGCTCTGCGGCCAAGGTCTATGGCAATCGAGCAATGGCGATTATGCTCACCGGCATGGGCCATGATGGTCGCGATGGCACAAAAGAAATGTTTGATGTTGGCTCTCGGGTTTTGGCCCAAGATGAAGCCAGCTCTGTCGTTTGGGGCATGCCGGGCGCTGTGGCGCAAGCAGGTTTAGCCCACCAAATTTTACCTATCACCAAAATCGGTTCTACCGTATTGCGAATTGTTCAAGGGAACTAAAATGCAAGCTGACAATTTTGAATTTCTGGCCACTTTATTGATGAAACAATCCGGCCATGTTTTAGCCCCTGAAAAAGGCTATTTGCTGGACAGTCGGCTGGGGCCAATTGCCCGCAAAGAAGGCGTGGCATCGGTTGATGAGCTGGTGAGTTCTATGCGTAGCCGCCGGGACGAACGCCTAAATTGGGCGGTTACCGAAGCCATGACCACTAATGAAACATTTTTCTTTCGTGACCGCACACCATTTGATCTGTTCAAATCCGAGGTAATTCCGTATTTGACAGCAAACCGCAAACCGGGAAGCAAAGCCCGGATCTGGTGCGCCGCTGCCTCTGCCGGACAGGAGCCGTATTCTCTGGCAATGATTTTGCGCGAGGAACGTACTGCACTCAAAGGCATGCAAGCGGATATTTTGGCTTCCGACATTTCCGAAAAAGTCATTGCCAAAGCCAAAGCCGGAATTTATTCCCAATTTGAAGTGCAACGGGGTTTGCCGGTGCAATTATTGGTCAAGTATTTTCAAAAAGAAGGCGAAATGTGGAAAGTTGATCCAGTTTTACGCCAAAACATCATGTTCAAAACCTTCAACTTGTTAGAAAGTTATCTGGCTTTGGGTACGTTCGACGTAGTTTTTTGCCGCAATGTACTGATTTATTTTAACCAAGAAACCAAACGCGATATCTTAAACCGCATGGCTGCCAAAATGGCCCCAGACGCATTTTTGTTTCTGGGCGCTGCCGAAACTGTATTGGGCATAACCGATGCCTTTGAACCAGTAGCCGGCAAACGCGGCCTGTACCGCCGCAAACAACAAGCATCTGCCATCAGAGCTGCTTGATTGATTTTATTTCCAATACAACACCGCTTCATCCCCCTTGCAGGCGGTGAAGGAAACTACTGCTAAACCGAAGAACAGGTTTATTCTTTTGTATGGTCCAGTAATTTTCTGGCCCGGTACACTCTGGTTTCCACTGCTTTTGGGCTGATACCCAAAATTCTGCCTGCCTGTTTCTGGCTCAAATTCTCGATGGCGCACAGGATCAACGGCTCACGAAGTTTTGTTGGTAGAGCTACAATTTTTTTGGCCAATATCTGCAACTCATTTTGCTCTAAAAGATGCGTTTCCGGATCACCAAGCGCACTGAAACGAGAAACTTGTTCCTCTAACATCGGGGTCATGCGTTGCAAAAAATGGCGGGTTTTGCGCTTTCGCCCCAAATCACGACATTTGTTTAGCGCAATGCGATACAGCCAAGTGGATACTTCGTATTTTGGATTATAGCGCGCCAGATTGCGGTATGCGGCGACAAAGGTTTCTTGCACGATGTCCTCAGCATCATCCGCATCGTTCACATGAGCAATGGCAAATCTGTATAAAGGCAGCTTGAACCGGCGCATTAACAGCGTAAAAGCGTGGTCGTCTTTTTCCAACGTCCGCACGATTAAAGAACGATCATCGTCCCCATTGGGGCCAGATTTAGTTGGCTGCGTCATGGAGCGAGCGAATGACAATAACATCAAATTGCTTGGCTTGTTGCTCGTTCAGTACAGATCGCATGCTAAAAATATGTCGCAAGGTTTCGTTTTGTAATTCACCAAGAACCTTTAGGTATTCATCGCCCGCCAGCTTTACCTCTGCGGATAGCTCGCGGTCTTTTTGAATGGCATCGGTCAAAGAGCCGTTGGCGGCTTTTAGTTTTTCTTCAAGCACCTGTTTTTGTTTGGCAAAATCTTTCTCTATGACGGAAATTTCGCGGTCTTGCTGGCGACTTAAATTCAAAGAATTATGCACTTCGGCGTGCAGATCTGCTGAATCATTAGGTGCAGCTAAAAACAAGGTTTTACCGATCCAAACCCCGGCCAAACCAGCGATCAAAGCCAAGACAATAACAATAATCGTATTGCGCATAATTTTACCCCTCGTTTAGTCTTTTACCAAGTTCATCACACTATAAACCGGGGTGTTGGAAAAAGCTATCAGTGCAGGGTCAGCCTTTGCAGCATTAGCCTGCGCCCCAACCATGCCACCTGTCATCAAAACAATAACCAAGGCTGCGCCGCACCATGCCATCCCGGTGGTTTGCGGTGTTGTGGTTTGGGGTTGGCTCTCAATTTTTTGCCAAACTTTGGCTTCCAAACCAAGCAATTGTTCTTGGCTTACCCGGTTTTGAAGTTTTTGTAATTGCTGTTGATTTAGGGGCATTTTCAAACTTTGTTTTGCTTAGATGGGATCGGTTTTTTCATGAGGTATGTAAATGGGTGATAATCCATCTTCCATCTACATGTTTCAAAATGGCGGTTCCCCGGCCCGCTTTGTTGATGTCTTTGCCTTTATAGGTAAGCGCTTTATCGATGGAAAATGTGGCCGAGGCCCAATCGCCAGAAACAATGGGGGTGATGTTTTCAAACTCGTATTTGTGAAATACGAGGTCTGGATTGGCAAATTCTGGAACCAGATGATGATCGCGGTAATCGGCCCAACCGACATTCATTCCAGAACCTTCAAACATGGTCAGGTCTGTGCCTTCAACCGCTAGGTATTTTTCCATTTGCGCGACATCTTTTGCGTTGATCCCTGCCGAATAACCTTGCAAGGCTTTCACCACATTTACTTGCTCTTGGCTAAGGTTTGATTGCTGTGCAGGGGCGTGATTGTCTTGTTTAGCCGGATCAGCTAGCGCAATGGGAGAAAGCAATAATGCGGCCGCCAGAAGACTAGATGTGGCAAAAATGGTTTTCATAGGAAAGCTCCGAAATGTAAAAATATATTCAATTGATGAGCAAAAGCCGGGAGGTTTTGAGTTCCCGGCTTTTGTTTTTATGGTTTAATCTGCTTTATGTTCTACAGCTTTTTTGTCGCCGGCAATATCTAGTTTACCGCGCATACCAGCTTCATAATGACCGGGAAGGTGGCAGGCATATTCAATGTCGGCGCCTTTGGTAAATGTCCAGATCAACGATCTGGTTTCGCCTAC
>UOEE01000147.1_pt1 | contig 13808 bp, 14 predicted proteins | sample 1990011 | NCBI WGS metagenome assembly UOEE01 (sample SAMEA4728526, study PRJEB27164) | hydrothermal vent metagenome | biome: marine basaltic hydrothermal vent biome; feature: marine hydrothermal vent; material: mineral | place: Pacific Ocean | collected 2011-06-14/2011-07-23 | depth 1741 m | reverse complement strand
CAAACAACATGCAAGTTGGGGGCTAGAAGAATATGTAACGGCAGTGGAAGAAGCCTCCGATGTGGTGATGAAAATCACGGGGCAAAAACGGGTCAATATCACCGCAGCTTGTTCCGGCGGCATTACGGCTTCTTGTTTTGTTAGCGCCATGGCGGCCAAAAAAGACAAACGGGTCAACGCATTTACCTTGCAGGTTTGCGTGCTGGACCCGAACCCACGGGATTCAGAGGTCGGGGTGTTTGTCTCGCAACGAGGCATTGAGATCGCCAGAAAAGCCTCAAAATCCAAAGGTATATTAGAAGGCGACGAACTGGCAAAAGTATTTGCTTGGTTGCGCCCCAATGATTTGATTTGGAATTATGTGGTCAATAATTATCTGCTAGGCGAAAACCCGCCGCCGTTTGATGTATTGTACTGGAACGCCGATACCACCAATTTACCGGCGGCTTTGCATTCTGATTATCTTGATATTTATGGAATGAAACCATTTGTTACGCCCGGCGAAACCCAATTTGCCGGTCATGGGTTGGATATGGGACAGGTCACGCAGGATATGTTTATCATTGCCGGCACTACTGATCATATCACACCATGGAAAGCCTGTTATCGAACCACCCAGATGCTTGGAAGCCGCAATATCAAATTTGTATTGTCAAATTCTGGGCATATCCAATCGCTGATTAACCCGCCGGGAAATCCCAAAGCCAGCTATTCCACCTCTGATAAAATTCCCGATACAGCCGACGAATGGTTGCTGGGTGCCAGTGCAGAAGAAGGCAGTTGGTGGCCGGAGTGGGCTGCGTGGTTGACCGAACGCTCTGGTGATGAGAAGAAGGCACCAACAAAATTAGGGCGCAAGGGATTCCCCCCCTTATTAGAAGCACCCGGTTCTTATGTATTTGAGTAATAACAGAACGAGGAATACGCGCGCGATATGTCATTAGGTGAAAAACGCTATCCAGAAATCCGCTACCCGATTGTAGGCGGGCACAAAATCCGTACCGCCCGTTGGTTAGGTACAGGTGAAGATAATGTCCGTCCATTGTTGTTTTTCAATGGAATAGGTGCAAATCTTGAACTAGTTTCTCCGTTAGGTGAAGCCTTTACCCGCCGTGATATTGTCACCTTTGACATTCCGGGTGTCGGGCGTTCAAAGCCGACAATCCTGCCGTATCGTCCTTGGCAAATGGCTCGCTTAGCCGCCAAGGTTATCGACCATTACGGCTATGATCATGTGGACGTGATGGGGGTGAGTTGGGGCGGTGCTTTGGCGCAACAATTCGCTTTTCAATACAAAAAACGAGTTGGCAAATTGGTGTTGGCGGCAACGTCACCCGGCGTAACCATGATCCCCGGCAAATGGGCTAGCCTGTCCAAAATGACCAATCCCAGGCGCTATATCGACCCGGACTATATGCGGCGTAATTTCAAAACGCTGTATGGTGATGAAGTCGGCAAAGCCGACAAGCATATTCTGCAATTAATGCCGCCACATCCGCGCGGCTATCTCTATCAAATGTTGGCATTTTCCGGTTGGTCCAGCCTGCCGTTTTTGCCGTTTTTGAAAACCCCAACCCTGATTATGGCTGGTGACCGCGACAGCATTGTGCCTTTGGCTAATGCTAAATTGCTAAAAATGGCCCTCAAATATCCACAGCTATATGTGGTTAAAGGCGGAGGGCATTTGTTCATGGTTTCCAAAGCCCGCGAAATTGTCCCGGTAATGCGCGAGTTCTTCGAGCAACCAGATTTTCTAAATAATCCCGAATTTTTCCGCGATAACCCACCCGTCAGACCAGATCGAGCCACTCCGGAAGCGGTTTGATTTTGGGGTGTCTTGCCTAGGGTTAAAACCCAATCAATTTTTATCGGTAACTCTCATAATATATTGTTTTTATGCGGTTTATCAAAACTTTCCCGCCGTCATTCCGGCAAAAGCCGGGATATAGTGTCACGTAAAGCACCATTTTCGCAAAAAAACTGAACCCCGGCCTGCGCCGGGGTGACGTACATATTGTTTTTTGCACGTTTTTACCTATATGGCTAAAATTAAGTGAGTCTGGACCCCAGCAGTCCATGCATTTGATTTACCGCAAGTAAGACGCACCATTTATATCAAAAGTGGCACCGGTGGCTGAAGGACAGGCACCGGAGAGCAAAAATGCGGTTAGAGCCGCGATTTCGGCGGGGTCGGCAAATTTCCCATAGGGGATTTCTGCGGTTGCTTGCTTGCGAATTGTTGGATCCGTTGGTGCCATTTCAGTGTCGATCCAGCCCGGCGCAATGGCAAACGCGCTTACGCCTTGTGCCGCCGCGCCTTTGGCAATGGTGCGGGTTAAGGCCAACAACGCGCCTTTGGAGGCGGCATAGGCGGCAAAATCCATCTGGTCGCCCCGTTGCCCGGCGCGGCTGGCGATGTTGACAATCCGACCCCCGGTTTTTTGCTTTGCAAAGCTGGCAACGGCAGCGCGGCATAAATCTGCCGGGGCTTGCAAATTGATGGACAAAGTCCGGCTCCAACCGTCCTGCCAATCTTGATCGCTGCTGGCAAAATCAACTGCGTCGGCGCAACCTGCATTGTTGACCAATGCGTTTAGTTCTGGGGCAATTTTTAACGCTTCTTGCCAAAGCATGGTGCCGGCTTGCGGGCGGGACAGGTCGTAAGAAAGAGTTGCAACCACATGAGAACCCAGCTCATCCGCCAAATTTTGCACGGCGGTTTTGCTATTGCCATAATGCAAGATCAGGTTTGCCCCTTGTTTGGCGCAAGTCCGGGCGATGGCTGCGCCCAACCCACGCGATGCGCCGGTGATGAGGACGGTGATATTGTTTAAGGGTTGCACAATCATTCTCCAGTTGGGGAAATTAAATGGACCGCATTGCCAGACAATGACAATCAAAATATGAAATGGATTATGCCCTAAGGTCAAAACCTATTCAATTTTTATCGACAACTCTCATGATACATTGTTTTTATGCGGTTTATCAAAACTTTCCCGCCGTCATTCCAGCGGAAGCCGGGATCTAGTGTCACCTAAAGCACCATTTTCGCAAAAAAAAACTGGACCCCGGCCTGCGCCGGGGTGACGTACATATTGTTTTTTGCATGTTTTTACCTATTATGGCTAAAATTGAATGAGTCTGGACCCTAACAAAATGAGTATCGGAAACGCCAGATGGAACCTGTAGAAAACCAGCGCAAAGATCAAAATGAGCTGTTGGTGTTTTTAGCCAAACATCTGGTGACCGGATTGGTTTTGGGCGGGGCAGTATTGGGCTTGATTTTGTGGTTGGATGTGGGCGGGTTGCGCACTTTAATCTGGCAGTCATCTAGCCGGGGCTTGGCGATTTTTATGTTGATGTTGGTTTTTGCCACTACGTTTGGCGGGCTGGCAACGGCGGCGGGGATGGTGCGGTTGTTCGGTCAATCTGGACAGAAATGACGGCAAACCGGTGCGGGGCGACTAAAAACAGAGACCAAACCCACTTGATTGCGACAAATTGGCGCAAAATACGGTAATATACAACCTAAGCAATTGCCAAACGGCAAAACTGGCGCGAGTATTAGGCAGTTATCTGGAATCAGATGCAAAAATTGCGTCTGCAGGGAGGGGTGCGATGGGAATTTCACAACCGGAAGTGGGTGGAGCAAATAAAGGCATTGGCCTTGATGTGTTGACCTTGGGAATTGTGCTGGTTTTGTTGTCGGTGATGGGATTGGTCTGGTCTTCGGGTGTTCGTGAACCATTGATGCAGGTGCATATCTGGATCATGACCGGGGGTTTTGTCCTCGGCCTTGTTGCCTTGGCGATGAAAGGTTTTGGTGGGCTGGAAAACGACCAAAGTCGTTATAACGAAAGCATTGTCAAATTCGGGGTCATTGCCACCATGTTTTGGGGCATTGTCGGCTTTCTAGTTGGTGTAGTGATTGCCTTTCAATTGGCGTTTCCGGTGCTGAATATCGAGGGCATTGGCTGGCTAAACTTTGGCCGCTTGCGACCGATTCATACCTCAGCAGTGATTTTTGCCTTTGGTGGTAACGCACTGATGGCCACTAGCTTTTATGTGGTACAGCGCACCAACCGGGCGCGTTTGGCCGGTGGTGTTTGGACGTGGTTTGTCTTTTGGGGCTATCAATTATTCATCATATTGGCCGCTTCTGGCTATATTATGGGCATTACCCAAGCACGAGAATATGCAGAACCGGAATGGTATGTGGATATTTTGCTAACCGTGGTTTGGGTTGGATATTTGCTGGTATTTTTGGGCACTTTGATGAAACGAAAGCAGTCGCACATTTATGTGGCAAACTGGTTTTATTTGGCCTTCATCGTCACTGTGGCTATGTTGCATGTAATCAACAATCTGGCAGTGCCGGTTACGTTGTTTGGTTTTAAGTCGTATTCGGCATTTTCCGGGGTGCAAGATGCGCTCACCCAATGGTGGTATGGCCATAACGCAGTTGGGTTTTTCCTAACGGCGGGCTTTTTGGGCATTATGTATTATTTTATACCCAAACGAGCCGAGCGCCCGATTTATTCCTATCGTTTGTCAATTATCCATTTTTGGGCATTGATCTTTACCTATATCTGGGCCGGTCCGCACCATTTGCATTAGACCGCTTTACCGGAAGGGGCACAGACGTTGGGCATGGTGTTCTCGGTGATTTTGTGGATGCCGTCGTGGGGTGGAATGATAAACGGATTGATGACCCTGTCCGGCGCATGGGACAAACTGCGTACTGATCCGGTGATGCGGATGCTGGTGGTTTCGGTGGCATTTTATGGCATGTCCACCTTTGAAGGGCCGGTGATGGCCATTCGTTCGGTGAACTCGCTGTCTCATTATACCGATTGGACTATCGGGCATGTGCATTCTGGCACATTGGGCTGGGTTGGTTTTGTTAGTTTTGGGGCGATTTATTGTCTGGTACCGTGGCTGTGGAAACGCAAACGGCTGTATTCCAATGATTTGGTCGAATGGCATTTTTGGGTCGCGACCGTTGGTATTGTGTTTTACATCACGTCGATGTGGGTAAGCGGGATTATGCAAGGCCTGATGTGGCGCGCGTATAACAGTTTTGGCTTTCTCGAATACTCGTTTGTAGAAACGGTTGAGGCCATGCACCCCTATTACATTATCCGGGCCACTGGTGGTTTGTTGTTCCTCACGGGCGCATTGATCATGGCTTATAATATCTGGCGAACCATACGTGGCGATGTGCGTGAAAAAGAGGTGCTGCCAGAAGCAGAACCGCTTGCCACCGCCATTGCAGCTGAATAGGAGAAAACCATGTTAGAGAAACATCAAGTCCTAGAAAAAAATTCACTGCTTCTTACCGTTGGTATTCTGCTCGTGGTCTCAATCGGTGGTCTGGTGGAAATTGCGCCTTTGTTTTACATTGAGAACACCATCGAAAAAGTAAAGGGAATGCGCCCCTATACGCCGCTAGAACAAGTGGGACGCAATGTTTATACCCGCGAGGGCTGTTATTTGTGCCACTCACAAATGATCCGACCTTTGCGCGATGAGGTCGAGCGATACGGCCATTATTCACTGGCCGCTGAAAGCATGTATGACCATCCGTTTCAGTGGGGTTCCAAACGAACTGGGCCGGATTTGGCACGGGTTGGGGGTAAATACTCCGATGCATGGCACCAAGCGCACATGAGCAAACCAACCTCAATGGTGCCTGAATCGGTGATGCCAACTTATGCGTTTTTGTCGGATAATATGCTGGACGACAGCTTGATGGCCGACCATCTAAAAGCATTGCGTATGGTTGGTGTGCCTTATACTGACGAACAGATTGTCTCGGCCAAAAGTGATTTGTTCACCCAATTGGATGAATTTGCTGATGATTATGACGGCTTTACGGCGCGATATGCCAATGCGGCCATTCGTGATTTTGATGGCGATCCTGAAAATGCCACCGAGATGGACGCTTTGATCGCGTATTTGCAAATGTTGGGCACTTTGGTCGATTTTGACGAATACGAGGCTTTGGCCGACGAGAATTTGAGGTAGGGGAGCGATATGGATTACGAAGCAATGGCACGGTTCGCCCAAACTTGGGGGATGCTGTATTTCATGGCGATTTTTGCAGTCGCGCTGATTTATGTGTTCTGGCCGAGCAATGGCAAGCGATTTGAAGATGCGGCCAATGCGCCGTTTAATGAGGAGCTGGACTGATGGCGGACAAACCGGAAATCGACGAACATACAGGGGTATCGACCACCGGCCACGAGTGGGACGGCATCAAGGAACTGAATACGCCGTTGCCCAAATGGTGGTTATATATCATCTATGTCAGCATTGTTTGGGGCATTATTTATACCATTTTTATGCCGTCTTGGCCGGGCCTTCCCGGCATGGGCTATTTCAAAGGCTTACGCCATCATTCGGAACGGGCCAATGTGGCGGTGGCAATCGGAAAATTACAAGACGCACGGGCAGCAAATGCCAGCAAGCTAACCAATATTTCGCTGACACAAGTGGAAAATGACCCAGATTTGCAAACCTTTGCTATGGCGGCAGGCGAGTCGGCATTTGGTGATAATTGTGCCACTTGTCACGGCTCAAACGGCGTTGGTGCGCTTGGCTTTCCAGCGCTTAACGACGATGTTTGGTTGTGGGGCGGTAGTTTGGACGAGATACGCCAAACCATTGCCGTTGGTATTCGTTCCGGTCATGACGAAGCTAGGTTTTCACAAATGCCAGCCTTTGGGCGTGATGGAATGTTAGAGAGCGCTGAAATCGCAGATTTGACCGAATATGTATTGTCTCTGTCTGACAACGAGCATGATGCCGTTGCAGCCAAGCGGGCCAGTGGCAATTTTGATGAGCAATGCTCAATCTGTCATGCAGCCGATGGAACCGGCGATCGCTCGCAAGGGGCACCTAATTTGCGCGATGCCGAATGGCTCTATGGCGGCTCGCGGGCGGCGATTACCCAAACCATCACCAATGCAAGATTTGGCGTAATGCCAACTTGGGAACAGCGGTTACAGCCATGGCAAATTGACAGTTTGGCCGTCTATGTGCATGCATTGGGTGGCGGGGAATAATCAGGATTAGGCACCACCCATGTCCGAACAATCTACGCGCAAAACAACTATTATCGGAGGTGATAAAAAACCTCGGAACAAAGCCTCATCGCATGGTGTAAAACCTGTCGATGTTATGGCGGTGAACTCGGCTGAATCGCGCGAATTATACCAATCCCGGGTTCCGATTTACCCGAAACTGGCGCACGGTAAGTTTCGCAAAATCAAGTGGGCATTGCTGTTTCTGACATTGGGGGTGTATTACCTATTGCCATTGCTGCGCTGGGACCACGGAGGCAATGCGCCGGACCAAGCGGTATTGGCCGATTTTGCCGGGCAGCGATTTTATTTCTTTTTTATCGAAATTTGGCCAACAGAATTTTATTACATCACCGGTTTATTGATCTTGGGGGCGTTTGCTTTGTTTTTGGCGACGGCTTTGTTTGGGCGGGTATGGTGTGGATATACTTGTCCGCAAACCATCTGGACGGATTTATTTATCGCGGTGGAGCGCTGGATTGAGGGCGATCGCAATGCCCGGATCAAGCTGGCCCGCCAGCCCATGCGCGGCCAGCGTTTGTTCAAAGCAATACTAAAACATGCGGTTTGGTTGTTAATCTCACTGATGACCGGCGGTGCGTTTGTGCTGTATTTCCACGATGCCCCCACGGTATTGCGCGGGTTTTTCATCGGGCAAGCACCGGTTTCTGCCTATATGTTTGCCGGGATTTTGACCTTTACCACATACGCATTGGCCGGGTTGATGCGCGAACAGGTTTGCACATTTTTGTGCCCATGGCCGCGCATACAAGCCGCATTAACCGATGAAGATACATTCGAGGTTACCTATCGCAAATATCGAGGTGAACCACGCGGAGCGCACAAAAAAAACGATAGCTGGGAAGGCAGGGGTGATTGCATCTCTTGTCGGATGTGTGTCGCAGTTTGCCCGATGGGTATTGATATTCGTGACGGCGATCAACTGGAATGTATCAATTGCGCCTTGTGCATTGATGCCTGTGACAGCGTGATGAAGAAAGTTGGCAGACCAACTGGACTAATTGCCTATGACACCGAAAACAACCGCAAACGCCATGAATGCGGCGAACAACCCAAGGCTAGATTATTGCGCGCCAGAACCATTGCTTATGGGGTATTGATTACCGGTATCGGCTTGCTGATGGTGGCTGGTCTGGCGAGCCGCTCAACCATGGATTTGAATATCCTGCGCGACCGTTCGCCGACCTTTGTCCGGCTTTCTGATGGCAGCGTCCGCAATGGATATCTGATCAAGATCATCAATAAGGGCAAACAAATACGCCAATTTGACATCAGTCTTGACGGCTTGGACAATTACACGGTGAAAGTTGTCGGGATGCGCGATATCGGGCAAGATGTCGTGGTTTCTGCCAAGCCAGACGAGGCGCGAAATGTCAAAATGTATGTAACCATACCCAAAGCCGAGATTGCCACAGCCAATGGTTCGATACCGATCAATTTCATCGTATCGGAACGCACTTCGGGTGCGGCGGACCCTCAATCCATGCAAAACAAATCCGTATTTATTACAGGTAAAAAATGAGCAAGAAAAAACCATTCATCATCAATGGCAGGCATGTGCTGGCTGGCTTTGTTGTATTTTTTGGCATCATCATCGCGGTGAATATCGTGTTTGTCTCTTTGGCCAATACGTCATTTCCCGGCGAGAGCGTGAAAAAACCCTACGAGCAAGGGGTGCGCTATAATGAAACCATTGCGGCGCGAGAATTGGCGGTAAAACTGGGCTGGAATATCACTTGGTCTTTGGATAAAACCAACGCGGATGTAAATGCGTTTGTGGTTAAAGTTGTGGATGCAGACGGTCCGGTTGATGGATTAAAAATTGAGATTGCCTTGATGTGGGCCGGGTATCGGGATGCAGATATATTACTGGCGTTAAAACCGATGGAAAACGGTGTCTATCGCGGGCAGTTAGATGCCAAATCTGTACCCCCTACAGTACTTCGGTTCACCGGGCTGGCAGTGCGGGCAACTGATGGTGCCAAGATGACTTTTGCGGGGAAATTGTGAGCGATATTGAACTGCAACAACGCGGCTGCCCAACCACCGGCGGCCCAGTGGCAGAACCGGGCGCAGCAGCAGACCCGGCAGCTTTTGTACGCGCCGAGGAAGACGGGATGTCGCGATTGGAATTGCTGGTGCGCGGGGCCAAATGCGCTGGCTGTATTTCCAAAATCGAAGGGGGCGTTACGGCTTTGGCTGGGGTTCGTGATGCGCGACTGAACCTGTCCACCGGCAAATTGTCGGTATCATGGAAACAACAAGATGCAGACCCGGGACAAATTGCAAAAAAAGTCGCGGATATGGGCTATCAGGTATCGCCGTATGACCCCGGTGAAGCCGAAGAAGAACGCGACAAAGAGGGGCGGTTTTTGCTGGTCTGTTTGGCGGTAGCTGGTTTTGCTTTGATGAATATCATGTTGTTCTCCATCTCGGTTTGGTCTGGCGATAGCGGCGAAATGAACCAAACCACCCGGTTGTTTTTTCATTGGATTTCGGCATTGATTGCCTTACCTGCGGCGGCGTTTGCCGGGCGACCTTTTTTTAGCAGCGCCTTTCGTTCTTTACAAAAAGGTCAAGCCAATATGGATGTGCCGATCTCTTTGGCGGTGCTGTTGGCTTTGGGGTTAAGCCTGTATGAGACGGCTGTTGGTGGCGGGCATACCTATTTTGATGCGGCGGTTATGTTATTGTTTTTCCTGCTTATTGGGCGTTGGCTTGACCATCGTTTGCGCGGGGCAACCCGGGTGGCAGCGCGCAAATTATTATCTTTGCAAGCCAATACAGCCAATGTCTTGGCAAGCAATGGTGAAATTACAGCGGTACGCAGCAATCAGATCAAACCCGGCGATACTATCATATTATGGCCCGGCGACCGTGCGCCGGTGGATGGGGTAATTACCGAAGGAAAATCAGATATTGATATGGCTTTGGTGAGCGGCGAGAGCGCCCCGGCTTTGGTACAAACGGGCGAGCCGGTAAAAGCTGGCATGATCAATTTAACCGCCAAGCTTATCATGCAAGCCACGGCGACATCCGCCGATAGTTTGCTGGCTGAACTAACCCGCTTGGTCGAGGCCGGCGAGGCAGCCAAAGGCAGATTTGTGCGCTTGGCCGATCGGGCGGCGCGGCTGTATGTGCCGGTGGTGCATTCGTTGGCGTTGTTGGCATTTGTTGGTTGGATGATGAGTGGCGCAGGGGTGCATCAGTCGATTGTTATTGCTGCTGCGGTATTGATTATCACCTGTCCCTGTGCATTAGGATTGGCCGCGCCAGCGGTGCAAATTGTGGCCGTGGGACGGTTGTTCAAACAAGGCGTATTGGTAAAAACCGGCGATGCGCTGGAACGCTTGGCACAGATTGACATGGTGCTGTTTGACAAAACCGGCACTTTGACCTTGGGCAAGCCAGAATTGTTGAACCGGGCGGAACTAAGCCAGCAAACCATCGCGCGTGCCGCTTTGCTGGCCCGCACGTCGCGGCATCCTTTATCGCAAGCCATTGCCAATTTGGCAGGTCCGGGACCAGTGGCCACCGATACCCGTGAAGTGCCGGGATATGGTGTGGAAGGCAAAATTGACGGCCAGATGGTCCGGCTCGGCAAACGCGAATGGGTATTGGACGAAACCGATGCGGGAAACGCTGAGATTGCCAGCTCGCAACTATATCTGGCGGGCGCTGGCGAAACACCGATTGTGTTTTTGTTCGCCGATGCTTTGCGCGTTGATGCCAACCAGAGCGTTACGGCGCTAAAACAATTGGGCATCAAGGTGGCGATGTTATCCGGTGACCGCAAACAACCAGCCCTTGCAGCGGCAAAATTGGCCGGGATTGACGAAGTTTATTACCAGCTAACCCCGCAACAAAAGATTGACCATGTTGATAAAATGGGCAGCGACGGTCACAAGGTTTTGATGGTTGGCGATGGGTTAAACGATGCCCCGGCATTGGCTGCGGCGCATGTTTCGATGTCGCCAGCATCGGCAGCCGATGCTAGCCAAGCGGCAGCCGATATCGTGATTGATGGCAGTAAATTGATGCCAGTGGTGCAGGCGATACATACGGCTAAAGCTGCAAAGTTTCGGATTTTGCAAAATTTTGGACTAGCGGCATTCTACAATATGTTTGCGGTGCCGATGGCGCTTTTTGGATTTGTTACCCCGATGATTGCAGCGATTGCCATGTCTGGCTCGTCGATTTTTGTTACCTTAAACGCGCTGCGAAAATTCAGGAAAGGCGGCTAATATGTCCGGTCTGGTCTGGTTAATCCCGGCGGCTTTGTTTTTGGCATTGCTTGCTTTGTCGGCATTTTTCTGGACGGTGAAATCCAGACAATACGAGGACATGAAAGGCGAAAGCTGGCGCATATTCATTGACGACGACAAAGACGATCACATACCGGGTAAATAGGGCACGATAATGCCAGCCAACCAAACTAGCAGCGTTTTCCTCCACCGCTTGCGGGAAAGGGGTGGAGGGGGAGAATTGCTTTACCCGGCTTAGGCCTTATATGGCGGGTTTTTGACAATATCGCGATAGGCATGCCACGTGGCATGGCCCATCATTGGAAATACCACGATCAGGCCAAAAAACAGCGTAGCAACTCCAAAAAACGTATATATCGCCACAATCATTGCCCATGCCAGCATCGGCCCGGGTGCTTCTATCATCACCCGTAAACTGGCGGTCATGGCGGTCATGGCATCCACTTCATGTTCCAATAAGATTGGAATCGACAAAGCGCTAAACGCAAATACAAACAAGGCTATCACCCCGCCCAATACAGTGCCCATCGCCAGCAAGGACAATCCCTTGGGCGTGGTAAGAACAAAAGCAATAAAATCGTTTAGGGCCAACGAATGCCCATTGGTGAAAATCGCAAACAAAAACAATGCAATCAACGACCAGAGCAAAAAGCACAGCACCATTGCCAGCGCCACATAGGCCAATTGCCGGGGTTCAGCAAAACGAGCCGGACGCGTGACTGAAAAGTCAATATCCGTTCCTTCTTCAAACCGGCGGCTCATCGCATATAGTCCGATCGCGAAAAACGGCCCGATCAATGTAAATCCGCCCGCCATCATCGGAATGGCAGCCGTCCAGCCGATATCATACAAGAACCAAACCAATAGCAGTCCACCAAAGGTAAAAATCGCTCCATAGCCAAAAGAATAAAACGGGCGGCGCAACATATCTTGCCAACCTGCATTAGCCCATCTCATCGGTGCGTCCATGGTTGGTAATCGCAATTCCAACCGGTCCATGTGATTGATGATGTTTTTTTCTGTATCCGAAGCTTTTGTCTTCGAAGTTTTTGTGTCTGCAGTCTTTGTGCCTGAAGTCATTGTTTCCCCCTTAGGTGCCGTCTTATTTTATAAACAAGTTCAAACTGCGCTTGCTCATTATTTCAATCCGTCTAATGTGCAACAAAATTGAGTAAAAGCGAAGGGGGTAATGTGTTACGCAAGAATTTTGATCTTTCCGGCAAAATTGCTTTGGTCAATGGTGCCTCTCGCGGTATTGGCGAGGCTATCGCATTGGGCTTGGCAGAGGCTGGTGCCCATGTGATCTGCACCTCCAGAAAGCTGGATGGCTGTCAGGCCGTGGCCGATAAAATCACCAAGGCTGGCAACAGTGCCGAGGCATTTATCTGCCATGCTGGCGAACAGGCTTCGATTGCCGAGCTGCTGGAAATGATTGCCAGCAAACATGGCAAACTACACATTTTGGTCAATAATGGCGCAACCAGTCCTTTTTATGGCCCGATAGCAGAAACACCCGAATGGGCATTTGATAAGACCGTTGATGTCAATTTGAAAGGCCCGTTCTTTTTATCGGCAGGCGCGGTGCCACTGATGCAAAAAGCTGGCAGTGGTTCGATCATCAATATCGCCTCGATCAACGCCATTCAACCGGGGTTATTACAGGGCGTTTACTCAATTACCAAAGCCGCTCTCATCTCGATGAGCAAAGCCTTTGCCAAGGAATATGCGGGCGCAAATATCCGTTGTAATGCTGTATTGCCGGGTTTTACCGATACCAAAATGACCGCAGTTTTCAAACAAGATGAAAAACTGCTCGATAAAATGTTGCGCGAGAACATTCCGATGAACCGGATGGCACAGCCGTCAGAAATGGTTGGCGCGGTTTTGTATCTGGCTTCTGATGCCTCGTCATATACCACCGGTTCCGAGATTGTGGTGGATGGGGGGTATTTGCTTTGAGCGGTGAAAATGCAACCATCGAAGTGCGCCAAGGAGAGGAACTAGATGCCAAACGCATCGGCAAGTTTTTAAGCGGCAAAATCGCCGGTATTTCAGGCACCCCGAACATTCGCCAATTCCCGTCTGGTGCTTCTAATTTAACCTACGCGCTGGATTTTCCTGAAAAGTCATTGGTTTTGCGCCGCCCGCCCTCCGGCTCCAAACCCAAAAGCGGCCATGATATGGGCCGCGAATTTCGCATCATGCAAGCATTGCAGGGGCATTTCCCAGTGCCGGTATGTTTGCTATATTCCGAAGACGAGGACGTGGTGGGCGCACCATTTTACGTGATGGAACGGGTGCAAGGCCTGTTGGTCAAAACCGAATTTCCACCAGAATTGGGTTGGGGCGAAGCAGAGGCTGCCAAATTATGCCACACATTTTTTGACTTGTTGGTGGCGTTGCACAAATTGGATATTGACGAGGTTGGTTTGCGTGA
>UOEE01000130.1_pt1 | contig 13993 bp, 11 predicted proteins | sample 1990011 | NCBI WGS metagenome assembly UOEE01 (sample SAMEA4728526, study PRJEB27164) | hydrothermal vent metagenome | biome: marine basaltic hydrothermal vent biome; feature: marine hydrothermal vent; material: mineral | place: Pacific Ocean | collected 2011-06-14/2011-07-23 | depth 1741 m | reverse complement strand
GCGGCAGAAGCTGCGACCATCGCCAAAATATCGGCATCGTTTTCTTGGTCGTGAGAAAGCACGGTTAGAATCACTTGAGTTTCATTTTTGAAACCAGCCTTAAACAATGGGCGGATCGGACGGTCAATCAAGCGCGAGGTCAATGTGTCTTTTTCAGTTGGACGACCTTCACGTTTGAAAAAGCCGCCTGGAATGCGTCCGGCGGCATAATATTTTTCGGTGTAATTTACGGTCAATGGGAAAAAATCCATGCCCGGTTTTTGTTCTTTGGCAAAGGTAACAGCCGCCAAAACGCTGGTTTCGCCATAGGTGGCCAAAACGGCACCTTGGGCTTGGCGGGCGATGCGCCCGGTTTCTAGGGTCAGCGGACGGCCTTCCCAATCAATGGTTTCTTTATGTATAGTAAACATCTTATTTTCCTTAACAGACAGCCATCGCCCCATGCGATGGGTCTTTCATGTTTTGAAGTGGTGCGGGCCGCCAGAATTAGCGGCGCAGGCCCAGTTCTTTGATCAGCGCTTGGTAACGCGCTTCGGATTTGCCCTTCAAATAGTCGAGCAATTTACGGCGAGTCGCCACCATTTTGAGCAAACCACGACGCGAATGATTGTCTTTTTTGTGGGTTTTGAAATGCTCGGTCAGGGTTGAAATGCGGCCCGATAAAATCGCGACCTGTACTTCTGGTGACCCTGTATCACCTTTGGTTTGTGCAAACTTTTTGATTAGTTTGGCTTTCTTTTCGATTGTAATCGACATCGGTTTCTCCTTAAACCAGATTAAACACACGAAACGGATATAAATCTCCGTCCCGCAATTGCATCAAGGCCAGTAAAGTGCCTGCCGTTTTGGCCACAATCATTGCATCATTGCACGAAGTTGCGATCAGTTCAGCCGGTGCTTGTATGGCCCGTCCTTGACTTACATTTTGAGCTTGATCTTTGGTCAGGGCCAGCGCCGGGATGTCGGCCAGCGCGGTCTCAACCGGAAGATCCGGCTCGTAAGCTGGCGCCTTATGCACCATAACTTCCAGTTCGTCGAGTGTTATTGCAGCAGTTTGGCAAAAAGGCCCAACCCGGGTTCGGCGCAAGGCACTAACATGGCCTTCCACCGCAAGTGCCGCACAAATATCGCGGGCCAATGAGCGTACATAGGTGCCTTTCCCACACGTTAGCGCAAAATCTGCGCTGTGCCCGGGTGTGTCGGCAAGCAGTTGCAAATCCAACACCTCGACCGTGCGGGCAGACAGCTCGACGGCTTTGCCTTCTCTGGCCAATTTATAAGCCCGCTCACCATTTACATGAATAGCCGAAAATATCGGCGGTATTTGTTCGATTTTGCCCAAAAATTTTGGCAAAACGGCAAGCATTGCTTCCCGATCTGGCCGGGCATCACTGCTAGCAGTTTCCTTGCCCTCTGCGTCCAGCGTATCGGTGCTGCTGCCAAACAAAATGGTAAATTCGTATTCTTTGCTGGCATCCATGATAAAGGGGATGGTTTTGGTGGCCTCGCCAAAGGCCAGTGGTAAAACTCCGGTGGCCAGCGGGTCTAGCGTTCCGGCGTGGCCAACTTTTTTGGCATTCATCAACCATCTGGCTTTGCCCAAAGCGTGGTTTGATGAAATGCCAAGTCCCTTGTCCAGCACCATCCAACCAGAAACATCCCGGCCTTTTTTGCGGCGACTCATTCTTCTGGCGAGCGGTTTAGATCCCGCGCCACTTCCGGGCGGTTGAGCAATTCATCCAATGCGCTGGCGGTTTCAAAACTGACATCGGCAACAAAGTGCAGGCGCGGGGTGAATTTCATGGTCATTTCGCCGGCCAAACGCCCGCCCAGAAATTTGCCGCAACGGTTTAGCGCCCGCACCATTGTTTCACTATCGCCCCCGCCCAACGGGGCGCAATATACCTGTGCATGGCGCAAATCAGGCGCACAACGAACCTCGGAAATGGTTACAGATACGCCATCTAAGTCGGTATCCCGCAATTCTTCACGAGCCAAAATATCGACCAAGGCATGACGCACCAACTCACCAGCACGCAATTGGCGCTGGCTAGGAGGTCTGTTGTTGGATTTTTTTCTTCCCATTTCGCAAGCTCTTTTCCATCGGGCGCATGGATTTACCGTATGGCGGCAAATTGTGCAAGTCGTTGCCTCACTTCAACTCACTGCGCTTACTGATAGTTCGCGCATTTGGGTGTTGGCGATGGCGAGTTTAGCTAAGGTCCATTGTTCTTTGTCTAGTTCTTCCATAGCGGCAAAGGTGTGGGTCATTGTTGCCTCATTGACTTGGACGAAGGATAATAAAGCCTGTTGGGCCCATTCTCTGTCCGGTTTTTGCCGTCCGGATCCCAACGCACCTGCCGATAATGAAATATGCGCCATAGCGGCACGGGTCAGGCGTTGTTGCGCCCGGTAAAAATCTTCGATCAAACGGCGCACGGCCAACCGGTCCCAGCGATCAACGGCGACCAAGGTGCTGGCCGCACCGCGCAAGCGGTCAAACCAGAACATGTCGCCAAAACCATGATAGAGACAAGCCACAGACAATAATGACCAATTTTCTTGTTTGGACAAATCAATCACATCGCTGGCCGAGATCAAAGTACGTAAACTGCCAACCTGTTTAGCCAAAGCAACAGGTGCGCCTAGGTCAATCAGGTTTTTGGTCCGCGCATCGGCTTTTTCTATTTCGTATTCGGAGAGAAACTTGTCTGTGGATTGGCTTAATTCCTGTATGCCCGGCTGGTAGATGTTGACCATGGCACCAATGCCATTATCGAGCATTTTACTGCGCCTGGCCGTCCAGTAACACTGGCGACGCAATACCTGCATGATCTCGCTATGCACGGCATATTGGGCTTTTGTGCTGATCTTATTGTCCAGCGCATTGGTTTTGTTGCTCAACGCCTCAAAACCATAGAGCTGGCGCACCCCCTCAAAACAAAGCGCCGCAGTGTCCGGTCCAACCCCGGCGCTGCCGCACAGACGAAATGGGAATGTCGGGCCGCCCCGGTCAATCATCTCATTGGCCAACATGGTGGCGATAATTTCCCGGCGCAGACGGTGCTGGGACCGCTCTTTTTCAAAGCTGTGAACCTGTTTAGGAAAATAGTCCCGCAACATGATTTCAAAATGCGGATCATCTGGTGCATCCGAAGCGATCAGATCTTCGATCAAGGTATTTTTGGCATAGGCCATCAAAGTGGCTATTTCCGGGCGGCTCATTCCCGGCCCTTGGACAAAACGCGAAGCGACTTCGTCGGCTTCCGGCAAAAACTCCACTTCCCGGTCCAAACGATTATCGGCCTCTAAATGCTCCATGAACCGGCCATAGGCATCCATATCCCGTTGCGCCGATACTTCAGCCAGCGACAAGGTCAAGGTTTGCTGGTAATTGTGGTTCAGCACATGGGCTGCCACATCTTTGGTCATGCTAGCTAAAATTTTATTGCGCTCTTCAGTCGATAATTTGCCAGCTTGCACGGCGCTGTTCAGCAAAATCTTTAAGTTCACCTCGTTATCGGATGTATCAACCCCGGCGGAATTATCAACAAAATCTGCATTGATCCGGCCTCCTGCCAAGGCAAAAACAATCCGTCCCCGGTGGGTAATGCCCAAATTGGCTCCCTCGCCTATCACCTTGGCCCGCACCGCATCGGCATTGGCCCGAATGGCATCATTGGCTTTGTCGCCAGCTTCCCAGTTTTGTTCTTCTGACGACTTGATATAAGTGCCGATGCCGCCAAACCATAACAGTTCAACTTCGGCTTTTAGCAAAGCCGCCATCAGTTCGGTCGGAGTGGCGGTTTTGGCGGATATACCGGTTAGTTTTTGTATTTGTGACGACAAAGGAATGGATTTGGCAGAACGCGAAAAAATACCGCCGCCTTTGGAAATCAACGTCGCATCATAATCTTTCCAACTGGAACGCGGCAAATCAAACAGGCGTTTACGCTCGATCCAATTTTTCCCCGCATCCACCGGTTCCGGATCCAGAAAAATATCCCGGTGGTCAAACGCCGCCAACAGGTCGATTTTTTTCGACAGCAACATGCCATTGCCAAATACATCGCCCGACATATCGCCAACGCCAATAACGCTAAAGGCTTGTTTTTGTATATCTTTTCCCATTTCCCGGAAATGGCGTTTCACCGCTTCCCAAGCGCCTTTGGCAGTAATACCCATTTTTTTATGGTCATAACCAACCGAGCCGCCAGAGGCAAATGCATCGTCCAGCCAAAATCCATAATCAGCAGCCAATCCATTGGCAATATCGGAAAATGTAGCGGTGCCTTTATCTGCGGCTACCACCAGATACGGGTCTTCACCATCCCAGATCACGGTATTTTTGGGATGAATGACTTTACCCTTTTTGTCTAACGTATCGGTGATGTCGAGCAGGCCGGAGATAAACTGGCGATATGAGGCAATGCCTTCGGCTAAAAATGCCTCGCGATCGTCGGTTTTGGGCAGACGTTTTGGGAAAAACCCGCCTTTTGACCCCACCGGCACAATCACCGAATTTTTCACCTGTTGGGCTTTGACCAAACCCAAGACTTCGGTGCGAAAATCATCGCGCCGATCGGACCAGCGCAAGCCGCCTCTGGCCACCGGGCCAAAACGCAAATGCACGCCTTCAACCGCAGGCGACCAAACAAATATCTCACGATAAGGTTTAGGAGCTGGCAGGGCATCTAATTCCGGGCTGGCGATTTTGATTGAGATCCGAGGTTTGGTTTTGCCATTTTTATCGGTTTGATAAAAATTGGTCCGTTGGCTGGCACAGATCAGCCGCATAATGCGCCGCAATACTTTGTCATGATCCAGCGAGGGAACTTTGTCCAATGCGGCCATGATTCGGGTAAGAATTTCTTGTTGTTGCTCGCGTCTTTTGTCTAAATTGGTGGATTTTGCTGGTTTGAAACGGGCGCGGGACAATTCCAGCAATAATTGGGCAATATCGGGGTTTTCCGCCAATGCCTGTTCTTGGATGAAGCGGGACGGCTCTAGACCGGATTGTTGCCGGTATCTGGCGCAAGTTCTTAAAAACGCTACCGAGCGCCAATTTACCCCCAATGATAAAATCAACCGGTTAAAACCATCGTTCTCGGAATCGCCATTCCAAACTGCTAAAAATGCATCTTCGACCGGCTTGCGAATTAAGGACAGGTCCACCGGTTCAGCATCGGCGCGGACCATTTCAAAGGCATGCACCCAGACCTCCTCGCCGCCAGTTTTGCGGATCGGATAACTGGCCTCAGTGACCACATTTAGCCCCATTTCCTCGAACATCGGCATTACCGCAGACAAATGCAGACACTCGCCCAGCCGGTATAATTTGACCCGCAAAGCAGCCGGTGCATCTTGTTGCGTCCGATACACATGCGCCAATAAACCGGTTTCGTCGTTCAGCTTTTCGATTTTCAGCAAATCACCCAAAGCCTGTTTGGCGCTAAAATCCTCCCGATAGGCTGCCGAAAAGGCTTTTTCATAACCGGGCAATACCCGGTGCAATGACTTAAAGCGATCTGATTCGCTGGCCCGGGTTTTTAACCGGTCATGCCAACTTCGGGTCAATTCAACCAGTTTTTGTTCCAGCTTATCCATATCCGGTTCCGGATGATTACCCGGATTAAGTCCGATAATAAAATGCACCCGGGCCAGTGGCCCCTCTCCGAAATGCGGATAATAAGCAGACAACCGGCCTCCAAATGCCTTGCGCAATAATTCGCCAGCCTGTTCGCGCATCCTAGTATTATAACGCTCTCGTGGCACAAACACAAAAATCGACACGAACCTATCAAATTGATCCCGGCGTACAAACAGTTTTGGACGAGGCCGGTCATACAGCCGCAATATCCCGCGTGATATTTCCAGCAATTCAGTTTCGTCAATTTGAAACAATTCGTCTCTTGGGTAATTCTCAACAATGTTTTGCAAGCGTTTGGAATTATGGCTACCAATACCGCGTTGGGCGCGCATCAATACCCGGCGAACCTTGCGGCGGATCAACGGCACATCACGAGCCATCCGATCGTATGCTTCGGCGGTAAACAGCCCGACAAACCGGGTTTCACCGATCACCTGCCCGGCTTCATTCCAGCGTTTAATACCGATATAATCCATATAAACTTGGCGATGCACCCGCGAGCGCATGTTGGATTTGGCAACAATCAGCGGGGTTGGTGTGTTTAGAAAATCCTGGGTGGCCGGGGCCAACAAAGATGGTTCCGAGCCTTTTCGCAATACGTTTGCTTGGTCATTTCGCAAAATACCAAGGCCGGTGCCTTTGATAACGTCTGGCTCTATATGCAGCAATTCACCTTTTTTTCCAGTAGGATACACATATTGACGGGCACCTAAAAATGCAAAATGTTCGTCGCGCAACCAGCGCAGAAACTCGATACATTCCACAATTTCTTCTTCTGGTGCCGCAGACGGTGCTTGGTGCAGTTCCTCAATCGCCCGGTTCATGGTTTCGAGCATGGCGGTCCAGTCACCCGTTGCCAGTGTCACATCTTCCAATGTAGCGGCAACTTCGCGCAACACGGTTTTTTTCATCCGGGCACTTAATGGGTCTATGTGAACTTGAATAATAGATTCGCGAATCATCGGCGCAGTATCAAGACGCGGACCAGCATCGGTTCTGCCCAAGTCCAGCACCGGATGGAACATCGCCCGGGTTTGCACTCCTTGCCGGGTCAGCTCGCCCATTACTGAGTCAACCAAAAACGGTTTGTCGCCGGTAACAATTTCCAGCACATCTATGTCGAGCTTGCGACCATTAGCACCGATTCCGGGAATGATTCTGAGCAGGCTTTCGCCAGGTTTTCGAATATCGCAAAACCGCCACAAATCCACTGCCAATTGCAAGACATCCACCATGTCCAGTCCGCGCAAGTCATCAGCCAAGGCATTTGCCTGTATGTTTTTCAACAACCGGGATGCAGGCGTTGTAATTTTCCCATTTTCCTGAAAATTTACCCCGGCAGGCCCATTGGCCAATGCCAAAAAATCTCCGGCTGTAAAAGCTAGATAATCACCGTTCGTTGCACCCATGAAACCATCCCCGGGTCTGTGTCCTGTTGGGCTGGTTTGCCCTTATGGACTGCACCTCACCTAAGATGATGAGTGTCATTATGAATACCTATAGGGATATGCGAATTTGCACCGGTCTTGCAAGCTTAATTTTAGAAAGGGAAAAGGTGGGTCGCCAGACGGGGACAATGTCTGACGACCCGAAACAGGCCTCGCTGTGCAGGCTGGGGGGCGTACGCGCGGACCTGAACTTGTTTAATCACAAGAATACCATTTTCTATTGGCTTGACAACCTCTGTTGGTCACATTTGGGCGAGCCAGCTTCACATAGCCGTGAGGTGAAACAATACCATTTTGCTTACATGCTGGGTTTAGGAGCAAGAGAAAGCCCTTTTTCCGGACGGCCATCCATGGAAAGCAAGATGGCAATCCACCTTGTGCCATCAAATTGCGATAATACCATCATCAGCATCACCGTTAAGGGTGCCGAGAGGAACATTCCCGGAATGCCCCAAATTGCCCCCCATAGAGACAAAGTGAGAATCACCACCAATGTGGATAAATTCATGCTGTCACCCTGCATACGAGGTTGCAGGAATGTGCCGATGGAAAACTGGAAAAACCCAACACCTGCCAGCACCACACCCGGTTGCCAATAACTGTCAAATTGCACCAATGCGAACAATACTGGCAAAATGGTGCCAATAATCGGCCCGATGGTCGGTACATAATTCAGCAAGAAAATCACAAACGCCCAAAACAATGCTTGATCAACCCCGATGACTTTCATCACCACCCAAGAACCGGCAGCGGTTGCAGCAGCGGTTACGGTTTGCACCCACAGATATTTTTCGATGGCATGACGCATGGAACTGGCCAATGCGTGAGCCCGTGATAACTTATCTGGATCCGGAAACATTGCGGTGATTTTAGCGGCAAAATTGGACTGCGCCCCAAACAAAAACCCAACATATATCGCCACAAACAACGCATCCGAGGTGAGACTTTGCAAGGATTGGGCAATGCTGGACAAAAACCGGGCCGGATTGGCCCGAACGATCAATTGCCCCACAGTTGGCGCAGGCTCGGAACTGAACACGCCAAAAATACTGGCTGCCAGCTCGTTTAACCTAGCTTCGTAAACGGAGCTGTTGACCACAATACCATTGGCAGTGTCGATGATCACATACCCAAGTATGCCAATACTGATGGTAACCAACAGTAGGGCCAACAATAAAGCAAACCAACGCGGGATAATCCGAAACAGATTTTCAATACCTTCAGCAAAACCATCAATTACCAGCCATAAAAATAACGCCAACGCAAACGGCGCCAATACTTCGCGAAACCAATACAGCCCGATAATGACTGCTGCGGTGGCCAAGATTAAAATCCCAGTTTTGCTAGCTGTATCCATTTTCAATTCTCCCTTGGCCGACAGTGTGCCGCCCAATTTTATAAATTTTGCTTATTCAGCGGCGTATCCCAAGATGGATTTGGTTTCCAGATAGTCTTCAAAGCCGTTGGGCCCGCGTTCGCGGCCATTTCCGGATTGTTTATAACCGCCAAAAGGCATTTTGAAATCAGGCATAGCCCCGCTTAAATGCACCATTCCGGTGCGCAAACGAGAGGCAATATCGCGCACACGGGCCTTGTCTGCGCCCGATACATAACCGGATAACCCGTACAAAGTATCATTAGCAATCTGCACGGCTTCTTGTTCGTCCTGATAGCCCAATATGCACAATACCGGGCCAAAAATTTCCTCGCGAGCGATGGTCATGTCATTGCTGACATTGCCAAACACGGTTGGGCGGACATAATAACCCCGGTTTAGATCTTCGGGCCGCCCGGGGCCACCGGCAGCCAGTTCTGCACCTTCTGCAATGCCTTTTTCGATGAGGCTTTGGATTTTTTTCCATTGCGGCTCCGATACCACCGGCCCCATTACCATGCCTTGGCTGGTCGGGGCGGCTACGGTAACCGCATTGGCGGTGGCGGCGGCGATTTGCATGGCTTCGGCCATTCGTGCTGCTGGAACCAGCATCCGTGATGGGGCATTACAGTTTTGGCCGGAATTGATGCACATGGTTTGCATACCGCCAGAAACCGCTTTGGCAAAACCTTCTTCGTCCAAATCATCCATGATGATATTGGCCGATTTACCGCCCAATTCCTGTGAGACACGCTTTACCGTAAGCGCTGCCGCTTGGGCTACGGCAATACCTGCACGGGTTGAACCAGTAAAAGAAACCATATCGATACCGGGATGCGAAGCAATGGCTGCACCAACACTAGGGCCATCACCATGCACCATGTTGACCACGCCTGCGGGCACGCCAGCTTCATGCAAAATTTCCATCAGAATTTGGGCTGAAAGGGGCGAAACCTCGGACGGCTTCCATACCACGGTGCAGCCGGTAGCCAAAGCCGGGGTTAATTTGCAAAAAATCTGGTTCATTGGCCAGTTCCACGGAGTTATCAAGCCGCATACGCCTACTGGCTCGCGGACAACAACAGAATCGCCGCGTGTCTCTGAGAATGAAAATCCTTCCAAAGTTTCGATGTCGGAGGCAAGCAATCCATGGCCGATGGTGGCTTGCACCTTGCTGGCCAGCCAATTTGGTGCGCCCATTTCAAGGGTAATGGCTTCAGCGATTTCATCTTGGCGAGCATCATAAGCGACCAGCACCGCCCGCATTACCTCTAAGCGTTGCTCTTTGGAGCTGCGCGACCAGCTAATAAAGGCTTTTTGGGCAGCGGCAACGGCTCTGTCCACGTCTTTGGGGGTTCCCAATACCAGTTTGGCGCATACTTCTTCATTGGCCGGGTTGATCACATCCAATAAGCGGGTGCCGTCCGGGGTGACCCATTTTCCGTCAATATAGAATTTGTCTAGGGTTTTCATGCTGCATATCCTTAAAAGCAATTAGTATGCCCAAGGATACTATCAGCTTACCCCGCTATGCAATCAAAACCAGAAAAAAATGCGCTAAAACCTGCGACCGATGCCAACCCCAAACACCAGCGGGTCTAGGCTAACATCGGCGGTGGCAACACCCAGCGCGCCAGCATTTACCACCGCATCAGTTTGTATCCAGATTTTTTTCAAATCTAAATTCAAAAACCAGTCCCCACCAGTTTGGATATCCACCCCAGCCTGCAAAGCAGGTCCAAAACTGGCACTATGGCTTATGTCGATAATCGGCGAACCGGCATCAAAACTCTGGCCATAAAAAAACGTAAGATTGGCCCCTGCCCCCACATACGGATTAACAATTTGTCCCGGCATCAAGTGATATTGCAAGGTTAAAGTCGGCGGCAAAACCCATATAGAGCCAAGGTCGAGATCGCCAAGCGCCGTATTCCAGCCATTTGCCGAATGTTTGCTGGTAGCCAAAATCAGTTCCGCAGACCAGTTGTCGCTAAAAAAGTACGAAATATCAACTTCCGGTACGATTTGTACCGAGTGGTCGCTAAAACCACCGATGGAAACTGTTGAGCTTTCTTGCGGTGCGATTGTGATCATCCGCACCCGCACTTGCCACGGACCATAATCCTCGGCCAATGCTGCGCCAGAACTCAAAAGCGTTGTTGCCAATGCGATTGCGATTAGCTTTGTTAGTTTTGTCATATTATGCCCCCATCTGTGATCAAAATTGATACAGACATGGGTAATGTAGTTTTATAGCCTTGCAGAGTACGCAAATTGTCACGCGACAAAACGTCACACCTGTTACTATAATGCAATGTTTGCCTTGTTATCCCACCGCGCGAATGCCTTTTTGTTTTTCGATGGCTATGTAATCCCGATATAGTTTTTGTCGGGTGTGCGGGGCGCGGGTTTCTAGCTTGATGAATGTTTCAATGCGATCCAGCCTGAAATTACGGATGGCTTGTCTGCTCTCGCACCAAGCAATAATCATCCGAGTCATCCCAAAATATGAGATGCCCAATGGCCAAATCACCCTGTTGGACAAAGCCCCTTCCCCATCACAATAGCTGATCTGGACTTTATACCCAGTGCGGATAATCCGGCGTAAAATCGCCAGATCAACACAGCCGCTACTGCGCAATTCCGGCACCCCGGTTACCAGATTGATCAGGTTCATTTGCTCTCGCCGCTCTTCGGGTAGAACTGCTTCGATTTTGGCCAAGGCATTGCCCGTTGCCAGTAACATTTGCTGGTCATCTTGCGAAAATGCACCCACCAACCGCGCCCCCAAAACCAGTGCCTCAATCTCTTCGATGGTCAACATCAGAGGTGGCAGGTCATACCCCTTTTCCAGCACATAACCGATCCGGGCCTCGCCGGTAATCGGCACGCCGGATGCCATCAACGTCACCATGTCCCGATATATAGTGCGGACCGAAACTTCTAGTTCTTCGGCCAAATCACGGGCCGTAGTGATGCGGTTTCGACGACGGAAAATTTGTATAATCTGTAAAAGGCGATCGGCGCGGCGCATTTGCTTTCCTTACTGACACAATGCTGTCAGTATAGGGTGGTTAGGGTACAAAGAAAACCGGGAAACGACAACACTAATGGCAAAACCAAAAAAAAGCTGGGCAGAAAAAATGCAATCGGACAAATTACCGGTGGTAAAACCTGCGCCCATCGACATTGCCGGGATGAAAGCCGGGCAGATCATGTTGGTGCCAACGGCCAAATTGATAGATGCCGCAGTGCGAGCCATTCCCGAAGGCCAAAGCCTCTCTATCCCCGCATTTCGCACGCAATTGGCAAAACAACATCAAGCCGAGGTTTGCTGTCCGATCACCACCGGAATTTTATTGCGAATCGTCGCAGAAGCTGCCTTTGAAAACTATGAAGCGGGCACGGATTTGGCCGATGTCACGCCGGTTTGGCGGGTACTTGACCGGGATGCTCCGACGATGAAAAAGCTCTCATACGACCCAGAATTTTTACTAGAATTACGTTCACAAGAAGGAATTACCTCATGATTAAACTGTTTCAACCATCACCTGGCCTAAACGCTGCCAACCCATCTCCATTTTGCATCAAGCTAGAAGTATTGCTAAAAATGGCCGATATTCCGTATGAGATTGTCATTGAAGGCAATCCCGGCAATGGGCCAACCGGCAAAATCCCCTATATCGAAGATGAAGGGCAAAAACTGGGCGATAGCGGCCTGATCCAAACCTATTTGCAAACCACAAAAGGTGTTGATTTCAACAAAGATCTGTCCACTGCTGACAAGGCGATATCCTTGGCTTTCACCCGATTGATTGAAGAGCATTTATATTGGGCATTGGTCTATTCGCGCTGGATGGAAGATGAAAACTGGCTAGTTCTAAAAGAAATGTTCTTTGGCCAAATGCCGATCCCATTGCGCTGGTTTGTCCCCAATATGGCCAGAAAACAAGTCCTGCAAAATATGAAAGGCCACGGCATTGCCCGCCACCCCAAAACAACCATTTACCAAATGGCCGCCGAAAACCTAACTGCATTGGCCGATCTTTTGGCCGGTAAACCCTTTGCATTTGGAGACCAACCAACGGCGCTGGATGCCAGCATGTATGGCATGTTAAGCTCCATTTTGGACGCAGATTTTGACACGCCAGTAAAACGCGCCGCCGCCAGCCATAAAAATCTGGTGGCTTACACTACCCGGATGCGGCAACGGTTTTTTGCCGGGTTATAAAGCTGGATAGATTGGGCAGGCTAAATCAGCGGCTGGCCTGCGTTACCTGCGCGTTTTATGGCAAAGGCCATTCTACTGGTCTTTGCTTTTGGCGCTGGCGACAAGCACATCGGCATTTTACGAAGCGCAGCAAAACCTACACCACTAAGCCCCAAGGCCGCGCCGTCACTGATTAGTAGTTTTCTTCTATTCATCATATTGTCACCCATCTTGCACTGTTCTATCTAACACGATGAAACACTGTTTTGAAAACCACGGTTTTAAGGGGTGACTATGAGCAAGAGAAACCGAAAAAATGCCGATCTGTATTGGCGGGCCAATTTGCGGTTGGTCAGCATTTTGATGGCCATCTGGTTTTTGGTATCATTTGGTTTTGGGATATTTTTCAAATCCTTTTTGGATCAATGGTCCATTGGCGGTGCGCCTTTGGGGTTTTGGTTTGCCCAACAAGGCTCCATCTATGTGTTTGTCATTCTGATTTTTGTCTATTCGGTTTTAATGAAACGCATCGAAGCCAAATTTGCCGATGACAAGGGCCAGTCCGATGAATGATATTCAGATTTGGACGTGGGGTTTTGTCATCCTCACATTTTCGCTCTATATCGGCATTGCGATTTGGTCACGCGCCGCCACAACTGGCGAGTTTTATGTAGCTGGTCAGCATGTGCATCCGATCTTGAACGGCATGGCCACATCTGCCGATTGGATGTCGGCGGCCAGCTTTATTTCCATGGCCGGGATCATTGCTTTTGTTGGTTATGACGGCTCGGTCTATTTGATGGGCTGGACCGGTGGTTATGTGCTGTTGGCGCTATTTCTGGCACCATATTTGCGCAAATTTGGCAAGTTCACCGTGCCGGATTTCATTGGCGATCGCTATTATTCCGATATTGCCCGGGTGGTGGCGGTGATTTGCGCAATTTTTGTCTCGTTTACTTATATCGCCGGGCAAATGCGCGGTGTTGGTATCGTATTTTCGCGGTTTTTAGAAATTGATGTGGAAATGGGCGTGATCATCGGCATGTTAATCGTGTTTTTCTACGCGGTTTTGGGCGGAATGAAGGGCATTACCTATACCCAAATCGCCCAGTTTTGCGTGTTGATCTTTGCCTATACAGTTCCGGCGGTTTTCATCTCGTTATTGGTGACCAATACCCCGATCCCGCAATTGGGCCTTATCGGCAATACCGGCGGCGAACCGTTGTTGGCCAAGCTAGATGGCTTGACCCGAGATTTGGGTTTTGCGCCCTATCTTACCGGCTCCAAATCCATGATTGACATGACCGCCA
>UOEE01000183.1_pt1 | contig 14072 bp, 10 predicted proteins | sample 1990011 | NCBI WGS metagenome assembly UOEE01 (sample SAMEA4728526, study PRJEB27164) | hydrothermal vent metagenome | biome: marine basaltic hydrothermal vent biome; feature: marine hydrothermal vent; material: mineral | place: Pacific Ocean | collected 2011-06-14/2011-07-23 | depth 1741 m | reverse complement strand
GTCAGCGTTTCTCATCCGGATACTGGTTGGAAAGATTATGCCGATGGCTGGGATGTGGTGGACGGTAATGGTGTTGTTATTAAAGATAAAAATGCCAAATTTACCCGCTTATTAGTACATCCGCATGTAGGAGAAATACCGTTTACCCGCGCCGCCAGCGGCCTTAAAATTTCAACCAACCAAGTCACGGTTCGCGCCCATGATATGCTAGACGGTTTTGGTGGCAAAACGGTTACGGTTGACCTAAGCAAGGACAAGGGGCCGGGATTTACCGTGCAACGCCGCCAATAGTCTCTTTGCCATAAAAAATTCCGGCACATTGATCAACGGGAAGATCAATGTGCCGGACCCAACGCCGTCTCGGGCGGTTGTCCCTTAAAACTTTTACTAGTTCTGGAACAGGGACAGGATGATTTGTGGTCGTGAGTTGGCAATCGAGAGCGCTTGCACACCCAATTGTTGTTTGACTTGTAATGCTTGCAATCTGGCACTTTCTTTGGCCAGATCTGCATCGACCAAATTACCGATACCCGAGGTAAGCGAATCGGTTAGTTTGGTGACAAAAATGTTGTGTGCTTCGATTTTTTTAATGTCGGAACCCAAATTAGCCAAGGCCTGATTGACGTTATCAAGACTGGTTTTTAGCGTGGTAACGGCTGCGGCTGCTAAGGTTTGCGTTCCCAAGCTGGCGTTTGCCGCCAAGGTCAGAATTGCGCCGCCCAAAGACAAGTTTTGGGTTTTAAGGGTCAATGTTCGGGTGCCATCTGCATCGGCAATAAAACCAATGCCCGGTGAGCTGGAACTATCTATGATATTGGCGCCATCAAATTCTGCATTGGACAAAATGACCTGCACTTGTGAAATCAGAGCTTTGAAGTCTGCATCATAGGCTCTTCTGGTAAATGTATCTATCGAAGCATCAGAAGCAGCGGTGGCTTTTTCGCGCATTTGAATCAGCAGATCTGAAATGCTTTCGCCTGCCGCCAAACCGACATTACCAATACTGGCTGCCCGATCCAGCGAGGTGTTGACTGCGCTATATGCCCCGATATCCGAGCGCAAACCTTGGGCCACCGCATAAACAGCGGCATTGTCTTTGGCACCTGCGACTTTTAAGCCGGTATTGATCCGGGTTTGGGTTGTATCTAACTGTCGGTTGGTGGCGTTTAATTGCTGTAAAGCCGCCAAGGCTGATTTATTGGTGTGGACGCTTAAGGCCATATTTCTGCTCCGGTACATCGGTTTTGATGTGCTGGTGGCTGGTTTTGCCACCTATGTTCGAACAAGAACAACGCAAGGGCTGTGCCAACTATGGTTAACAGGCTTTAGGTGTTGTATTTCATATAGTTAGGGGTGGTTGCTTTGTGTATTTTTGTAACACCTCAAGGCAAACCTGACATGCTTGGACACATTTGCCGGGGTAAAAATGCCGAATGCAGTCACGAAAGGATAGGGCTGTTTAGTTTTAAGTATGATTATCTTCATCGGTTACAGACAGAGGCGAATTGCGCACAATAATACAAAAAATGCTGTCATTCCGATAAGAAGCGGGCGGGGGGAAAAGCTTACCGCACCACCCGCAAGGTAAGATTGATCCGCCCACCTTTGGCAATAATGGTTGAGGTTCCGGGATAGATCCGATCGACGCCGTGATAACAGTGCCTAGCGGCACCGCCTAATACCATCACATCGCCGGAGGATAATTTGAAAGAGCGGGTGGCGTCGGTGCGTTGCGGGCCGCCAATGCGGTATAAAGCCTGATCGCCCAAGGATACCGAAACGATAGGGGCATTTTGGGCGCTCTCGGAGGCATCTACGTGCAGGCCGAGGCGGGCGGTTTCGCGATACCAGTTAATCAGGCAGGCTTGTGGTGGGTCGGGCCAATTGGAAATATCGCGCCACAGGGTTAGCAGTTCGTCCGGCATGTTCGGCCATGGTTTTCCGGTTTTGGGGTGGTTTTTATCATAGCGATACCCAGATTGTTCGGATATCCAGCCCAATGGCCCAAAATTGCTCATAATGACACTGGTGGGTTGGCCGGTGCGCGGCATTTTGGGTTGGTAAAATGGCGCTTGCTGGACGGCGGTGCGCACCAGTGTAATCAACTGCTGTTGTTGTTGGCGCGAAAAATAACCGGGCAGATAACGGAAGCCTTCGGGCAGGGTTTTGCTGGTTTCCTGGGACATGGTTTTTGCAATCAAATCGGACAATTCGGGCTTGGATCAGTGCGATATATATCGGTAAATAGGCTGAAAAAACAAGTTTTTGCTAAAACTGCGACAAAATCCCGTAAAACCCTTGCGGTTTCTAATTTTATTCCCATATCGCTTTGGAAACGTCCGTTTGTGCGGACACTTGATAAAACCAGTATGGGGATTGATAAAAACGGCGCCAAGTTTGGGCCAAAATCGATCTGCCGCTAAAGGAGCTAAAAATGGGAAAAGTAATAGGTATTGACCTTGGAACCACCAATTCGTGTGTTGCGGTCATGGATGGCAAAGAGCCAAAAGTTTTAGAAAATTCAGAAGGGGTGCGCACCACCCCTTCGGTGGTCGCCTTTACCGAAGACGGTGAACGGTTGATCGGCCAAACGGCGCGCCGCCAAGCGGTAACCAATCCGGAGCAAACCTTTTTTGCCATCAAGCGCCTCATTGGCCGCAATATGGATGATCCGATGGTCAAAAAAGATATGGACATGGTGCCATATCATATCGTCAAAGACAAAAGCGGTGCCGCTTGGGTCAAGGGTCGGGATAAAAATTATTCTCCGTCCGAGATTTCTGCGTTCATTTTGCAAAAGATGAAAGAAACTGCCGAAAGCTATTTGGGTTCTACCGTTGATCAGGCGGTAATTACCGTGCCAGCATATTTTAACGATGCCCAGCGCCAAGCCACTAAGGATGCGGGCAAAATTGCCGGTTTGGAGGTATTGCGCATTATCAACGAGCCAACGGCGGCGGCTTTGGCATACGGCTTTGACAAAGAAGACGGCAAAACCATCGCGGTTTACGATCTGGGTGGCGGCACATTTGATGTCTCCATTCTTGAGATCGGCGATGGGGTGTTTGAAGTTAAAGCCACCAATGGCGATACGTTTTTGGGTGGTGAAGATTTTGACGTGCGCATTGTCGATTATCTGGCTGATGAGTTCAAAAAAGAACACGGTGTTGATCTGCGCAAAGACAAATTGGCGGTGCAACGCCTGCGCGAAGAAGCTGAAAAAGCCAAAAAAGAACTGTCCAGCGCCAAACAATATGAAGTCAATTTGCCGTTTATTACGGCAGACGCTTCGGGGCCAAAACATCTGACCATGAAACTGTCGCGGGCCAAATTGGAAAGTCTGGTTGATGATCTGGTAAAACGCACCATTGATCCATGCAAAAAAGCCCTAAAAGACGCAGGCCTAAAAGCTAGTGATATTGACGAAGTGGTATTGGTTGGCGGCATGACCCGGATGCCAAAAGTACAAGAAGCCGTGGCCGCCTTTTTTGGTCGCGATCCACACAAAGGCGTAAACCCGGATGAAGTGGTGGCCATGGGCGCTGCGATTCAAGCCGGGGTTTTGCAAGGCGATGTCAAAGACGTATTGCTGCTCGATGTTACACCGTTAAGCTTGGGCATCGAAACTTTGGGCGGGGTGTTTACCCGGTTGATTGATCGCAATACCACCATTCCAACTAAAAAATCGCAAACCTTTTCCACAGCCGATGATAACCAAAGCGCGGTGACCATTCGGGTGTTCCAAGGCGAGCGCGAAATGGCTGCCGATAACAAAGTGCTGGGCCAATTTGATCTGGTGGGTATTCCACCGGCCCCTAGAGGGGTTCCGCAAATTGAAGTGAGCTTTGACATTGATGCCAACGGCATTGTCTCGGTTGGTGCCAAAGACCAAGCCACCGGCAAAGAGCAAACCATTCGCATCCAAGCCTCTGGCGGATTGTCGGACGACGATATCAACAAGATGGTCAAAGAAGCGGAAAGTCATGCCGAAGAAGACAAAAAACGCCGCGAAGCGGTAGAGGCCAAAAATCAGGCCGAAGCCCTGTTGCATCAAACCGAAAAGCAGATGGAAGAATTTGGTGACAAAATCGAAGGCGACGACAAAACCGCTATTGAGGCTGCCATTGAAGATCTGAAATCCGAATTAGAAGGCGAAGATGCCGAAGCCATCTCCACCAAGGCGCAAACCTTGGCGCAAGCGGCGATGAAATTGGGCGAAGCCATGTATGCACAAAGCAAAGCTGAAACCGAAGGTGAAGGCGAGGCGGATGCAGCAGCGGATGAAGACGTTGTCGATGCCGAGTTTGAAGAAGTTGATGACGAGGCTAACGACGACAGCGACAATGACAAACAAGACGCATAACTAACAGGATATGAGAGTGTGGGCTGAATTGCAAAATTCTAGCCCACATTTTCGTAATGGGATGAACCAATGAGTGCCAACAAAGCCTGTTATTATGAAACTTTGGGCGTGTCCAAAAATAGCGATGGCAAGACTTTGAAATCTGCCTATCGCAAATTGGCCATGCAATATCATCCGGACCGCAATCCGAATAATGCCGAGGCTGAACAACAATTCAAAACCGTATCCGAAGCTTATGGGGTATTGTCCGACCAGCAAAAACGTGCTGCCTATGACCGCTTTGGTCATGCCGGTATGGACGGCGCGCGCGCCGGTGGCGGCGGGTTTGCTGGCGCACAAGGCGCGGATTTTTCCGATATTTTTGAACAAGTATTTGGTGATGCTTTTGGCGATGTGTTTGGTGGTGGCGGGCAGCGTTCTCCATCTGGCCCGGCCCGAGGTTCAGACCTGCGTTATCCGTTAGAGATAGAATTAGAAGATGCGTTTCTTGGCAAAGAAATTGACATCAAAATCCCAACCACAAAAACCTGTAACGAGTGTGACGGCAAAGGTGCGGAACCGGGTACAGAGGTGGAAACCTGTTCCACCTGTCAGGGCCATGGCCGGGTCCGGGTTCGGCAAGGCTTTTTTACCATGGAACAGCATTGCCGCGATTGCGGCGGGCAGGGCACATTGGTCAAATCCCCGTGCAAAGCTTGCGATGGTGTCGGCGCACAAGCCACAAGGCGCGAGCTTTCGGTCACCATTCCAGCTGGAGTCGAAGACGGCACCCGCATCCGGCTGTCCGGCGAAGGCGCGGCAGGTACCAGAGGCGGCCCGGCAGGGGATTTATATATTTTCATTTCGGTACGCCCGCATGCTTTGTTTGAGCGTGATGGTGCCGATTTATACTGCCGCGCCCCGACCCCGATGGCGGTTGCGGCATTGGGCGGCGAGATTGAGATGCCCACCATTGATGGTGGTCGCAAGCGGGTCAACATTTCCGCCGGTGTGCAAACCGGCAAACGCCTGCGCTTGCGCGGTGCGGGCATGAGCCGTCTGCGCCGCTCCAACCGGGGCGACATGATTGTTGAAATATTCGTGGAAACTCCGCGCAATCTAAACGCCAAGCAAAAAGAGCTGCTCGAAGAGTTTCGCGAGCAATGCTGTCCCGACAGCCACCCCGAACACGCCAGCTTTTTTGAAAAAGCCAGAGGCTTTTGGGATAAAGTCACCGGCGAATAGCACAAAACTTACATGAAAGCGGCTGGGCACACAACACGGGTTTATTTGTTGTTAGCAATGCACCGCTTCTGTCCGATTCAGGTTTTGTCTAAGCCAAAACGGTAATCAAACAAAAGCAAAACCCGGCACAGCCTTTCACGTTTTAACAAATTAGGTTTATTGTCCTAAAAAGCCACGCAAGCCGTTTAAGTTATATCCGGCATTTGTCCCGGCCTTGATAATTTCATCGGCGGATAATTGTTTGGCTTGGCTTAGCCCCCACAAATTGGCCACCCGGATACCGGTATTGCAAAATGCTAGGATTTTGCCAGTGGTTTTGGCTTGAGCAGCCATACATTCCTCGACCTGTCCCGGTGCAAGGCCGCGCAGGCTAATCGGAATATAAAAATAATCCAGCCCAGCTTCTTTGGCTGCCGCTGCAATGGCTTCGCTTTTGGGTTGGCCCCATTTTTCGCCATCGGGACGATGGTTGATAATGGCGGTAAACCCCTGCTCGGCCAAGATTTTTACGTCTTTGGGTTGAATTTGCGGCGAGGCGGCATAGCTATCGGAAAGATGTCGAATTTTCATAGATTTGGTCCAAGTTTCAAGCAGTAGTGAACTGGTTAAGTGGTAATTTGAGGTAGGAAATACCATTGTCCGCCGCCGGGGGTAAGCGCCCGCCGCGCAAATTTACCTGCAATGCCGGTAAAATTAGTTTTGGCATCGACAAGGTTTTGTCCCGCGCGGTACGCATTTGCACAAAATCAGCTTGGTTTGTATCGGCCTTGATATGGATATTTTCGCGTTTTTGCACGCCAACACTGGTTTCATTGACAAATTTATCGCGCCCCTGCGCTTTGTAATCATGGCACAAAAACATCCGGGTTTCATCGGCGAACTCGTATAATCTCTGTACCGAGGTAAACAAAGCTGCCGCATCACCGCCGGGAAAATCTGCCCGGGCACTGCCATAATCCGGCATGAAAATAGTATCACCTACAAACAAAGCATCATCGACAGCAAAACTATTACAGGCTGGCGTATGACCCGGTGTGGCTAAAACCCGGATCTGCATATCACCTAAGGGCAAGATATCGCCATCACTCAATAAACGGCCAAATTGTGCGCCATCACAGCTAAAATTTGCTTCAAAATCAAATACATCACGAAATTGTCGTTGCACTTTGGTAATGCCCGCGCCAATGGCGGTAACGGCACCAGTTTGGTCGGCCAAAAATCCGGCAGCGCTTAAATGATCGGCATGGGCATGGGTTTCTAATATCCATACAAAGGTTAAGTCATGGGCTTGGCCATATTGTAAAATCCGCGTGGCCCAATGCTGGCTGATCTGGCCGGATGCAGAATCAAAATCCAACACCGGATCAATGATCGCTGCTTGGCCCGTAGCCGGGTCATGGACCACATATTGCGCCGTAAACGTGGTTTCATCAAAGAAAGTTTTGACAATTGGGCCAGAGATTGCTTTGTTCATCAGTGAATTTTCCTTATAACCAGCAGGGGAATGGCAAAAGAATCTATTTTGCCTTGCTTTTTAATATGAGTAAATACTAATATGCAAGTTATGGCACTGCAAGAGATTGAACAAAATGTCGACAAGGCTTCGTCCTTGTTACAAGCGATGAGCAACCCGAAACGGTTGCTGGTCTTGTGCATTTTAGCCGAAGGCGAACAATCGGTAGGGGTATTGGCCGACAAAGTGGACTTGAGCCAATCGGCGCTGTCCCAACATCTGGCCCGCTTACGCGATGACGGCTTTGTGGTTACCCGGCGCCAAGCCCAAACCGTGTATTATTCGGTAGCTGGTGGTGAGGTACAAGCTATATTGCAAGCCTTACATGGATTATATTGCGCACCTAAGGCATAAATTTGCTAAATTTACCGGCAAAACCTAAAACTGTATCTTTTCTGCCGCTATTGGGTTGTTTTTTGCAAAACACTTGTTTTTGGCATGGTTTTTCTATGGATATCCGCGTAAGACATCAAACTGGATAGACGGCTCGGACTTTGAACTTGTTTATAGCGAAAGATAAAACACGAAGCGGGTGCCAGAGAAAATATTACACCAGAAAATATTACACCACTGAATTCATAATCATTAGGGGAAAAACCTTGAACAACTTTAAACACACACTGAAACAAACTTCCATGTGGGTCGCTGTTACCGCAGCAAGCATTGCATTTGCCACACCAGTCATGGCGCAAGAAGAAGATGCGTTGCATGATGAAATTGTCACCATTGGTACCAGAAGTGCCAAACCTCGTTCCGTATCGGATAGTCCGGTACCGGTCGATGTGATCGCTTCTGATGATTTTAACCGGATGGGAAATACGGCTGACATTACTGACAGCTTGAAAACCCTGATCCCGTCTTATAATGCAACACCAGCCACCGGTGATGGTAGCGCATTTGTGCGCCCGACCTCCCTGCGCGGCACCGCATCGGATCAAACCTTGATCTTGGTCAATGGCAAACGTCGTCACCGTTCGGCTCTGGTACAGTTTTTTGCGCCAGCTACCGGTAACGGCGCGCACGCACCTGACGTTGCGATGATCCCTGGTATTGCTTTGAAAAGTGTTGAAGTATTGCGCGATGGCGCGGCGGCTCAATATGGTTCAGATGCCATTGCCGGTGTGATTAACTTTAACCTAAAAGACAGCGCCCAAGGCGGCGAGGCCACTTTCCAATATGGTGAGTTTTACCAAGGTGAAGCCAGCTATAAACTGGCCGGCAATGTTGGTTTACCAATTGGCGATAAAGGCTTTGTCAATTTGAGCCTTGAGTATTCTGATAATGAAGCTCTATCCCGAGGTATCCAACGGGCAAATGCACAAGCGTTGATTGATGGTGGCGTGCAAGGCGTTGGCCAAGATACGCCATTTAATGATGCACCATTTGTACAAACTTGGGGCCGTCCACAAACCAGTGGTACACGTTTCTTTATGAACTCCGGGTTTGATATTTCCGATAATGCTCAGTTTTATGTACACGGCAACTATGCCAAAACAGACGGCAGATATCGGTTCTTCTATCGTAATCCAAACCACAGTTCGCTTACTCCGTTACGGGCGCAAGGTTTTACCGGTCTGCAACAAGGTTTCACCCCATTTTTGGATGGCGGACAGGAAGATTTCAGCTTGGTTGGTGGTCTCAAAGGCGATACCGCAAGCGGCTGGTTGTATGACTTTAGCGTCGGTTGGGGCAAAAACGAACTTGCTTATTTCTTGAACAACTCGGTTAACCCATCTTTGGGTTTAGATGCCAATGGCAATATCCCGCAACGAGACTTTAATGTTGGTGGTTATGAGCAAAAAGAAGTCAACATCAATGCTGATTTCTCCAAAACCATCACCGATACCGTCAATTTGGCCTTTGGTGCTGAATACCGCGAAGAAACCTACACGGTAAACCAAGGCGAAGGCACTTCTTACCTTGGCGCAGGTGTTAGTGGTCTGAAGGGCTTTGGTCCAAATGATAGCGGGGTTTTCTCCAGAGATAACTTTGCGGTTTATGCCGATATCGAACACGACATAACCGATCGTTTCTTGTTGCAATATGCAGTTCGGTTTGAAGACTACTCAGATTTTGGGTCGACCTTTAACTGGAAAGTTGCTGGTAGTTTTGCTGTAACAGATAGCTTTAATCTGCGTGGTGCAATTTCAACTGGTTTTCGGGCGCCAACCCCTGGTCAGTCTAATGTTAGAACCACCATTACCACTTTTGACGGTGTAACTGGCTTGCAGGTTGACGAAGGTCTGGTTCCTCCGACCAGCCCTGGTGCTTTGGAAGTCGGCGGTGCGCCGCTCAAAGAAGAGCAGTCCAACAACTATAGTGTCGGCTTTACCTCTGATCTTGGTGCAAATACTACTTTGACAATAGATGCCTACCAGATTGATGTCGATGACCGGGTTTACAGAACTGGCGATATTGTGGTCCCTAGTACACAGGCTGCAATTTCCTTCTATACCAATGCGTTGGATGTAAGACACCAAGGGATTGATGTGGTTTTGTCTTCCAGCTTTGATTGGATGAATAATCTAACCACTGATGTTTCATTCGCTGGTAGCTATAATACGGTTGAAGTCACCAGCCAAACAACAGTTAACGGGATTACCCCGGTTAGCGCTGGCACGGTTGAGGATATTGAAAACAATTTCCCCAATGTGCGGTTTGTTCTGGGCACCAATACCTATATTGGTGAAAAATGGAGCTTCATGGCGCGGGCCAATTATTACGGCAAGCACTTTGACGAACGTGGCCGTATTAATGGCGTTGACGGCAACGCACCTTCAGCTGAAATCGGTTCCGTTATCTATATTGATGCCGAGCTTGCATACGACATTAACGACAATATGCAATTCGCCTTTGGCGGTTCCAACATCTTCAATAGTTTTGTCGATACCATTGGTGCCGGAAATGCAAACCGACTTAGCGTTGGCCTGCAATTCCCTCGCCGTACTGCTGCCAATTACGAAGGTGGTTCTTGGTATGGCAAGCTGAAAGTGAAGTTTTAATCACTTTGGTAAATCCAGCTTGTCCATTGGACAGGAAAATATGAATATATCAGAGCCGATCGGTTACCCCGGTCGGCTCTTTTACACTTAAATACATTGCTTGAATTATGGCGAGAAAGCGTTCGTGCCATGCAAAATTGCATAGCTGCTGCGACAATTCGCACCTAGCAAGTCAGGAATTGACTCCCTATATACCCATTGAAGTTACCAACTGGTGACCTCCTTCGTTCCCCCCGACCCCCCTTATCGAACGGAACGGAATAACCGCGAGCCTCCTCCTCCCCCTTGTGAGGCTGTCAGCGAAGACTGATAAGGCCGGACCACTACGTGTGGGTCCGGCCTTTTTTTTGCTATTTTGGTCAAGTGCGTATATGGCAGTATCCAGCACACCGTCGCAATCAAATATGACCAAGCTGTATTTGTCTCTCAGACTAGCGAGTTACAAAACTGCTGAATACGGTTACAGCCTTCGCGCAAAACTTCGGTGGAAGTCGCATACGAGATACGAAACGCTGGTGAGGTGCCAAATGCCGCGCCATGCACCACGGCGACCCCTTGGCTTTGCAATAATTCGCCAGCGAAATCTTCGTCGGTATTGATGGCAATGCCGTTTGGGGTGTGTTTGCCGATCAGGCCAGCACAATCGGGAAACACGTAAAACGCACCTTCAGGCACCCGGCAAGCCAAACCGTCGGCGGCATTTAATTGCTCGACCACCATATCGCGGCGTTGTTTAAATACCTGCACCCGCTCTTGGATGAAATCCTGTGGTCCGTTTAGGGCTGCCACTGCGGCCCATTGGCTGATCGAAGTTGGGTTGGAAGTGCTTTGGCTCATTACTTTGCGCATCGCTGCGATCAGCTCTAACGGCCCGCCTGCATACCCAATGCGCCAGCCAGTCATCGAATAGGTTTTTGAAACCCCGTTCACCGTCAAAACACGCTCATACAAAGAAGGCACAGCTTCTGCCAAACTGGTAAACACAAACCCGTCATAGCGGATATGCTCGTACATATCATCGGTCATCACCCAGACCTGTGGATGGCGCAATAATACCTCGCCCAAAGCTTCAAATTCATGCCGTGAATAGGCAGAGCCAGTAGGGTTGGAAGGAGAATTGAGGATCAGCCATTTGGTTTTAGCGGTAATGGCGGCTTCCAACTCTTCGGGTTGCAGCTTGTAACTATTTTCGATTTTGGTGGGTATCGGCACCGCCTCACCGCCGCAAAGCCGGACCATATCGGGATAGCTCACCCAAAATGGGGCCGGGATCAGCACTTCATCTTGCGGGTTTAATGTGGCCAATAAGGCATTGAACAATACCGGTTTGCCGCCGGGGGAAACATTGATCTGCTCGGCCCCGTAATGCAAATTATTATCGCGCTCAAACTTGGCCCTGATCGCCTCTTTTAATTCCGGAATGCCATCGACCGGGGTGTATCTGGTTTTGCCGTCATCAATCGCTTGTTTGGCCGCTTCGCAAATATGCACCGGAGTTGGCATATCCGGCTCGCCCGCGCCCAAAGCGATCACATCCACCCCGGCGGCTTTTAGCTCTCTGGCCTTTTGGCTGACCGCCAAAGTTGCCGATGGAGCCACCCGGTTTAAGGCTTCGGAAAGCGGCGCTTTGGCCATGACTGTCTCCCGTTTGAAGTTGCAAGGACACGCTGGCGCTGTCGATGGCTTTGGTCAAGATATGATTTGCGCCAGCCTGCTGATTTTGGTCACAATTGGCCGGTTTTGGCCGCAATCGCCCGCAAATGACCTTGCTTTGGCCCTGTCCTCGGCATTTGTAGCGCCGATACATCTGCTTACATTTTCAACAGGGGAAGACCATGCAAAGCAAAACCAACCGCTCATTTTCAACCCATTTCAAACGCTCTGGCACCTTGCTTGTTTTCACCCTTGCCTGTTTCTGGCTGATCTCTTGTTCGGCCCGGGCCGATGCGCATAACACTGTTCGCATGGACGAGGCCCGCTCTGGCAGTTTGTTGTTTCGCACCCCAACCCCAGGCCAGTTTATCCCCGCCCCGATACTGGCCACTGATGTACAGCTCGAAGTAACCGGGCCGGTGATCCGCGCCCGTGTCACCCAGAAATTTACCAATACTTCCGATCAATGGGTAGAAGGATTATATCTGTTCCCGCTTCCCGACGAAGCGGCGGTAGATACATTGGTGATGATGGTCGGCAGCCGGGTGATTGAAGGCAAGATACAAGAACGACAACAAGCGCGCAAAACTTATGAAACTGCGGTAAAAGCTGGCAAAAAAGCGGCGCTTGTTGAACAAGAGCGCCCGAATATGTTCTTAAATTCCGTGGCCAATATCGGCCCCGGAGAAACCGTGATTGTCCAAATCGAATATCAGGACAAAGTCCAGATCAAAGACAATATCTGGTCGTTGCATTTTCCCTTGGTGGTCGCCCCCAGATTTTCGCCGACAAAAGGGCAATTGGATAGCACATTGCTTATGTCGGCTGCGCCCGCACCGATGGCAACACTTGCCGTTACCTTAAAACCCGGTTTTGCGGTGCAGGAAATAACCAGCCCCAGTCACAATATCATCCAACAAGGACAAGCCATCTCATTGGATGCTAGTGTTCCCGCCAATAAGGATTTTATCTTGAACTGGTCGGCAAAATCATCGCCCAAACCATTGGCCTCCTTGTATAGCCAGCAGGTCAACGGACAAACCTATGTATTGGCCATGGTGCAAGCACCGACCGGCATGGGCGAAACGGCGACAGGTTTGGCCAAAGAAATGGTCTATGTGATTGATAATTCAGGCTCTATGGCCGGAGTCTCCATCCGCCAAGCGCGCACCGCATTGCTGCAAAGTCTCGAGCAATTACGCCCAAATGATCTGTTTAATGTCATCCGCTTTGATGATGAAACAGACCTTTTGTTTCCCGATAGCGTTATGGCCAATGCCAATAATTTGCAACGTGCCAAAACATTTGTCGCTAGCCTTGCAGGCGATGGCGGCACGGTAATGTTACCGGCATTGCAAGCCGCCTTAAACGCCCCAAACCCAGACCCGTTGCGGGTGCGCCAAGTGGTATTCATCACCGATGGTCAGATCAGCAATGAAGCTGAACTGTTTGCCGCGATCAGTAAAAATTTGGGCGATAGCCGCCTGTTTGTTGTGGGCATTGGCTCGGCACCCAATCGTTATTTTGTTAGCCGAGCGGCCCGGTTGGGGCGCGGCACGGATCTAGTGATCGCGGATCTGGATGAGGTTGCAGAAAAAATGGCTCGGTTTTTATCCAAATTAGACCGCCCGGCCATGCGCGATATCGCCGCCAGTTTTGTCAAAACCAAAAATAGCCAGATCTGGCCAAATCCGGTGCCGGACCTGTATTTCAACGAACCGTTGATGATATTGGCCAAATTGTCCGATGCAGATGACACGCTCACTTTGTCCGGTGGGTTGGGCAAAGGGAACTGGACGGCCAAACTGGATCTGTCCAATGCCACCCAAGGCAAAGGCATTGCCACGCTTTGGGCCAGAGCCAAAATACGCAACCTAGAAGAAGGCAGGTTTACCGATGTGCCAACGGATACAATAGATGCGGGAATTTTGGCCACGGCGCTGGAACATCATCTGGTCAGCCGCTTAACCTCATTGGTGGCCGTGGATGTTACCCCATCCCGCCCCAAAGGTCAGCCGTTGGATAGCGCCAGCATTCCTTTATTGCTGCCCGAAGGTTGGGGCGCATTGGAAACAACAATGTCCGCAGTGCCAAAATCCGTACCGGTCAGTTCTGCACGGGCCAGACGTGGTGTGATGTTACCCGCCACCGCCAGCCCGTTACAAGTGCAGATCATTTTGGGGCTTTTGCTGCTGGCATTGGCTTTGGCCTTTAGCAGTAAGTTCAGCCCGCGCAGGCCAAGATCATGAGCGGCGTAGCAGCGATGCGGGCCGGGCGGCGTTCTTTGGTATTGGTGCTAGTATTGTTGGGTTTGTTG
>UOEE01000087.1_pt1 | contig 14151 bp, 12 predicted proteins | sample 1990011 | NCBI WGS metagenome assembly UOEE01 (sample SAMEA4728526, study PRJEB27164) | hydrothermal vent metagenome | biome: marine basaltic hydrothermal vent biome; feature: marine hydrothermal vent; material: mineral | place: Pacific Ocean | collected 2011-06-14/2011-07-23 | depth 1741 m | reverse complement strand
CGGCACGGGCACTTTCGATGGTGGCATTTAGCGCCAGCAAATTGGTTTGCTCGGCAATGTCTGAGATCATGTTGACCACTTCGCCAACTTTTTCAGCTGCACGGGACAAGGCTTCAATGGTTTCACTAGTTTCTCTTGCCCGATCCACTGCTTGGGCAGCGATATTGGTGGAATGCGAAACCTGTTCGGCAATTTCGGAAACCGATTTGCCCATTTCTTCGGTAGAAGCTGCGACCACCGAAACATTGGCAGTAGCTTCTTCCGCCGCAGCCGAAACCGTGGTTGAACGATGTGAAGTTTGTTCGGCGGTGACCGACATGGCCTTGGCCGTGCTTTCTAATTCCGATGCAGCAGAGCTAACCGCTTCAACAGAACCTAATACCGATTCTTCAAAATTATTGGCCAATTCGTCTAGTTCCTTGGTTTTGGTAATTTCAATTTCTTCGAGATAAATCGAGATGGCCAGATCCATATCCAGACAAGCGGCTTTGTTAATCGCGGTTAAAAACCCGATTTGCTTTTCAATGTTTTTAGCGCCGCCAAAGCCTTTGGCGGAAAATTCGGTGGCAATAAAGCTGAACAGTTCGGAAGTGATAAAGGTATAACCAGCAATATACCAACGAGGCTCCAGACCCAGTTTGGCATGAACTTGGCCAATGATCCGAACGCCTTGATAATACTCATTATCAAATCGGCCAGAGGCAATGCGCAACCAATGTTGCAATTGTTTGTTGCTGGCACCGGACATTTGCGAATCACCGGAGAAAAACCGTGAAACCTGTGGCCATTCCCGAATATGATCGTAAAATCTATTCAAAATGCCGGGCAGGTGTTTTTCCACATAAGGGCGAAACTCTATTAGAGAATCCCTAGTTTTCCGGTCAATCCGCATAAAACGAAGGCGGTCATCCAAATTGCTATTATCTGTCATTTTTTCGCTCCTATACCGGCATTAGACCACAGTGCCTTGCCGGATTTGATTCTATCCAAACCAAGGCATGATCTGTTTCGGGTTACCAAAGGGTTAGCAACACGCGTAATACGCGTATAATTTAACAACTATATAAATAGAGGAGTGGTAATTTGGATTATGTACTGGTGGCAAAGCCGTTGACATAATCAACCAGCGAGATGAGGGTCATGATAATTGCCGCGCCAACCAGCCAACTCGCCCAACTGCCCAACAAGCCAAACGCAAACAGCACCAATACGGCGATCTGGGCCACGCCTTGCACAACCGCTTTGGCTTTGCCCGACCATCTGGCCCCGACACTAACCCCGCGCGAAGCTGCCGCAATGCGGGCATAGGAGACAATAATATCACGAAAAGCAAACGGAAGCACCATCCATAACGGTATCCAGCCTGCCGCCGCAAAACCCAAAAATACAGTCAAGCGGTATAAACTATCACACAACGGATCCAGTGCCGCGCCTAATTGCGAACTCATGTTAAATTTGCGCGCCAAAAACCCGTCAGCCAGATCGGTCAGCTCTCCCAGCACGGCCAGCAATACCAAAATCCATGCCCAAGAGGTTGGATTGTTGGATAACATCCAAAACATTACCAGCCCCAGCCCCACCCGCGAGACTGTCAATATATTGGGTAAGGTGATGATATTTTGATTGTCGCTCATACTGGTTTCTTTCTACTGGCAAAAATTCGTCGTGCGACTTGCATAAACCCATCGGCGCCGTTTTCTTCGGTGACAAAACCGGGCAAATCAGCCGCTGGCATATTATATTGCCTGACGCTGTGCATGCCAACCGACAAAAAAAACCGCCGGAACATCGGTGCATCATTCGGCGAATCACCCGTATAAAGGGTCTGTTGCACCACATCATCTACCGTTAGCACATATTCATCAGCCAGTAATTTTTCGAACATAGATAGTTTGTCATAGCTACCGATCCAAGCATTGACATGGATGGAGCTAACTTTTGCCGTGGCTCCCAATGCAGCAAACCGATCGCGGATCTGGCCAGCAATGCGTAGCGAAAGCGGCGGCACGTCTTCGGCAAAATCTACCGCTATATCGGTGGCCCGCCACGGATTATCTTCGGCCAAAGCGGTGCCGGCAAATTCGCCAACAATGCTATCGGCCATGTGTTGCAAGCGGTGTAAATTTGCCTGCCTTGTGGGCGCATCATCCATCCATACCCGCTTGATCTGGCCATTTTGCGGCTTGAAATAAAACGAGCCATTTTCGCCAACCACCGCATCTATCGGCCAGAACCTAGCGATCATGTCACACCAGCCAGCCGGGCGGCCAGTAATGAGAATAACCCGGATCCCGATTTTGCGCATCGCCTCCAAAGACGCATATACTTGCGCCGGTAATACACCGTCCAAAGTCAAGGTATCATCAATATCTGAAACCAAAAACGAAACATTGGCCAAGGTTTTGCTGCTACATTCTGCAAACGGTTTCATGTTTGTTTGTCCACCTTAGATTTGCTCATGGAACCAGTCATATATATGTTGCGCCATTTGTTTCGACAGCCCTTTTACGCTTTGTAAGTCGGCAAGGGAAGCACCGCTGGCCTGTTTGGCAGAACCAAAATGCGCCAATAGGGCTTTTTTGCGTATCGGCCCGATGCCCGGTATGCCGTCGAGCGGGCTTTTGACCAAAGCGCTGGCGCGTTTTCGCCGATGCACGCCGATGGCATAACGATGCGCCTCGTCGCGCAATTGCTGTAAAAAATACAATATCGGATCATTGTGCGCCAAGCGAAACGGAGGTTTGCCAACCATGAAAAACTGCTCGCGACCAGCATCGCGGTCTTGGCCTTTGGCGATGCCAACCAAGGTTAGCTTGTCCGCCAGCCCCAGTTCCTTCACCACGTTTAATGCCGCAGACAATTGTCCCGCCCCGCCGTCGATCAGTACCAGATCCGGTATTTCTGCCTCGCCTGCCTTGATCTCTTTGGCCAAACGGGAAAACCTACGGGTCAATACTTCTTGCATCATGCCAAAATCATCGCCGGGGCTAAGGTCTTTGTTTTTGATATTAAACTTGCGGTATTTGGCTTTTTCAAACCCATCCGGTCCAGCCACAATCATCCCGCCGATCGCATGGCTGCCGGAAACATGCGAGTTGTCATAGGTTTCGATCCGGCTGGGCAATTGCGCCAAGTCAAACAGTTTTTGCACCCCGGACAATTGGTTTCGCCGCGACGCGCTGGCGGCCAAATGCCGCTCTAGGGCGTGGCGGGCATTGGTTTGGGCATTTTGCACCAATTTAACTTTTTCGCCGCGTTGCGGCACCAAAATCCGTACATTGCGCCCAGCCCGTGAAGAAAACGCTTCTGCCAGCAATGCCTCCCCCGGCACGGGCAAGTTTAGCAGGATCAAAGCTGGCGGCGTTTTGTTCTCGTAAAACTGCCCCAAAAATGCTTCGAGTATTTCGTCTGGTTGCTGGTCTTTGTCGTGGCGTGGAAAATAAGCGCGCTCGCCCCAATTTTGTCCGTTGCGATAAAAGAACACCCGCACACAACTAACCCCGCCCGACAGGTGAATGGCGATGACATCGGCATTTGCAACATGAGCCGGGTTGATATTTTGGTTGGCAGTAATGACCGCCAGCGCCCGAATGCGGTCGCGCAAATCGCTGGCTCGTTCATAATCCAGCAGTTCAGCCGCTTGGCTCATTTGCCGGTTTAGTTCTTCGTTCAAGCGCGTGGATTTACCACGCAAAAAATCCGTGGCTTGGGCAACCAGTTCGGCATAATCCTCTGGCAAGACCTCATTGGTACATGGCCCGGCACAGCGTTTGATCTGAAACTGCATGCAAGGCCGGGTGCGGCTTTCAAACATTGCATCACTGCAATTGCGCAACAAAAAAGCTTTTTGCAAAGTATCCAATGTCCGATGCACGGCACCTGCATTGGCAAATGGGCCAAAATACTCCCCACGCAATTTACGCCGTCCCCGGTGTTTTAGAATTTGCGGGCTGCGATGATCTTTGCGAATGAGGATGTGCAAAAATGATTTATCATCGCGCAACAAGATATTATATCTGGGTTTAAGGCGCTTGATCAGATTGCTTTCCAACAGCAACGCCTCGGTTTCGGTTTCGGTGAGGATAAATTCCATCTGCCGGGTAGCGGTGATCACCCGTTGTATGCGCCGGGCATGGCCATCCAGCCGGGTATAGGATTTTACCCGTTTGCGCAATTGTTTGGCTTTGCCCACATATAACAAATTACCGGTTTCATCCATCATTCGATAGACACCAGGCGTTGCTGGCAATTGCCGTACAAAGCCAGCAATAATTTCAACGCCAGTTTGTTGCGGTGTTTCCATAACCCAGAACTAGCGCCCCTTTACCGATCTGCAAAGCGTTTACACCGTGCCATGTAATTTGCCAAGGATAGCATCCCACATCATTTTAGTAGCGTTTACGCCGGTAAAACGTTCCAGCTCGCGCACCCCAGTAGGCGAGGTGACGTTAATTTCGGTCAAATGGCCACCGATCACATCAATGCCGACAAACAACAAACCCCGAGCCTTTAGTTCCGGGCCGATGCGCCGGCAAATTTCCAGATCGCGTGGTGACAGATCAACTGCTGCTGCCGTGCCGCCCACATGCATGTTGGAGCGGGTTTCGCCCTTTTGCGGGATGCGGTTAAACCCGCCCGCCAGTTCGCCATCAATGAGGATAATGCGTTTATCGCCTTCGACCACCGAAGGCAAAAACGCCTGTGCCATCAAGGGTTCACGGGTAATGGCAAAAAACATTTCCAGCAAGCTGGAATAATTGCTGTCATCGGCTTTTACTCGAAACACCCCGGCCCCGCCATTGCCGTATAATGGCTTGATGATAATATCTTTGTGGCGGGCGCGAAATTCGGCAATCGTCTGCTCGTCACGGCTAATCAGGGTTGGCGGCATCAGGTCGGCAAATAAAAGTGGAAAGATTTTTTCTGGGCTAGAGCGCACATTTGCCGGATCGTTCACTACCAAAGTTTGCCCCTGCACTTGTTCTAACAAATGCGCCGCCGTGATATAGGCCATGTCAAATGGCGGGTCTTGGCGCATCAAAACCACATCGGTTTCTTGGCCAAGATCAATCATCCGGGATCGGCCAAATGTCACATGATCGCCTTTTGTACGGCGCAAGGTAACCGGTTGCACCCGGGCCAATACTTTGCCTTGAACATAAGACAGATCTTCCGGTTGATAGGTCAAACAGGCAAAGCCGCGATTTTGCGCTTCTTCAAGCATGGCAAACGAGGTATCGCCATCAATATCAACTGATTGAATCGGATCCATTTGCGCAGCGACGGTAAGGGATACGGACATGGGTTTGGGTACCTTGCAAAACAATAAGCACACCTGACTAGAACATTTTGCGCCGGGTTTGAACCCATTACTGTCTTGCAACGTCTTTTTTTCTAAGCAAAGGTACCGGCTGTTTTACTTGCAAAATGAGTGGGCAGCGCGATTGTTGTGATACCGCCAAAACCGGGTTGATTTGTCACATGGTAGATTGCCATAAAACCTTGGATATTGGGCTGTATGTTTCGGGTGCGAAAACTCTGGTTTGTCGGGGCTGTGCTGTTTGCCGCATTGTTGGCAGCCGCAGCCATTGTGCTTTAATGGCTGACAGTTTCCATCGGGCAGGTTTCGCCCGCATATTTTTGACTGGGCTGTGTTTGCTCATCACTGGGCAGCAGAACCCCGCGCACATCGCTAAACAAATACACCGCATCGGCCCAAATTTGGGCTTGTTCGCCGCTGGTTTTGGCAGCTTGTAATTTTTCGAGTTTGTGTAGGCTGTCGGCGGCCATGCCTCGGAAAATACAAGCCAGATCATGTGGGCCATTTTGCTGGTCAATCTGGCTGGCTTTGGTTATGGCCATTGTGGAAAATTCTGTAAATTTTGCTTTGTAGACGGCCATTTTCACCGGCTCGGCAAAGGGAAATTTTGTTGCCGTTTCAACATGCGCACGGCTGAGGGTTTCTAGTTGCTGGCTGAGCGACAGCAGGTCTGCATATATGGTTTCATTGCCGGTTTTGGGTGTGGGCATCGGGATTGGTTCAGACAACATTAGTGGTTCATCCACCGGTGGCTTAAATATCACCATAAAACCAAACACGATGAGCAAAACAAATAATCCCAAGCCAATGGCCAATATTTTTTGCATTGTATTCTCCCACTATTGTTCTGCCTTTTGGCTTGATTGTTTGGCCCTAGTGCGGTTCAAAGAGCCATGAATGAATATGACACATTGGCCGCGCTTGCCAAGGCTTGCAAGCGGATTGAGAATACAAACCTCACAGCGATGTTTCAAGACGATGCACAGCGTGTTGCCAAGTTTTCGCATACTGCTGCCGGACTGCATTTTGATTTTTCCCGGACAAAACTAGATGCTGGCACATTGGAGTTGTTGATCCAGTTTGCTGAAATTCGCGGCATCGAAGGGTTTATCAAACGGATGCGCCAAGGCGAAAAGGTCAATCGATCCGAAGGCCGGGCCGCCGGGCACATGGCCTTGCGGGCAACCCCGGCACAAAATCAAAAATGGCTGGGTGCAAAACAAGCTGATGAGATTGAAGCCGCCAAACAACAAATGATAGCCTTTAGCCGCGATGTGGCCGAAGGCAATATAACCGGGGCCGGGGGCCGCCGCATTTCGCATATTGTGCATATTGGCATTGGCGGTTCTGAACTGGGGCCAAAGCTGGTGGCACGATCGCTGCACCGGGCCAAAGCTACCAATGTGGATGTGCGTTTTGTCGCCAATATAGATGCCGCCGAGATCAATGACGCGTTACACGGGTTGGACCCGGCGGCGACTTTAGTTTTTGTGGTTTCCAAAACTTTTTCCACCACCGAGACCTTGGCCAATGCCGAAGTTGCTAGAAGTTGGTTGGCCCAACATTTGGGCGAGGACGCGGTAGCCGGCCAGATGTGTGCGGTTACCGCACACCCCGATAGAGCCGCACAATTTGGCATTGCCGAACAGCAGATTTTTGAATTTTCCGAGTGGGTAGGAGGCAGGTTTTCGCTGTGGTCCACCGTGGGTTTGTCGCTGGCAAGCAGCTTGGGCGAAACCGCGTGGAATGATTTGCTGGCCGGTGCCGGTGCGATGGATAGACATTTGCTGCAAACGCCATTTGCGCAAAATGTGCCGGTAATATCGGCGTTGATCAATTTTTGGAATTTGAACTTTTTAAGCTACCGGGAACGGGCGATTATTCCTTATGCCACGCGCTTGGCATTATTGCCATCATGGGCGCAACAATTGGTGATGGAATCCAATGGTAAACAAGTAAAAACCGATAACAGCCCGGCAGAATTTATCGCCGCACCGGTGATTTTTGGCGATGCTGGGACCAATTCTCAACATGCTTTTTTCCAAGCCTTGTACCAAGGGCCAAACCCGGTTCCGGTGGATTTTATCGGCATTATTGCTGATATGGAACATAATCCGGCCCAACACAAAACCTTGCTGGCCAATATGTTAGGACAAGCTAGCGCCTTGATGAACGGCAAAACCGATACGCAAAATCCACAAAAGAGTTTTTCTGGAGACCGCCCTTCGACCACCATTTTAATGGATGAATTATCGCCATTTGCCTTGGGGGCATTATTGGCGTTTTATGAACATGAAACGGTAGTATTAGCGCAGCTTTGCCAGATCAATCCATTTGATCAATGGGGGGTAGAACTGGGCAAACAATTGGCCAAGCAAGTTGAGGCGCGGATGGATGGTACAACCGCAACCACCCAAGATGCTGCCACCGAGGCGGCGATCAATATCATCAACACCGGAACCACAAATAATGAGTAGCAAAAAACCCAAAAAAACATTTCGTCCCAAGCCACGCAAAGCCAAAGGTTTTGAGGACCGGCACGGGGCGATCTTGCGGGCTGAACAAGCCTTGATCCAATCGACATTGGCCGTATTTGATGCGCACGGATTTGCCCCTTTGGCCACGCCATCTTTTGAGTATGCCGATGTTTTGGGCAAGTTTTTGCCCGACGAAGAACGGCCCAATGCCGGGGTGTTTGCTATCGAGGATGATGATCGGCAATGGCTGGCTTTGCGTTATGATCACACCGCGCCATTGGCCCGGTTTGTCGCCGAACATTATGATGCTTTGGCCAAACCATTTCGCCGTTATGCAGCAGGTCCGGTTTGGCGCAATGAAAAACCGGGGCCGGGCCGGTTTCGCGAATTTATCCAAATAGATGCCGATACCGTTGGCACTGCGTCACCGGCGGCGGATGCGGAAATGGTTTTACTGGCGGCTGAGGTAATGCAAGCTGCCGGATTAAAACCAACGGAATTTACCATACAAATTAGCGATCGGCGCTTGTTGGATGTTTTGTTATCCGATCTTGGCGTGGCTGAAACCGAAGCCGGAATAGCGCAAAAAGGCACGGTATTGCGGGCGATAGACAAGCTAGAGCGGCTGGGCGAAAGCGCAGTTGAGCGCCTGCTGGGCGATGGGCGCAAAGATCAAAGCGGCGATTTTACCAAAGGCGCTGGTTTGTCTGCTACGGCCATTGCGCAAGTATTGCGCTTTACCCGCACCGCCACATCAGGACGCAGCCAAACCTTGGCGGCGTTGCAAAACCTGCTCGGCTCTGGCGCGGTAGGCAAAGCCGCATTGGATGATTTAAGCCGCATGGAGCAATTGATATCCGCTGCCGGTTGGGAAGATACCGCAATTCGGTTTAATCCGGCGATTGTGCGCGGGCTTGGGTATTATACTGGCCCGGTATTTGAAGCTGATATTACCTTGGACGTTACCGATGCCAAAGGCAGGCCGATGCGCTTTGGCTCGGTTGGTGGTGGTGGCAGATATGATGGGTTGGTGGCGCGTTTTAAGGGGATTGAGGTGCCAGCTACCGGGTTTTCATTTGGGGTTTCGCGGTTTGCTGCTTTGATGGCCGGTTTGGGCCGCTTAGGCGATTTGGACCAAGGGCCGGTGGTGATTTTAGCACTGGAACCACAACAGATGAGCGCTTATTTTGCCATGGCAGACGAGCTACGCGCCGCCAATATCCGGGCTGAAGTTTATATGGGAACTTCCGGCATGAAAGCGCAAATGAAATACGCCGATAAACGAAATGCCCCCGCCGTGGTTATTGTTGGCGAGGACGAACGAACGGCAGGCACGGTTACGGTCAAAGATTTAGGCTTGGGCAGTAAAATGTCCAAACAAATCACCGATAATACCGAATGGCGACAAGGCCGCCCGGCCCAAACCACCGGCAAACGCGATGAATTACTGGCATTGGTGCAAGCCGCATTGTCATAAGGTTGGTTCCCTCAAGAAGGCCGTTTCAAATATATGGTCACACTCATTCCATCAGAAGATGCGTTGGTTTTGACAAGTTCCCAACCCTCCATGCCGCGCCGGTTTAGAGTCTCTTCGATAATTTTATTGCGGGTTTTGCTGCCGGAAAACAGAGGCGGGGTTACATCTTCGACCTTATAGCTCCATTTGATTTTCATCGACTTGGTCCTTTTTGTGGTTCGGTTTTTGTGATCTGTGGCGGTTGTTCTTTCAATCGTCCTGCGCGACGTAACGCATCGCGCAAGACGTATTCAATCTGGCCGTTTAACGAGCGCAATTCATCATCCGACCAGCGTTTCATCGCATCCAGTATGTCGCCATGAATGCGTAGAGGCCATTGCACGAATGGCAGCTTCGGATTGGATTTGCACAAAACTTTCATAATCATCGACATTAAATACCGCCTCGGCACTATCAGTCACTTCCCAAACCACAATGGCAGCGATTTCAATTGGCGAGCCGTTCAAGTCGTTTACCTTCATGCTGCTGCTTTCAAAATTGCGCACCCGTAGGGAGATTTTCTTTTTACTGAAAAACGGATTGTTGAAATGCAAACCGGGCCGCCGATTGGTACCGACATAACGACCAAACAAGCTCAATACTGCCGACTGGTTTGGTTCTACCTTGTAAAATCCGCCAAACATAATCAACCAAGCCAAAAATCCAGAGTTTTGGTTCAAAAGAAAAATCGCCCAAAAGAAGCTGCCAACAACCAAAAGCGGCACCACAAAGATGATAAATAACAACATCGGAATGCCGGGTATTGATAAAACGTTTTTTCTTGCATCATTTTTATTCTCCACTTTTTATAATAAAGAAAGTGATATCATATTCTCAAATGCATTGTGCTTCCACATTGTTAACTTGACTCTTGCCCCTGCCATGATGATTATGCCCGCAGATAAATAGGGCGACCTTTTTATTCGACGTTTTCGGGGAGGAAACGTCCCTCATCGACCGACCTTGAACAAGGGCCAGCGCCAAGTCGCTGGCCCTTTTTTTTAAATGCGGGGCGGCCAGCCCTTGTCGCTGACCCTTTTTTTCGCTGTCATTTATCTGGCAAACTTGTAAGACTGTATATCCAAATACCAACGGGGTCGGCATGTCACAAACCAAGATGGAACAGGCACAACACATCTTGCAGCGCACCTTTGGCTATGGTGCGTTTCGTTTGCAGCAGCAAGCGGTAATCGCCACTTTGCTGGATGGCAAAGATGCCTTGGTTTTGATGCCAACTGGTGGTGGCAAATCCTTGTGTTATCAAATCCCGGCATTGGTATTGGACGGCGTGGGCGTGGTCATCTCGCCATTGATTGCCCTGATGCAAGACCAAGTGAGCGCTTTGCGGCAATTGGGCGTGCGAGCGGCATTTTTAAACTCGAGCCAAGACACGCGCGAGCAAGAACAAGTGGCGGCGCAATTGCTGGCCGGCGAGATTGACCTGTTATATATTTCACCAGAACGGCTGATGATGGACCGGATGTTAGGTTTGCTCGACCGGGTGCCAAAAGCCTTATTTGCCATTGATGAGGCGCATTGCGTTTCGCAATGGGGCCATGATTTTCGTAAAGAATACAAACAACTAACCGTTTTGGCCAATCGGTTTTCTGGCACACCAAGGCTGGCTTTGACCGCCACCGCAGATGTGCGCACCCGCAAGGAAATTGCCACCGAGCTGGGTCTGTCATCGGCACAGCAATTTATCTCTAGTTTTGACCGGCCCAATATCTGTTATGCGATTAGCGATGATAGCGGCGGGCGCGATGGCTTGTGGCGGTTTTTACAAGAAAAACACAATGGACATAGCGGTATCGTCTATTGTTTGTCGCGCAAAAAGGTAGAAGAAACCGCCAATTGGCTGGCAGCAAAGGGCCGCATTGCTTTGCCCTATCATGCGGGCTTAAGCGCAGAAATACGCAATCGCCACCAAGCCCGATTTTTGCGCGAAGAAGCGGTAATAATGGTGGCGACCATTGCCTTTGGCATGGGGGTGGACAAACCGGATGTGCGGTTTGTGGCGCATTTGAACTTACCCAAATCGGTGGAAAGTTATTATCAAGAAACCGGGCGAGCCGGGCGCGATGGCGAGGCTTCTAGCGCTTGGATGCACTATAGTATGAGCGATGTGGTGATGCAGCATCAATGGCTGGACCAATCAGATGCGGCAGAAACCCACAAAGCCGTGCAACGGCAAAAGCTGAATACCTTGCTTGATTTATGTGAAATGACCGGCTGTCGTCGCCAAGCCTTGTTGGGTTATTTTAACGAGACTTTGGATGCGCCATGTGGCAATTGCGACAATTGCCTGTCCCCGCCTGAAACGTGGGATGCCAGTCATGAAACCCAATTGGCATTATCAGCCATCTATCGCACCGGCCAACGATTTGGGGCGGTATATATTTGTGATGTTTTACGCGGCAAACAAGACGAGCGAATTTGCAGCAACGGCCATGACCAATTACAGGTATATGGCATGGGCGCGGAGCTTAGCTTGGTACAATGGCGCAGCATTTTACGCCAACTAACCGCCAAAGGGCTGATTAAGGTGGATACGGAGCGTTATAATGCCTTGTGTCTTAGCCAAACATCACGCCCGGTTTTGCGCGGCGAACAAGCGGTTTTTTTGCGAAAACTCACCAAAAAACCAACAAAAACCCGCCGCGACAAACCCAAAACACCGACAATTTTAGCCGCTGAGGACGAAGCCTTGTGGCTGGCCTTAAAAACCAAACGCATGCAATTGGCCAAAACCCAAGCGGTGCCACCATATGTGATTTTCCATGACCGCACCTTGGCAGAGCTGGCCGCCAGCAAGCCATCGCGGTTGGAGGAACTGGAAAATATTAGCGGCATCGGCGAGAAAAAACGCGACCGCTATGGCGCGATATTCCTCGAAGTCATTGCTGAATTTAGCTAAACTTGGCAGACAAATTTGTGAAGCCATTTGACAAGACAGGGGTGCTTGGCCTTGTATGGTCCGTAGGAACAAAGGGAGTTGGGTTGTTATGCACAAAGGTCTTCATCTTACGCTACGGATTTGTTTAATTACGTCTATTACCGTTTTTATCGGTTGGGCCGTTGTGGCTTTGTTACTGCCGCTGTTTGGTTTGCAAATTTGGCAACAAGAATGGAAAAGCCAAGGCAAAACCGATCTGCGATTTGAACGGGTGGTGTTGGACTTTACCAATACGGCGGATCTGGAACGCTCTTTGCCGTTTATGGCATCGGCTGCCATTGATGTGGATGCGGATGGTCAAGACGAGGTGTTTTTGGGTGGCGGGCGCGGTCAGTTGGATGGTTTGTTTCGCTTTGAAAACGGTAGTTTTGTTGATATTTCGGAACAATGGTTGCCGGCAAAAAGTAAAAATGATGCCAGCATGGGCGCGGCTAAAATTGATTTGAATGCCGATGGCAAAGCAGAATTATTTGTTGCTAGAGAAAGCGGGCTTTGGCTTTACAAAAACAACGGCACCGGTTTTGAAAGCGTATTTTTAGGAGCGATGCCCGAAGCCAATACCGTTGCGCTTTCCATCGCGTTGGGCGATGTCAATGGTGACGGGTTTGTTGATTTTTATGCCTCTGGTTATATCCGCAATGAATTGGTAGAGGGCACTACCATTTTTAACGAACCTTATGGCGGTTATAGCGCCTTGTTTCTTAACACCGGTGAAAACAACTGGGTTGATGCAACAAAATCTGCGGGGTTGTATCGCCAGCACAATACATTTAGCGCCGTGTTTGTTGATCTGGATAATGATCTGGATAGCGACCTGGTGATTGCCCAAGATACGGGCAAGGTTGAGATGTATGCCAATGATGGCACTGGCAAGTTCCAACCGATTGAAAACCCTTCGGTTTTTTCCTATCCGATGGGCGTTGCCGCCGGTGATTATGACAATGACGGCTTGATGGATCTGTATTTTTCCAATGTTGGCCACACCATGCCAGCGCCGATGGTGCGCGGCGATCTAACCAAGGAGCAAGCGTTTAATTCCGACTATATGTTGTTTCACAATGATGGCGAACTTAGGTTTAGCGATACAGCGCGGACGCAAAATGCCGCCCGCTATGGTTTTGGCTGGGGGGTGGTATTTGCCGATATGGATTTAGATGGCAAAGAAGATTTATTGGCGGCGCAAAACTATGCCCGCTTTCCTGATTTTTTGAGCATCACCTATCCCGGCAAAATTTTATTGCAAGACCAAAAGGGCGAATTTCACCCGGTTGAAAAACGGGTAAAAGCCAAAAATGACAATTACGGCATTACCCCATTGGTCAGCGATTTTAACGGCGATGGTTGGCCGGATCTGGTCTGGGTCAATTTGGCCGGGCCTAGTTTGGCCTATCTGTCCAAAGGCGGGGATAACCACTGGTTAAAAGTGCGATTGCCCGATCAAGCAAACTCGATCAATGCCATTGTGCAAGTGCAATTGCCAGATGAAACATGGTTGACCAAACAGCGCATTTACGGACAAGGTTTAGGTTCGGATCAAAGCCGGGATTTGATCTTTGGGCTGGGCGCGAATACCGCGATTAAACAAATCCGAGTCCGGTTTCAAGATGGCCGAGACTATACCGTTGATGCACCCGGAATTGACCGAACATTGACCCTTGGTGGTAATTGATGCGCCTTGAACAAGGCCTCAGCAAGTCGGTATTGGTGGCAACCGGGCTGGCCGGGTTGCTGGGTGCTTTGCTGGTTGGCTCCGGCGAGTTTTTATTGCAATTTTCTGTCAGTGGCGGTTATGAAGATCAGGACTATTCTTGGCTGGCACAAATTCCGATCCAGCGGATGAAACAGGGACATTTTTTAGCCGTGCTGGCGGCGCCATTGTATT
>UOEE01000174.1_pt1 | contig 14154 bp, 15 predicted proteins | sample 1990011 | NCBI WGS metagenome assembly UOEE01 (sample SAMEA4728526, study PRJEB27164) | hydrothermal vent metagenome | biome: marine basaltic hydrothermal vent biome; feature: marine hydrothermal vent; material: mineral | place: Pacific Ocean | collected 2011-06-14/2011-07-23 | depth 1741 m | reverse complement strand
CGAGCCGGTGCCGAGATTTGATCTGGTGGAAAACCCGGATATTCTGGCCACCATCAGCGCTTTGCCCAAGCAAAAACGCCCGCAATTGGTCATCGGGTTTGCCGCTGAAACCGAAAACATCATCCAACACGCCACGGCCAAATTGGCGCGCAAACAATGTGATTGGATGATTGCCAATGATGTATCTGGCGATGTGATGGGCGGCGAGCATAATCAAGTGAGCATTTTACGCGGGCAACAAGTAGAAAACTGGCCAGATATGTCCAAACAACAAACCGCAAAACGGCTGGCAGATGCCATTGCCGATACTCTTTTGGAAGACAAATAAATGCAAGGTTTACGTCCCCTAGTCACGGTCAAGGTTCTGGATCATTTTGAGGGGCTGGCACTGCCAGCTTATGAAACCCCGGACAGTGCTGGCATGGATTTACGCGCCGCTCTTCCTGCTGAGGAAATGTTGTTCATCGAGCCGGGTCGCCGGGCGATGGTGCCTACCGGATTGTGCATAGCATTACCCTCTGGCTTTGAAGCTCAAATTCGCCCACGTTCTGGGTTAGCGTTAAAACAAGGGGTAACGGTGCTAAATTCACCGGGCACTATTGATGCCGATTATCGCGGCGAAATTAAAATCATCCTGATCAATCATGGCGCTCAGCGATTTATTGTTGAGCGCGGTATGCGTATTGCCCAAATGGTGATTGCGCCAGTGATTCAATTGGAATGGGAGATCACGCTGGATCTGTCAAATACAGAACGAGGCGATGGCGGTTTTGGTTCCACCGGGGTTTGACACGAAAAAAGCCCGCCGCAAGGGCAGGCTTTGATAGTTGTGTTATTGCAATGGGCTTGGCTTTAAGAAACAAAGCCGGCAAATTTATTGCGAAAGCGGCTCAAACGGCCACCACGGTCAAGCAATTGCTGGCCGCCACCGGTCCATGCCGGATGCACGGATGCATCAATATCCAGCACCAGATTATCACCTTCTTTTCCATAGGTGGAACGGGTTTCGTAACTGGAACCATCGGTCATAGTTACTTTGATCATGTGATAGTCTGGGTGAATGTCTTTTTTCATCGGATCAGCTTGTTATTAAGTGGGCTGGCACGGATGCCATAAATAAGAGCGCGGCTTATACGAAATGAAGCCAGAGCTGGCAAGTGGCATTTTGAAGGAAAACGCAGGATATTTTGGGTTGCTGGATTACCCAGACAAACCACCGCAAAACACTATTAGCTGGAATTACCTTGCATTTTGGTCCGAAACTTTCTGGCTATGCCGTCGCTAAAAGCGCCAAATTGGTCGCTGCGTTTGGGGTGGCAGGCTGCGATATAATCTAGCGATCCATCCAGACGAGACGGCAAACGCCCCAGTTTTCCCAAGGGAAGCCGGGCAAAGCCATTGCAGATGGCTGTAACAATTTTACGTTGGCGGGCAGCGGAGCCGGATTGTAACAAACAGCCGGTTTGTAACGGCAGGTTCGAGCTAGTATAATATTTTTTGTAATGATCATGGCCCCGGCCTAGATCCATTTGGTTGATGCCAAGTTGCTGGCAGTTTTCTATTACCCCGTGCAGCAAAAGCAATCCCGGCGAGACGCGGGAAAATTCGGGGTCATAAGCTACGATCCACGCATGATAAATACCGTTGGCCAATAATCCAAGTTCGGCAGCAGCCCATTTTCCATCGACACGATAGCCAAACAAAGCCGCCCGAAAATCAGGCTCGGTTGAAGCATAACATCCTAGCAAAACTTCCCTGATCCATTTGACTTTTAATACGTCTAATTTGCCGGTGCGGGTGAATTGCTCGTGTTTCCATTCAAAAAGAACATCCAATAATTCATCATCTGGTTTGGTTACAAGCTCGACGCTTTGGTGGTCGCGGATAACGGCTCTGGCCCGTTGGCGCATTTTTTTGAAATACTTATGATGTTGTTTTTGCTGGGCGGCAAAATAGGTTTCAGCACCTTGGCTAAGATCGATCAATTGGGTGTTTTCTTGGCCGTTATAACTAGCAGCCATCGCTGCATCAGTTCCGCTCCACGCGGTAAAAGGCAAAGCCCCAATACCTGCCGCCGCAAATAATTCGGGAATGGGAATATCAAAACCTGGCTCTTGAACCATGCCTTGATGATCGGAAATTGGCGCACCTACGGGTCTGGCCAAGCCGCCAGATAATTGATGAAACGCAAACCATGCCCGGCGGCCTTTTTGGTCTTTGGCAATAAGAATGCGTGTATCAGGTCGAGCTTGATATACGATTTTGGCAAATTGCGGGTGCAAAAACGGACTGCACCAAAGCGGGTTTGCCTGTTGCACGGCCAGCCATCTTTGGCGGTCTTCAGCCGATAATTCGTCCGGTTTGCAGATGTAATGTTCGCCCAACATGCGGTATCCTTTGCAGGTGCAATTTTGCACACCCTAGCCGAAGCTGGCTACTGAACCGTTACCAAATTAGAGGATTTCTAACAATCCATCGCTAGCCTGTTCAATTAAATGCACCACATTGGCAAACCCTTGCGGGCCACCATAATATGGGTCGGGAACTTCGCGTGTAGATTGCTGGTTGGCAAAATCCAAGAACAATTGCGGCTTTGTGCCTTTGCCACCGCGCATTTGCTCTAAATCTATTAAGTTTTGCTGATCCATTGCCAAGATATAATCAAATTTGGCAAAGTCGGAAACTTGCACTTTTTGTGCTTGTAAGCCTGACATATCATATCCGTGACCTTCGGCTTCGGCGACAGATCTGCTGTCTGGCGGCGCGCCGATATGCCAGCTTTGGGTGCCAGCAGAGGCAACGATCACCGGTATTTTAGCTTGTGCGGCCCGCGCTCGGAACACCGCTTCGGCGGTGGGTGAGCGACAGATATTACCCAAGCAGACAAACAACACCCGTTTCATTTTTGCTGCAGTTCCAAACTAAACTTGCGCAAACTTTGTCGCCATAACAAAATCTGGTCGGTCACATTGGACAGCATCACCCCGCCGGCAAGATACACATCCATTTCCAACACCAATGCTTGGCCAGTACTAGAAGCATATGCCCGCACAAACCGGTTATCCCGGTTCCATTGCTCAAGATCAAACCTGGTGCCGTTTTGGTTTTTTTGGGTTTGCAAAACCGCTCGCATTTGAAACTCGCTGCAAATATCTTCTCCGTCTTGGCAATTATAACCATAGACAAACCAAGTCACCCCATCCGCAACTACCAATCTGGTATTGGCCACCACCTTCTGGCCATCAATTTTCTGCGGCTCATACGCCAGCCCAAGCAAATCCAGAGTTTCTCCCAAATCGGTCATCGAAAGCGCAGACAATATCGATTGTGGTTTTGACGTTGTATCAGCACCCAGAGCTGGCTGCCAAAAAATGCCAAAACAAACCAGTATCAAAGCCAGCCAGCGCATCAGTTAACGCGGTGCCCGTTTGGCCAAAATTCGTTGTAAAGTACGCCGGTGCATGGACAACCGTCGCGCAGTTTCCGAAACATTGTGCCCGCACAATTCATACACCCGTTGGATATGTTCCCATCGTACCCGGTCCGCCGACATCGGATTTTCCGGTGGCGGCGGCGCAGAACCATTGGCCAGCAAAGCACCCACCACATCATCGGCATCCGCAGGTTTGGCCAGATAATCCACAGCCCCGGCTTTTACTGCCGCAACTGCCGTAGCGATATTGCCATATCCGGTCAGCATCACCACTTTGCAACCGGGCCGGTTTTTATGCAAAACATCCACCACATCCAGCCCGTTTCCATCGTCCAACCGCATGTCCAATACGGCAAATGCCGGTGGGTTTAATCGGGCAATATCCTTGGCTTCACCAACGGTTGCCACAGCGCTTACTGTAAAACCGCGCTCGGTCAGCGCCCGGCCCAGCCGGGTGCGAAACGGTGCATCATCATCCAAAATCATCAATGTATGATCGTCTGGTAAATCTAGCTTTTGCATGACAGAACTCCTGTTGGCTTTGGTTGATATTGCCAGATTTTGCTCGGTTGTCATACTGAAATATCAAGATTTCTCTGGTTCTGGCTATATCTCTACTTGGTTGCGCGGCCAAACCACTTGCACCATAGCCCCACCAAGGGCGACACTGCTGCCGCATTTAATTGTGCCGCCGGTGCGCTCAACTAGATTTTTTGAGATAAAAAACCCCAACCCCAACCCGCCTTGGGCACGTTGGTCGCCGCCTTGACGTGATGTGATATATGGCTCGCCCAGCCGCTCCAAAATGACCGGATCAAACCCCGGGCCGTCATCACAAATGGTAATGGTTACCCAGTCCATGTCCCAGCGTCCGATAATTTCAACCTTGCTGCGAGCAAAACTCAACGCATTTTCGAGGAACGCAGTCAATGCGTGAATAGTCTCAGGCTTGCGTTGCAAAACCGGCTCATCAGGCGAGGCGGCCATATCCAAGCTGCTGATAGAGTGCGACAAGGCAATCTCGGAATTTATTTTGGCAGCACATATCTCTTCCAGCAAACCGCTTAATGTGAGGCGGGCGTGATAGGGATCGTTTTCGGCCCCGCGTGAGGATAATTTTCCCAATATCTGCCGACAAATTTTGGCTTGCGATAAAATCAATTGCACGTCTGCTTCCAACGCCGCAGATTTTTTGCTGCTTTGATTGTTGTTCAATTCGCTGGCAACCAATTGAATAGTGCCCAAAGGTGTGCCCAATTCATGGGCCGTGGCCGCTGCCAAACCACCAAGCGCCGCCAATTTAGTTTCATGGGCCAATACCGCCTCGGTTACGGCCAAGGCTTGTTTCATCCGATTACGTTCGCGTGATACCCGCCAGACATAAATCGCCGTAAAGGCAATGGTGATGAGATTTGCCAGCGCCATGCCCAGCCGATACATATCCGAATGCACCTCCACCGCCTGATTTTGTAGCCAAGGTAAAGGCAATGCAAACAAAGCTAAACCAACAAGAATAAGCCCAACCAGCACAAACAACCAAAGCGCATCACGCAAGCGCAAAGTGGTCACCGCCACCACAACCGGGGCCACAAACAACACCAAAAATGGATTAGCCAACCCGCCGGTAAGACCGATGAGCAATCCCATTTGTACCAGATCAAAACCCAATTGCGCTAAGATATTGCCTTCGGAAATGCGCCGGTTTTGGCCAGAGGACAAACCAAGATAGACATTCAGCCAAGCACTGACAGCGATCACCGCCAAACAGGATTTTAACGGCAGATCAAACCCCAAAGCAAATTGCACCAGCAAAACCGCACCGGTCTGCCCAATAATGGCAATCCAGCGCAAAAAGATCAGCGTATTGCCATGCAAGCCACTAAGCTGTTGTTGCGAGCTATCAGAATCAAAACCCATCTGGTTTTCCAGTAACTGTTACAGGCCGACAAACAAAAGGGTGCAGGAAGAAGCAAACACTTGCAAGCCCTCACCTGTGGTTACAGCTAGAACATGCAGATCGTTTGCCCTTAAAATGTGCCGCGCAGGCTTAGGACAAAAACCCGGCCATTTTGGGTGGTGCGGGTTTCGATGTCGCGTATTGGGCTGATATTGCGCGGGCCGGTAAAATTGGTGCGAATACGTTGATTTTGATTATCCAAAAGGTTTCTGGCAGACAGGTTCAGCGTCATGCCTTTCCATTTGGTGGTTTCAATGAACGCACCTAAATTGCCGCGATTTTCAGTATCCACCCGTTGATCAAACAAAAACGCAGCCCGCAAAGCAGTGCGTTTGAAATAACTAAACCCCCAAGCGATTTTCCATTTAGTTATGTCTTGGCGAAAATTGGTCGAGAAAAAATCATCAACTCGAAACGATTGCACCCGGGGTAAGCCGGTCAATGGATCAGTTACGCGCGAATCTCCTACGCCACCGGAAATGGTCAAAATACCATCCTTTACCCCATATTTATCGGTGGGAATACGCGCCTCAATACTGGTTGTCCAAGTGCGGCCAGAACCGATATTACCGGGAGCATCAAACTGGTTATTGATCGGAACCAAATCCCGAACATCAGAAATCCAGCTATGATTGCCCTTTAAAATCAAGACACCTTTTTCGCCATATTTGCGTTCAAAGGCAAAATCGGCAGACCAAGTGCTGTCAGGGCGCAATTGCACATTGCCAACATTGGTCTGGTTGTCGATGATGTTCACCGATGTAGCAAAATCACTGAAGTTTAATTGGCCAACCACGCGCTGAAATGACAAGCGTATTTGGTCGCGTTTATTGCGATCCCAAGTAATGTTCAAATTAGGTTTCAAAAATTTGAATACTTGTGCATTGATCGCATCGCCGCTTTGACTGATGCGGGAAATTTCGTATTTTAAGCCAGAGTCAAAAGTCCAACCCGTAACCGGTTTTGCCACCCAAGAAACCGCCGCCTCGGCGCGGTTTTCAATAACTTTGGTATTGGCTACCGGCAAGATCAAAGGCACAAACCCGGTCCCTTGGTTTGTTTCAATGTCTAAGCCAGATTTTAGCCAATTATATGCGCCTTCAATACTAGCTTCAAAACTGTTTTTTGGGTTGTGTTGCCATTTTAACACCGAACGAAGAATGCTTTCATTATTGGCAGTTAATGTGCGAATGCGCGTCGCACCAGCAAAACCACCAGTATCAAATGTCTCAAATAAATCACCGCCAAATCGAACATCGCTGCGTTGAAAAACAATCAGTTTGAGCGAGCGATTTTCGCCTAATTTGCGTTCGTAATCACCACCAATTTCAGCGCCGTTTCCGGCATTGGACCTATCAGCAAAATCAAATTGATCAAACACCAAATTACCTGCATTGGGCACTTGGGTTTCCGATATTCTGTTGGCGGTGAACGTAAAGTTGAAATACTTTGCATTCAAATTCAATCTGTCACCATTGGCAAATTTACGCGCCACTGTCAGGTGCGGCTGCCATTCCAAAAACAGTCTTTGATTGCGGGCATCGCGCCGCTCAAAAAAGTCTCCATTGGCATCCGCAAAGTTTTTAATCTCGGTCGAGCGCGGGGCACCGCCATTTCGCTGTAAACCGATGGAAACATCTGCCCCGGCCAGCTTAAAAGATTGAATAAGCTCGCCAGTTGGTATGATGATTTTGCCAAAATCGGTTGCCCGAAATGACCATGAAGTTTGGCTTTTACTGCTACCTTCCACCAAAATCACATTCACCACTCGGTTCAAGCCGCGCATGTCCAATCCGGGCATTGAGCCGCGCACCAGTTCCACCCGCTCGACCCGTGCCACCGGCAGGCGTTGCAAAATATCGCTTAATGAGGTCGATTTGGTGCTGGGGCGTTCGCCGTCGATTAATACGTTTCCTGATGTACTGCCAAACCCCCGCGCCCGGCCACCATCTTGAATGGAAAACCCCGGCACTTGGCGCACCATATCCAACGCAGTCACCGGATTATAAAGTGCAAAAAAATCAGGTTGATAGACAAGCACATTCGGATTATCCGGGCTTTCTTGTGCCTGTACCGGCACAGCCAGCAAGCCCAGCATCAAAACGCCAGCCATAATTGCTGTGAAAAAACTACCGATTTTCAAACTCATACCCAAGCATTCCTGATGTGCGCGCAAGCTATGCCGCGCGAAACCGGACAACTCAAGTTACATTTTGTTCAGGTGAGCAAATAGAGCAAATGCTCAGCCACCGCCGCCAGAGCGAAAAGTAGCCGTGTTGCCAATGGCCGTAGCCGTACCAATGACCGAGCCGCCGCTACCACTGTTTATGCTGGTGGTGGAGGTAATGGACGCAGAATTATTCTGGAAATTAGTGCCGGAAATACCGCCACCACAAGCACCACAATTATAGGCGGAAAATGCGTTGCCAAAAGCAGCCGAGCTGATGACTTGCCCATCATAATCACCAACACCGCCAGCATTGCCGCCGTTAAAATTGGTAATTGCCGTAACCCCGCCGCCTGCATTGAACTGCACATTGTCAATCAAAATATCGGAACCCACATTGCTATTAAAGTTTGAGTTGCCAACCGCATACGAGGTGGCAGAATTACTACCAAACCAAGTATTGACGTTAATATCAGTCTGGGCAGTGATTGTTGCTGTATTGTCTTGAAAAACGTCCGAGCTAACAAAACCATACGAATTTTCAATCACTAGATTATTACCAGTTGCAGTAACGGCAACCACGGTATCTTCTACGTCCGGGGTAAATGCGCCGCCAATGCCACCTGTGGCGGTCACTTCAGGGCCATAAGAAAGCTGGTCAATCTTGGTGAGTGTGGTGGTTTGCTCGCCGCCAACCAAGCCGGTATTGGCAATTGCTGTGGATGCAATCACAGCATTTACACCGATTTGCCCACCGCCATCCAAAAACGCCTCTGATGTCACTTGGGAATTATTGGTCTGGTCAATGAATGTATTTAATGATGCGCCGGTCCAAGTGGTGGCTTCTATCGCGTTTCCGGTGGCCAGTGCCGAAGTGCTAACAGTGGCGGCCCAGTCTGAAACATTCAAATTGGAAACCGCGCCCATGGAAGTTCCAACTTCGGTATATTGTACCGAATTTACGTCCAACGCGTCACAACAAGTGGTGATGGTGGCGCTATTGCCAATTGTAGTGGCACTGGAAGTGGCCTGCCAAGAAACGAGGCCCACATTAACAACGCTCTCAGCAAATCCCGAAGCATTTACCGTTTGGTTGTTGATAACCGTGGCACTGCTGGTATCAATTTCGACGTTTAAGGTATTGCCCAAGGCAGTTACCTGTCCGGCAGCATCGACCACATCGCCAACTGTGACGTTTAGGCTTGCTAGAAACGGGTTGGTGTTTAGTTGGACGTTTTCAATGACACCATCATTTGTACCGTCCGCGAAGGCTGGTGCGGATAGTATCATCGCGGTCGCTGTGCCAACGATTAGGGTCTTGACGTGTATAGCCATTATTGGCCTCCAGATTGTCATGGGCATTGATAAAGTTGCCGGTGGTGCCTGTGGTAGCCAGCGGGTCGAAATAGGAACAAACGTCCGGGCCGGCCACGCCATATAAATTGGCGGTCATTTCCAATACGGCGCGCTCAATGCTGGAACGCACGGCCAACTGCATTGGCTCCAGCGTTTTGCTGCCAGCGCTGACATCTATGATGTTTTGATTGTTGAAAAACGCGAAAATTCCAGCGCCTATTTCATAGCCAACGATTTGTTTCTGATATGAAATAACATCCACAACTTCCAATGATTTGGTATCGACCAGACGCAAATCCAAGCCGATATTCATCACATAGGTGCTGGCTTTGAGAAATCCTTTTGGATCATCCACATCAACATCACCGCCAAAGGCATCAATGCCTGATGAAGCGATATTATAGTTCAACTCGGTAATGCCACCGACCAGATAAAAATCAGAACCTGGCACCGAGCCAGCCTTGATCTTGCGATAACCTTGGCCACCGTCACTGATCAATTTGTTATTGGCATATTTCAATTCCAGTTCGGAAACCGAAGTATCATAGCGTTCCACCAGCCGCATTCCGGCCTTGGCAAATGCAGAGATGGCCATCAGGGATGCGCCTTGGGTGATTTTGCGGCCGCCTTCTAGTTCTGATTTACCTGTGTAATCAATGATGCGGCCCACAGCGATGCGCGGGGCATTTACATTGGATGAACGGACATATCCGCCCAGACAAGCAAGGGCTGCGGAATAAGGGGTTGGATTGGCCGTCACCGGTGCGCCACCAGATGGTTGCGCATATAAACCATTACGCCCCGCCGTAGGAGATGCACACGAAGCCAGCGCCACAGCGCCAGCCACTAACAAAGCAGGGATGCGAGTACGCATCAAAAGAGCAGTTTTTTTAGTCATTGAAGTTAATCTCCCCGTTGAGTTCGCCGGTATTGGGTGCATTGTCTGCAATTGGCGGGTTATAGCCGCCAGAAGCGCCGTCCAAATTGACGGTCTGGTTGCCATTATTGATCTGGGTACTGTCGATGATCACCGTATTGTAATTGCCAACGGTCAATACATTTAACTGATTGCCGATGGCGCCTGCTCCCGCAGCTCCCGCGCCACCAAAGCCGGTTTGACTACCAAAACTGTTCTGGCCGCCAAAAAAGCCACTACCCAATCCGCCGGAAAGGCTTGAGCCATCACCGGCAAACATCCGGCCATTGATAATGACCCGATTGCCATTGGCATCACGGCTGGAAGGATTATACGGCGTATTTTCATCGCGGTAGGTCCGGCCATACGGGATATTCAGTTGACCTGAATAGGTAACCGATTGGGCCATTGCGTGATCGGGTGCTGCTAAGCTAAACCCAAAAACAGAAGCCGCTCCCAAGGCCAGTTTGATCGCGAACATCTGGCGATAGCGCTTTGATTGTTGGATGCGTTTTGTCATCTGTGCCTTCCTCTACAACTAGTGTTGGCAAGCAAGTTGCAATCCACATGCCAGTAAAAACAGGCAAAAAACGCTAAAATATATAGGCTTTTTTAAAGTTGATTATGGTTAACCCGGTCGTTTTGACCGGGCATGGGCAAGTTTGACCCAGAAGAAAAAGGCTTGTGCAGAACTAGATATTCATTCCAACACTTGAGCCATGGGAAACAAGACAAACCCGTCTGATTTGAGTTTTCCCGGGTTTTGTGGCATACTATTACCCTTATGACACTGCAACAGGGGCAAGATCATGAATGCAGCAAACATTCTTTTAACCAAAGGCAGCGATGCGTTTGGGGTACCATCAACGGCCAGCTTGCAAGAAGCGGCGCAAATGCTGGACGAGAAAAAAATCGGTGCAGTGTTGGTTAAAGATGAAAAAGACCGGATTTGCGGTGTACTTTCCGAACGTGATGTCGCGCGTCAAGTGGCGCGCAAAGGTGGTGCAGCTTTGCAGCGCCCCGTCACCGATTGCATGAGTCGCAAAGTCATCACCGCCCATCCAAACGATACGTTGAACGATTTGATGAATACCATGACTGATCGGCGCATCCGCCATTTGCCGGTAGTTGAAAACGGTACCCTGATGGGGATGATTTCCATCGGTGATGTAGTCAAACACAAAATCAACGAAGCCGAAGCTGAGGCAAAGGCCATGCACAATTACATCTCCGCCCAATAATCTATAAAGTGTTTTCTTGCTTGCCGCACTAGGAGAGGGGAAAAGCAGTTTTGTATTTTCAAATACCAACTACGAGAAGATCCGCGTCTATCAGATCAATTCTCTAGGAATTTTTCGGCTTCCAGCGCCGCCATACAGCCGCGTCCGGCGGCGGTGACGGCTTGACGAAATACATCGTCAGTTACATCGCCTGCGGCAAATACGCCAGGAATTTTAGTGGCGGTGCTATCGGGTTTGGTGATCAGATAGCCGCCTTGTTTGAACGGCAATTGCCCAACAAATAATTCGGTAGAAGGTTTGTGACCAATGGCAATAAAAACCCCGTCCAGATCGATATCTTTTGTCTTGCCAGTTTGAACATCGGCAATGCGCATACCGGTCACGCCCGGCGGGTTATCCGCGCCCAAAACTTCCTCAAGGGTATGGTTCCAAATTGGCTGAATTTTTTTGTGGGCCAACAACCGGTTTTGCAAAATCTTTTCCGCCCGCAATTCATCGCGTCGATGCACCAGATAGACTTTGGAGGCAAATTTGGTCAAGAACAGTGCTTCTTCCACCGCCGTATTGCCGCCGCCGATCACTGCCACCTGTTTGTCACGATAGAAAAATCCATCACAAGTGGCACAGGCAGAAACGCCAAAGCCTTTGTATTTTTCTTCGGATTCTAAGCCGAGCCAGCGGGCCTGTGCGCCAGTGGCGATAATTACTGTATCTGCCGTAAACTCGCCATTGGCATCGGAGACCAGCTTAAAAGGACGGGAACCTAATTCAACTTTGGTGATGGTGTCATCAATGATTTTGGTACCCATGGCCAAGGTTTGCTCGCGCATTTGGTCCATCAACCACGGCCCTTGTACCTGTTCGGCAAAACCGGGATAGTTTTCCACTTCCGAGGTGATGGTCAATTGGCCACCTGGTTGCAGACCGGAAAAAACCACCGGCTCTAACATGGCGCGGGCTGCATAAATGGCGGCGGTGTATCCGGCGGCACCGGAGCCGATAATGGCAACGCGAATATGGGTGGGTTTGGACATGGGATGCTCTTCTCGAATCAGAAATGGATAATACTGTTTGTTTGCTTAAACTGCCCGCTTGCGGCTGGCAAATAAAGCGATGGCTGGTTTTTATGGTTTGTTCAAATGATTGTGAAAGCGGCGCAAAACCTCTTCGGCAGCCCGCCGGGTTTCGGCCAGTGGTTCGACCGGCCAGCTTGTAAACGAGCCGGTAAATTCTTGCATGTTATTGCGGGTTTTTAAGCTCTCATAGAGCTGTGAAAACTTGCCGTCTTTTCCGTCCAGCCGCAGCATCAACACCGGCTTTGCGGCACTGGCGGCTTCGGTTAGTAAATTGGTGCTATCACTGGTGACCAAAACACTGTCTGCGGCGGCCAGAAAGGCAAAATACGGGTTGTCGCCGTGTTGTTTTACATCCGTCCACAACCAGACATTTTCCTTGTCACCAAATTTTTGTTGTAATACTTGTTTTGCTAGCTCGGGTGTTCGTCGCGAGGTGCTGATCATCAGGGCGGTGCCATCATCCAATATCGCTTGTAGGTCTGCACATAATTGCTGAAACTTGGCTTTGGTTAGTTTGTGGCGTTTGGAGTTACCACCCAAAACCACCGCTAGTTTTGAGCCGGTTAACGCATCAATCTTTGCGGCAAATTCATCTTTGGCGGCGCTCAGTTTTTGGGGCGATACCCGGTTGGTCGAGCCGATGATCGACAATACATTGTCACCAGCCAAATTGTCATGGGCAGGGGCAATTACCAGATCAAACAAATGCAATGGCTTGGCCGGTGCCTGTAACTGCACAGACAAAGTTTTGCCAGCCGACCAGCGGCGCATGGCAATCAAAAACGGCAGGCTAGCGCGGCCACAACCAATGGCGATGTCCGGCCAAGGGGCTTGCATGTCGGGCAGGGGTTTTGTCGCGGTAAATCGGCTGAACAGGGTTGGCTTTGGGGCTGTGAATGTTCTGCATGTTGCCGGGATCATCTCGCCTATGGCTTCGGCTAATCCGGCAAGTTGGTTTTCAATGCCGATCCGCACGTCGCCAAACGTCCAGATGACCAAGCTGCCAGCTGGTTTGCTCACACCCAGATCACTGTCACAATTTCAAGTGAGCGCGAGCCGCCGGGTGCTACCACTTCAACCACATCACCAATTTCCTTGGTAATCATGGCTTTGGCGATCGGCGAGGTAATGGATATTTTGCCCAGAGCCACATTGGCTTCATCTTCACCAACAATTTTGTAGGTGTGTTCGTTTTCGGTGTCTTCATCAAACACCGTAACCGTAGCACCAAAACGCACTACATCGCCACTCATTATGGTGACGTCAATGATTTGCGCACGCGACAATTTGGCTTCCAAATCCTTGATCCGGGCTTCGATAAAACCTTGTTTGTCCTTGGCTGAATGGTATTCGGCATTTTCTTTTAGATCACCATGCTCACGCGCTTCGGCAATCGCCACAATGATCTGTGGGCGCTCGGTACTGGTCAAAATTTTAAGTTCTTCATCAAGGGCCAAATGGCCTTCAACGGTCATGGGTACTTTGGTCATATTTCGGAAAATCTCTTACATTTTAGTAAGGGCGAACCGCGTAACGTCAGATCAACCCTTTTCTCAATAGGTAATATACCCTGTCACGAACCAAGTTTCAAGATGGCAACCCATCTGCCGAATTATTCATGATATATACCCGCCATATTACAAAACCCGAAAGTTTTTATGTGATATTATTTGGAAGTTATCTGTGATTGTATTGCCGAATTTGCGCTATTTTAGCACGCCTTGGTCTTGAAGCCACAGTGACCTTGCACCATTTCTATGTGTAGAATACATCTTGAGTGAAAAGAGAAGAACATGTTCATCGAAACCGAAGCCACGCCCAACCCATCTGTTTTGAAGTTTTTGCCGGGCCGGGAGGTCTCTCCCGGGGCTGCGTTGGATTATCGCGATGCTGAGGCGGCCACCACATCGCCTTTGGCCAGCGCCCTCTTTGCGCAAGGAGATGTAACCGGGGTGTTTCTGGGACCAGACTTTATCGCCATTACCAAGGTTGAAACCCGCGACTGGCA
>UOEE01000294.1_pt1 | contig 14210 bp, 13 predicted proteins | sample 1990011 | NCBI WGS metagenome assembly UOEE01 (sample SAMEA4728526, study PRJEB27164) | hydrothermal vent metagenome | biome: marine basaltic hydrothermal vent biome; feature: marine hydrothermal vent; material: mineral | place: Pacific Ocean | collected 2011-06-14/2011-07-23 | depth 1741 m | reverse complement strand
AAGTTGCCAAATCCGATGGCCGCCAAGCCTTGGCGGTTTATGGGCAAACCGTGTTGGATGCCTTTGCCGAAGTAGAAAGCCAACTTGATGCGGCAATGGTATTGGACAGACGACGTAACTTTGTCGAGCAATCTTCCAAAGCTGCCAAAGAAACCCTGCGTTTGGCCGAAATTCAATACAAAGCAGGAGATGTTGACCTGTTAGATGTGCTGACATTTCGCCAACGCAGCTTTCAGGCAGACCGGACATTATTGTCAATTGAACGCCAACAATACGAAGCCCGCATTGCACTATACTTGGCCCTTGGCGGCGCCGATATTGCAGAGGCATCTTAGGAAAAAACCTGACAGACCAGCTCCTTCTATGGGCAGTGAAATATCCGAGCAAGCAAGTTGGCAGCGAGTTTGGCCGCGAATAGTCGTAGTTGGTTTTAGTCTGATACAGTTGAGATATTTACAGCAGTCATCGCCGAGATTTTTTTTGTTTGCAGAGCTAAAATTTCGCTTAGTACTTTAACCACATAGTTTTGGGTTTCAGAAAATGGGGGAATGCCGTCATATTTTTTTACCGCTACTTCGCCTGCATTATAGGCTGCCAATGCAATGGGCAGATCGTGGTACAAGGTGAGCAAACGCGATAATTCTGCACTGCCTGCTTCGATATTTTGTTGTGGGTCATACACATCCGTAAGCCCATACCGAAGCACCGTTGCTGGCATTAGTTGCATTAGGCCTTGCGCACCTTTTGGTGACAATGCTTTGGCGTTAAAATTGCTCTCGGTCTTGATCACGGCTTGGATGATATCCGGGCTGATATTGTCAAATTTTTCTCCCGTGGATGTAATGAAAGCCGCAAAAAGCTCGTGCGGTTTGGTTTGGGTTGCGGCGGAAACACGGGTCAGCGGAATTTCTAGGATTAAATTTTCTAGATCTTGTTTTTCCTGCTGGAGAAAATCCAGTTTGGTATTGGTGCTGTATGTGCCGTCTTCGTTTAAGGAAATAACCGTTGCTTGCGCCGCATTTGTACCAACAGCAATATATAAAAAACTCACCAATACATGCAGGACAAGCCAATGGCGCTGGAACTTTTGACTGTATTTTGATACTGTTTTATGCGGCATGTTTATACTGGATCGCGCTGATATAACGGCGCGACCCCTCCCTTTTTAATTGGATGACAATGTCAATCATATTAAAAACATAGTCTTTAATCTCATCCCGGCTTAGCCCCAAATTGGCCTGTAAAACCATTAAAGATAACTGCTCAATCGCACCTGCCGGGCTGTCGGCATGCAAGGTGGAAATCGACCCCGGGTGGCCGGTATTGATGGCGCGCAAGAATGTATAGGCCTCTTTGCCACGCAACTCGCCCAAGATAATTCTGTCGGGGCGCAAGCGCAAACTAGCTTCCAATAAATCTTGTATGGTCACCAACGCCTTGCCTTGGTCGCCTTTGGCAGCGATCAAATTTAACTGATTGCCGTGCGGTGCATTGACCTCGCGTGTATCCTCGATGGTGATGATGCGCTCATCATCGGGAATTTCTTGCAACAAGGCGTTTAGAAACGTGGTTTTGCCGGTGGATGTACCGCCGGATATAATCATGTTTTGCTGATATTTAACCGCCAAAGATAGAAATTCGTGGATCTGGTTTTTGTCCAGACAACTGCGCAGTTCTTTTACGCTGCTATCCAGTTCCATATCCTTGCCGGTTTTGGTCATTTGAAAGGCACCCTGTTTGGCGTAGTCATCTAGGCTCAAATTGCGCAAGACCTGTTTGCGGATCGACAATGCATAGCCGTTGGGCGCCGCAGGAGGGGCGACAACCTGCACCCGTTCTCCATCAGGCAATGCTGCAGATAAAAGCGGCTTTTCTTCATTGATCAACTGATCGGTATTGGCGGCAATTTGGCGGGCAAGTTGGGCCAGTAAATCAGCACTGAGCGCTTCTACTTCAAAGCGAGCGCGGGGTTCACCGGCGGCCTCAACCCAAATTTCTCCGGGCAAGTTAACGGATATTTCCGATACATTCGGTTTATCCAACCAAGGTCGCAACGGCTCCAAATACCGGGCAAGATAATGTCCGCGCCCCCCGGCCATCTAGTTGGCTTTCAGCGCATTATAGAAACTAAGATCGCGGGCAACAAACACATTTATTCTTGTGCCTTGATCGACGCTGATCGTCGGTGGAATGTTGATCGAGCTTTCAAGAGCAATTTCCGCAGAACGGTTAAACGAGTTTCTTCCACTTTGCAGGATCAATTGCTGATTTTGCGATACATTATTATTTTTGGCCAAAATCGCCACGGTTGGCCCAATGATTGACAAAAGCGCCGAAGCACCAAAGCGCTGGAAAAAATGTGTGTTGACATTTCCGCCCAAGCCGCTGCGTCCCAGCTCATCTGCACCCATTGACCCAAGGTCGATAACAATACCATCAGGGCGCTCAAGCCGCGTCCAAGCGATAAAAATACGCGCCTGCCCTTGCTGGGAGCCAGATTGATAGCGACCAATGAGCCTTGAGCCTCTTGGAATAAGTCGCAGCCGCCCGGTGCGTGAATAAACCGGCTTGTCAACCACCGCCCGGATCATCCCCGGCAGATCGGAGTTAATCGCAGTTTCCAATATGCCTGAAATAAACGTGCCTTGTGTAATCAATGTATCCTGATTGGGCAGATCAATAGCGACGGCATCGACCACATCTGCCTTGGCTGCGTCCCGCAGAAATCGCTCGCTTTTATTATTGTAAATTTCATTGGCATCGTTAGGAGAATAAAACGCATCAAGTGTATTTGATGGTGCGCTTCGGTTTCCCGCACGCGCGGTTTGCGCGGACCCTGCTTCATCATTCACGATGACAATCGGGGAGCGCCTGCGCCTTTCGGCGGATTTTTGTGCTTCTAACAGTCGTCTTTGCGCATCTTTAAGGCGTTCCAATTCCAAGGCATGTTGTTGGCGCATACGTTCCACCTCAAGTGGGTCAATGCCAATTTGTGGTTGCGCTTCTGTTTTTTCAGCAGTTCGGATTGCCTGTTGCACTTCAGGTAATTGGGTCGTATTGGCTTCCGAAGGTTTGTAGGAGGGAACTTCGACGGTTTTTACTTTGCTATCGCTGAATTGTGTCCACGCAAAAACCGCGATACCGACCACGGCAGCGGCCATGAAAAAATAGCCGGACAGCTTTGAATTGCCCGTAGACAACACCCGTATATCCCGGTCAGAATCAATGTTTTCTGGGTATTTTTCATTATTGTTTTCGTCAGACATCAAGTATCTCCTCTGATGGAAAAGAGGGTTTTGCCCTGTTGGTAATTATCGTTGAAAACACAGGCTTCTTGTTCACCGTCACGCAGTGTGTACTGGCGGCCAAGACTGTCCACAACCAAGTATTCGCCTTCAATATGATAATTTACAACTGATTCATTGCGCTGTTTATCAACGGCGAATATAGCTGGCAAATTATCCATGTCTGGGAATTTGAAATAGGTGAACTCACCATTGTCAAACACCGCACTGGGCGACAGGCTCTCTTCGCCTTTGTACGAATAATCAAAGTTCAGATCTTTGGGCGCGCCGGAGGATTGAATACCAGATTCAGATATTTTGGTTCTGGGCGCATAGGGCGTATAACCCCCCGCACCGGGATAGCGTCCGGTTTTGCCATCTGAATAATCCATCACAGAATCTGATGGATAGTTGAATTTCAACATATAGGTAATCTGGCTATCATTGGCAGAGCCAGCAATGCCAGAACTTAACTCGAAATTATAAATGCGCCGGTCGGTAATCACCGTCATGTTGGTGATGGCCCGTTCTTCTACGGGTTTGACAAATAACAAGTTTCCCGCCTTGTTGGGCACCACCTGCCAAGCTACAGAATCGCCGATAGAAATGTTTTGAATAGTCTCATAAGGCGCAAACCTGATCGTGGTTTGGTAGCCATAATACCCTTTCAGCGTGGTGACGTCATTTTCATTATAGGCCACAGTTTTAACCCGTGGGTCTGCCGACATCGCCCTTGGCGATGTTGCAGCCAATGCCGTTCCCGACAGACTGGCCGCAATGCTGAGTGCTAAAATTAGTTTTTTCACAATATCCTCCGTTCTTGAGTTGCAATTAAAATTAAATGTTTTCCGGATCGACCCGGTAGCTGACGACAATAAAGCCAAGCGGATTGATAAACCGCTCCGCTGCCGGGATTTTCAGATCAACAAATTTATAGCCGATCGTAGCGATCCAATGGTCGGTCTGGACCTGATTGTCATCAAGTTGGTCGGTCGAAAACCGTATAAATGCGGCATCTCCGGCGGCATCCATGGATACGCTTTTGATGTTTACTTTTCGTTTTGATTGCGTGTTAAACTGCTTAACCTGCTCGGCCAAACGTACATTATAGCGCCGATAGATCGGGGCATCAGATGTAAGCCTGATTTTGTTGAGCCGCTTGCGCATATCCGTACTGTCAAAGGTTTCACGAGCCACAACATAACGAACCAGTTCTGCCTGAATTATGGCCTCGTTTTCGCTCAATACAGCTTCGCGGTCCAGCTTCTGAATTTCCTGCAAAAAGCCATTGGTTTTATCAACCATGATCACGTATGGCTGGGTCTGTTTTAGTGGCGTAAGAACCACCACAGCAATAACCGCGATCAACGCAACTACCAATGAGCCGCCAGCCATAACCCAAGCCAATAGACGCGAGCGCTGCATGCTGCCATATAGCTCTTCATCCCAAGCTTTGGACATGTTAAAATAGTCTGCCTCAGCTTGGTTTTGGGTTTGTTGTTCCATCTCATTAACCTTGTTATTTGTTATATCCATCAGCCTTATGCCCCCTCACTGGTTACGGTGGTGCTGGACGTTGCTCGTGCTTGGTTGTTCACCAAACCAAAGGCGCCGATAATACGGTTGGCCAGCAGGGGGGCTTGGAGGATTAACACCAAGCCGATAAAGCTAAGGGCAAAAACCGGAAACAGGACCGGGATGGTAATGTTTTTATAGCCGCTGTACGCACCGCTTAGCTGGGTAGCGTTGTCATAAGCAAGTGTGGCTGCGCCACTTACCATGCTAAGGACAAGCACAAACAAAATATAGGCAATGATAACCGTGAGCGACAGCACGACTAATTGCCGGAACCAGCCCAATAAGAAATGATTGGAATAGCCAATAAGCGAGGCGGTAAACACCAATGGCGCAAGGATAAACAAAAGTACGGAAACGATTTTAGCAACGATAATAATCATCATCGCCGCCACGACCGGGGCCATATATACCAGCCAGACCACAAAGCCGGTGCCTGCTGCGCCTTTGTGAACAGCGGTAAAATCACCGATAAGCTGCAAAATTGCTTCTGCGTAATCGTCGACCAATGAAGTTAGCTCCGGGTTTTGAATGACAAAGCTATCGCTTGTTCCGGCAACTGTTGTGGCAGCGCCATAGCTGATGCTCGGATCAAGTGCGCCCAAAAAGAAGTTGGCTACATAGGTGGGAACTGTCCAAAATGCATTATAAAATATTTTGGCAAACCAAAAATACGAGGTGACAAAAACAATAATCAATACAAGTTTGCTAATTCGCACAGATGCTTCGTTCAACGACATAGCAACCCTGCCGGACATGATGGAATACCCAACCAACGCCACATAGATGGCAGCCGTGACCATAACTGGCCCGGCAAACCCAGCAAATACGTTGCCCGCCGCATCTAGCAATGTGTAAATCGGCGCATCCGCAGAGGTGATAAATGTATCATAAACCCCGCTTGTGCTGTCAAAATCTATTCCGCTGGTCATACGTATTGTCCAAATTTGGCAAAGAAAAACATCTTGGTTTTTACTTTGCTGTTACACTTGAATTTCAGCAGGCTGAGGGATTGTCAGCTGCTTGAAATTTACGTTTTCATTCACCCCGTCAAGTCTTGGGCGATATTGCATGTTCAAGGGCACACGGTTGCCGCACGGGCCGGTCAGACCGGCGGTTGGGCCACACGGGGCTTTGCGGGATTTGGGTAACAAGGCACAGGCTTGCAACGATATGGCAATGCCTGCGATGAGTAATATTTTAACTGTTTTTTTCATAAGTCTCTCCATAGTTTTTAAGGTAATTACTGATTTTTGATGCCCCATATCGTAAAGCGCGAATCGTCTGCACCAATTTGTTGGCTAAGTTGTTGGCGGGTTAAATTGATATGGATGCTTTGCATTTCCAGCATTTTCATCATGGCTCTGCCATTTTCCAAAGCTAGGATATTGGCAAGGGTTTCCCGACCCTTTTGGTCTTCCGCCGATCCGATTTCTTCTTCAATATTATCATAGCGCGTATAGCGCTTTGCCATATCGTCCAAGGTTTCTTGAACGGCGTACCCGGCAAAATAAACGCTGTCTGTTAGTTCCTGTCTTTGGGCGTATAGGCCACTTCCAGTAGCAAAAAGCGTTTCCGCAGACAAAAATCCGTATTGGTCTGAAAACGTCTGCAAAGCCGCTTCGGAGGCGGATAAACCCAAACCCAAACCACTATAGTCTTGCCGGTATATGTCTGCGAGTTTATTGCGGGCTTCCTCGCCATCTGAACCTGCGCTAACCAGTTCCTCATACATCGGGCCGATCATGCTTTCTTTGATTTCTTTGATGTGCTGTTCTATGGTTTCGGTCAGCTCTTGAATTTTTGCATTGCTCTCTTTGATCTCTTCCAGCGTGTTGTTCGAGCGTTCGAGCAAATCATATTCTTTTTGCAATTCTTGGAACAAACGCTGCCATTGTTGCTGGCTCTGTCGTTGTCCATTGCCAACAATATTGGCCAAATTACCATCCACCACCGCCATTTGCGCCGCCGCCGGCAAAGACAGCAAAACACTGGCTAAAAGCACTGCCATCCCGGTGAAAATTTTTCTTATTGCACGGGTATTATGCATCTTTTTCTTTCCTTTTTTGATGGAAAACCGGTAGCCAATCCGCAGGTGCATCGCCCACTTGCTGGCGAATTTCTTGCAACAAGCGCACAGTTTCGGTGCGCCCGGACAACACGGCTAACGCATCATCAAGTCCGGCCAGATCCAATTTGGCCACAGCTGAAGCGGTGCCTTGTTTGATAAGAAAATGCCGGGCGCCAAGGGGTGATTCCTTAACAACCCGGAATTCCGCTTCGGAAAGGGAGAATCCGTTGCGATAGTCTTCTTCTCTGGCTTTTGGATTGGGCATAAAAATTTGCGTTGGGCATTGCTCGATCAATGAATCGGCGATGGAGCTATTGGCTGCATCGCTGGCCGATTGGGAGCCAAAGCCGATGACCCCATTTTGTTTGCGGATGGTTTTTAACCAATCCTTGATTTTGTTAGCAAATACCGGATCATCCAGTGCCTTCCAGCCCTCATCAATAAAAATCAGCGATTTGGTACCGTCCAGCGCCATGCTGGCCCGGTGGAACATATATAATAATGTCGGCGTGCGAATAATTGGTGCATCCAGTATGGATGTTAGATCAAATGCGATGACCTTTTGCTGCAAATCCAATAAATCGTCTGGATTGTCAAACAGCCAAGCGTATTCTCCCTTGCCATGCCATTTTTCGAGATCGCGCCCCAATTGCTCGTCACGGCTTTGCCCGTATACCAGCTCTTGAAACACACCCATATTTTGCGCCAGCTTGTTCTGGGTCGCATTTTCAGAAATCGCCTTGACCAGAATTTTATCCTCGTCAGAACTGGTCTCTCGCCCCAAAAGGCTCTTGATCCAGTCAAACTGAAAGGACCGGTTTTCCGATGTGTCTGGCAATTGCAACGGGTTAAACCCGGTTGGTGTGCCAGGTTCAATTAAGCCATACGCCCCGCCAATGGCACGGATCATGATCTCTGCACCCCGGTCTTTATCAAAAAAGATACAACGGGGTTTGAATTTCTGGGCCTGAGAAAGCAAAAACCCAAGCAACACGGTTTTGCCAGACCCTGATGGCCCGATACAGGTAAAATTACCCAGATCACCCACATGAAAGTTAAAATGATACGGCGTCCCGGCAACGGTCTCAAACGTGGTTACGCAATCGCCCCAATGGTTTCCGGTCTCCTTGCCGTAAGGATAGTTATGCAAAGAAGAAAGGGCAGCAAAATTGATGGTCGAAACCCCGGCACTGCGCGCAATATAGGAAAAGTTTGACGGCAATTGCGCCCAATAAGCGGCCTCCATATTCAGGTCTTCACGCACCGCAATAATGCCGGAATTGGTAAAGGCGGTAATAGTTTTGGAAATATATTCATCCAAATCATGCGATGTTTCGCTGATCACCTGTAATGTTAAATGATGGCGGCCAAAGGCGATAAGACCGGCCTGTACTTGGTCTTTGGCTTCGCTAAGCTGGGCTTCAAGGGTGACAGAATCGTCGGCACTGGCATATTTTCGCCGCGTGGTTTCCAGTTTTTCAATCGCCTTTTGCCGCCCTTCAAAGGCAAAGGACTGGGTCATGACATATTCAAAAGGCATTTGCAGTAGCTGGTCAAACATGCCGGAAACTGTTTCTGGGCCATATTCCTTAATGGAAATCATAGCCGCAAACCGTTCGCGGCTTTTGTGAGCGCCGCGCACATGAATGCTCTCGCGCCCAAAAACAAGACGATTGCTAGGTAGGTAATCTGCCAAGCTTTGGCGGGGCAAGGCAACGGCTCGCCGCTCGCCGTTAATCAGTTCGTACAAAAATGATAACGGTTCAGACAATACGCCGCCATCTGACAAATCCTTGCCCAGACGGCGCACTCCATATGCCTTCAGGTTTTCAGCCAGCAAAGATGCTTTCTCATTTAGCGTGCGCACCATGAGCGTATCTTGCACACTGTCTTTTGGTGGGGTTATTGGAGCGGCTGGAGCTTTATTCTTTTGTCCCAACTTGAAACTTTTGCCAACTCCCAATTCAAATTTGAAATTAAATTTTTGCTGGGAACGTTTGATTATATCTGGCCGCTCGATAATGGTCAGATATAATGCGTTTTCATACAGCGTGCGCCCGCGCAACACATCCCGGTAATCCTTGTTCAGCTTAGTACTAAAATCATCTGCAAACTTTCCATCAAGATGGGCGCGGGTTTTTCTGCGAACCACATGGGTATAAATTGCCGTTGTCGGTGAGGCGATGCCCCGATACACCACGTTTTTAAGCTGTTTTAACGCATCAAGATGGTCATCATCAGTGGTCTCAAACGGCCATCCTTCGATGGCCAGAACCTGCATCAATGCCCCTTCCCGGGTTTTGATCGTGTGATCATCAGCCATACGCATGAACGGAATATGGCGGGACATCTTAAATTCTTCCCGAATTCCTGTTCGCGCTCTGATGCGCTTATTTGCAAGTGTTACTGGCACGTCGCCCCCTTAAGGCCTAGATGTTTCTGTTTCTGTTCCGGTTGGTATTCCAAAATTTACCGTTCATAGGAGTTCCCCGACCAAAAAGCCTTGTTGGGAACGCCGGTACTTTTCTGGACCTTCTTCATCATCACATCGAGCAATTGCGGGTCTTTTAGACAAATCGCATAGCCGATGGCATGAAAGGGAAGAAAGACCAATAAATAGAGCAAGTTGCCGGTTAGCAAAAAGGCAAAAAATGCTCCAAATGCGTTCAGACCCATATAGAGGAATGTTACGCCCGCAATCATTGGTGGGCGCGTCATGCCGATAAATAATGAATCTTTTTCCTTCATCTTGCTGCACCAATATCCTAGTTAATGCCTTGATCGACAAAATCGACAACGCTAACCGCGCCCAGAACCAAAACAATGCCTGCAGCAATAGTCAGTGCTCTTCGTAGTTCCATCCGACCGCTAAACCAGCGATAGCCGATAAATGCGATGGCAATGGCCCCGGCGATGCGGGCAAAAGCGCCGGTCATGAAGTCCCGAATAGTGGTTGCAAAATTATTGACCGGCGTTAAGTCCTGCGCCTGTGCAATATCAGGCACTGCGATCAATGTGAGGCCAATAGCCAAGCCAATTGCTGTTTTACCGATAAGTGTTTTGGTTTTCATAATGTGCTCCTTTGCCAATAAATGTTCACCCCGCCAAATGTGCCGTTATGGCAATTCATAAAAAAGGCGGTCTATCCCGATAGGCGTAAAACCTCCGGATAACGGGTCACAAAAAGTTATTTTTTATTTTTCTGGCTTTTGCGCAAGGGTAGAGCACGCGTACGAACCCCTTATCTTGCAAGGCCTTTTAGCCTGCGCAAAATTGAAACTAGGCGGTAGCGGGTCAGGGTTTGGTTATTCAGGTTTGCCCAATTTTAAGGCTTTGCGCTTGGCCTCGTCTTCGCGGGTCATGGCAAACACCACGCCGGACAACCCAAGCAAGGCAATGAGGTTTGGACCTGCCATCAAACCATTGCCAATGGACGCCAAGGTCCAAGCGGTGTTGTTGGTCCAAGTTGCGCCCAAATACACCACCACACACCAAAAAATTCGATATGGAACAATCACCCGAGTACCAAACATAAAGGTTATCGAGCGTTCGCCGTACAGCGCCCAGCCTAACATGGTGGTAAAGGCAAATACCGCTAATCCGATGGTGACAATCCATTCGCCGCCGGGCAGGGATGCCCCAAAGGAACGCGAGGTATAAACTGAATTGGAACTATAATGCCCGCGCCATATCACATCGGTTTTGAGCAAGGCATCCGGATCGGTAGCTGCATCAAATGCGGCCTGTTCAACATTGACACCAGCATCACGACAGGCTTGCAAGGCACCGGCTACTGCTTGGCCATGTTCTCGAATCACATCCTTGCGGTCCAATTGGTCCGCAGGTGGCGCCCATGCCAGCCAGTTACTGGCTGAACTGCCGTCTGGAGATACAAAAGCCGGTAAAGCATCGGCTCGATCGCAAGTGCCAAGGGCATTGATGGCCGGGCTGTACTTAAAGTCACCGGTTGCGGTGAGAATCACCAAAGCCGTCATGGTGCAAACCAAAATCGTATCAATAAACGTACCCAACATGGCGATGGTACCTTGGCGAACCGGATCATCGGTTTGAGCAGAAGCGTGGGCAATCGCCGCAGAGCCAAGGCCGGCTTCATTGGAAAACGAACCCCGATTGGCGCCTTCGCGCATAGCGATCATCAACCAGCCACCCAAAAAGCCGCCACCCGCCGCCGTTGGCGTAAAGGCGCGGGCAAAAATTTCACCCAAGGCCGCAGGGATTTCTGCAAAATTCATCATCAAAACCGCACTGGCAGCCAATACATAAGCAATCGCCATAAACGGAACCAAAATGGTGGCGACACGGGCAATAGATTTTACCCCGCCAATGATCACAGCAAATACCATAACCGCCATAATGGCACCGGTAACAGGGCGGGCTATACCAAAGCTTTCTTGGAACTGACCGGCTACTTCATTGGCTTGGATCAGGTTTCCGGTGCCAGGTGCGGCAATCGCGGTTAAAATCGCAAATGCCCAAGCCAGCCATATCCAGTTTTTGCCCATGCCATTTTTGATATAATACATCGGCCCGCCTACATGCTGACCTTTGTCATCCACCTCGCGAAACCGTACTGCCAGCAAGGCTTCGGCATATTTGGTCGCCATGCCGACCACAGCGGTCATCCACATCCAAAATACGGCACCCGGGCCACCTAAAACAATGGCCGTGGCTACCCCAGCAATGTTCCCGGTGCCCACCGTTGCAGACAGCGCCGTAAACAAAGCGGCAACCGGCGATATTTCCCCCTCGCCACGGGCAGAGTTACGACTGAATATCAGCTTGATAGCAACGGGTAACCGGCGAATAGAAAGAAACCGCATACCGACAGTCAAATATAACCCAGTGCCAAATAACAACAGAACCAGAGGCGGTCCCCAGATCATCCCGTCAATTGTACCCAATAGATCCTGAATGGTTTCCATACCTGTTTACTCCCCACAATTGGCCCGGATTTTTCCGTTGGCTGGACATTAACCACTTGCGATCGCCGCTTGCAAGTAAACTTGCGGTCATTTTGTGCCAAAACAGAATCACAGCATTTGCCCCAATCAGTCATTTTGCCCGATTTGATGCCTGCCTCACGAAATTGCCCCGGTTTGTTGCAAAACATTTCAGAACATTACCACTTATTAAGCCACGGTCACAAAGTTGCCTTGTTTCGGTCCAGAAGCCGCCGCATCTAGCTTGCATCTTTCACCTGTCGGCCGGGCACAGCAAATAACGCCACCCCGGATTTCAGACAGCCCCCCCAGCCCCCCGGGCTAGGCGCTGCCGTATCCGGTCGACCCTCCTCTCTCTTTTTGCTTGGCTAAATTTGCTTTTAAGGCAGTGCTTGCCAAGTAGCGGCAAATCAGCCGAATACTTGCTGATGTTTGTTGCCACCCATCTTGCCAAACGCTTTGGAAACACCCTTGCGGTTGATGATGTTTCATTGACCTTACAACAAGGCGAGATTGTTGGATTTTTGGGCCAAAACGGCGCTGGAAAATCTACCACTATTCGGATGTTGGCTGGGATGTTGGAACCGGATCAAGGACAGATTGCGGTGGACAAAAACTGGCAACGCCATAAAGGACAGATCGGTTATTTACCGGAAGGCGCGCCATTATACGAAGCATTAAGCCCCCGGCAAAATCTTAGCTTTTTGTTGGAATTTGCTGGTTGGCAGCAAACCCCGGTGGGGCAGCGCATCAATTTATTGCTCGAACAACTGAACTTGCAGACATGGGCCGATCGTGCGGTTTGTACGTTGTCCAAAGGCGTAAGGCGGCGCACGGCATTAGCGATGGCAATGGCGATGGATGCGCCGATTTTATTGCTGGACGAGCCGTTTGACGGTTTTGATCCGGTGCAAAAACGTGCCGGGCGCAAATTATTGCAACACATCAGTCCGCAAAAAACCATTTTGATCTGCACACATTCCTTAAACGAAGCCGAAGCGATTTGTGACCGGGTGATGATCTTGGATAAGGGCAAATTGCTCGCCGATGGCACGGTGCCGCAATTGCTGAGGCAAACCAAACAGTCTGGTTTTGAACAAGCATTTTGCAAACTGGTGGCCACCAAATGATGCGAGCAATTCGGGCAGTTTTTTTGAAAGAATGGCAACAGGGTTTTGGCGGCCCGTCATTATGGCTGCAAATCGCTCTGTTTGCCAGCGTTGGCATGGCGCTGACTTTTTTTGCCGGGCATTTTTTTGATGCTGGACGAGCGGACCTATCGATCTGGTTTGCATGGTTGCCATGGGTGATGGTGCTGTTTGCACCGGTTATCGGGGCTAGACTTTGGGTGCAAGAATTTGAAACCGGGACCATTGATCTATTGGCCACCCGCAAACATTCCATGTTGGTTCTAACTGTTGGCAAATGGCTGGCATTGTGGGCGTGGTTGGTTTTGGCCTTGTTGTTTGTATTGCCTTTATGGGCGGCGATTAGCTGGCTGGGTTCGCCGGATCATGGGGCTATTATTACCGGGATATTTGGCAGCATTTTGATGGCCGGTGCTTTTGCTGGCTTGGTTTTAGCCGCCTCGTCCCTTGCGCCCAATTCGGCGAGTGCAGCTTTGCTAGGTGTGTTGGTTGGCATTGCCTTTAGTCTGCCGGTATTGGGTTCATTATTGCCATCAGTACCGCCGGCTTTGGTCGAAACCTTGGCTGGATTTTCCATTCCAGCCAGATTGTCGAGTTTTGCCCGTGGAGTATTATCAGTTGCTGATATGGTTTATTTTTTGTCGCTGGCGGGCTTTGGTATTTTGAGCAGTGCGCTGTTGATCACGGCCCGGTTGCGCCAAAACCAAGCGAAGCAATTGCTGAAAATCCCAATGCTTTTTATGTTATTTGTGCTGGCCAATTTATTGTTGCCGCAATGGCTGATGCCGCTGCGATTGGATATGACGCAAGGCAAGATATTCAGCCTGTCCAGCCAAGGCAGACAAATTGTCAAACAAATGAAAGCACCGCAAAAATGGACGTTTTTTTATTCGTCTTCTTTGGCGGCTCAATACCCGGATATTCGCCAATTCGGGGCGCAAGTCCGCCAAACTTTGGCATTCATGGCGGCAGCATCCGGCGGAAAATTACAAGTGCAAGAACGTAATCCCTTACCCGATAGCGCCTTAGAAGATGCCGCCATTGCCGCCGGAATGCAGCCGGTGCTTACCGATACTGCCGAGCCGCTTTATTTTGGCATAGCCGATAAAAATGGCGCGGTGATTGCACGCTTTGAGCCGGGCCGGGCCAGCTTGTTGGAATATGATATATT
>UOEE01000238.1_pt1 | contig 14332 bp, 13 predicted proteins | sample 1990011 | NCBI WGS metagenome assembly UOEE01 (sample SAMEA4728526, study PRJEB27164) | hydrothermal vent metagenome | biome: marine basaltic hydrothermal vent biome; feature: marine hydrothermal vent; material: mineral | place: Pacific Ocean | collected 2011-06-14/2011-07-23 | depth 1741 m | reverse complement strand
CCCGCGCCGCATCGGCACAGGCTTCTTTACGCACCAATGCGTTAAGCTGTCGGGCCATTTTTCCCTCATTGGCTTGTTTGTCATCCAAAAACAACAATTTGGCAACAATCAGGCCCAATACCCTATCGCCCAAAAATTCCAAGCGTTCATTGTCTTTTATCGGGCGGCCATCACCAAACGAGCCGTGAGTCAAAGCCAGACGCAATAACTCTACATCGCCAAACTGATAGCCCATTCGCGCCTGTAACTCTTGTTCGTGTCGCAAAGAACTCATCGGTCTTTTCGCAAGCTAACAAAAAAGCGTTTCCTGAAATTGAGCCAAGTCCAAGGTTTTAACAACCGAAACTCCTCATTGACTGAGAGTAATACCCTTTCGCCTCGCCCAACCAAATTTTGTGCAGGAACCACGCCCCAATCTCGACTATCCAAAGAATTATCTCGGTTATCGCCCATCATGAAATAATGCCCTTCTGGGATTATTTCTACCGGCGTATTGTCATACGGGCTGCGCCCCCTGTCCCAAGTGATATAACTTTTGCCATTGGGCAAGGTTTCACGCACCAAGGTCACCACTTCGCGGCGATTATTAACGGTAACGGCTTCCTCGCCCATCACCTGAAACGCCACTTGTTTATTGTTTAGCCAAAGCCTGCCGTTTTTCACTTGCACCCGGTCGCCCGGCAGACCAATTACCCGCTTGATATAATCGGTTTTATTATCTCGCGGCCATTTGAAAACCACAATGTCACCGCGTTTTGGCGGTTTGTCCAATATGCGCCCGGAAAATACATTCGGAGCCAGAGGCAATGAATATTTTGAATACCCATAAGAGTATTTTGAGCTAATCAAATAATCCCCGATCATCAATTGCGGATACATGCTGGCCGATGGAATATGAAATGGCTGAAAGAAGATGGTGCGCAAAAAAAGTGCGATCACCAAAGCCCAGCCCAAGGTCAGGAATAATTCAACAAATTCGTCCCAAACGGTTTTTTTATCGGTATCTTTTGTATCATTCATTTGTTTTGCTCACACAATCGGTAGGGCTTCAATCACGACAAACGCCTGTGCCATTGGATAATCATCGGTAATTGTCACATGCAGTATGGCTGTATGCCCTTTTGGGGTTAAAGCGTCCAGTCGCTTGGCTGCTCCACCTGTTAAAAACATCGTGGGTTTACCACTGGGTAAATTAATCACCCCCATTTCGCGCCATGCCACACCAAAGCGCATCCCGGTTCCCAGCGCCTTGCAGCAAGCTTCTTTGGCGGCAAAGCGTTTGGCATAAGACGCCGCGCGGTGTTTGCGTCCATCTGATTTTTTGCGTTCAATTTGGGTAAACACCCGCGCCTCAAAACGAGGGCCGAACCGCTCCAAGGTTTTTTCTATCCGGCGAATATCACAAAGATCGCTGCCAATTCCCAAAATCATGCTGCCCCCCCTGCCCGACTTTGCACAATCAATTCTTTCATCCGATAAATCACCACATCCAGCCCGCAAAAAATCGCTTCGGAAACCAAAAAATGCCCGATATTCAACTCGGCAATTTGCGGGATAGCCGCCACCGCCGCCACAGTTTCGAAGGTTAACCCATGCCCTGCATGGATTTCCAACCCCAAACTGGCACCATACCGGGCGGCTTCGCGTAAATTTTGTAAAACCGCTTCAGCTTGTTGCTGCTCGCCAGCAAAACAATGTTCGGCATACGCACCGGTATGTAATTCCACCACCGGCGCACCAAGCGAGCGGGCCGCATCCATCTGTTCACGCGTAGCCTCGACAAACAGCGAGACCCGACTGCCGTTTTGATTTAGCTCGCGCACATAATGCGCCAAATGATTATGCTGGCCCGCCGCATCCAGCCCGCCTTCGGTGGTTCGTTCCTCGCGCTTTTCTGGCACAATACAAGCCGCATGTGGTTTGGCCGCCAGCGCAATAGCCAGCATTTCTTCGGTGGCCGCCATTTCAAGGTTTAGCGGGATGGGCAATTCACGGGTCAAACGCTCAATATCAGCATCGGAAATATGACGGCGGTCTTCGCGCAAATGTGCGGTAATCCCATCCGCACCAGCTTTTACTGCTAACAAAGCTGCACGTACCGGGTCTGGGTATGCACTGCCCCTAGCATTGCGAATGGTGGCCACATGGTCGATATTTACGCCCAGACGCGGGATCATGAAACCAGCCCCCGGCTACCCGGTTTAATCGCGACAATGGCGGCTAATTCTGCTGGCAAATCATCGGCAGCATAGGTTGGAAAATCCACTTGCGCCAACGCCAGCAACGGCGCACCGACATCTGCCTTGCCACCGGAACGGTCAATCAGACAGGCTTCGGCAACCACATTGGCCCCCAAAGCCCGCACGGCCTCGATGCATTCGCGAGACGAAAGCCCGGTGGTCACAATGTCCTCAACAATCAGCACCCGCGCATTCTTGGCCAGCTCGAACCCCCGGCGCAAGACAAATTCACCATTTTCACGCTCAACAAACATTGCTGGCAAACCCAAATGCCGCGAGGTTTCATACCCCGGTATTAAGCCACCAACGGCTGGCGAAACAATGGCATCAAACGGCCCTAACCCCGAAGTCTCAACCTTGTTCGCCAAGGCTTTGCACAGGCGTTCGGTTCGCACTGCGTCCATGAATACAAAGGCTTTTTGCAAAAAAAACCGACTGCGCCGCCCAGAGGAAAGAATGAAATGCCCTTCCAGCAAAGCCCCGGCTTGTTTGAATTCATCTAACACTTGTTGCGTGTTCAAGGCGCATCTCCTTCATCTTCATCATCAATTCCCCGTACCCTATCGGCAGTATCAACACAGGCACAGGCGCGAATAGCAGCTACCACATTCCATAAATGTTTAGCGTCCAGAACTTCTACGTCAAATGACATATCAAAAAAATCGCCGCCCCTGCTTAGGGTTTTTACGTCCATGATATTGCCGTTTGAGTGCCCCACCGCATTGGCAATTTCTGCCAGCGAGCCGGAACGATGAATCACCGTTGCCACAATCCGCCCTACGGATGCGCCTTCGGTGGCGGCTTGTGGTGTCCAGCCAATCTGAATTGGCTCCACCCCATCATTAATAGCAGTCACCGCTTTTTCACAATCGCGGACATGCACTTCAAATCCGCGTCCTTTTTTCGGAATAGCCAAAATCCGGTCGCCGGGTATTGGTGTGCAACATTTAGCAAAATGAATCGAAACCCCGCGTTTCAAACCAGCGCCACCCACATAAAAATCCGCCGTTTCATCGGTAATCAATTCCCGGCGATATACATTTTTTACCGCATCGCGGTCGCGCCCCGGAAACAAAGCATCCAGAAAATCACCGCCGGTAATCAAACCTCTGCCTAACTGGATATACATCTGGCCAACAGTTTTGGTTTGCAGACGCTTGGCAGCTTCGCTTAAGTTGATTTTCCCCGACAGATCATTGCTGGCCAGCACCCGTTCGACCAGACGTCTGCCCAGTTTGCGAAAATCGCTGGCTTCGGATTTACGGATTAACCGGCGAATAGCAGATCTGGCCCGTCCCGTAACCACCATGTTTTCCCAACCTGCTGGCGGTTCTTTGCGCCCGCCGCGAATGACTTGCACCGAATCGCCATTTTGCAAATGGGTTCGCAAAGGTCGCTCGCGTCCGTTAATTATCGCACCGATACATTCATCACCAATATCCGTATGCACCGCATAGGCAAAATCCACCGCCGTTGCCCCTTCGGGCAAGGCAATCAATTTTCCATCCGGGGTGAAGGTGAATACTTGGTCTTGGAACATTTCCAATCGCGCATGTTCTAAAAAATCATCGGCATCACCGCCATGCTCGACAATTTCCAACAATGGTTTCAACAATTCCAACGGGTCGCCACCGGTGCTTTTATCATAGGCATATTCGCCCTGCTTATAGCGCCAATGGGCCGCCACACCTTCTTCGGCAACGGTGTGCATGGCACGAGTTCGGATTTGTAGTTCTACCCGGACATTGCTTTTGGCGATAACCGTGGTGTGCAAGGATTGATAGTGGTTGGGTTTGGGCACCGAAATAAAATCCCGGAACCGGTCCGGCACACAACGCCACGAAGTATGGATCAGCCCCAACACCGCATAACACTGTTCCGGTTTGTCGACCAAAACCCGAAAGGCGTACACATCGGCCACTTCATCAAAGGTGATATTCTTGTGCTGTAATTTGCGCCAGATTGAATAGGGGCGTTTTTCGCGGCCATAGACCACAGCTTCAAACCCGTTCTCCATTAGCAAACTGTTCAGATCGCCGGACAATTGGCGAACCGATGCTAACGAGCGTTCCCGGACCAATGCAAGCCGTTTGGTAATGGTGACATAGGCGCTGGGGTCCAGATAGTGAAAGGCCAGATCTTCCAGTTCCGAGCATATTTTCTGCACCCCGATCCGCTTGGCCAATGGTGCATATATGTCCAAAGTTTCACGGGAAATTCGTTGGCGTTTTTCACGCCGCGCAATGTGATGCAAAGTACGCATATTGTGCAAACGGTCCGCCAGTTTTACCAACAAAACCCGGACATCTTTGGTGATTGCCAGCACAAATTTCTGCAAATTCTCACCCTGTTTGCTGCGGGTGGATTTTAATTCAAGCTGGGTCAGTTTGGTTACGCCATCGACCAAATCGGCAATTTGTGGGCTGAATAATTCGGTCACTTCTTGTAAGGTTGCGCTGGTATCCTCGACCGTATCATGCAGCAAAGCGGTGATGATCGAGGCACTATCAAGATGCAACTCAATCAGAATCGCAGCCACATGCACCGGATGGGCGTAATACGGTTCGCCAGAATGACGTTTTTGCGTGCCGTGCTTTTTTTTGGCGTAGGAATAGGCCAAGCGTAGCTGTTCAGTGTCTACATCCGGGTCATATTTGACCACGGCAGCAACTAGATCATCTGCTTCAAGAAAAGATGAGCGAATACCCCCGGCAAATCCGGTTGGCGGGGATGCATTCTCCCCTGTCACTGGCCTTAGAACCGGTTGTCTGAAGAGCCGTCACGATCTGCGGCCAAGGCCCGCATCATGTCCAACTCGCTAACTGGCTGTTCTTCGGTTTTATGCTCGATGGCCAAGCGTTCTTCTTCGGCTTCTTCTTCTGGAATAATCCGTTGCAAGGAACAGATCAGGCTTTCTTGCAGAGCCGGAATTTCGATGACTTCATCGGCAATTTCGCGCAAAGATACAACCGTATCCTTATCATTGTCCCGCTCGACCAGAAGCGGTGAGCCGGAAAGGATCGCGCGGGTACGGTGCGCCGCCAACAATACCAGATCAAATCTGGTATCTACTTTTTCAATGCAATCTTCAACAGTAACGCGGGCCATAGATCATTCTCACTTGCAATTAGGGTATGCTCGAAACGCATTCCTTACCTGCCCCAGTTTCATTAAGCAATGTCTATTTGCACTGTTTTTAGCAGTTTTGTCTCTGATTTGTCCTGAACCGGCAAATCCGCAATCATTTGCCCAATCGGTTCCGCCGTTATTGGGTGTTTCCAGTCGGGCGCAATTTCGTGCAATGGCAGTAATACAAAGGCGCGGCTGCCAGCGCCCGGATGTGGTAGTTTCACCCGCCGGGTATTGGACACCAGCCCGCCATAAGAAATCAAATCTAGATCAAGGGTTCTGGGCGCATTGGGCTTGTTACGCACCCGGCCATAACGGTTTTCCATGCGCCCCAACCGGTTCATCAATCGAAGCGGTGTCAAATGGCACATAAAAAGCGCTACCGCATTTACAAATGACGGATCGTTTGCATCTGGCCAAGCCGGGCTGGCCCATAATGACGAACAGTTTATCAACTGCAAATCCGCGTCATCCAACGCTTGCATAGCAGCCAAAATCGTTTGTTCCGGCGCTTGCCCGGCAAAAGCAAGGTTGGCACCAAAAGAAATATAGGCTTTTCTGAACTGGATTTGTTGTTTCATTTTTTCACAAAAAAACGGCAAGACAAATTAGTAAAGCCAATTTATACACCGCTTTACAGATATTGAAACTGGCAAGTGTAATCGAACACACCAGCAATGAGGAAACATAAATGACAACCCCGTATGAAGCCCCTTATGATTGCAGGTTGTGCCCGCGTCTGGTCGCGTATCGCAAAGAGATTGCCGAAGTGGAACCAGACTGGCACAATGGGCCGGTGGATAGTTTTGGTTCCGATACCGCCAAATTTCTGGTGGTCGGCATGGCACCGGGACGTGGCGGGGCTAATCGCACCGGCAGGCCATTTACTGGCGATGGGGCTGGTGATTTATTGTTCAAGGCGCTGGCCAAACACGGGTTTGCCAAAGGCACTTATGATCGCCGCGCCGATGATGGGCTGCAATTGCTCGATTGCATGATTACCAATGTGGTTCGTTGTGTGCCGCCACAAAACAAACCGATTGCGCTCGAGGCCAATAATTGCCGCCCGTTTTTGCTAAGCCGTATTGCGCATTTGCCGCAATTGACCACTTTGCTGGCTTTGGGCCATATCGCCCATAACAGCGTGCTAACCACCTTTGGCGTGCGCAAAAAAGATTACAAATTTGGCCATTGCGCCAGCCACCAAATCAACATTGACGGACGCAAACTAACCTTGATCAACAGCTATCACTGCTCCCGCTACAATACCAATACCGGACGGCTCACCGAACAAATGTTTGACCAAGTTTTTGAAAAAATAAAAGCCGAATTTTAAGCCTACGCCTGAACCGTCTCAACGGCCAAACCGTTGGACATGGTAAGCACCTTGTCCATATAAGAGGTAAGGGAGACGTTATGGGTCGCCACCAGTGCCGCTACGCCCTCGATGCGAACCAGATCAAACAGGCTTTGAAACACTGTCGCTGATGTGTTGGGGTCGAGGTTTCCGGTTGGTTCATCTGCCAGCAAGACCGCCGGTTTGTTGGCAATCGCCCGCGCTATAGCAACCCGTTGTTGCTCGCCGCCGGACAGCTCGGATGGTTGATGCGACAACCGAGATGACAATCCCATCACATCCAGCAATCTGGCCGCCTCGATACGGGCCTTTTTTTGCGATACGCCATTGATCAACATTGGCATTGCGACATTATCAAGAGCTGAAAATTCGGGCAGAAGATGATGAAACTGGTAGACAAACCCGATTTTATTGCGGCGTATTCGTGTGCGCTTGCGGTCTGGCAAACCCAGACATTCGCGCTCCCCGATCCAGACTTTCCCCGATTTGGGTTGCTCCAATAATCCGGCAGCATGCAACAAAGTTGACTTGCCCGAACCAGATGGCCCCAACAGGCCGACAACTTCGCCCGCATGGATGTTGAGGTTTACCCCGCGCAATACTTGCAACTCTTCTGATCCACTGACAAAACTTTGTTGCAGGGATTGAATGCGCAAAATCGGTTGTTCGCCGTGATTACTCATAACGCAAGGCTTCCACAGGATCGAGCCGTGAAGCACGCCACGAAGGCAGTAAGGTCACCAGTACCGATGCACCAAAACCAAACAGGGCGATGATCAACACCTCGTTCCAATCGACAATCGCTGGCAATCGCGCCAAGCCATATACATCTTCATCAAACAACATGGTGCCAGATGAAAACATCCCAAACACCCATTGGACAAAATCCTGAATTGGGTCGATAAACCAAACAAACAACACCCCAAAGACCACGCCGAGCAATGTGCCAAATACGCCAATTGCTGCTCCTACCATAACGAATACGCGCATGATCGCCCCCCTGCTCGCCCCCATGGTCCGCAAAATACCGATGTCTTTGCCTTTGTTTTTCACCAACATGACCAAGCCGGAAATAATGTTCAACGCTGCGATCAATACCACCAGCATCAGGATCATCCGCATCATGGTGCGTTCAATTTGCAAAGCAGAAACAAAACTGCGATTTTTGTCCAGCCAGTCATCCATATACACAGATACACCAGCCGCATCTGCAACCAGTTGTTTTAGCCGTGGGGTATCAAATGGGTCATCCACCCGCAATTCTATAAAGTCTGGTTTGCCGCCGCGCTTAAAAAATAACCCGGCTTGGGACAATGGCATATAGACAAAACGCTGGTCTATATCTGCCATCCCCATCTTAAAAATAGCTCCCACCTGATAGGTTTTTCGTACTGGGCGGGTGCCAAACGGGGTCATGGTGCCACCGGAAAAGCCGAGCAAGGTAATGTCGTCTCCGACCATCAGGCCAAATTTACGCGCCATGATCGAGCCGATCACCACCTGATTACCGCCGTTTCTACCCACCCCAAAACCGATCAGGGAACCTGCGGTAATTTTGGAGGTCAGCACATCAAGCGATGACAACGCATCCGGTTCAATGCCAAAAACAAGCGCCAAATCGCCATCTTTTGCCAAAGGTGACATTGCCGCTGCATTGCCAAAAATCATCGTTCGCGCAGCTTTAACGCCGGGTACTTTCGATACTCGCTTGCGCAAGGGTTCTATTTCTTCAATTTCCAGACGGTCCGTATAAATGAAGATATGGCCTTGGGCACCGGTCATGATTTCGATGACTTTGGCTCGATAGCCATTCATCACCGACATCACAATTATCAATACCATCACCGCCAACAAAATACCGAAAAACGAGATAATGGTAATTAAAGATATGCCACCATCCGCACGTTTGGAACGTAAATACCGCGTAGCCAATTGCCGCTCAAACAGGGACAGTGGCAAAGCGCCCTTTCCAGAAATATCGCTATTTTTGCTCAAAATATATCTCGTTGGTGCCGAGCGATAATCTGGTCAATTGCCGCTTCTGGTGATAGATTTACCCGCTCGCCAGTGGCCCGGTCTTTGACCTCAACCACACCGTCTTTTAGGCCGCGTGGCCCGACAATGATTTGGTCTGGTAGGCCGATTAAATCCATCCGGGAAAATTTGGCCCCGGCCCGGTCATCGCTATCATCATAAAGCGGCTCTAAACCCGCTTTGCATAAGCCAGCATAAATCTGTTCACAAGCTGCATCGGTTGCTTCGTCACCGGCCCGCATGCTTAAAATACCCACATCAAATGGGGCCACAGAACGGGGCCAGATAATGCCGGCATCATCGTTAAAGGCTTCGATTAAGCCGCCAACAATGCGCGATACGCCGATGCCATAGGAGCCCATGTGAACCGGCACTTCGCCGTTTTGCGGGTGGCTAACCCTAGCTTTCATCGGTTCGGAATACTTGGTGCCAAAGTAAAACACTTGTCCGACTTCAATGCCCCGGGCCGATACTTTTTTGTCATCGGGGATTTTGGCAAAAGCGGCTTCGTCATGCACATCTTCGGTGGCAGCATAAAGCGCGGTGCGCTCGTCAACAATCGGCTGTAAATCACCCTCAAAATCAACGTCCAGTCCCGGTGCTGGCAAATCTAGCAAATCCCGGTGACAAAACACTTTTGACTCGCCATTTTCGGCCAGAATAATAAACTCATGCGATAAATCACCGCCAATGGGGCCGGTTTCCGCCCGCATCGGAAAGGCTTGCAATCCCATCCGGGCAAAGGTGTTCATATAGGCGACAAACATCCGGTTATAGGATTTCATTGCCTCTTCTTTGGTTAAATCAAAGGAATAGGTGTCTTTCATCAAAAATTCGCGGCCTCGCATTACCCCAAATCTTGGCCGCCGTTCATCGCGAAACTTCCATTGAATGTGATAAAGTAGTTTTGGCAACTCTTTGTAAGAACGACAAAAACTCTTAAAAATTGAAGTGACCATTTCCTCATTGGTTGGCCCATAGAGCAATTCGCGACCATTTCTGTCTTTGATGCGCAACATTTCATCGCCATAAGCGTCATAACGCTGGCTTTCACGCCACAGGTCTGCCGGTTGGATGGTTGGCATCAATATCTCGATGGCCCCGGCCCGGTTTTGTTCCTCACGAACAATTTGCTCGACTTTCTTCAGCACCCGAAATCCCAGCGGCAGCCAAGAATAAATCCCGGCGCTTTCTTGGCGCACCATGCCAGCGCGCAACATCAGTCGATGCGAAACAATCGCCGCCTCAGCAGGTGTTTCTTTTAAGGTTGGTAAAAAAAATCGTGACAGACGCATTTGGCTGATAAACCTCTTTATTGCATGTATTGTTTGATAACCCCATGCACTATTGCTTGTCCAGCGCCAATAAGAAAAGAGCGGTCGAAACAAGTTTCGACCGCCCAAGTTATTATGCCATCAAGCAATTATCAGCGAGCGAGCTGCTAACGCTGATGCCTAATCTGTCGTATTATTTGCAAGATAACGCAATCAAAATTTGGTAAAATCTCTCCAAAATATAAGATTTAGAGCATATTGTTGCAATAATGTTTCTAAATCACGCTGCATCTGGAATTTTATTCCAATTACAACGCCTACCCAACCCCATTCTCACTTCGATAAAAATTTCCGGGTTTCCTACGGCTGAAAACTACCATAGATTTGATGAAAACAAACCCAGTGTTAATCAAGGAATACCAATATGAGCCAGTTCAAATCAGATATTGAAATCGCCCGCGCCGCTGATATGCAGCCGATAAGTGATATCGCCGCCAAATTAAACATTCCGTCCGATGCACTCACCCTATATGGAAATGACAAGGCCAAAATATCCTTGTCGTGGATTGCTGAACAAGACAGCCGCCCGGACGGTAAATTGATATTGGTAACTGCCATTTCTCCGACTGCGGCGGGTGAAGGCAAAACCACCACGCTGATTGGCCTTGGTGATGGCCTCAACAAAATTGGCAAAAAAGCCATGATGTGCCTACGCGAACCATCGCTTGGCCCATGTTTTGGCATGAAAGGCGGCGCTGCCGGTGGTGGTTATGCGCAAGTGGTGCCGATGGAAGAGATTAACCTGCATTTCACTGGCGATTTTCATGCGATTGGCGCGGCGAACAATTTGCTGGCGGCGATGATTGACAATCATGTGTATTGGGGCAATTCGCTGGATATTGACCAACGCAAAATTAGTTGGCGGCGCGGGCTGGACATGAATGATCGCTCGTTACGTGAAGTGGTTACCTCGCTTGGCTCGCCAGTAAACGGCTTTGTCCGCCAAGGCGGCTTTGATATTACTGTCGCCTCCGAAGTCATGGCGGTGTTTTGTCTGGCCGACAGTCTGGCAGATTTGCAAGGCCGCTTGGGTGAAATGGTGGTGGCTGAAACCCGTTCCGGCGAGTTAGTTCGAGCCAAAGACATCAAGGCAGATGGGCCGATGACTGTTCTCTTGAAAGACGCACTGGCCCCTAATCTGGTACAGACGCTGGAAAACAATCCGGTGTTCATTCATGGCGGCCCGTTCGCCAATATCGCCCACGGCTGTAATTCGGCCATTGCCACCAAAGCGGCGCTAAAACTGGCCGATTATGTGGTGACAGAAGCAGGTTTTGGAGCTGATTTGGGTGCCGAGAAATTCCTCGACATCAAATGCCGAAAAGCAGGCTTGCGTCCCGATGCCGTGGTATTGGTCGCCACCATCAAAGCATTAAAAATGCACGGCGGCATGGATAAAAACGAGCTGGCAACACCCAATGTTAAGGCGGTACAAGATGGCTGTCAAAACCTTGCCCGGCATATCGAAAATATCCGCAAGTTTGGCTTACCGGTTTTGGTAGCTATCAATCGTTTCCATGCCGATACCGATGCAGAACTCGCGGCTTTACAACAATTTTGCAACAGCTTAGGCGTGGATGCCATCGAGGCCAATCACTGGGCCGATGGCTCAAACGGCACCGAAGAATTAGCGCAAAAGGCAGTGCAACTCATCGAAAAAGGCCAAGCCGATTACCGCCCGCTTTATGCGGATGATTTGGGACTGTTGGCCAAGGTCGAGACCATTGCCAAAGAAATCTATCGGGCAGGTTCGGTTAGCATTGATGCCAAAACCAAAGCCAAACTGGCACTTTGGGAACAAGAAGGTTTTGGCAATTTACCGGTTTGCATCGCCAAAACCCAATACTCATTTTCCACCGACCCCACTTTAATTGGCGCACCAACCGGCCATGATTTGGTGGTGCGCGAAGTACGCTTGTCTGCTGGCGCTGGTTTCATCGTGGTGGTTTGCGGCGCGGTCATGACCATGCCCGGCCTGCCGCGTAAACCAGCGGCAGAAAACATCCGTTTGAACCAAGATGGTTTGGTGGAAGGTTTATTCTAAACCTCATCATTCAAGCTCTAAATGAGTTGGTAACTTCTGTATTTAGCTGCGAGATTTTTGCTTTTTACGCTTGAGTACGCGTAGCAAAATCTTGTCGGCTTTGGTCAAGGCAAAGGTTTTGATTAAAAACCCAAAAATAATCAGGCTGAATAAAATACCAATGCCGACAAACACCCCTTGTTCCGGTGGCATAAAGCTGCGAAGCGCATAAAGAGCGACCAACATCAAAATTGCCAAAACCAGCGGCAATAGATAGCTGGCATTCACCACCCGGATATTCAGATATTTGGACAGGCTAAACAACCTGCCAAGGTTCAAAAAGGCAACGGCAATGAAAAAGCCGATGGCCGCCCCCTGCACACCCCAAAACTTGGACAACACAGCAATTGCAAACACTTCAATCAGCAAAGTTAACAACAACAATAGCGGCGGTATTTTAGGGGTGGCAAAAACCAGCGGGGTTTCTACCGAGATAAAACTGCCATCAATCAGTTCCGCCAGCAAAACAATCGATAGCACCAGCAAACCACCAGAAAACGCCGGGTTAAACACCGCCAAAACCGTATCCCCAAACACCAATAACGGCACCACAATGGCCAGTTGAATAATGAAAATCCAACGGCAAATACCAACCAGAAAAGCCCGGATGCGCGCCGCCGCCATTTGGTTATGCAAACGGGCAATAACCGGTGATAACATCGGCTCGAACAAACTGCCCAAGCGTTGTTGGATGGTGGCTAATTGTTGTACCATATAATATAGCCCGGTTCCCGAAGGGCCGACAAAAATACTCATAATGATCAGATCAATACGTCGCAGTGCCATCACGCCAATATCGGTAATACCGACGGGGGCGCTTTGCATCGGTATGCGGATTAAAGTTGCCAAAGACGGGCGCGCATTGGCCAAACTTGCCACCCCATAGGCATGCAACAAACCAACGCTGGAAATGGCGGCCACCACATATAATGAACCTGCATAAGCGATAAGCAACCCGCTATCTAATTGTTCAAAAATGATAAAAACCGCCGCCAGAGCTAAAATTCCCCAAGGCTCTCCAATGCTGCGCGCCCACACATCCCAACGGACAATTCGTTTGAACTTAATGGCGGTGAGTGCAACTTCAGCCACAATGCTGGCCGGCACGGCAAAAAACAACAGCGCCCAGATTTGTGGATCATCTGGCAAAATAAGCGGCCAAAGCAGCAGCAAAAACCCGGAGATAAGCAAACCAAACCCAAGTGAGAACAACAAAGCCTCAACAACCCGGGTTTCGACATTTTCACCATTTTCAACTTTTTCAGAAAGCATATCCAACAAGCTGCGTTTGAGCCCCAAAACCCCAATGGCCACAGCGATTTCACTAATCGCAGCAATTTGCCCCAAAATACCCAGCGCCTCGACGCCATAAATCCGCGCCGCCAGCAAAATGAAAATAACCCGAGCAAATAATCTACCACCAAAGCCAAAAAATGAAGCCAACGCGCCTCGTATCACATCCTTAATGTCGGCCAATCCACTCATATTTTATCATAAAACCTTACGCGCCAATTGGCATTGGCTTTACCTTGTTTTAGATATGGTTACAATCAATCTTTAAGATACCATCTGCACAATACGACTTTCCCCCGAGCAAGTCGCTGAAGAGTAAAATATGAAATATAAATTACTCATTGGCGCTGATGATTTTTGGGCCTGCCTCCAATCAGACATAAGATCAGCGCAGAAAAAGGTTTGCATCCAAGCGATGACTTTTGAAGCGGATAGTGTTGGCAAAAAAGTTTTTGCGGCGTTAAAAGCTTCCGCCGCTATCGACAAACATTTGTGCGTAGATAATTTCTCCAAACTAACCATTAGCGATCATTTTGTATATGGGCCGCACCGGTTGGTTAGCGCCGAATTTCGAGAAGAAATACGCGACACCAAAGAGATTTTCACCAGCGCAAAAGATTTTGGTATTCAGCTTTTTTTCACCAATCCGTTGGGCTGGTTTTTATATAAACACCCGCACCGCAATCATAAAAAAATGATGTTGATTGATGAAAATATCGCCTATATTGGCGGTATCAATTTCAGCGAACATAATTTTGCTTGGCACGATATGATGTTGCGCATTGAGGATGATAATTTAGCACAAGTGTTTGGCGATGATTTTAGCCATACCATTGCCGGGCGCAACCAATCGATTAAAACC
>UOEE01000066.1_pt1 | contig 14533 bp, 13 predicted proteins | sample 1990011 | NCBI WGS metagenome assembly UOEE01 (sample SAMEA4728526, study PRJEB27164) | hydrothermal vent metagenome | biome: marine basaltic hydrothermal vent biome; feature: marine hydrothermal vent; material: mineral | place: Pacific Ocean | collected 2011-06-14/2011-07-23 | depth 1741 m | reverse complement strand
ATATCAACGAATACCCCACGGGCCGTTTGTTACGCGATGCCAAGCTCTACGAAATCGGCGCTGGAACCAGCGAAATCCGCCGCTGGCTAATTGGGCGGGAGTTGTTTGCGGAGAGTGGTTGATGTCGAGTGTAGATACTTTGCTTATGTCAGAACAGGATCTGATTAACAAAAATGATGAGCAGGTCATTCCAGCATCATCTTTGCGTATGCAATTGTGTGACTTGGGCGTGAATGAGGGGGATTGTCTGCTGGCCCATACATCACTCTCTAAAATTGGCTGGATACCCAATGGCGCGCAGTTGATGGCTGAAATTTTGATAGAAGCCGTTGGCCGTACCGGGTTGATTTGCGTTCCGACGTTTTGCGGGCAAAACACAGACCCGGCTAATTGGAGTCGCCCGCCTGTGCCACAAAATTGGCATGATGAAATTAGAAATTCCATGCCAGCATTTCATCCTGACTACACGCCATCCCGGAAGATGGGCGCGATCAATGAGGTGCTTCGTTCCATGCCCGGCGCAGTCCGTGGGGCGCATCCGCGATCCTCATTTGCTGCCATCGGGGAGGGGGCCAGAGAAATGGTTGAAGGTTTCACACTAGAATCCGAATTTGATGATCACTCCGCATTAGGAAAACTATACCAGAAAGATGCCAAAGTATTATTCTTGGGCACAGGGTTTGCCAATTGCACTTGTTTCCATTTGGCAGAACACCGTGTTGGTGGCTTGCACAGATTACCCGGTGGTTCAGCGATGGCTGTTAATGGCAAAAGAGAGTGGGTGGCTTTTGTTGCCGATGATTATTGTGATGATGATTTTGAAGAAATTGGAAAGGCCTTTATCCTCAATTCAAAAACACTACAGACCGGCAAAGTGGGCAAGGCAGAATGCCGGTTGTTTTCGTTTCGCGAAGCCGTGGATTTTGCTCAAAACTGGATGATCAAAAACAGGTAAGCCCCTCGCGAGTTAACAAGAATCAGGGCAAGCTATCCTCATGTCTGATTTTCTCGACCATGATGCCCGACACGCTGGCCAACAAATGCACACATTGGCTGGCCAATTATTTCCCATAAACCGCAGTTTAACCGGGGCAGGGGTGCGCGAAACTTTGGGTATTATCAAGCAACAAATTCCAGACTTACAATTACATGAAGTAAAAACTGCAAGCCAATGTTTTGATTGGACTATACCGCCGGAATGGAATGTGAAAGAGGCATGGGTTGAAGACCCGGATGGAAGGCGAATCATCGACTTTGCTCAGCATAATTTGCACCTTGTTGGGTATTCAATCCCGGTGGACAAAGAGATGGAATTAGACGAGTTGCAAACGCATCTTCATTCCTTGCCCGAACAGCCAGATGCCATCCCCTATATTACTTCATATTACCAAGAGCGTTGGGGATTTTGCCTAACCCATAACCAACGAGAAACCTTACAACCGGGTAAATACCGGGTCAAAATTGACGCGGAACTAAACCCAAAAGGGGTGATGAATTACGCAGATTTATTGCTCCCCGGTGCCAGCAAAGAGGAAATCTTGCTCTCCACCTATATTTGCCACCCGAGCATGGCCAATAACGAATTATCCGGGCCGATGGTGGCAACTTGGCTGGCCAAATGGCTGCAAAGTGCGCCGCGTGCGTTTAGCTATCGCGTGGTATTCATCCCCGAAACCATTGGTTCTATCCAGTATCTGTCGCGGCATTTAGCGCATTTACAAACCCATGTTGTTGCCGGTTTTAACCTGACCTGCATGGGTGATGAGCGTTGTTTTTCATATCTGCCTAGCCGGGATGGAAACACCCTGTCCGACCGGGTGGCAAAACACGTACTTGGCCATTTGGACCCCGACTATATCCGTTACACATGGATGGACCGGGGCAGTGACGAGCGCCAATACTGTGCGCCGGGCGTGGATTTACCGATTGCCAGCATCATGCGTTCCAAATTCCATGAATACCCAGAATATCACACCTCATTGGACGATTTGACATTGGTTACTCCCAACGGTTTGGCAGGCGGCTATTTGGCGTTGCGCCGGGCCTTGGAAGTCATTGAGGGTAACCGGGTTTGGCGGGGAACTACCATTTGCGAGCCGCAAATGGGCAAAAGGGGGCTATATTCGACGCTCGGCACCCGCGCGCCAGAGGCCGCAACCCGGGTGCGAATGCATATTTTATCGCTGGCGGATGGGAATCATGATTTGATACAGATGGCCGAGCGAATAAAACTGCCCGTGTGGGAGTTATTGCCATTTGTGCAAGAACTGGCCGAACATGGGTTATTAGAGGAAGTCAGATGAGCAAAAAAACTGCACCGGTAGCCGAGCATTACAATGCCGTGGTCGAGGATTATCACCTCAACTATGACGATGAAGCCTACAAAACCTTGCCGCATTACCCGGCTAACTATTTTCGGCTGCAAATGCTGAAACGCGAAGTGGTCAAATTGGGCGCAAAATCCATTTATGAAGCAGGTTTGGGCGAAGGCACACCTTTGGCCCATATGGGCGAAATGGGTTTGCGGGTGGCGGGTAGTGATATTGCCACAAACATGATTGAAGCGGCCAAAGTCAACTTCAAACGGCGCGGGCTAAACCCGGATAATATCCAACTTGGCGACATTGATGATGCGGCCAGTTTTGCTAATCAACTCAAAGAAGGCTTGTTCGATGCGATGATGGCTTCTGGGGTTTTGCCGCACGTCAAAGATGATGAAAAAGCTTTGCAAAACATGGGTTCTATCGTGCGACCCGGCGGCACAGTTTTTGTCGAGTTTCGCAATAAAATGTTCTCTTTGTTCACCATGAACCGCTTTACCAAAGAATTTATTTTGGATGATTTATTGGGCGATGTGCCCGGCTCTATCCGCGATGTAGTAGCCCGCGAGTTGGACAACCGTTTGGCCACCGATTTACCACCCATTCGCGATACCAACAAAGACGGAGACGGGCCAGGATATGACTTAATCCAAGCCAATTATCACAACCCGTTTGAATTGCTAGAAACTTTCGAGAATTTAGGTTTTTCCAACGCCAAAATTCACTGGTACCACTACCACCCGGCCCCACCCATGCTAGAAAAAACCATCGGTCAGAGTTTCCGCGAAACCGCCATGAATATGGAACACCAAAACAACTGGCGCGGCATGTTTTTATGCTCCGCAGGCGTAGTGCAAGCGGTGCGCAGATGAGGGGGCACCCTCAATCCATACTCAAATCAAATTCCTGATAGCCAAAATCTTTGCCGTTAATGCGTAAAGATAGGGCTTGTTTGCCTTGATAGTATCGTCTTGTGGAGATGGGGCGGATGGCGTGCTGTCGTTGCAGGGTTCGGGTTTGTTTGGCTTGTAGGGTGAATTTGCTGCATTTGAAAACTTTGGCGGCCAATTTGCCATTGGCTTTTTTGAAATGTAAAATGTAATCAACAATCAAGTCTTGCGGTTTGTCGCAAATGGATTGGATTTGGCAGGAAAATTCCAGTTTTTCACCAAATTGTACGATTGCAGGCTGGACGCAAAGTTTGTTTAACTTGATTTTGGGAGCAAAAATCCCAAACGCTTGCAAGGTCGCCACATGACCTTGTTTTATCAATGTCCGGCACGCATGGCGAACCAGTTTTTGCCTTGGCTTGTTTGCGCCTTTCATCCAGTCATTGGCCAATTTTCCCATCAAATCTGGGTGGTCTTTGGCAATGTCATTTAGGCTATTGGCCACCGAGCGGCGCACATATTCATGCTCGTCATCACGCAAATGGCTCAGCAAAGGCAATATCGGTGCAGGGTCGGCGATCAAAGCAGGCAATTGCATGGCCCAGGGCAAACGCGGGCGCGAGCCTTCGGATATTAAGCGGCGCACATGGTAATTGCGCTCATTCAGCCAGCTTTGCATGATGTGCAAGGCTTGTTTCTGGTCGGCCAGCAAAAAGTAACGAATACCAAATTCGGAGCTAAAGCGTTTGGTCATTTGGCGCAAAACGTCCATAGAGCGGACAAAGTCTTGGGTGCCATGTTGCCCCACCACCATGGTCAACGGAAAAACGCCCCAGCCACAAATCCCCTGTGCATCGCTGGGTTGGTTGGCATGGTCCAATTCGTCCGGATGCAGAACATCCAAAAGAATTTCGGCGCGTTGTTTCGGGTCTGTCGGTAAACATTGATGCCAATGGTCAGCAATCAACTGGGCGCGTTGTTTTAACTCTAATGTCTCAAGCTGTTCCAAAATCGGCGTTTCAAACGCATCACGGTCAAACGCCGGCAATTTTTGCTGCAAATGCGTAGCCATGCAAGCAACAAGTTCCGGCGAAAAAACGTTTTTGAAAGGTTCCATGCGATTGCCTGTGAGCTTTGATTGCAAAGACAGCTTCGCACTATATGAATAGTATAGCAAAACATTCGGAACAAAGTTCGAATGCAGAGCCGCGCTTAAGAGCCAAGCGTAAACATCGCTAATATGGCGGATGGGGAGGGATTCGAACCCCCGGGACGCTTGCACGTCCGCTGGTTTTCAAGACCAGTGCATTCAACCGCTCTGCCACCCATCCGCAAAGTGCTGGCGCAGGAACTAGCAAGACATTGCAAGTCCGGCAAGTGTTGATTGCGGTTTGCTTGATAATTGCGATAACCGGGCCGGGGTTGGCTAGGGCTGGCGGTTGGATTTATCAGATATGGGTTTGTCTGTTTCTTTTATGCAAAGTTTCATCATATTCAAATCAAGTTTTCAGGGTTGCGCTCACACAAAAATAACCATTCTGTTTAAGCGAAGATTCAAGGTAGGTGATTATTGTACAGCATATTCGACAAGGCCCGGATCAACCGGGTCGGGAATGCCACCAAAAAAAGTGGCCAATAAAAAGGAAGACCAAGAATGGTTCTCGCAAGTACAGTAACTAACTTCTTCACAAGCCGCTTATTCCGGGCATTTACAATTACCGGAGCGGCTTGTCTTGCCACTGCATGTGTGTCAGGTGGCGGATATCTCACTAATAGTGGCGATTCATGGGGCGCACCAAAATATGGCACGCAAACATCAGCTTCCAGATCAACCAATACCGATTGGCAGGCCGTGGCCCGTCGCAATCAACGCGGCGCTGTTTCCAGTGGCGGACACCAAAAAATTGGTCGTCCTTATACGGTGCGCGGTAAAACATATATTCCGGCGCGCGATGATAATTACAACCGGGTTGGCACGGCTTCTTGGTATGGCCCGAACTTTCATGGCAAAAAAACAGCCAATGGCGAAACGTTTAACCAAAATGCCATGACAGCGGCGCATCCAACCCTGCCTTTGCCATCTGTGGTTAAAGTCACCAATCTTTCCACCGGCAAGCAGATTCTGGTGCGAGTGAATGATCGGGGTCCGTTTGTCGATAATCGGATGATTGATTTGTCAAAACGTGCGGCCACGGAATTGGGTTATAAATCCAAAGGCACAACCAAGGTTCGGGTGGAGTATGTCGGCCCGGCACCGTTAAAATCTTCGCGCAAGCCAATTGCTTTGGCTTCTGCAACGTCCAAAGTGAAGGTGCGTCCTACACCAAAACCGGTTGCCAGCAATGTTTGGCCAGACGATCCAAGAGAAAAATACAGCATTGCGTTGTCGCGTCCGCGCACTTCGGTTAGTGGCTGGTTTGTGCAAGCCGGTGCTTATTCCAACCGCCAACGCGCCGAACAAGTGGCAGATGCGATGCAAATTGACCAGCGTCCAAGCGTGCAAACTGCGTATGTTGCCAATCGCTATATCTATCGGGTTTTGGTGGGACCGTTTGCCAACAAACCCGAAGCCGTGGCGCAACGTGAAAAAGTGGTCGCAGCAGGTTTTGCCAAAGCACGGGTGACAGAACAAAACTAGCGCTATTGGTTGGGTAAACTGAACTTCATTCTTTGCCCGACAAATTGAATCATGCCATGAAGGGGGGCGGCCAGTTGTGGTCGCCCCTTCTTTTTGTCATTTGGGATGGTTTTATGCGCTTCGTTTTTGTTGTTTTTTGTTTGTGGCTACCCGGATTTTCTGGCTGGGCGCAAGGTTTTGATACCATCGCCCCGGTGGCCATTATCATGGATGCTGAAACCGGAACCGTGCTGTATGAAAAAGGCGCGCGCGAGCCGATACCCCCGGCCTCAATGACCAAAATCATGACGCTGTATATGGTGTTTGAGCGTTTGCAGTCCGGGGCATTGTCGCTGGACGACAAGTTTACCATATCCGATGATGCGTGGCGGCGCGGCGGCTTTCGCTCTGGTTCCTCGACCATGTGTTTGCGCCCGAATGAACGGGTGCGGGTGGAAGACCTAATCCGGGGGGTGGTTGTATTATCCGGCAATGATGCGGCCATTGCTTTGGCTGAAAACATTGGTGGTTCAGAAGCCATGTTTGCCAAAACCATGACCAATCGCGCCCATGAATTGGGTTTGAACTCGGTGAATTTTGTAAATGCCACCGGCTGGCCCGCTGATGGTCATGAAATTAGTGCTTATGATTTGGCCAAACTGGCAAAAATGACCGTCGATAATTTCCCTGATTATTATACTTATTACGCGCAAAAAGAATATGATTGGTGCAAAGTCGCTCCGTCCAACCGGTTTAACCGCAATCCGCTGCTGGCTTTATTTGCCGGTGCGGACGGCTTAAAAACCGGACATACTACCAAGGCAGGATACGGGCTGGTGGCCTCTGCTGTGCGTGATGGCCAACGGCGGATTATTGTGCTGTCTGGCTTAAAGAGCAAACGCGACCGGGTGCGCTTGTCTGAACGCATTATGCGGGCTGCGTTTAGCGAGTTTGAAGTTAAATCGCTGTTCGACCCCGCCCGTGCCGTTGGCAAGGTTAAGATACATTTGGGCAAACAAAAACAGGTGGCCGTGCATACTAAGCAACCAGTTTCCATCGGCATATTCAAACCAGATGCAAGCAAAATCAGTGCAAAAATCATTTATTCTGGGGCTGTTCCTGCGCCGATTACGCTTGGTCAAAACATCGCAACATTGCGCATATCCGTACCGGGGCAAGCCGACCGGGATGTGGAATTGCTGGCATCCGAAACCGTGGCCAGACAGGGGTTTTTCAAACGGGCGCTCAGTGGCTTGGTGCTGCTGATACAAGGACCACCGGGGGAGTAAGCTAAGTTGACTGGACGTTTTATCACATTTGAAGGCGGCGAGGGCGCGGGCAAATCTACCCAGATTGCTTTGCTCGACGAATATCTGCGCCAACAGGGCATCAGCACAGTTCTGGCTCGCGAGCCGGGCGGAACCCCTAATGCTGAAGCCTTGCGTGAACTTGTGGTTTCTGGCGAGCCGGGGCGATGGTCGGCATTAGAAGAAATGCTGATTATGTATGCGGCCCGCTCTGAATTGGTGCGCACCGTCATCAAACCAGCCTTAAAGGCTGGCACATGGGTATTATCAGACCGATTTGCCGACTCGACCACCGTATATCAGGGATATGCTGGCGGGGTATCGCTGGCGCGCATTGCCGAATTGCACCAAATTGTATTGGGTTCATTCCAACCGGATTTGACTTTATTGCTGGATATACCGGCAAATGCAGGATTAAGCCGGGTGCAGTCTCGAGCGCAAACCATCTCGCGGTTTGAAAAACATCAAGATAGTTATTATCAACAAGTTCGGGACGGTTATTTGGCCATTGCCAAAAACGAGCCGGAACGCTTCAAAGTCATAGATGCAACCGGTACACCCGAACAGGTATTTGCCAAAATCACCCAGTTTGTCGAGCCATATTGCACGGGCGAGCCGGGCGGATGAGCGCTGTATCGGACGAATTAACCCCGGATAGGATTGAAAACTGTCCTCACCCGCGAGAAACCCAAGTCTTGCACGGTCATGAAAGTGCCGAGCAATCTTTCCTCACCGCCATTAATGCCAAAAAACTACACCATGCTTGGCTGTTAGAAGGCCCAAAAGGCTGCGGCAAAGCCAGCTTGGCGTATCGGGTTGCTAGAACCTTGTTGGGCGCACAGGTGGATGCTGCAAATGGCTTGTTAGGGGTGGCCGAAGCCGACCCGGTAACCCGTCAAATAACGGCAGGAAGTTATCCCGATTTGATGAGCATCACCAATGGTTGGAACGAAAAAACCAAAAAATGGCGCAATGAGATTAGCGTTGACCAAGTACGTAAAATCAGTGGCCTGTTTGCCAACCGGGCGGCGGGTAATGGCTGGCGGGTGTGCATAATTGATTGCGCCGATGATTTGAACCATAACGCTGCCAATGCATTGCTGAAAACCTTGGAAGAACCACCAAAACAAGGTTTGTTATTGCTGGTTTGCCATCGTCCGGGGCGGATGCTGGCGACCATTCGCTCGCGCTGTCGGCGCTTGGTATTACGCGCTCCGGGCGAAGATATTTCCCGCCAAGTGGCCATGGCTTCTGGGGCCGATGAAACAAGCGCCAAACTAGCCGCCACATTGGCGCAAGGTTGTCCGGGGCGGGCGGCGCAAATCGCCAATGCCGGTGGCTTGGAGTTGTGGAACTGGATTGAACAGGTTTTTGCCAATTTGCCAAAGCTGAACAAGGCCGAAGTGCATGTTATGGCCAACCGGCTGGCGGTTAAAAATGCCCGGCAATCCATGTTGCTATTTCTGGCTTTGTTACAATTACGATTACAGCAGGAAATTCACCGGTTGAGCCTGTTGGGCACAGCAGATTTGCTGGCTCCGTGGTTGTTGGTATTAGAAGATAATCGCAGTTTGCAAGCCGATATTGACCGCATCAATCTCGACCCGGCGATGAGCCTGTATCAATTGATTGCGGCCATCGCCCAAGCTGCCATCCAGAGCCAAAATATCGAAAGGGCCGGGGCGGTATGATTATTGATACCCATGCCAATTTGCATAATGCGGCTTTTGCCGATGATTTGCCAGAAATTTTGCAACGAGCCAAAATGGCTGGTATCAGTCATATGGTGAGCATTTGCTGTCAAATGGATGAGTTTGCACCGGCTTTGCACATCGCAAAAACCAACCCTAATATCTGGTGTACTGTCGGCGTGCATCCGCATTATGCCGAACAACACCCGGATTTAACCGTGGATGATTTGGTGGAACGGGCTACCCACGAGCAAGTGATTGCAATCGGTGAAACCGGACTGGATTATCATTATTCATATAGCCCGCGCGCGGCCCAAATTGCCAATTTGCGTATTCATTTTGAGGCAGCCCGGCAAACCGGCTTGCCATTGGTTTTACATACCCGCGAGGCCGACGAAGATATGAGCCGTATTTTGCAACAAGAAATCGACAAAGGCCCGGTACGCTTTGTTTTGCATTCATATACCTCTGGCGCAGAACTGGCCCGATTGGGTTGTGCGCTGGGTGGCTATTTTAGTGTCAACGGCATTGCCAGTTTCAAAACTGCTGAGCAGGTGCGCCAAGTTATCGGTGAAATCATGCCGGATGAGCGCATCATGCTGGAAACTGATTGTCCATATCTGGCCCCGATACCCCATCGGGGAAAGCGCAATGAACCAGCCTTTTTGCCTTTGGTTCGCGACCAGTTGGCCACCATCAAAGGCTGGACAATCGAGCAAACCGAGGCCCGGACAAATGCGGCATTTTTTAACCTGTTCACCAAAGCGGCCCGCCGATGAGTGAGACAAAAATATCTGTTCGCATTTTAGGTTGTGGCTCGTCCGGTGGTGTGCCCAGAATTGGCAATCGTTGGGGCGATTGCGACCCGTCTGAACCCAAAAACCGCCGTTCGCGTTGTTCGATTTTGCTTTCCACAACCGAGCCGGGGGACGCTAGCCCCACTCATATTTTGGTTGATACCAGTCCTGATATGCGCGAGCAATTGTTAAGCGCCGGCAATATCCGTCATATCAATGCGGTGTTGTTCACCCACGACCATGCCGACCAGACCCATGGGTTGGATGATTTGCGCCAAGTCGCTTATATGATGCGTGAACGCATTCCGGTTTATATGGATGAAATCACCAGCCAAACCTTGTTTCGGCGCTTTGCTTATGTGTTTGAACAGGCAGAAGACTCCGCCTATCCGGCGATTTTGAACGGCATAGATATGCCGCCATTGGGCAAAACCTTTCTTGTCGCGGGCAAGGGCGGCGATATTCCAGTAACCCCGTTTGCGGTTGAGCATGGCCCGACCTTTCAAGCCTTAGGGTTTCGTTTTGGCTCTATCGCCTACACCCCGGATGTATCCGATATTCCAGCGCCAAGCGTCGCTGCTTTGCAAGGTGTTGATACTTGGATTATTGACGCATTGCGCCGCGAGGCTCACCCAACGCATTTTCATTTGGATTTGGCCTTGGAGTGGATTAAAAAAATCAAGCCCCGCCGCGCTATCCTAACCAATATGCACGTTGATATGGACTATCAAAGCCTGTGCAAGGAATTGCCAGAAAATGTTGTTCCGGCCTTTGATGGCATGGTGGTTGAGGGCTGGGTTTAGGCCGACTTGCCCTGGCTAGTTCCGCTGCTTAGAGCAACTGATTAGCTGTTTTTACCACCCATAACCGGCGGTGCAACGGTTCCAGAAGCTGTTTTGGGGACGGAGGCGGTTACTTTGCCAGCGCTGGACTTTTTTGCAGCTCCTATGGGGTCGCTGGCATGGCGGCATTGGCCTTCAAAGAAGGCACCGTTTTCCATCGACAAAGACGAGTGGGTAATGTCGCCCTCAACCCGTGCGGTCGAAGCCAATTGTATTTGGCGACCTCGGATTTTTCCAGAAACCTTGCCGCGAACGATTATGGTCTCGGCAACGACTTCACCCTTGATGACAGATTTTTCGCCAATGGTGATGGAGTTGGCTTTGATATCGCCTTCGACCACACCATCCAGTTGAATTTCCCCTTCGGAGATTATCGAACCGGTAATGGCCAAATCACCACTTAAAATCGAAGGTGTAGAATGTTGTGACATGTTTTTTCCAGTTGATTTTTGTGGTTGCGATTGGGCGGGTTGGTGGTGTCCCGCATCACTATCCCTTTTTTTGAACATAAAGCCCTGCCTTTAGAAATTTTTCTGGGTCATAAATTTTACCATTGTGCCAGACTTCATAATGCAAATGCGTGCCGGTGGAACGACCACTGGAACCCATCAAGCCGATTTTGTCGCCCTCGGATACCTTTTGCCCGCGTTTCACCGTTAGTTTAGCCATGTGAGCATAGCGGGTGCGAAAGCCAAAGCCGTGGTCAATTTCAACAAACCGTCCATAGCCGCTTTTCCAACCAGCATAGGTAATGGTTCCAGCCGCAGTTGCGCCAATCGGTGCCCGGTTGAATGCGCCAAAATCCTGTCCGGAATGTCGGGCTGGTTTGCCGGTTATCGGGTCAACCCGTCCACCAAATTTGCTGGTCCGGCGATGCTCGGACAGCACCGGTACGCCAAGCGGTGTTGCATCCAGTGTTTGTTCAAGTCGCTCCACCTCGCCCAATCTGCTGGTAACGCGGATAATTCGTCTGGAAAAATCGTCGTCCAATCCCAAAGCTTCACCAAAAATTTCAGCATCGCTCATGGCAATAAAAGGGCCACCGGCGTTTTGTTTGTTGCTGTCCAAAATCTCATCGGCGCTTAATCCGGTGAGTTGCAAAACTGCTTGCAGGTTCTCAATACGACCAACAGAGGCTTCTTCTGCTTGCCGTAAAATGATACTTTGTTCTTTTTTCAACATAACCAACCTGGCCAAAGGCGGGTTTTGCTGGTTGTTGGCTTGTTCCACGGGCAAAGGCCGCGACTGTCTGGGTTCTGGGTCGTTTGACGATGCTGCCATGACGATATTACCCGAGGCAACAGGCTCGCGAAAATCCGTTACCAGACTTGGTTCCGAAACATGGTTCAATAATAATTTCAACGTGCCCAGTCGTTGTTCAAATTCATCTGCTGCGGTAGAAAAACCTGCTGTCCGGCTGGCCAATAATGTCCGTGCCGAGGTTTCACGCGCCTTGGCTTCGGAGAGCAATCGTTGTGAGCGGATACGGGTTTCTTGGGCGCGCAAACTTTGGTTGGACAAGATGTGGCCGTTGAAAAACACGCTGGCACTGGAATACAAAATCCAAATGACAAATACCGATAGTCCACCTGCCGCGAGCATCTGTGTGCGCGGGGAGAGTGAGATATATCTAACCTCACCTTCACTGCGATGGTATATCTGGCGTTCTGGAAAAACGCGCTGTACCCATCCACGGAGCCTGTCTTGGACCCGGTCGTCCATCGTCACCTCGACTGATTTCCCCCAAAGAGATGGCATACAACCGGATCAGGACAAGTTTTGCAATCCCTGAACTGAAACTTAATTAAAAAAAATGCAGATATTTGTATCTTTCGCTTGTCCGATTGACGGCGTAAGCTGGTATCAAGCCGGACATTTTACGATCTGGGACCATCGAGCTAGGACAATACAAATGAGCAAAGCGTTTTACCAGCACCTTACAACCGAGCTAACAAAGATCGATGCCGCAGGCTTAAGCAAGTCCGAGCGGGTGATTACTTCGCACCAATCAGCAAAAATCAATGTGCAAGCACAGGCAGGCACACCGCCAGAAGTGATCAATTTTTGCGCCAACAACTATTTGGGTCTAGCCGACAGCCCGCAACTGGTAGCAGCGGCCAAAGCCGGGCTGGACAGCGCCGGGTTTGGCATGGCTTCGGTACGGTTTATTTGCGGCACCCAAAGTGTGCATCAAAAATTAGAGCGCGAACTGTCCGAGTTTTTTGGCAAACAAGACAGCTTGCTATATGTGGCTTGTTTTGATGCCAATGGCGGCTTGTTCGAGCCATTGTTTGGCCCCGAAGATGCGATCATTTCCGACAGTCTCAACCATGCATCAATCATTGATGGGGTGCGGCTGTGCAAGGCCAAAAGATACCGCTATGCCAATAACGACATGGCCGATTTAGCCGCCAAATTGCAACAAGCAGACAAAGACGGGGCGCGCCATAAAATCATCGCCACCGATGGCGTATTTTCGATGGACGGCATTATCGCTAATTTACCAGCCATCTGTGATCTGGCCGATCAATATGGCGCCATCACCATGGTCGATGACAGCCACGCAGTTGGGTTCATGGGCCAAGGTGGGCGCGGCACGCCGGAGCATTGCGGGGTATTGGATCGGGTTGATATTCTAACCGGCACCTTGGGCAAAGCTTTGGGCGGTGCTGCGGGGGGATATGTGTCTGGCCGCCGGGAAGTATTAGACATGTTGCGTCAACGCTCGCGGCCTTATTTGTTCTCCAACGCTTTGCCGCCAATGTTGTGTACGGCAGGCAGCAAAGCGCTGGAATTGGTGCGAGACGGCGCGGGGCTTCGCAAAACCTTGTTTGCTAATGCCAACCGGTTTCGCGCCGGGATGAGCGCGGCAGGCTTTGATCTAACCCCCGGTGAACATCCGATCATTCCGGTGATGTTAGGAGATGCAAAACTGGCGCAAGAAATGGCGGCAAAACTGCTGCTTGAAGGCATTTACGTCATCGGGTTTTCGTTTCCGGTGGTACCCAAAGGCCAAGCCCGCATCCGCACGCAAATGTCAGCCGCGCACACATCTGAGCAAATCGACTTTGCCATTGCCGCCTTTATCCGGGTTGGCAAAAAATTGGGAGTGATCAAATGAAAGCATTGGTCAAAGCCAAACCGGAGCCGGGCATTTGGATGCGCGATATGCCCGTGCCCAAACCCGCACATGATGAAGTGTTGATCAAGATCAAAAAAACTGCGATTTGCGGTACGGATATACACATCTATAATTGGGATGAGTGGTCACAGCAAAACGTGCCGGTGCCGCTGATTACTGGCCATGAATTTATGGGCGAAATTGTCGAATTGGGCCAACATGTCACCCGCCATCAAATTGGCTTGCGGGTTTCCGGCGAGGGCCATGTAGTTGGCGATCGCTCCCGTGCTGCCCGCGAAGGCAAATGGCACTTGTCGCCGGATACCAAAGGGGTGGGGGTGAACCGCGCTGGTGCTTTTGCCGAATACTTGGTTATTCCGGCTTTTAACGTGGTGCCATTGCCCGATCATGTTAGCGACGATATCGGGGCTATTTTAGACCCGTTGGGCAATGCCACCCATGCGGCGCTTACCTTTGATCTGGTTGGCGAAGACGTATTGATCACCGGCGCCGGGCCAATCGGCGCTATGGCCGGGGCCATTGCCCGCCATGGCGGAGCTAGACATGTGGTGATCACCGACATCAACCAAAGCCGCTTGGATCTGGCTGCAAATCTGGCAGATGTGCGAACCGTGAACGTAACCAACGAAGATTTGCGCGATGTGATGGCTGAGCTTGGCATGACCGAAGGTTTTGACATAGGGCTAGAAATGTCCGGCGCAGAACCAGCCTTTGCCCAAATGACCGATACCATGGTTATGGGCGGTAAAATCGCCATGCTCGGCATCCCACCCGGCGAAACCCAAGTGAATTGGGGAACCATCGTCACCAAGGCGCTGACCATCCAAGCCATTTATGGTCGTAGAATGTTCGAAACTTGGTACAAGATGTTGGCGATGTTAGGCTCAGGCCTAAACGTCGATGCCATCATCACCGATCATTACGCC
>UOEE01000006.1_pt1 | contig 14590 bp, 15 predicted proteins | sample 1990011 | NCBI WGS metagenome assembly UOEE01 (sample SAMEA4728526, study PRJEB27164) | hydrothermal vent metagenome | biome: marine basaltic hydrothermal vent biome; feature: marine hydrothermal vent; material: mineral | place: Pacific Ocean | collected 2011-06-14/2011-07-23 | depth 1741 m | reverse complement strand
CAAACTATAATGTCATGGGCGTGGCCAAAGCCGCCTTAGAAGCCTGCACCCGCTATATCGCTCGCGATCTGGGGCCGCAAGGCATCCGGGTGAACGCCATTTCCGCTGGCCCAATGCGCACTTTGGCCATGGCCGGAATTTCCGGCGGGCGCGGCATGTTATCCACTGGCAAAAGCTGGTCCTTGCTAAAAGAAGATACCTCCATGCAAGGGGTGGCTGGCTCCGCATTGTGGCTGCTTTCCGATCTGGGCCGCTCGGTCGCCGGCGAAGTTGTCCACGTGGATGCTGGTTTTCATGCGGTCGGAATGCCCGAAGAACAAGCGTAAACAGCTAGCCCATCAAGCAAAATATCCTTGCAATATCCGTAGGTAAATTCGCTGCAAGATTTTGATGTCGGTGATGGCTACTTGTTCGTTGATTTTGTGCATGCTGGCGCCGACCAAACCAAATTCTGCCACTTCGGCAAAATTGCGAATAAAGCGGGCATCCGAGGTGCCGCCGCCGGTGGTTAGGGCTGGGCGTTGGCCGGTTTCGGCTTCGACTGCGTTTTGTAATAAATCAGTGAACGCACCGGGCTTAGTTAAAAACGCTTCGCCCATAATGCGAATGTCCAGATCTATTTGGCACTGGTGCTGTTCGATTTCAAATTGTGCTTCTTGTTCAATCCACTGTTGCAGTTTCGCCCCGGTGTGTTCGGTATTAAAGCGAATGTTAAAGCGGGCGCTGGCGGTGGCGGGAATAAGGTTGTGCGCTGGATTGCCAACATCAATGCTGGTCACTTCCAAATTGCTGGCATCAAAACTATCATTGCCATCATCCAAAAGCCGCGCATACAAGCGATTGATCAGAGCAATTAACGGCGGCACCGGATTACTGGCTTGGGCTGGATAAGCCACATGGCCTTGTTTGCCAGCAACGGTAATAATGGTGTTGATTGAGCCACGGCGACCGTTTTTAATTTGCTGGCCCATTTGTGTAGGGTTAGTCGGCTCGCCAACCAGACAATGATCAATGGTTTCCCCGCGCGCCGCCAATGCCGCCAGCACTTTTTGGGTGCCATGAATGGCATCGCCTTCTTCATCGCCAGTGATCAACAAACTGATCGAACCTTGATCCGTTTCAAATTGGCTAAGCGCCGCAATAAAAGCCGCAATGCCGCCTTTCATATCCGCCGCCCCGCGCCCGCATAACATGCCATCCGTTATGGTTGGGACAAATGGCGGGTTTTGCCATTGGCTTTCATCACCGGTTGGCACCACATCGGTATGCCCGGCAAAACAAAAATTGCGCCCGGTTGTACCGCGTCTGGCATATAAATTATCCACATCTGCAAATACCAAACGTTCCACGCAAAACCCCAAGCCTTGCAAAGTGTTTTGCAATAGATCCAATGCTCCGGCCTCTTTTGGGGTTACCGATGGACAGGCGATTAGCTCGCAAGCTAGTTTTATCGGGTCAATGTTCATTGTCCGGGTCCATTTGTGGTTTCAGATATCATCGGCTAGTGATGAAAGGTTCAGTGACAGATTGCAAACAACTTTTTCAATCTGCGCGGCGCTAAGGTGATATTGGTTGAACTTTACCTGAACATTCTCTGATTTGCGCGTTGACTTGCGCTTTTGCATTTGTATAGTGCCGCGCTCGACTGCTGACAGGGTTTCCCTGCCGGATGAGTCGTAGTGTTTTTTGGAAATTTCATGAAAAGGATCGGAACCCATGTTCGCGGTCATAAAAACCGGTGGCAAGCAATATAAAGTCGCCAAAGATGATGTACTGGTGCTAGAGCGCCTAGATGGAGCCGAAGGTGATACGGTTGCATTTGATAATGTTTTGATGATGGGATCAGGCGATGCCATCACCATTGGCGAGCCGATGATTGCAGGAGCAACCGTTACGGCGGAATTGCTGGAAACCCGCAAGGGCAAAAAAATCATTGTGTTCAAGAAAAAACGGCGCAAGGATTATAAACGCACCAAAGGCCATCGCCAGATCGAAACCGTGGTACGCATTACCGATATTCTGGCCAAAGGTCAAAAGCCTGCGGCTAAAAAGGCAACGCCAAAAAAGGCGGCACCTAAAAAGCCAGCGGCCAAACCTGCTGCCAAAAAAGCTGCACCTAAAACCGCACCTAAAACAACCGCCAAAGATGATTTGAAAAAAATCAGTGGTGTCGGTCCGGTGTTAGAGAAAAAGCTAAATGGTTTAGGCCTAATGAGCTTTGCTGATATTGCTACTTTGACCCCGGCGCAAATTGCTGATGTCGATGAAAAGCTAAATTTCAAGGGCCGGATTGAGCGCGAAGGCTGGCTTGACCAAGCTGCCAAGCTCGACGCGGACAAATAGGAGTAGATACAGATGGCACATAAAAAAGCAGGTGGTTCCTCCAGTAATGGCAGAGATAGTGCGGGCCGTCGTCTTGGCGTCAAGAAATTTGGCGGCCAACATGTGATCCCCGGTAACATTATTATGCGGCAACGCGGCACCAAGGTATATCCAGGTGACAATGTAGGCATGGGCAAAGACCATACTCTATTCGCGCTTACCGAGGGTCATGTTCAGTTCAGCAAAAAGAAAATGAACCGTTCTTATGTTACAGTGACCCCGATGACAGAAAAATAAGGCGATTGTCAAAATCGCCCATTTGCGGCGAGACAAAGCTTTCAAAAAGGGAAAGTCGCATCGCCGACCTTCCCTTTTTTATGATCTGAAAGCCTTGTGATGAAAGCCCCGATACAAACCGCCCGCCTGCATTTTGTCCCGTTTGATCAAACGGATCTGCCGGTGATGACCGCTTTGGTCAATGACCGGGAAGTTTCGCGGATGATGTGTAGCTTTGCCTTCCCGTTTACCCCGGCTCACGCCCAAAGTTGGTGGCAACAAAAACGCGCCAGTGCCGCTAAGGGTGACAGCCACCTATTTGCCATCCGCTTACAAGGCCAAGGATTGATCGGCATTATCGGCATGGATCGAAAACCGGACCAGCTGTTTAATTTGGGCTATTGGTTAGGCAAACCGTTTTGGGGCAAAGGCTATGCCAGTGAAGCTGCATCCAGTTTTATCAATTGGGCTGAAACTGAACGTAACGTCAAAGCCATCACTGCCGATTTTTTTGCGGACAACCCGTCTTCGGAGCGGGTATTAGCTAAAACTGGGTTTTTACGCACCGGAGTTAATGAAAAAATGTCTAGTTTGGCCCGCCAAACAGATACAATGAGCATTGGCATGATCTGGCTGGGGCAAACCGCTCATGGATAAAAACATCAAAATGAATGTTGCAACAAAGCGTTTATTGTTGCGTGAATTGGCGATGAATGATGCGCCGCGCATTACTGAATTGTTTGCCAATCCAAAAGTTATTTCCATGTTGGAACAACCGCCTTGGCCGTATCAGTTGCAAGATGCGCAATTTTGGTTGCGTGGCACCTTGCAACGCCAAAAATCCAGCGCGGCTTTTTCGTTTGCTATCGAATTGCCAAATGCCGGATTGATCGGCTCGATCGGGATACAGAAAAAAGGCTCGGATCTGTTTGATCTGGGATATTGGCTAGGCCAGCCCTATTGGGGAAATGGATATATCAGCGAAGCAGCATCTGCGTTTATGACATGGGCACAAGAAGAACTTGGTGTGCGCGAACTGCTATCTGGGTATTTTGCAGATAATCCAGCTTCGGGGCGGGTTTTAGCAAAACTAGGCTTTGTGGCGACGGGAAAATCCTGCATCATTGAAAACCCTTTGCGCGATGAACCTATTGCCTGTTTGGGCATGAACTGGAAAAAGGAAAATGCTGCAACCTTGACCCAAAGCTAAAAACCGGGTGTATCGCGCTAACCACAGCATCGAAACGGATTAAAGTGATCTTATGAAATTTCTTGATCAGGCAAAAATATATATTCGTTCCGGGGCTGGTGGCGCTGGCTGTGTCTCGTTTCGTCGGGAAAAAAACGTTGAGCGTGGTGGCCCCGATGGCGGCGATGGCGGCAAAGGTGGCGATGTATGGATCGAGGCCGCAGACGGATTAAACACTCTGATTGACTATCGGTATCAACAACATTTCAAAGCCCCGATCGGCACCCACGGCATGGGTCAAAACCGAGCTGGCAAAGCTGGCGAGGATGTGGTTTTGCAAGTGCCAGTAGGTACCCAAGTGTTAGATGAAGACCACGAAACCTTGTTGGTTGATCTTACCGAAGTTGGGCAAAAGGTTTGTTTGCTGGCCGGCGGCAATGGTGGCTGGGGCAATGCTCGTTTCAAATCATCGGTCAACCAAGCCCCCAGAAAAGCCAATCCCGGCGAGCCGATCTCCGAGCGCTGGGTATGGTTGCGGCTAAAACTATTTGCCGATGCTGGTTTGCTCGGCCTGCCCAATGCTGGCAAATCCACTTTGTTAGCCGCCGTATCCGCAGCCAAACCCAAAACCGCATCTTATCCATTTACCACCTTGCACCCCAGTTTGGGCGTGGTTGATATTGATGCATCTCGGCGGTTTATTTTGGCTGACATTCCCGGCCTTATCGAAGGCGCAGCCGATGGTGCTGGGTTGGGATCACGGTTTTTGGGGCATGTGGAACGGGCTGGGGTATTGTTGCATCTGGTCGATGGCACCAATGATAATCCGGGCCAAGCCTATCAAACCATTCGCCAAGAATTAGAGCAATATGGTGGTGAATTACCGGGCCGTCCTGAAATTGTTGCGTTGAACAAAATCGACGCTATGACCGAAGACGAAATTACGGCCAAACAAGCCGAACTGGCCGCAGCTAGCGGGGCGCAAGTGCGGCTTATTTCCGGAGTATCAGGCAAAGGCATTACCCGGTTGATGGGCGAGCTGTCCACCTTCATCCACGCCCATCGCAAAGCTGAAAGCCAACCTGTCGAAGAAGAAAACGAGCCATGGCATCCTTGAGCGGACAACAGCGATTGGCCTCGGCCCGGCGGATCATCATCAAGGTGGGTTCCAGCTTGTTGATTGCGCCGCAAACCAGCAAATTGCGCTGTGCATGGATGCGCCATCTGGTTACTGATATCGCTGATTTGCGGGCGCGTGGTTGCGAGGTATTGTTGGTTAGCTCCGGTGCGGTAGCTGCCGGGCGGGCCATGATGGGGGTCGCTAAAAAACCGGTGAAACTGGAAGAAGCGCAAGCCTTGGCCGCCATTGGCCAATTACAAGTCGCCAGCGTTTGGGCCGAAGCCTTTGCCGAAAAAAACCAAAACATTGGCCAAGTTTTGCTGACCTTAGCAGATACCGAAAACCGGCGGCGCTGGCTGAATTGCAGCGCCACTTTGACCAATTTGTTACAAATGGGTGTCATACCGTTGATCAATGAAAATGATAGCGTTGCCAGCGATGAAATCAGATATGGCGACAATGACCGCTTGGCCGCTAGAGCGGCGCAAATGGCCGGGGCGGATTTGCTGGTTTTATTGTCCGATGTCGATGGGCTTTACAGCGATGATCCAAGCAAAAACCCTGATGCTGAACATATCGCATTGGTCCGCCAAATTACCCCAGAAATACAAGCCATGGCCGGGGGCGCAAGCTCGAACTTGGGCAGTGGCGGCATGACCACCAAATTGCTGGCTGCTAAAATTGCCAGCGCTGCCGGTTGCGCTACGCTAATCGCCGATGGCCGTGAAAATGCCCCCTTGCGTGCATTACAAGAACAGGCAAATTGCACCTTGTTTTTGCCGGCGATGAAACCAGCGCAAGCCCGCAAAAACTGGATTGCCGGAACCGTTGCCCCCAAGGGCAATCTTACCATTGATGCCGGGGCCGCCAAAGCCTTGTTACAAGGTGCGTCTTTGCTGGCGGCAGGTACCATTGCCGTGGACGGCCAATTTGGGCGCGGCGAAGTGGTCTGTATCCAAAACCAGCAAAGCGAGGAACTGGCCCGAGGCATGGTGTCGTATGATGCCAAAGAGCTGCAAAGCATTCTTGGCTTAAAAAGCCAGCAAATTGCTGATAGACTAGGTTATGAGGCCAGAAAAGCGGTGGTGCATCGCGATGCATTGGCGCTGTCGGAGCCGATTGGCAAATGAGATCATTACGCCAAAATATGCAGCAAATGGGCATAAATGCCAAAGCTGCCAGTCGCGAGCTGGCTTTGGCCCCGGCGGCGCAACGCTCGCTGGCCATTCGCCAAGCTGGCGAAGCAATTTTGGCGCAGCAAGCTGAAATTTTGGCCGCCAACCAACAAGACATGCAACAAGCCGCCACCAAAAACTTGTCCGCCGCGTTTACCGAGCGCATGGCGTTAAACCCAGAACGGATCGCGGCAATGGCAACTGCCTTGCAACAAATTGCCGATCAAGCTGACCCGGTGGGCGAAGAATTAGATTGTTACCAGCGCCCCAATGGGCTGGTGATTCGCAAAGTTTCCGTGCCATTGGGGGTGATCGGGATTATTTATGAGAGCCGTCCCAATGTCACCGCAGATGCGGCTGCTTTGTGTTTGCGCTCGGCCAATGCGGTAATTTTACGGGGCGGCTCCGATGCCCTTGCCAGTTCAAAACAGATATTTGCGGCGATGCGCACCGGCATCATCGCTGCCGGATTGCCAGAGCATTGCGTGCAATTGGTGCCAACCTCCAACCGCGAAGCCGTGGGCTTGATGCTGGCAGGGCTAAACCAGACGCTAGATCTGGTAATTCCACGCGGCGGAAAATCGCTGGTGGCACGGGTGCAAGCCGATGCTAGAGTGCCGGTGTTCAGTCATTTGGAAGGCATTTGCCATATTTATGTGCAAGCAGAGGCTAATCCGCAAATGGCAATTGAGCTGGTATTTAATTCCAAAATGCGCCGCTTTGGTATTTGTGGCGCGGCAGAATGTCTGTTGATTGACCGGGCTTGCGCCGATATTTTATTGCCAAAAATCACGGATGTCTTAACCCAAGCAAATTGCGAATTGCGCGGTTGCACCAGCGCCCAAGCCATCGACAATCGGATCGTTGCCGCCAAAACCAGCGATTGGGGCACAGAGTTTTTAGCACCGATTTTGGCGGTGCGGGTGGTGGATGACCTGCAACAGGCTTGCGATCATATTGCTCGGTATGGCTCCAACCATACCGAAAGCATTATCACCGAAAACCAAGACATAGCCCGCGCCTTTCAACAACAAGTGGACAGTGCCATTGTTTTGCACAATGCCTCTACCCAATTTGCCGATGGCGGCGAATTTGGTTTTGGGGCCGAGATCGGCATTGCTACCGGCAAATTACACGCACGCGGCCCCGTTGGTGCTATGCAGCTTACCAGTTATAAATATCAAGTGGACGGCAATGGCCAAAGCAGAGACAGATAAACCCGCGCACCGCTCGGCCCGAGCGGCGCTGGAACAGCTAGCCCCGGGGATGCGGGTTGGCTTGTTTGGTGGTAGCTTTCACCCGGCCCATATTGGGCATTTGCATGTGGCAGAAACCGCGCGCAAACGCTTGGGGTTGTCGCGGGTATTGTGGCTAGTTTCACCGGGAAACCCGTTAAAACAGCCGCATTTATGGCAAGGATATGCCCAAAGGGCCGCTAGCGCCAGAACCATGACCGCCGCGCATCCGGGGCAATTTGTCTGTGAAAGCGAACAAGCCTTTGGCACCCGCTATACTGTGCAAACCGTGCGCGGATTTCAGGCCAGATGGCCGGGGGTGCATTTTGTCTGGATCATGGGCGCAGATAGTTTGCAAAACTTTCATTTATGGCGCGATTGGCAGCAATTGGCTGTGCAAATACCCATCGCTATTATCTCGCGGCCCGGCGATCTGGTGCGGCCTCGATTATCACCATTTGCCCGGCGTTTTGCCCAAGCCAGATTACCCGATTTTGCCGCCACCGCTTTGGCGGGCACAAACGCCCCTGCTTGGGTATATTTGCCAGCGCCAATGCAGGTTCAATCTTCAACTGCTATCCGCCAAGGCGAAGACAAAAGCCCTATGGTAACTGTTCCAAGATGTGTTAGAACTGCGGACAAACCGACAAACAATTTGGAAACACAAACCTAGATGGCCCAACAACAAAATAGTTCGACAGACGGCAAAGCCCCGGACGCAAAAACTTTATTATCCTTGATTGAAACCACACTGGAAGATGGCAAAGCCGAAAACATTGTCGTGGTTGATCTGGATGGCAAATCCTCGGTGGCTGATTTTTTGGTCATCGCATCGGGCCGGGCGGCCCGCCATGTATCGGCCTTGTCCGACCAAGTATTGCAAACCGTCAAACAAGCAGGCATGGGCCGGGTGGCCACCGAAGGTCTGTCCAGTGGCGATTGGGTGTTGCTTGATGTTGGTGATGTGATTGTGCATTTGTTCCGACCAGAGGTACGCGAGTTTTATAATTTGGAAAAAATCTGGTTGGTGGATGCAGAAAAACAACCGGCAAAGACATGATCCTATCTTTGCTGGTTTGTGGCAAATGCAAACCCGGGCCAGAAACTGATCTGCTCCGGGACTACCTAAGCAGAGCCAAAAAAGCCGGGCGTAGCCTTGGGGTTTCAGATGTTTTGTGCCGCGAAATTAGCCCCAAAACGGGCACCAGCAACCAGCAAATTGGCGCATTGGCATTACGCGCCAGCAGTGCCGACACCCGGCGCATTGTGCTGGATGAAACCGGCAAACAAATGACCTCACAGCAATTGGCCAAGACGCTTAACCAATGGCGCGAACAAGGGGTTGCTGAAATTTGCCTGCTGGTCGGCCCTGCCGATGGTTGGAGTGCCGATGTTCGGCGGCAAGCAGATATAATGCTCGGATTTGGCAAATTAACTTGGCCGCACAAATTGGCGCAAATCATGGCGGCAGAACAAATCTATCGGGCGATCTCGATCCTTGTCGGCTCGCCTTATCACCGGGAGGGTTCAAAGTGATCCGTTTTGGCTTGGCAATTTTATTGCTGGCATTTGCCGGTCCGGGCCAAGCGCAGCAAGGGCGCGACGAGGCAAAAAAGCTGGAACAATTACGCGATGCCGCCACGGCAAAACAACAAAGTTTGGAACAACAAGCCAACCAAACCCGCAGCCGCATTACCAGCTTGCAAAACCAATTGATTGAACTAGGTGGGCGCATCGCGCAGCAAAATTTACGCAGCGTGGCAACCGAGGAAAATTTGCTGATCTTGCAAATGGATGCTGCCGGGCAAATGAAACAATTATTGGCTGATAAAAAAGCCCTTGGTGAAGTATTGGCAGCTTTGCAACGCAGCCAAATGTCACCGCCACCGCCATTGGCTGTTAATCCAGACGATACTTTGGCAGCGGCAAGGGCTACTTTATTGCTGGGCGAAACGGTTCCAGCATTACGTGAACGGGCGCAATCTTTGCGCGTATCGCTGGAAAAACTGACCCAGTTGCGCCAGCAAATTGAAAGCTCGAAGTTGCAATTACAAACCCAAATGCGAATTTTTACCGAAGAGCAGGAGAGCTTGGAAGGTTTGTTGGGCCAACGCCAGCAATTGGAAAGCCAATTGCGCGGCTCGGCCCAAATTGCCTCCAACGAAGCGCAATCATTGGCCACCCGGGCGGCCAATGTGCGTGAGCTGATCCGGCAATTAGAAGCGGAAGCTGCTAAAACCATGCCTTCCCTAAAACCAACAGGTTCGACGGTAAAACCAGTTTTGTCTCCCGGGTTAAAACCGGATGCACAGCAAACTGATACACCGCAACCGGCTTGGCGCTCGCCTACGGGCCGGTTTTCCGATAGCCGGGGGCAGTTGGATATGCCGGTGGCGGGGGTTTTGCTGGCCGGATATGGCCAGGACGAACACCCAGATCGCCAAAGCGGCATGGTGATGGCCACCTCGCGCCGGGCGCAAATTATCTCGCCTTATGATGCCCGCATTGCCTATTCCGGCAAATTTCGCAATTATGGTCAATTGCTGATTTTAGATGTTGGTGGTGGTTATCACATTATTTTGTCTGGTTTGGCGGTTAGTTATGTAGTAAAGGGACAAGAAGTACTGGCTGGAGAGCCGATCGGAAAAATGGCTGATCGGCGCAAACCAGCCCCAGAATTTTATTTGGAGTTTCGTAAACAAGGAAAACCTTTTGACCCGGAACCTTGGCTTAAAAAAGCCATAAAAGCCGGGTGAAACAAACAAACTGGCATTTGACTTGCATTTCATCGTGCAAGTTTCGCAAAATGAAACAGGAAAGAATATGCGGTATATAACTTTGGTTTTAGCAGTTTTTGGCGGCATGATGCTGGGCGGATTGGGGCTTACCTATAAGGTTGCACAGGCAGAACCTGAGCGAACAACCTATGAAGAATTGAATCTATTTATGGATATCATGACTAGGGTTCGCCAAGATTATGTCACCGAAGCTAAAGACAAAGAACTGGTGGAAGCTGCTATTCAAGGCATGTTACAATCGCTCGATCCACATTCTAGTTATATGCCAGCCAGCCGGTTTGAAGACATGCAGGTCCAATCCAGCGGTAAATATGGCGGCCTTGGACTGGAAGTTACCTTTCGCAATGGCGCGGTCAAAGTTGTAACCCCGATGGATGGCACCCCTGCAGCCAAAGCCGGGGTTGAAGCCGGTGACTTTATTACCGGCATCAATGGCAAATCCATTTTAGGCGAATCGCTAAATGATGCCGTGGATACCATGCGCGGCCCTCCCGGCTCGCCAATTAGCATTACCGTGGTTCGCAAGGGAGTTGATGAACCCATCGACTTTACCATTGTGCGCGAGATCATCACCATTCGTTCGGTAACCTCGCGGCTCGAAGATGATAATATCGCTTATTTGCGAATTTCTATTTTTAATGAAAACACCGGGAAACTAGCAAAAAAAGCCATTGTTGAGATGAAAAAACAGGCCAAAACTCCGCTTACAGGTTTGGTGCTGGATTTAAGAAATAATCCGGGCGGCTTGCTCAATCAGTCGGTAGAAGTTTCCAGCTTGTTTTTAGATGGCGGTGAAGTGGTCTCCACCCGGGGCCGCGATCCACGGGATATTGAACGTTATAATGCCCGCGCCGGTGATGTCTTGAACGGATTACCGATAGTAGTCATTATCAATGCCGGTTCTGCCTCGGCTTCCGAGATTGTCGCCGGGGCCATTCAGGACCGCGAACGCGGTACTTTAATTGGCATGAAGTCGTTTGGCAAAGGCTCGGTGCAAACGGTTATTCCGTTAAATGGCGGGCGCGATGGCGCATTGCGGTTGACCACTGCGCGCTATTATACGCCTTCGGGCCGCTCCATTCAGGCTACTGGCATTGAGCCGGATATTGAAATTTCCCATCGTCGGTTTGAAAAACCGGAAAATCGGGTGACCGAAGCAGATCTTCCTAACGCGCTGAAAAACGAAATCGCAGAAGCCCGTAAAGCCAAAAAAGAAGAAGCTGTTGAAAATGGCGAGGAAGTAGAAGAAACCTCTGATGATGATGATGATGATGAAATTACCGCTGAAATGCCACCGGAAGATTACCCGGAAAAAGATGATTATCAGCTAAAACGTGCCAAGGAAATTTTGGGCAAACTGGTGTTAACCGGCGCTTTGGTCACCGATAAAGGTTAAGGCCACAAACCCAGCCAATACCCCGATATTTTGCCGTCCCGGACAAACGTAAAGCCGGATGATCCGGGATCTGGGTTTATTGCGGGGTGATAAGAGGCAAATCTCCTGCCCGGTTGTTACCGCTTTGTTAACCCGGCTGGCGGTATCGGTTTTGAAGGGGCGCAACCATTTTTGGTGCGGCCTTCAAAATGGAAGGTTTTGCTTTTATGGCTCAGTTTGCATTTGCAATGCCAAACCCGCTTGCCAAGATGAACCCGCATGTTCTTGCTGGTACGACCATTTTTACAATCACGGTTATTGTTTTGGCGGCCATTGCTCTTTTTGGGCGCGTTGACAGTGCCATGCCAGTGGCAAAAATCGAAATTCCCTCTTTGGCCGATATGGCCAAAACCCAAGCCAGCTTGCGAGCTGATGATGGCCACCAGCCGCAAAAACCCCTGCCAGTTATCCATAGGCAAAGCGAACCCAGCCTGCCCGGCATTACCGTTCCTAAAGCCACGCCACATGATACAACCACAACCACGGAGCATCACGCCACGCCAACACTTCCGGTTTCCGCAGATGCATTGCCCCAAGCTCCAATCGCCGGATTGAGCGAACCGGGACCGGGCGGACGATTGCCGATGATCAGCGAAGCCGGGCAACGTCCGGCCAGCGCTTATGCCCGGCCCTTTGCCGCCAAACCCGGCAAGCCGGTGGTCTCATTGGTTGTTGGCGGGCTTGGCATGATGAAAAACACTACCATGGCAGCAATTGAAGAATTGCCCGCCGAAGTGACTTTGTCATTTGTGCCTTATACTCCGGATCTGCAAAGCTGGGTGGACCGGGCACGAGCTGCCGGGCATGAAGTGATGATTGAATTGCCGATGGAGCCGTTTGGCTATCCCGATACCGACCCCGGGCCGTACACCCTTTTATCCACCGCCAGTTCTGCAGAAAATACCCGGCGTTTGGAATGGTTGTTGTCGCGCACTACCGGTTATTTTGGGGTAACCAATTATATGGGCTCCAAATTAACCGCATCGGAAAACGCATTGGCACCGGTGTTTCGGGGTTTGAACCGTCGTGGGGTAGATTTTTTGTATGATGGCGAAACCCGGCGTTCCTCTTTGACCAATGTGGCCAAGGCAGAAGGGTTAAGCTGGACCATTGCCGATCGGATTGTCGATATTAAACAAACCACAGCTGCCATTGATGATCAGTTATTGCGCCTAGAGGCACTGGCCATTCAAAACGGCTCGGCCATTGGCAAAGGGTTTTCTTGGCCGGTGACCATCAAACAATTGCGCGATTGGACCGGCTCGCTAGAGGCCAAGGGTTATCAGCTTGCGCCGGTTTCTGCGGTCATTTTGATGCGTGAGGAAAAAGCTGGTGCCAGCACCACGACAGCGGCCAAAACCGAGACGGCAAGCAAAAAAGAACACCACTGATCCAACTGATGCGCAACAAGGTAAATCTTGATAACCACCGCCCCAACGCCGCCATTGTATTGTTTAATCAACAGGGGCAAGTGTTTGTTGGACGGCGCGCCGGTGAAACCGGCAAACATTGCTGGCAGTTTCCGCAAGGCGGCATAGATGCGGGCGAAAAACCCTTGGCGGCAGCGTATCGAGAGTTAAAAGAAGAAACCGGCATCAAGCGCAAACATGTGCAATTATTGGGCAAGATCAAAGGCTGGCTGCCGTATGATTTTCCCGATGACATCAACATTGCTCGCAACAAAAGAAAGCGCTGGGACGGCCAAAAACAAAAATGGTTTGCCATGCGTTTTTCTGGCAAGAAAAAACACATCAAACTAGATAAACATTTGCCAGTAGAATTTGACAAATGGGCGTGGGTTGATCTGGCGGATACGCCGCAAATGACCATAAAATGGAAACGCGAGAGCTACCGGATTGTGGTGGAGGAATTTACCCGGTTTGTGGGTATTGAACCGTAAAGCCGGTTATATTTCCCGGTCCAGCGGCTGGGCCAGCGACAAAACAAACATCACGGCCAGCACTATGGCCAACAAGCCATAAGTGGCATTCGGGCCAACAAATTGATACAGTGCCAGCCCAGTAAACGGGGCCAGCATAAAACCTGCCCCTGCCGTGGCACCAACCAAACCAGCGCCCACCCCTTGTTCATGTTCGGCCACCCGCAAGCTGGCGGCGCTGGCCATGCCAGGACGGATTAAGCCAAACCCAGAAGAGGCCAAGACAAATGCCGTGCCGATCATCCACGTATTGCTGGTAAAAATCATCAGCAATGCCCCCAAAGCAGCGCAAAATGCCCCCAGCCGCATCAATTGCCGAGGATTGGGCCGCCAAAGTGGGATCAGGATAAACTGCACAAACAAGGCACCCATTGCCCCGGCGGCCAAAATAATCCCGGCAATCGGTAAAGCCTGTGCGGTAAGCATCTGCAATCTGTCAGAGACAAAAAACAACAAGGTTTGCAAGAACACCCCTTGGGCCATCCAGCTAAACGTGCCGATAACCAGCAAACTACGCATTTTGTGATGCAATGCCAGCTGGATCATCGCCCGGCCTGAAACCGTGCGTGCGGCTGGCATTTGATGTTCGGGCAAAGCAATAGCGACAATGGCAAACAATAAAGCCGAGACGGCTACCAACATAAAAAGCGCATTGGCAACGCCAAATCCATGGCTAAGCCACGCCGCCAATGGCGGGCCTAATGCTGTGCCCAACCCGGCGCCTGCAGCCAATAATGCCAACAATCTGGTGCGTTCCGCCCGTGATGTGCGATCAGCAATATAGGCTTGGGTGACCGGGGCTAAGGAGCTGCCAATGGTGCCGTAAATCGCCCGTGACAAAGCCAGCAAAATAAGCGCAGTACCGGCATTGGCCATGCCGCGCCCGATCCATGCCGAAACCAAACCCATGGCTAACAAAGAGCCGCCAATGCCCAATATGCCGAGCAGCAAAACCGGTCTGCGACCTATTCTGTCAGAACGCCAACCCCAAAACGGGCTAAAAAACATATACAAGGCCGCCGAGCCAGCAAAGATCAGCCCGACATACATCTCACCTGCGTTCAGATCACGGGCCAATAACGGCAATACCACAAACAGCAT
>UOEE01000268.1_pt1 | contig 14748 bp, 13 predicted proteins | sample 1990011 | NCBI WGS metagenome assembly UOEE01 (sample SAMEA4728526, study PRJEB27164) | hydrothermal vent metagenome | biome: marine basaltic hydrothermal vent biome; feature: marine hydrothermal vent; material: mineral | place: Pacific Ocean | collected 2011-06-14/2011-07-23 | depth 1741 m | reverse complement strand
GTTTGTCGCCGGATTGATCGGCAGTGGTGGTTATATTTTCAAAGCCTATAATATCGACAATGAATATCGCTCGGCCAAAGGCCGTGATTTGCGACAGGTTAAATGGGAAAAAACCTTTGACAAAAACCGCAAAGATCCATTGCCCAAAATCCGTTCTGTCGCGGTTGATGTAATGTTCAATCCAAAAGAGCGCACCGCAAGCGTTTCTGGTTCTTACGAGATTGAAAACACCAATGCAGAGCCGCTGGAACAAGTGTTTGTCTCTATGGTCACCCGGCACAAGGAAAACATCAAAAAACTAGAACTGGCCGGTGCGGTGCGGGTAACCAAAGGCGAGAATATGCAAGAAATAGAGGATTTTAACTATCGTCTATTTCGTTTTGAGCCGCCTTTGGCCCCCGGTGCGCGCACGCGGATGGAATTTGAAACCGTGTTTCATGCCCCCGAAATAGCCGATAATAGCTCAATTGAGCGCAATGGCACCTTTGTGGATAGCTCTGCAGTGCTGCCGCAATTTGGCATCCGAGACCTACGTTTACGCAATAAAGATAAACGCCGCAAAAATGATTTGCCAGAGCTGGAAAAGCGGGCCGATCGCACAGATATGGATGCAAGGCAAAGGCATTTTATCAGCTCGTCCTCGGACTATGTGAATTTCAAGGCAAAGGTTTGTACCGATGTCGGGCAAATCCCGATTGCGCCGGGTAAAATGCTGGCGGAAACTAGCGAAAACGGCAAAACTTGTCGTTCGTATCAAACCATCCGCCCGATTTTGAATTTCTTCTCCTTTCTGTCCGCCAATTTTGAGGTCAAGCGCGATGTGTGGAAAAATCCAAATGGGCGCGATGTGCCTTTGGCGATCTATTTTCACAAAGCCCATGATTATAATGTCGATCTGATGCTGGATGCAATGAAAGGTTCGCTGGACACGTTTACCACAACATTTGGGCCATACCCGTATAATCAGGTGCGGATTATGGAGTTTCCATATCGTGGGTTTGCTCAATCCTTTGCAGGCACCATTCCGTTTTCGGAACGCATTGGCTTTGTCATGCAAAGCGGCGATCCAACAGACAACAAAAAAGTTGATCTGGCAACTTACGTCACCATGCACGAAATTGGCCATCAATGGTTTGCGCATCAAATTGTACCTGCTGATACCAAAGGCTTTAATGTACTGTCCGAAGGCTTGACCGAAAACGCCGCCATGACCGCGTATGAAGCCAAATTGGGCTGGCAAAAGGCCCGCCGGGTATTGGAACAACGCTCCATCCAAGCCTATTTGACAGGCCGCACTGTGGACCGCGAAGACGAGCCGCCTTTGGCGCTCGCCGAAGGCCAGCAATATCTGGACTATAACAAAGCCAGTTGGGTGTTTTGGGGTCTAAAACAATATATGGGCGGCGATAAAATGCAAAACGCCATTCGTGGGTTTTTGCAAGAATACGGCTATAAAGGCCCGCCATACCCGACCAGCATTCAGTTAATCGATGCCCTGCGCGCTGCCGCACCGGATGAGTTGCAAGGTTTAATTACCGATTATTGGGAACGCATCGTATTTTGGGATATGAAAATTGACGGTGATGTTGATGTTACACCCAATGCAAGCGGCGGCTTTACGGTCAAATTTACCGCCAAAGTTGATAAAAAGATCGCCTCCGAAGAAACCGGCAAAGAAATCTCTGTCACCGAAATTGACGGTGAAGAACTAAACGAGTGGGTGGAAGTTGGTTTTTATGACAAAGACCCAAAAGAAACCTGGGGCGATGAATGGGTAAAGCTGGAAAAAGTACACATTACCCAGCTTGAAACCGAACTGTCATTTGACCTAGATGAGCGCCCGAACTTTGTTCTGCTCGACCCACGGCGTTTGCTGATTGAACGCAAAGTTGATGACAATGTGAAAAAGCTGCCGAAGGGCAAATTGGCTTCGGCGGAATAAGCCTTATTTGACCCCGATGCGAGTCGGTCCACCTTGGGCGGCTTGCGACGGGCCAAAGCTGCGGTCTAGCACTTTGGTTGAATCGGTGGACAGATGAATGGCTTCGGTCAGATATTCGAGTATTTTCACATTATTGGCCAGAACATGCATGGCTTCGGGGCGGGTATCGTGAGAGATTTTGGCGCAGCGGCTGATAATATCTGCCCGCAATTCGGTGAGCAAATCTTCTAATTTATGTCCTGCCGGGTTTTCATCGGAAACCAAAAAATGTGTCATCTCGCGCTCCTATAATCGGGTGATATGGTTCGCATTATTGCAAAAGGGTGTTAAGGAATAGCTGACAGCAAAAGGAATTTGCAAACATGGTTGAAAAAATCGGTGCCAAAGCGGCATTGGCGCAGTTGGACGGCTGGTCGGCCAGTGCAAAGCGCGATGCCATTAGCAAAACATTTTTGTTTGCTGATTTCAATCAAGCGTTCGGGTTTATGACGCAAGTGGCTTTGCTGGCCGAAAAAACTGATCACCACCCAGAATGGTTTAACGTCTATAACCGCATCGAGGTGTTGTTAAGCACGCATGATGTGGATGGGGTGAGCGAACGCGATATTGTTATGGCCAAATTTATGGATACAATCAAAAAGGAAGTTTCAAATGGGTGAACGATTAGCCGGAAAAAAAGCGGTTATTACTGGCGGGGCCAGTGGCTTGGGCGTAGCGATTGCGCGGATGTTTGTCGAACAGGGCGCACAAGTGGCGCTCACCGACATCAATTTGGCCGGCGCTCAAAAAATCGCCGATGAATTAAACGCTTCGCGCCAAGGCTGTGCCTCAGCTCACGCCCATGATGTGGCCGATGAAGAGCAATGGATTGACGCGCTGGCAAAAGCCAATACCGAGATGAACGGGATCAATATCTTGGTCAATAATGCTGGCATCGGCACGATGGGCTCGATTGAGCAAGAAAGTTATGCCAATTGGAAAAAAGTCATGGCGGTGGACGCAGATTCGGTGTTTTTGGGTTGCAAATACGCCATGCAATATATGAAACAAAACCAACCAGGCTCAATCATCAACATGTCGTCCATCGCCGGATTGTATGCTGCGGCAAGCATGCCAGCTTATAATGCCGCCAAAGCTGCCGTTTGGTTATTGTCCAAATCGGTAGCCTTGCATTGTGCCACATCCGGTTACCAAATTCGCTCCAATTCCATTCACCCGGTGTTTATCCGCACCCCGATTTTGGACGGCATCACCGATGCCTTGGGGGTAAAAACCACCGAAGAACGCGACAAAGTTTTAACCCGTGGTATCCCGATGCGCCGCATTGGCGAGCCAGAAGACGTGGCCTATGCCGCGGTTTATCTGGCCTCGGACGAAAGCAAGTTCATCACCGGCATCGAACTTAAAATTGACGGCGGTATGAGCGCACAGTAATTTGGGTTTGTTCCCTTTTTGTGCTTGACAAAACCATTGGTGTAGCTAGATAAAGCGCAGACGCACCTGTTGGTTTTAGGAGTTTCGCGTGCAAAAAAATGAGCTAATACCAAGCAAAACCCCGTTTTTAACTGGCGATGATGTGCAAACAAAGCGGGCAGAGATCCTGCATTATTTTCACCAAACATTTTCCATTTACGAAAATCTGTTTTTGTGTCTGGCCAGTGAGGCTGCGTATTTCCAGCGGCCTAATATGTTGCGGCATCCGCTGATTTTTTATTATGGCCATACTGCGGTATTTTTTATCAACAAACTAAATATATCCAATTTAGTCGCCGGGCCGGTGGATGCAGAGCTGGAAAAAATGCTGGCGGTTGGGGTGGATGAAATGTCGTGGGATGATCTGGATCAATCCCATTATACTTGGCCAACGGTGCCGCAAGTAACGCAATATCGCAACAAGGTGCGGGAGTTGGTCAGTGATTTTATCGCTACTTGCGAAATTAAACTGCCAATTACCCAAACCGACCCTTTGTGGATTATTTTGATGGGCATCGAGCATGAGCGCATCCATTTGGAAACCAGCTCGGTTCTCATTCGCGAATTACAGCTAAAACACACAACAAAACAACCGGCTTGGCAACGATGCTTGCATAGCGGTCCCGCCCCTAAAAACAGCTTGATCCCGGTGGCCGGGGCAACGGCCAAATTGGGCAAATCCACAGATAATCCGCTATATGGTTGGGACAATGAATATGGTTCCCAAATAACAGAAGTGCCGGCCTTTGCCGCATCTAAATACCTAGTTTCCAATGGCGAGTTTCTCGAATTTGTCGAAGACGGTGGTTATCAAACCAAAAACTATTGGTCAGAGGAAGGTTGGAATTGGCGTGAGTTTTGCCAAGCTGCGCACCCAAAATTTTGGGTGGCGAATGAGAAGGGGTATGCCTATCGCAGCATGGTGGAAGAATTTGACATGCCATGGAACTGGCCGGTGGAGATCAATTATCTGGAGGCCGAGGCGTTTTGCCAATGGAAAAGTGCCAAAACCGGCACTCATACCCGCATGCCAAGCGAAGCCGAGTGGAGCCTTTTGCGCCAGATGGTGCCAGAGGACCAACCGGATTGGGCGCAAGCGCCGGGCAATCTAAACTTGGAGCATTTTGCTTCCTCGTGCCCGGTTGACCGTTTTGCTTTTGCGGGCGGTTTTTTTGATATTATCGGCAATGTCTGGCAATGGACCACAACCCGGTTTGACGGCTTTGCTGGTTTTGCGCCGCACCCGGCTTATGATGATTTTTCCACACCAACATTTGATGGCCGGCATAATCTGTTCAAAGGCGGATGCTGGGCCTCCACCGGCAATTACGCTATTCGAGATTCGCGCTATGCGTTTCGGCGGCATTTTTTCCAACATGCCGGATTGCGCTATCTGCAAAGCACAGATTGAGCATTGATGCAAAACCACACCCAATTGGCCAATTTAGCCATCCAGCATTTGCAAAGCCAAATTGCCGAAATGGGCTTTACTCCGATCGTTCAATTTGAATTGGAAGGTTGTTGTCTGCCAGCCAAACCAAGGGAGTTGGACACCTCGCATTTTCTTGATTTTACCGCCATCAACCAAGCGCTTTCATCGCTTGGAGTGCAAGGGGTATGCAAAGCTGAATACTGGGAATATCAGTGGGAATGGGCCAGTAAAATGGCCGGGCAATCGCCGCTAAAAACCGCGCAAGACCTAGCTATTGTCAAGCAAAACCTGCCAGATATTTTGTTACAAAACGGAGCCAAGGAGGTTCATATCCACCCAGTATTTTGGCAACAAAAACAAGCCAATCGCCCGCTTTTGCCCGCACACCAAAACGATGTTTTTCCGGGCAAACCGGTGCATATTCCCAACGCCATCCAGCTTAGCATTAGCGCGCTAAACGTGGATGGCAGCAATGCGCTGTTGGACAATCAATTGGGAGCGGTTTTGCAAAATATATTGCTGGTTCGTAGTTATGAATGTTGCTGGTTGTTCGCGCCAATAGAGGCGGCCTATCAACGGTTTCAACTAAAATCAAACTATGACCTAGATAAAGAGCTTACCTCGCCGAGCGATATTTCTGGTGGCCATCAGGGTAGCATTGGTTTTTTTCAACGCCGCGACAAACACGACCAGCTTGTAGGCGGCAATTGGCGCAAACAAGCCCGGATTGAACACCGGTTGGGCGCAGCCTGTGCAGCCTATCATCCGCAAGTAAATTGCGCGTTTGCCTTGGCTTGTTTATTGGAGGCCATTCAGATGTGCAAAGCCGGTGCGCCGGTGCTGGAGCCGTACAGGGCTGAATTGCCGGTGTCCTTAAAAGCAGCCAAAACGGAATTTGCCAAAAGCCATTGGTTTCAGCGCGCCTTGGGCAAAGAACTAAAAACCGCTGTGTTACAAAACGTGGATGCAAAAGCCGATTAATTTTGTAGACAATGCCACAAATTAAGTCATAAGATTTTGCCTGTCTGTTGCAAAGAGGCGCAAGGCATGCGGTCTGTTTTTTATCGTAACCTGCACAAAACCTATCCCACCGCCGTATCGGCCAAGGGGATGTATATTGTTGATGAAACCGGCAAAGCGTATTTGGATATGAGCGGCGGGGCGGCGGTTTCTTGTTTGGGGCATCAGCACCCGGTGGTGGTGCAAAAACTAACCGCACAAATTGAGCAAATGAGCTTTGCCCATACCGCATTTTTTTCCAATCAACCACAAGAGCAATTGGCGCAAAAACTGGCCGATAGATTTTGCGAACCAAACGCCAAAGTCTATTTTACCTCTGGTGGTTCGGAAGCCAATGAAACCGCGATTAAAATGGCGTGGCAATACTGGCGAGCCAAAGGGCAACCGACAAAACAAAAAATCATCAGCCGCCAGCACAGTTATCACGGCAATACATTGGGCGCACTTTCGGCCAGTGGTAATATGGCGCGCCGCCGAGAAATGGGTGATTTGTTGCTGAATTGGCCGCGCATCGAGCCTTGTTATGCCTATCGCCACCAACGCCCAAACGAGAGCGAAGCGGCCTATGGTTTGCGGGCCGCCAATTTGCTGGAAAGCTGTATTTTGCGCGAAGGCGCAAACAGTATTGCCGCATTTATTGCTGAACCTGTGGTCGGCGCAAGCTTGGGCGTGGTGACGGCGGCGGCGGGCTATTTCAAACGCATTGCCGAAATTTGTGACCAATATGATATTTTGCTAATCGCTGATGAGATTATGTGCGGTACCGGCAGGACCGGCAGCTTTTTTGCCCACGAACAAGAAGGTTTTGTTCCCGACATGGTAACTTTGGCCAAAGGTTTGGCTGGTGGTTATCAGCCGTTGGCGGCAACTATTGTCCGGGCCCGCATTCACCAAGAATTTGCAAAAAGCCCTGCCGGGTTTTCGCACGGCCATACCTATGTCGGACATGCCAGCGCCTGTGCTGCCGGGCTGGCGGTGATCGAGGTGATAGAGCAAGAAAACCTGCTGGCTCGCGTGCAAACCAAAGGCGAGCGATTACAACAACAATTGCAACAGGCGTTTGGCGAACATGATTTTATTGGCGATATTCGGGGGCGTGGCTTATTTTGCGGCATCGAAATTGTCGCAGATAAAACCAGCAAACGCACCTTTGCTGATGCCGATAAAATCACCGCGAAACTACACAGGCTGACGATGAAACACGGCTTGATCTGTTATCCGGGCGGTGGCTCGGAACAAGACGATTTGGGCAGTCATATTCTGCTAGCGCCGCCATTTATCTTGGCGGATGAACATATTGATCTGTTGATCAAAAAACTGCGGCTTATTTTTGCCGAGCTGTTTTATGAATAAACCAATGATCCTGATCGCGGCCCCGAACGGGGCGCACCGACAACAAACCGATCATCCGGCTTTGCCGATCACTCCGGCGCAATTGGCGCGTTGCGCTGAAGAAATTGTTGCCGCCGGGGCCAGCATTTTGCACCTGCATGTGCGCGATCAAAACAATGCGCATTGTTTGGATGTAGCGCGCTATCAAAGTGCCATTGCGGCAATTCGAGATGCGGTGGGCGATCAATTGGTCATTCAGGCCACAACCGAGGCCGTTGGTAGGTTTTCGCGCTTTGAACAAATGCAAATGGTACGAGACTTAAAACCAGAAGCGGTTTCCTTGGCCCTGCGCGAAATTTGCCCGAATGATGATGCATTGCGCCAAACAAAAAAGTTGTTTTTGTGGATGAAAGCCGAGCGAATTTTTCCGCAAATCATCCTGTATGACCAAGCAGATATAACATGGTTTCAAACCTGTCTGGCGCAAGGGGTATTTTGTGATGACAGCCCGTTTACTTTATTGGTTATCGGACGAACGCAATTACAAGCCTCGGACCAAGCCGTTGTTTTTCAGCAAATGATACAATCAACCAAAACCCTGCCCGGCCCATGGGCGGTGTGCGGGTTTGCGGCGGCGGAAAAAAAGGCGGTGCTTGCTGCCATCAAACATGGTGGTCATGCGCGGGTTGGTTTTGAAAACAATATCTGTTGGGAAGCTGACAAAAAACTACGCGACCACGCACAAATGCTCGATTTTTGTAGCCAAGCCGCACAAAAAATCAACCGCCCGGTTGCTAGCGCCGAAGAGGTGCGGACCCTTTTTCATCTTGAACGGGGCTAGCGCAGCAAATCATTGATCGCAGTTTTGGCCCGGGTTTGTGCATCGACGGTTTTGACAATAACCGCGCAAGCCAAAGACGGCCCGCCTTTGGCATCGGGCAATGTGCCGGGCACCACCACCGAAAAAGCCGGGATTTTTCCATACAGAATTTCTCCAGTTTCGCGGACGACAATTTTGGTGCTTTTGGTAATAAAAACCCCCATCGCCAAAACCGAGCCTTCGCCAACAAACATGCCTTCGACCACTTCGGAACGGGCACCAATAAAACAATTGTCTTCAATGATCACCGGATTGGCCTGTAAGGGTTCCAATACGCCGCCAATGCCAGCTCCGGCGGAAATATGGCAATTGGCCCCGACTTGCGCACAGCTTCCAACCGAGGCCCACGTATCGATCATCGTGCCCGCGCCCACATAAGCGCCGATATTAACAAAAGACGGCATTAAAACCACGTCCGGGCCAATAAATGCACCGTGGCGCACATTGGCAGGTGGCACCATGCGAAATCCAGCGCGGATAAAATCAGCTTCGCTCCAGCCTTCGGTTTTTCGCGGCATTTTGTCAAAATTATTGCCCATCTCTGCCCGCTCGACCACTTGGTTTTTCAGCAAACCAAAGCTTAGCAATACTGCTTGTTTCAGCCAGATATTAACCTGCCACGCGCCGCTGTCCAAGCGCTCGGCCACCCGGGCCTCGCCAGTATCCAACCAGCCAAGGGCAGCGGTTACGGCCTCTCTTACCGTGGCTTCATTGGCCGGATTTCCGGCGTGGGCTTGTTCGATAATGGCTTTGGCTTGTGTTTGGTTCATTGGGCTTTTCCTTGCATGAGTTGTTGCAGAAACTCGGACAAATTATCTGTGGTAAAATCTACGTGCGCATGGGTATCGCCTAAACTGGCGGGACGAGCGCCCTCTGGTTCATGGCTCCAGTCTTTGTCTGATGTCACCAATACGGTGACAAATCCCATATCAAAAGCCGGGGCTAGATTGCGTTCCATGTCCTCAAAAAATACGCAAAGTTCAGGATCAAGCGCAAAGTGTTGAACCAGATGGTCATAAGCGCTTTGTTCAGGTTTGGGCACAAATCCGGTGGCTTCAATGCCGATCATGCCGTCAAAAACAGTATCTAACCCCAAAGCAAGAAGCACATTTTGCGCATGGGATTGCGAGCCGTTGGTGAAAATGAATTTGTTACCCGGCAAGGCTTGAATTGCAGCGCGCAAGGCGGCATCACGGCGCAAAACCGAATGGTCAATATCATGGACAAAACTCAGAAAATCCACAGGATCAACATCATGATTGTGCATCATGCCGTTTAAGGTGGTACCATGTTTCAGGTAGTATTGTTTTTGCAACACCCGCGCCTGTTCCGTTGGAAGTTGCAAGGTTTTGGCCACATAGTGGGTCATGCGCTGATCGATCTGGGCGAACAGATCACAGGCGGGCGGATACAAGGTATTATCCAGATCAAATACCCAGTTTTGGGCGCTTTGCAAACGCTTGATCATGGCCGTGCCGACATGGTTATGGTGGTGCCGCCAAAATCTTCCGGCATAAAGGTAAGCCGGGTGATCGGGCCTTTGGCCAGTTTTACTTTGGAAAAATTCACCGTCCGGTAGCCTCTGGTTTCGCAATCATGACGACCAAATACGGAAAATTTGATCTCGGAAACGCAAAAGCTTTCTTTGGCAGCCAGCAAACCTGTTTCGCCATCCGGCTGCACCAACCCGGCATAGACAAAAAATTTGTCTCGTTTGCGCAAACGATCGCTGACCAGTTGCAGACAAGCGCCTTGTGCCAATGACCACCAACCCCGGCTTTCCCATTGTTTGCCGGTGCGCCGTGCATAGGCGGTCCAGATGGGCGCATCAGCCTGATTGCAAACTTCCAAACCGGTGGAGCGAACAATTGTGCGGGCGGAGCTTTCTAGCAGATCAATTAGATCAGCATCGGCTGGCCGGGTTTTGATCTTTTGCTGTTTCAGATATTTGGCAATGGCGATATTGGTTCTGCGCCCGCTATATCCATCAATGACCCGCACATTTAGTCCATTGTCGGTCAATAACCGTTGCAATCCGGCCAAGCCTGCTCGTTCGCCATATTCACCGGTTTCGGTAAACACAGTTTGGCGGCCTTCTGGCGGGTTGCCGTCAATAATGTGAAACATCCGAGTTTCTAAACCTAAATTTTCACAATTGGCTGGTCCAGCCACGGAAAAATCGGTCACATCCACACACAAAGGCGTTGGCCCGCTCCATTGACGGATGCCGCCACGATGGGCGGCAGAAGAACGACCAAAAACAAAATACTCGCCCTCTGGCACCGGGGCTGGCAATACGCTGCGACACTCGCCGGGCCGCAATCGGGTCCAACCTTCGGTAACCAATGCAGCTTGATCGGGAAAGGCGATGGCTGAATAGATAACAAAACTAGTTTGATTACATATCTCTTGTCCGGCGGCGGTCGCCCGCCCCGGCAACAGGGCCAGCACAGCGCAGATAAACACAAAAGATATTGCCAACCGCCTCATTCTTGCTCACTTGCACCGGGCCGGGGTTCTGGCCGGGGTTCGGCCAGTGCCAGTGCAAGCATTTGCGCCCGCAGATCGGCAATGCCGGTGGTTTTCAAAGACGAAACCAGCAAAATCTGTGGATGGGCTGCCGGGCGTTTGGCGATGGCGTTTTGGGTTCGGGCCAGCAATTTTTGTTGATCGGCTTGTTTTACTTTGTCGATTTTGGTCAGCACCAATTGATAGACCACTGCCGCCTCGTCAAATTCGGTCATGATCTCCAGATCATTGGGTTTGATGCCATGACGGCCATCAATTAACAAAAAACACCGGGCCAGATTAACCCGGCCTTTCAAATAAGCTCGGGTCAGCCGGGTCCATTTTTCCACTGTAGCGCGCGAGGTACGGGCATACCCATATCCCGGCAGATCAACCAGCATCAAACGGTCATCCAAATTAAAAAAGTTCAACTCGCGGGTTCTTCCCGGTGTATTGGAAGCCCGGGCCAAGGCTTTTCGCCCGGTAATGGCGTTCAGCAAGGTGGATTTGCCAACATTGGAACGGCCAGCAAACGCCACTTCTGGCAGATCCGGGTCCGGCAATTGTTGCAGATCAACGGCACCCATGACAAAATGGCAGGCGCGAGCAAACAGTAATCGTGCTTGTTCGCGCTGCGCTTCGTCCTGTTGGACCTGTGCGTCTAGGCTCAGTTTTTTATTTTCTGTATCCATTTGTCAAACGGGGTCTCTACACCATTTTTGCGAGTGATGATATATTGCTGGATTAAAGAGAGGAAATTATTCCACGACCAGTAAATCACCAAACCGGCAGCAAATGGGGCCATCATAATGGTAAAAATTACCGGCATGAACGCAAATATCTTGCGTTGCATCGGGTCCGGTGCGGGTGGGTTTAACAATTGCTGTGCCCCCATGGTCAAACCCATAAGCAGCGGCCAAATACCCACGGCTAAAATGGCACCAATAAAGGGAATGGTTGTCGGGTCCCACGGGATTAGTCCAAACAAATTGCCGATGGCGGTCGGGTCCGGTTCGGACAGATCTTGTATCCAACCAAAAAACGGCGCGTGGCGCATTTCCAGCGAAATATACAATGTTTTGTATAGCGCAAAAAACACCGGGATTTGTAGCAAAATCGGCAAACACCCACCAAAGGGACTGACCTTTTCACGTTGATACAATGCCATGGTTTCTTTTTGCATTTGCTGGGCATCGTCTTTGAATTTTTCTTTTAGCTCTTCCATTTTTGGCTGTAAGGCTTTCATCCGCGCCATCGACTCATACGATTTGTTGGCTAGCGGAAAGAAAATCGCCTTGATAATCACGGTCAGCGCCATAATCGCCAAACCAAAATTACCGACAATGCCATATAGCCAGTCCAGCACAATGAAATAGGGCCGGGTTAAAAACCAAAACAAACCCCAATCAATTGCTGTGTCAAAGCGGGCAATGTTCTGGTTGTCTTGATAGTCCTGCAAAACCTTGACTTCTTTAGCCCCGGAAAACAGTTGCATTTTTATGCTCAGAACCGACCCCGGTGTACTTTGCCGGATGGCCCCCAAAAAGCTAGCTTCAAAAACATCGACACCGGCACTGGAGCGAAACATCCGGTTATTGGTTTCCAGCGGCTCATCCAACGGCGCGATCACGGCGGTCAACCAGTATTTAGAGGTAAAGCCGATCCAGCCACCAACACCGCTTTGGCTGCCACCGCCTTTGCGAATTTTTTTGTAATTGTATTTGATCTGCTCACCGTCATTGGCGCCGATCACCCCTTGGTGAGAAACAAAACTGCCGCGCAATTTACGTTTTTCCAGCGGCGTGGCATTTTTAGGTAAAACCGTAGGATCGCCATATTTGCGGACCTGCCCAAACGGGCGAATGCTGCGGGTGGTATTGCCGGTATTGGTGACGGTATCAAAAATGCTAAACATATATTGTTGATCAATTTCAATCCGTCGCGTGAATACCAAACCCTCATCGCTCTCATAGGTCATGGTAACTGGTGCGCCCGGTGCCAAGATATTGCGTGACGTTACCTGCCAACTGGTTTCAAGGCCGGGTAATGTATTGTTGGCGCCCTCATCAGCGGCCCGCCAACCAAACATGGCAAATTCGCCACCTCTGGCCAATTTAGGGTCCAGCAAACGAACCTCCGGACTGTCCGGGTCTAGTTCTTCGCGATAGGCTTTTAACGATAATTGATTGAACCGGCTACCATAAGCGGTGATCGAGCCATCCAAGGATGGACTATCAATCTGAATTTTTTGGGATGCCGTTAAGGCTTGTCGTCCTACTTGTGCGGCCAGTTGAATGGCAGGGTCTTGGGCTTTTTGGTCTTGTTGCACTTGCACCTGTTCAGTTTGGCGGGCCAATTTACGCGCCTTGGCCGCAGGTTCGACCACCAGATACTGATAAATTGTCAGTACAACCAAAGCCAGACCGATGGCCAAAAACAGATTTTTTTGTTCGCCCATGGGCTTTATTTCCTAATCTTCTTGTGGGTGTAGGCTTTGCAATGCCGCTTTCATATCGGCAAGCAAATCTGGCCATTTGGCATCAGCTGTAGATGTACGGGCAATAAACACATAATCCCATCCGATAACACCCCGCCCGACAAGTATTTCAGTAACAGCGGCCCGCAAGCGGCGTTTGTTTCGATTGCGGCGCACGGCGTTTCCGGTTTTTTTTGTAGCAGTAAATCCAATACGAACGGTTTCGTGTGCTGGCACGGCTTTGCGGGCCTGTACTACCAATGTAGGACGAGCCGCGCGTTTTCCACGATTTACGAAAAGAAATTGTTTGCGCGCCTTTAAGCGTAAGATCGCCATCGGATGCTGGTTAGAGCGCTTACGCGCTTAAAACTTTGCGTCCACGGCTTCTGCGACGCGCCAGAACGTGCCGTCCGGATTTGCTCGCCATGCGCGAACGAAAGCCGTGGCGACGAGCGCGAACGATCCTGCTGGGTTGAAATGTACGTTTCATGGCACCGGCCTTTTAAAAGTATTGTTGATCAAGTCGCGGGTTTTTAAGTGCCCCGTGCGTGCAAGTCAAGCGATCCTGTGGTTTTTATATTGGTTTTGACAGGCAAATTACCTGAGCCAAGTTTGTTTTGCTTTGTTGCGTTTTGCCAGCTTTCACCGTATTTGAACAAGAACCTATATGTCCGGGGGATACAATCGAACAAAGCAGCCCATCCAAACCTGCCAAAGCGCCCGGGCGTTTTAAGGCTGGCACCTCGCTGGGCCGCCGTTTGTTATGGTTGACAATTTTGTTTGTGATGCTGGCGGAAATCGCGATTTTCCTACCCTCTGCCGCCGCGTTTCGTACCCAATGGATACAAGACCGTGTGCAAGCCGCCCGGCTGGTGGTGATCGGGGTTGAAATTGCCAAAGACATGATGGTTTCCGAAGAGGTGGCCCGACAAATGCTGGAAACTGCCGGGATCAAGGCGGTGCGGATCAATCGTAATGGGGTGAGCGAAATTGTCTTGCCTGCGCCATTAGAGCCGGGGGCTAATTCCGTGGTTGACTTGCGCGCACCGTCACTGTCTCGCTCGTTGGTTGATACCTGCGAATCCCTGTTATCACGACAACCACAATATCTGCGGGTGATTGCACAACTGGATGACAAACCTGATGATTTTTTAGAAGTTATGGTGCTAGAATCAGACCTGCAACGCGAGTTGTTCGCGTTTTCAGTGCGTACTTTTTGGTTATCTTTGTTGATATCGGTTTTTTCTGGAGCGCTGATTTATGGCACATTGCTGTATGTCTTGGTGCGGCCCATGCGCCGGTTGTCGGGGGCGATGATCACATTCCGCCAAGCCCCGGAAGACCCGACAAGCATTATCCAACCTAGCGAGCGACGTGATGAAATTGGTAGCGCTGAAACCGGGCTGGCCAAATTGCAAAGCGAGGTGCAATCGGCATTAAAACAAAAAGCCCATTTGGCCGCTTTGGGCGAGGCGGTGGCTAAAATCAATCATGATATGAGAAATATCCTCACCAGCGCACAACTGGTTTCGGACCGTCTGGCCGATCATGATGATCCCAAAATCAAGAAAATGGGCGAACGGTTGGTGCGCTCGATTGACCGGGGGGTTTCGTTAAGCCGAACCACGCTTGAATATGGGCGCTCTGCCGAGCCAAAACCGGTGCCGCAAACTCTGTCTTTATAT
>UOEE01000342.1_pt1 | contig 14857 bp, 13 predicted proteins | sample 1990011 | NCBI WGS metagenome assembly UOEE01 (sample SAMEA4728526, study PRJEB27164) | hydrothermal vent metagenome | biome: marine basaltic hydrothermal vent biome; feature: marine hydrothermal vent; material: mineral | place: Pacific Ocean | collected 2011-06-14/2011-07-23 | depth 1741 m | reverse complement strand
GCGCGGACGTTTTGATTTGTCCAGCCGGGTGCAATTATATGGACGCATAGATAATATCTTTGATGCCCGATATGCCAACCGCGCCGATTTTGCCTTTGGCAGCCAACGATTTTTCCCCGGCCGCCCGCGAACATTGTTTTTTGGGGTGCGTTTTGTTGAATAAATATAGTTGGTTTTAGCTCCGGTTTTGTAGGGTCAAAACCCATTCAATTTTTATCGGCAACTCTCATAATACATTGTTTTTATGCGGTTTATGAAAACTTTCCAACCGTCATTCCGGAAAAAGCCGGAATCTAGTGTCACGTAAAGCACCACATTCGCAAAAAAACTGGACCCCGGCCTACGCCGGGGTGACGCACATATTATTTTTTGCATGTTTTTACCTATTTGGCTAAAATTGAATGAGTCTGGACCCTAAATCTGCCCCAGCCGTTTTACAGCGATATTTACGCCGATACGGGCCATGAGATTTTGCTCTAGCCAGCCAATTCCGGGAACACCGCTTCAAAACGGCCCTTTGTGGCCGGGTCTAACATGACTTTGCAGTGAAGTGTTTCGTCTTCGTTTGCATTGCAATCCAACACTTGGGCGTGTTGATACAGCCAGCCAAGCGCGGCGCTGTTGCTGGCTGGGATTTGCATGGTGATGGTGGTGTGTCCGACGTGCAGCAGGCTGGTGATTTGCTGGCGCAATTGCTCAACGCCCTTTCCGGTTTTGGATGAAAGCAATACCGGCGGCACGGTCATTTTACCTGCCTGTTTGCGGTAATACTGCAAAGCTTCGGCATCAAGCAGGTCGGTCTTGTTCCAGACTTCCAACAAAACCGGCTCTGGCTCGTCATCCTGCCATAATTGTTGCAGCACAGTTTCAACATCGCGTTTTTGTTGTTGGGCTTGCGGGTTGGCAATATCACGGACATGAACAACCAAATCGGCTTGGGTGACTTCTTCCAAAGTCGCCCGAAACGCCGCGATTAGTTCTGTCGGCAATGCGGAAATAAATCCTACTGTGTCGGACAGCACGGCTTGGTTATTGCCTGAAAGCTGTAATTCGCGGATGGTCGGGTCAAGCGTGGCGAACAACATGTCTTTGACAAACACGTCGGCTTTGGTCAGCAGATTAAACAAAGTGGATTTGCCAGCATTGGTATATCCAACTAAGGCCACCATTGGCACATGGCGTTTTACCCGAGCTTGGCGGTGTAATTTGCGAGTGCGGCGGACTTTTTCTAGTTGTTTTTTCAAGCCCACAGCTTTTTCGGAAAGCCCCCGGCGGTCTGATTCAATTTGCCTCTCGCCCGGCCCGGCCAAAAACCCCTTGCCGCCGCGCTGGCGCTCCAAATGTGTCCAAGTGCGAACCAATCGCGAGCGCTCATAGGTAATACGCGCCAGCTCGACCTGTAAACGCCCCTCTTTGGTTTGGGCGCGCATGGAAAATATCTCTAGAATCAATCCGGTCCGGTCCAGCACCTTTACGCTTAAACGCTCTTCCAAATTGCGCTGTTGCACCGGGGTTAGTTCATCATCAAATACCAGCACTTTGGCATCCAATTCATGCATTTTTTGGCCGAGTTCCGCAATCATCCCGCCGCCCAAAAACGTGGCCGGGACAATTTTTCGCACATTTACCGTAACCGCATGTGCAACCTCCAACTCCAAGGCCAGTGTCAATCCCACAGCCTCATCAAGCGCAGCTTGCGGGTTTGGATTGTCGTTTCGAGTTATCGGGTGAACGATGACCGCGCGGTCAGGCGTTTGAGCGACCGGTATCAATCTTCGCCTTCATTTTCATCTTCAGAGGCTTCAAACAGCGAAACCGGAGCCGATGGCATAATGGTGGAAATGGCGTGTTTATAGACCAATTGCGAATGGCCATCGCGGCGTAACAACATGCAAAAATTATCAAACCAAGTGACAACCCCTTGCAGTTTTACCCCGTTTACCAGAAAGATTGTTAGCGGGGTTTTGGTCTTGCGTACTGTGTTCAAGAACGTGTCTTGCAAGTTTTGTTTTTTGTCAGCAGCCATGGATATGCTCCGTTTTTGTTTTTTTGAGCGATTCGGTATCTTTCATTTAACCTATTGTTAGCACTTTGTGAACCGTACAATGCGGTAAGATATTATTGTAGTGCAGTCAGATAGGCTTGGCGCAGCAGTTTTGCCACCGCTCCGGGCTTGCCATCGCCAATTTTCACCCCGTCAATGCGTGTAACCGGCATGACAATGGTGGTGGCCGAGGACAAAAAGGCTTCACTGGCCGATTGCGCTTCTTGCAGGCTAAACTTTCGTTCGGTGACTTTAAGCTGGCGTTTTTCTGCTAGCTGCAACAGCGCCATTCGGGTGACCCCGCTTAATATCTGATTGCTCAATTGCCGGGTGACCAGTTCGCCTTTGTCTGTGACAATCCAAGCACTGGTGGAGGAGCCTTCGCGAACAAAACCTTGTTCATCTAACAGCCAAGCCTCATACGCACCTTGTTGTTTGGCTTGTTGTTTGGCCAATACATTGGGCAACAAGGATACGGATTTTATATCGCAGCGATGCCATCTTTCATCTGGCATTGTGGCAACGGATACGCCGGTTTCGGCTTTGCTTGCCAATTGCGCCGGGTTGATGGCTTTGGCGGTGATAACCAAAGCCGGAACTATATCCTCGTCCCAAGCATGGTCGCGCGGCGCAACCCCACGAGTGATTTGCAAATACACCATCCCGTTTTGGATGCGATTGCGGCGAATAATTTCGTACAAGATAATGTCCAACGCCGCCGTGCCCGGTACAAACGGAATATGCAATTCCCGTAACGAGCGCTGTAGCCGTTGCATGTGCATGGCATGGTCTTGCAATTTACCATGTGCAATGTGCCAAACCTCGTACACGCCATCGGAAAACTGATAGCCCCGGTCTTCAATATGCACGCTGGCATTTTGATGCGGGAGATAACGACCATTAACATAAGCGATGCGAGACATAAGGGTTAGTTCCTCCAAAACTCGGGCGAAAGAATGGCAATCGCGGCCAGTATTTCAATTCTGCCCAAGGCCATCGCCATGGCCAAGACAAAAAGTATCGGCTCGGAAAGCTCGGAAAAATCACCAGCCATTGCGCCATCGGGGGTATAAGCTGGCCCGGCATTCGAGACGGTGGCAATAGCGATATTAGCGGCTTCACCAAATTCGGTACCACCCACGCCCAGCACAATCACCAAAACCGAAATAATGCCAGCATATCCAAGCACATACGCCCATAAGCCAACCAATTCATGTTGGTTGATGGTAATGTGTCTAAACTGGACCGGCTTGGTACTAGACGGATGCGCCAGTTTGGCCAAGTCCGCGCCGGTTTGGCGAAATAAAATCAGAAACCGGATGATTTTTACCCCGCCAGCCGTGGAAACCGCAGCGCCGCCAACCAGAACAATCGCCATGATAACCGGGGTTGGAATATAAGAATGTCCGTCCGCTCCCATAGGAACCGCAGTGGTGGTTAGCAAAGACACCGCGTTTTGTATGGCGCTGGGAATGCCATGCCCCAATGTGAAAAACAAAACCGCAATCACAATTACCAGCAAAACCATACCAACGGTTTCGCTGTCTTTTAAGTAATTGGCTCGGCCCTTAATTACATCCCAATGCAAGGCAAAACCCAGCGCCCCAATGCTCATAGCCAGCAAGGCAAACCAACTGCCAAACAACCCAATGCGAGCGCCTTCAATGCCAGTTTGCGGCCAGTATCCACCGGTAGAAATGGAACCCATCATTAATAATGCCGCTGAAAATGCATCAGTCCCGGTTGCCAGCATCGCCACCCAAATTATCACCGATGCACCAAAATAAATCAGCAAAATCGCCCGAGCAATCAACCCGACACGCCCGGCGACATTGCCCTTTTCAATGGTTAAAAACGCCGACCTGTGTACCCCCGGTGCCGTCATGTTCAGCGGGGCCAATACCAACAAAGCCAGCACAATGTTGGCATAACCGCCAATCCATTGCAGCCCGGCATGCCACATCTCAATAGAGCGAGGCCATGTTTGGTCCCCGGCTATTTTGGCCCCTGTGGTGGTGAGTTGTGACATGGCATCGGAATAGGCGCGTATCCAGCCAGTGTGCATATCTAAACCCAATATCGGCAGCGCCCCTAATACCGGCATGAACAACCAAAATACCAGCAACAAGATGATGGAACGGCGCAAGGAAAGATGAATTTGACCGCCTCTGGATATTAACCCAAAACTAAGCCCAATCGTGGCCGTGGCAAGGGTAGTAAAACCAAAAGCGGTTATCGCCCTTGGTTCCTTCCACGCCAAGGATATTCCCAGACAGATAAGCGAAAGCACAGCCAAGGCCAGACAAAACCAAGCCAGAATTTTCAAAATTCCAATAATGGCCAGCCCCTGATATATTGGTTGGTTACAAACGCCCTAAAAATAATCATCACTGGCCCGGAACATTTTTTCAACGGCGGAAACTTCATTATGTTCAACAAACAAGATGATATGGTCATCAGCACGAATGACAAAGCTCCCACTTGGAAACAACACTTCATCACCCCGGGTGATGGCCCCCACCCGAATGCCATCTGGGATGTCCACTTCTCGCAATGGTTTACCGACCAATGGAGAGGAAGCCATCGCCACCGCTTCGATAACCTCTGCTGCGCCATCTTCCACGCTTTGCACTGCCAAGATACGGCCACGGCGCACCAGTTGCAGAATGATGGAAATTGTGGTTTCGCGCGGGTCGATAAAAATATCAACGCCCAACGGCTCTTTTAACGCATCCAAAGTGCGGTCATTTACCAGACACAAAGCCCGGCGCACCCCGGCTTCTTTGGCCAGCCCGGCGGACAGCACATTTACCCGGTCATCATTGCTAAGGCTAATAGCAATATCCGCGCCATTGACCCCGGCCTCTATCAAGGTATCGCGGTCCAAACCATCGCCATGCAAGACCACCGTTTTTTTCAGTACGATGGAGGCTTTTTGCGCCATTTCTTTGTTAATCTCAATCATCCGCACCCGCACACCCGGCAAATGTTCCAGCTCTTTGGCCAGATGCACCCCGATATTACCGCCGCCAACCACAACAATTTTGCGGCCCCGGTCTTCATTGCGTCCTAAAATATCCAAAGTGCGCTGGATTTGCGTTTGGTGCGCAATCACATAAATTTCGTCGCCAGCCATAATCTGGTCATCGCCTTTGGGGACAAACAGTTTTCCGGCGCGTTTTACCCCGACCACCATGGAATTTAAGTCTGGAAACAAATCGGTAAGCTGCGTCAATGCGGTATTGGCCACCGGGCAATTCTCCAACAGCCGAACCCCCAACAAGCTCACTTTGCCATTGGAAAATGGGGTATTCATAAAAGCGCCGGGAGTGGTGACCCGTTGCAATACGGTTTTGGCAACTTCCAGTTCTGGCGAGATAACCACATCAATTGGCATGTGATTGCGCGAGAATAAATCTTGCCAAGATTGGTCAAGATAGCTTTGCGCCCGCACCCTAGCGATTTTAGTTTGCACCTTGAACAGCGAATGCGCCACTTGGCACGCCACCATATTGACTTCATCAAGATGCGTAACCGCGATAATCATATCGGTGTTTTCAATCCCGGCGCGGACCAAAACTTCGGGATGCGCGCCATGGCCAACCACGCCTCTGACATCGAGATTGGTACTGATTTTCTGAATTAACGTGGCTGATAAATCAATCACCGTAACTTCGTTATTTTCGGCGCACAGCTTTTCAGCAATGCCAAAACCAACCCGACCAGCGCCACAGATAATGACTTTCATGATTGCGGCTCCTCTGGTTCGTTGCGCCCGCGTTGCGAGCCAATGCCAAGCGTTTTTAGCTTGCGATGCAATGCCGAGCGCTCCATGCCGATATAGGCGGCAGTACGCGAGATATTGCCACCAAAACGACTGATTTGCACGGCCAGATATTCGCGTTCAAACTCTACTCGTGCTTCACGCAGACTTAAACTGACCAACCGCTCGACGCTAATACCATTTTTGTCCGATGTCCCCTCGCCTTCTTCTGGCATCATTTGCAGAGTGATGGTTTCGCCCGGGTTTCCCTTGGCCAAAATCATCAATTTTTCGACATAATTGCGCAATTGCCGAACATTGCCCGGCCATTGTGCCGCCTGCATCCAGCCCATGACATCTTCGCCAATTTCCCGCCGGGCCAACCCAGAGCCTTGGCTTATCCGGTTGGCAAAAAAGCGAACCAGTTCCGGGATGTCCTCGCGGCGCTCATTCAAGGAAGGCACCGTCACCGGCACCACATTTAGCCGGTGATACAAGTCCTCACGAAACAAACCTTTGGCCACTTCCGCCGGCAGATTGCGAGAGGAGGAACTAATCACCCGCACATCAACACTAACCGGGCTTTGCCCACCCACCCGACGAAAGCGTTGCCCGACAAGAATGCGCAATAATTTGCCTTGGGTTTGCAAAGGCATTTCAGCTACTTCGTCGATATAAAGCGTGCCCATATGAGCTTGTTCAAACAAGCCGGTTTTGGTGGTTCTCCCCCGGTCATCCTCGACACCAAACAGTTCTTTTTCAACCGAGTCCGGGTCGAGTGTTGCGGCGTTGATAACAACAAATTCGGCATTTTTGCGATGTGATTGTAAATGAATTTTCCGGGCCACAGTCTCTTTGCCTGCGCCCAGTCCGCCCAATACCAGCACCCTTGAATTGGCCATAGCAACTTTTTGGATAACCTGGCGTATCCCGTTAATGCCTTGCGAAACGCCAATTAAATCTAATGTGGTGACATTTCTGGCCTTTAATACAGTGTTCTCTCGTTGCAGTTTGCGAAGCTCCAGCGCCCGCCGGACCAGCAATAACAAGCGCTCGCTCTTAAACGGTTTTTCGATAAAATCGAACGCCCCTTTGCGAATCGCCGCTACCGCCGTTTCAATGGTGCCGTGCCCGGAAATTAAAATCACCGGCAATTTTTCGTCCAGCCGTTTTAATTCTTCCAAAACCCCCAGCCCATCCAATTCGCTGCCATGCAGCCAAACATCAAGGATAACCAAAGCTGGTTTGCGGGTTTGTACGGCGGTAAGCGCTTGGGTAGCATCGGCAGCCACCCGAGTTTGAAAGCCCTCATCTTCCAAAATCCCGCTAACCAGTTCCCGGATGTCTTCTTCATCATCTACAATCAATATATCGGCTGACATCAGCTTTCCTTCACTTCATTTTTTTGTTTTGACAATGGAAAAGACAACCGAACAACAGCGCCGCTTTGGCCATCTTTGCGGTCTAACAATTCCAATTGTCCCTTATGGTCTTCCAGTATTCGTTTGACGATGGCCAGCCCCAGACCAGTGCCTTTTTGTCGGGTGGTAAAATACGGCTCGACCAATCGCTGGCGATTATTTTTTGGCCAGCCCGGCCCGTTATCCACCACGTCAATCCACGCAAATTGCGCATCTTGTTGTAGCTGAATTTCCACAACCGCCCCCGGCTCGTTTTCTTGTTTGTATAATGAAGATGCTGACTCTGCGGCGTTTTTAAGGATGTTCAAAATCGCTTGCGCTGAAAGCCTAGCATCACAATCCACCCAGACCGCTTCATCAGGCTGGCGGCCCACAAATTTCACATCCGGAAATGCCACTTGTTGGCCATACATGGTATCTTCAGCCAATTTCCATAGTTCCACCGATTCAATTTTTGGTTCCGGCATTCGGGCAAAGGATGAAAATTCATCAACCATGCGACCAATATCACCAACTTGGCGCACGATGGTATCAATACAGCGGTCAAAAATGTTGGGGCTGGTGGTAATTTCATCCCGGTATTTACGCCGCAATCTTTCGGCGGAAAGTTGAATCGGGGTTAGCGGATTACGAATTTCATGGGCAATGCGCCGGGCCACTTCGCGCCACGCAGCACTGCGTTGGTCGGAAACCAATTTGCTCATATCATCAAATGTAATCACATAACCGGAACGGTCCGCGCCGCTTTCCGGGGTGATATGCACGTTAAGCATCAGGTTTTGCTCGTGTTCGGAAAATTCGATAAACCCGGCAATCTGGTTTTGCTTGGAGCCGGGAATTTCTTGCAATAATCCATCAAAAAATGGCGCAACCTCAAGAATGTTTTTGCCAATTACATTGTCCATATCCAGCCGTAACAACTCGCAGGCAGAGCGGTTGGCCAAGGTGATTTGAAAGGCGCCATCGACCCCAAACACCCCGGCGCTCACCCCGGATAATACGGTTTCGGTAAAATTCCTGCGCCGTTCAGAATCGTCCCTAGCCGCGATTAAGTCGGTTCTTTGGGTTTCTAACCGCGAGGTCATTTCATTAAAATCACGGCCCAAACTGGCCAATTCGTCATTTTCGGAACCAGCCGGGATGCGGACACTTAAATCACCATCACGCACCCGATGCGCGGCTCGTGCCAAACGCCCGATGGGAAAAACCACTTGATTGGCAGCGGCCAGCCCAACCCAGATAGCGCCAATTAAAACCAGCAATGCCGATTCAGCATATACCAACGCAAACGAGCGGGTTAAGCGCCCGCGTTGCGAATTGGCTTCGCTATAGGCATTGCGGGCCTGTTGCGCTTCGTAAAGGTTGAGCAATGCGCCGCTAGTTGCATATCTAGCAACGTATAGATAGGCATCATCATAGGCTCGCAACCGGTACAAACCCCGGATTAAGTTTTTCTCGTTTTCAAAATGCAAATTGATACTGCCCGCCACCGCCGCCTCTAGTGCTTCGGTTGTAGGGGCGGCAAAAACCGGGGCGCCATCCAGCTCGGCTGCCGATAAAATCGTGCCGGAACCATCAATGATATAGGCAGCGGAAAAAAACCGCCGTTGCGCCTGTAATTGCAGATAATTGCTAAATACAATTGGGCCATCCTTAAAATACGAGACTGCTTGCGGTTTGTTCAAATCAATGGCCATCGGGCGAATTTCGCTAACCACCTCATCCCTTTCGGCAACAAATGCAGCTTCTGCTACTGTGGCAGCTTTATCGACTGCGGTTTGTACCACCGGCGAAAACCAGCTTTCAATGCCTTGTGAATATACCACCGCAAAAAAGATACCAACCACGATGGCTGGTAGCACCGCTGCACCACTGAACAACATGGCGAACCGGACGTGCAATCGGGGGGCAAATTCTTCACTGGATACCGGGCGCATCAAGCGGAACAACCGGATAGCCAAATACCCCGCCAGCCCCAAAATAAGAGCCAAATTTGCCAGCAGAATAAAATACAATAACTGGCTAGCCGGGCCTAATTTACCGGCACCCGACAAAGCAAAATAAGCGCTCAATATCGTCACCGTGATGGTTAGCGCATACAGCGCACCAAACACGGCAGAAGTCAGCAGGTTAAGCGGTCGGGAAAACCTTTCCGCAACTGGGCCAGACGTGGCGGCAATACTCATTTTTGCTCAAATACTCTGTATTCTTAGATTAAGGGTTGGCAGACTGCGCTATGTGTTGCTTAAAATCAACAGTTTGTTGCATCAGAGTCACTTTTTCTCGTCCAAACCCAATTCTAGCATTTTTTTACGCAATGTATTGCGGTTAATGCCGAGGATTTTGGCGGCTTTTACTTGGTTTTGGTTGCTTTGTCGCAATACTTGCCGCAACAAAGGTGCTTCTAGCTGTGCAATCATCTTGTGATACAAATCACCCTTAGCACCGGGCACAGCATTTTCCATTTCAGTGGCAACAGCACGTTCAAAATTTGAATTAGATGTGGCCGTATTTTGCATCTTTTTCAATGCACTGGATAGTTGTTCTGCACTTAAAACCGGTGTGTTATATAACAAGGCAACATGGTTTATCAGGTTTTTTAACTGTCGAACATTACCGGGCCAAAAATGATTGCACAACAAGGTTTGCCCCTTGCTCGCCAAGCTAGTTTGGCAATTGGAGGCTTGTTGCAAAAACTGGCTAGCCAGTTCCGCAATATCTTCGCGCCGTTCCCGCAAAGCTGGCATATTGATTTGCAACACAGCCAACCGGTCCAGCAAAGCCTGATATGGGGCGCTTGTTTGTGGCTCTTTGCTGGTGAAAGCCGGTAATGTGGCAATCACCTGTACCGCGTGATTATTCATCTCGTTTCTGTCCAACCAGTCCAGCAACCAAGATTGCGCCGCAGCATCGAACCGTTGCAAGTGCCGCAAAATCACAGTGCTGCCAGTTGGCAAAGCCGCCTCGTCCAGAAGCTGGGTAAATTCCGCCAAAGCGGTACTTGCTTGCAATACCAGCAAAATTCCATCGGTTTGCAAAGCGAATTTATGGATGGTTTGGGCCACCAGAAATTTGCCGGTCCCGGCCTCGCCGCGCACCAAAACTGGCAAATTGGATTGCGCGGCTTTGCTAATAAGGCGCACCACCGGTTGCATCGCCGCCGAATGGCCGACCAAGGGCATGCTGGCTAGATTTGTTGTTTTCGATGGCGTTGGAGCTGGTTTTGAAATGGCGCTGGAAATGGCTGCGGCCAATAGCGGAAAATTGAACGGTTTGGCGAAAAAATCCACCGCACCAAATCGGGCTGAAAGCAAGGATGACAAAATCGTATTTTCACCACCCAATGTTATCACCGGGCAATCCGGGTGGTTGCGAGTGATGTGTTGCAACACATCAAATCCGTTGCGCTTGGCATCAAACAAATCCACATCCAGCACCAATAGCGAAAACGCGCCTTGCGCCACCCAGTCCAGCACAGTTGACAAATCATCCGTCGCCCGCACCTGATAGCCCAAAGCGGCCAAATCCCGCGCCAGATTGGCCCGTCCGGTTTTATCGGCATTAGCGACAATGATTTTGGCTTTTACGGCGCTCATGCGCTTGCCAATGTTTGTGTTTGTAAAAATGCGTGCCGCAAACCATCCCGGATTTGCGCTGCATCTTTCATGCGACACAAATCGGCGCGGGTTTGGCGCAAAAGGCTTGGCGGCATTTGCCCCTGCAAAGCTGCATCCAAAGACCACGCAATATGCTTGCGAAACATCCGAATGCCCAAACGCTCGCCATACAGCTCCAAGGAGCCGTCAAATTGTTGCAACAAAAATTCTAATTGTTGCACCAAAGAAGGCACCAATGCTGGCCTGCCCGCCAACTCATTAGCAATAAATCCCGGCAACCAAGGCCGTCCACAAGCGAAACGCCCGACCATCACCGCATCTGCGCCAGATTGCTGCAAAGCGGTTTTTGCATCAGCAGTAGAGCCAATATCGCCATTGATGACCAATGGAATATCAATCACCTCGCGCACCAAAGCAACAGCAGACCAATCGGCTTTGCCTTTGTAAAACTGGCAACGGGTGCGTCCATGCACGGTAATCATAGCGATGCCCGCCGCTTGCGCACGCGCGGCCAATTCGGGTGCATTGAGGCTGGAATGGTCCCAACCGAGGCGCATTTTTAAGCTCACCGGTACTTGCACCGCTGCCAGCACCGCCTCAACCAAGCTCATCGCATGGTCTAAATCGCGCATTAATGCAGAGCCGGATGCGCCTTTGGTAACATGGCGGGACGGACATCCCATATTAATATCAATCACTTGCGCCCCAGCACTTTCAGCTATTCTTGCGCCTTCGGCCATCCATTTGGCTTCGCGGCCTGCCAGTTGAATGACAAATGGGCCGGTAGAAGTGTCATTGGTTATTTTACGCAAACTGTCTTTGCGCCCGGTGGCCAATTGCTCGCTGGCGGTCATTTCACTAATGACCAGTCCGGCCCCTAACTTGCGGACCAGATTGCGAAATGGTAAATCGGTTACACCTGACATTGGGGCCAAGAAAACCGGATTATCCAATTGAATATCTGCGAGTTGAAATGTCATGTGCCGGTGGACAATTGCTGGTATGTAAGGTTAAGCATCTTTAGCCAAGCAAACGCAACATTTTTTGAAATGGAACCGCAATGAAAACAGCCGCCATCATCGTAGCTGCCGGAACCGGCACCCGCTTTGGCGGCGATGTTCCCAAACAATATCGCAATTTGGCTGGCAAAGCGATATTGCGCCATACCTATGATGTGTTTGCCCAGCACCCGGCGGTGGATGACATCATCATTGTGATTGCCCAAGACGCAGAACCCTTGTTTGCCAAAATTTTTGCCACCCCCCGACCCCGGTTTGTTTTTGGTGGTGATAGCCGCACCGCATCGGTTTATGCTGGTTTGCAGGCTTTGCAAAATAAGCAGCCAGAGCAGGTGTTGATACATGATGGCGCGCGTCCGTTTGTAAGCGCAACGGAGATAACCGAAGTTTTGGCCGCGCTTGGCCAATTTGACGCTTGCGCCCCGGCGCTGCCGATTGTTGATGCAATCAAACGGGTCGATGCCATAACCGGCAAAATTTTGGCCGATGCCAATCGCAACCAGTTTCAGCGTGTGCAAACCCCGCAAGGATTTGCCTATGCTTCTTTGCTTGCGGCCTATGAGCAACGCGATACCAAAATCCAGTTTGATGATGATTTATCCCTCGCCGCAGATGCGGGCATGACATGCCATACAATTGCTGGTAATCCGACGAATATCAAAATCACTACCCAGCAAAACCTGGACGAGGCCAAACGCAATATGCAACCAGCAGCAAAAATTTATGTCAGTGGACAAGGCTTTGACGTGCATCAGCTGATTGCCGGTGATGGCATGATGTTGTGTGGCGTGCATGTTCCCGCTGAGGCCTCATTAAAGGGGCATTCAGATGCTGATGTTGGCCTACATGCCCTCACCGATGCCATATTGGGTGCGATGGCGTTGGGCGATATTGGCGAGCATTTCCCGCCATCGGATGCACAATGGAAAAATGCAAATTCATCGCTGTTTGTCCGCCATGCCCACAAACTTGCAAAACAAAATGGCGGCAAAATCATCCATGTGGATATGACACTGATTTGCGAAACGCCCAAAATCACACCGCACCGCCAAGACATGCGAAATGCCATTGCAATTTTGCTGGATTTGGATATTTCTAGCGTTAGCGTCAAAGCCACCACTACAGAAAAATTGGGCTTTGCCGGACGCAAAGAAGGCATAGCCGCCCAAGCCTGTGTCAGCATTGAAAAAGCATCCAAATGAACTTTACCGCCAAACTCATCGCAACGTTTTTTGGGGTTGGTTTGTTGCGCCCCGCCCCCGGCACTTGGGGTTCGTTAGCCGCGCTTCCGTTTGGGATTTATGTGCTGTTATATGCAAATGGCGTGACCTTGGCGGCAATGAGCCTCATCGCATTTGTCATTGGGGTTTGGGCCTCGGACCGGTACGCCAAATCCATTGGCGGCAAAGACCCGTCCGAAGTGGTTATCGACGAAGTGGCCGGGCAATGGCTGGCCTTGGCATTTGTGCAGCCGGTATGGTGGCAATTGTTATTAGCCTTTGTTTTGTTTCGGTTTTTCGATATTACCAAGCTCTGGCTCATTGGGCGTTTGGAAAAATTGCCCGGGGGTTGGGGAATTATGGCAGATGATATGCTGGCCGGATTGGTGGCGGGGTTATTGATTTTGTTGTCACGAAGTTTTCTGCCGTTATAATCGGCGCATTGGGAGAGTATTGATGTTTCCAGATGAGATTTTACGACTGGCCAACCAAGCCTTGGCCAGCGCCAGAAAAGGCAAGCACATGATTGCGGTAGCTGAAAGCTGTACCGGCGGTTTGTTAAGCGCAGCGCTTACCGCCGTTGAAGGCTCGTCCGATACCTTTGATTGCGGCTTTACCACTTATTCTTATAAGGCAAAATCTTCGCTTTTGGGGGTGCCGCAAGGCATGTTGGTCGAACACGGCGCGGTTAGCGAACAAGTAGCCAGCTTAATGGCCGAAGGCGCATTGGCTGGCTCCACCGCCGATATTGCTGTGGCGATTACCGGCATTGCTGGCCCCGGCGGCGGCACCGAAGAAAAGCCGGTAGGGTTAGTCTGTTTTGCGGTGGCGCAAATCGGTTTTAAAACCAAAACCATCGAGCGGGTATTTGACGACAAAGGCCGCGCTGCTATTCGTATGGACAGCGTGAAAGAAGCTTTAACTTTATTGTGTAACTCTTTGTAAAGTTTTTATTTCTTCTGCTAAAGTTGAGCTTATTGGGTTGGAGTCATCAACTCTGTTAAACCGTTGCTTTGCTCTGGCTTCAAAGGCGTTCAAAATAGTATCCTCGGCGCGGGCTTGTTTGTTCTTAAAAATCTTGCCCAACCACGGAACCGCAAACGCATAGTCGACCCAAAACTCTAACAAAGTTGAGCCATCAGACAAAATATGAAACCGCCAGTTATTTTCCAGTTTTCGCAACGGCCCTCTGGCTAATTTCACAAAAATCTCACCGGTTTGCAAATCGCGGGTTACATCGGTGATAAAGGACTCGCGCAATACTTTGTAACGCACCCGCACCTCTGCCCGCATGGTTGTTTGCGTTGAGGAAAGTATGCGAACCGAGGTGATAAAATTGATGAATTTTGGATAGTCTAATACTTCCCAAGCCAGATTGTGCAAATCATCCGCAGCAAACGGCATGTGCCTAAAAACGTGACGTGAACTCATTTTGCGCCGGTGGTTTGTTTAGCCATTCGGGCGGCACGTAGCTTAGCAAAGTCCTCGCCAGCATGATGGCTGGAACGGGTAAGCGGACTGCTGGAAACCATCAAAAACCCTTTGGAACGCGCGATAACTTCCAGTGCTTTGAATTCCTCTGGCGGGACAAAACGGGCAATGGGGGCATGTTTTTTGGTTGGTTGCAAGTATTGGCCAATGGTAATGAAATCCACGTCTGCCGCTCGCATATCGTCCATTACCTGCATCACCTGTTGTTTGCTTTCGCCAAGGCCCAGCATAATTCCAGATTTGGTAAATTGCGCCGCATCGCGCTCTTTTACTTTTTGCAAT
>UOEE01000080.1_pt1 | contig 14944 bp, 12 predicted proteins | sample 1990011 | NCBI WGS metagenome assembly UOEE01 (sample SAMEA4728526, study PRJEB27164) | hydrothermal vent metagenome | biome: marine basaltic hydrothermal vent biome; feature: marine hydrothermal vent; material: mineral | place: Pacific Ocean | collected 2011-06-14/2011-07-23 | depth 1741 m | reverse complement strand
TGAAGCCTTGTCTCGCGGACAGCAAAGACCTGATGCACAGGCATTGATAGATGCCGGTGTGCAAGGTGTTGGCTCGGATGCTCCGTTTGGCGATGCGCCTTTGGTGCAAACATGGGGACGGCCTGAAACCAATGCGTTACGGTTGTTCGTAAACGCTGGAATTGACCTTAACGAAAATACATCTCTTTACGCCCGCGCTGGTTATGGGGATACTTTTGGCCGCTACCGGTTTTTCTATAGAAGACCGGGTGATGATGATGATGCGGCGGCATTAGAAGCATTGGTCGGCTTAGGATATACTGGCCCATTGGCACAACGAGGTTATACGCCGTTTCTGGATGGTAACCAAAAGGACTATAGTCTGGCTACCGGGATCAAGGGTGATCTTAGCAATGGGACCGTCTATGATTTCAGCTTTAGTTATGGCCGCAACGAGATGTCGCTGTTCCTGAACAACGAAATTAACCCTGCCTTGGGATTAACCGCTGATCTGCAAATTCCGCAACTAAACTTTGTTATGGGCGGCTATCAGCAAGAAGAACTTGGCTTTAATGCCGATTTTTCCACTCCTGTTTCTGATTCGATCAATCTCGCCTATGGTGCAGAATGGCGACAAGAAACCTTCACCACCATTGCCGGTGAAAGAAACTCCTACATTGATGAAAACGGTGATGAAGGCGCAGGCGTAGACGGGCGCATTTCCCCAAGTGATGCTGGCCGGTTCAGCCGCAACAACTTTGCTGTATATGTTGATATCGAACAAGATGTCACAGACAGGTTCATGTTACAGTACGCGTTACGATATGAAAACTTCTCGGATTTTGGCGGCACCCTAAACGGCAAAGTCGCCGGTCGTTTTAATCTTACCGATGCCATTGCCCTGCGCGGTGCTGTATCAACCGGCTTTAAGGCGCCAACACCAGGACAGGCCAATATCAAAGCAACCATCAGTACCTTTGACGGGGTTACCGGAAACTTGATTTTGGAAGGCCTGATCTCTCCAACTGATCCCAGAGCAATTGCGGCTGGCGGCAAAGAGCTTACCGAAGAAAAATCCTTCAATATCAGCTTTGGTACCACCGCTGATCTGACAGCAAATACCACCATGACGTTGGATTTTTACAAAATCGCGGTTGATAACAGACTATACCGTTCTGGCGATATTACGGCGGCAGACGGTACGTCTATCTCGTTTTATACCAATGCGCTGGATGTAAATTATACCGGCATAGATCTGGTGCTTACTTCCAATCAGGAATGGGCCAATAATGCCAGCACTGATTTCTCCTTGGCCTACAGCTATAACAAAATTGATGTGGTAAATCAGGCTTTGGTCAACGGGGTTCAACCGGTTAGTGATGGGACCGTAGAGGATATTGAAAACAACTATCCCAACCATCGTTTCACCGCCACTGCCAATACATATATGGGCGACAAATGGAACTTCCTAGTGCGGGCCAATTATTATGGAAAACACTTTGATGAACGCGGCAGAATCAATGGCGTAGATGGCGGAGCGCCGTCTGCGGAAATTGGTGCAATCGTGTTTTTTGATGCTGAGCTTGGATATAATGTCAACGAGATGGTGCGAGTGGCCGTTGGCGGCTCCAACATTTTTGACAGTTTTGTCGATACCATTGGGCCACCAAATGCCAACCGCTTAAGTGTTGGCCTGCAATACCCAAGGCGTAGTGCCGCCAATTATGAAGGCGGCTCTTGGTACGCAAATGTCAGAGTGAGGTTCTAAAACACCTTTCAACCAGTCGTGTGTCAACTTGGGGGTCCCCGTTCTTGCAAACATATTGCAATCAAAGAACTGGACCCCCACTTTTGTTTTGGCTGTTCGGTTTAGGCGATGATTTTCTATCCTCGCCGCCAAATGCTGCCATCCGGGCCATCTTCGACGATGATGTTTAACTGGTTTAGTTGATCGCGCAAACGATCCGCTTCGGCCCAGTCTTTGTTTTTGCGCGCCGCAAACCGGGCAGCAACCAGAGCATCAATATCCACTTCGTCGGATGCGGTCTGCCCTTCGCCAGTATCTTGTTTGAACCAAGTTTCCGGGTCTTGTGCAAACAAGCCGATCAATGCCCCGGCGGCCAGTATCTGGCCTTTGAGCAAGGCTTGTTCTTCATCCGATTTGGCCTGATTGGCCTGTTTGAACAAGGTAGCCAATTTGGCCAAGGCTTGTGGGGTGTTCAGATCATCATGCAAGGCCGCAATAAATCCGGCAGGTGCCTTGGTTGGCACTGCCTCGACATGTTTTAACCGGCGCAAAGTGCCGTAATAGCGGCCCATAGTGGTGCGCGAACGGGCCAGCAAATCACCAGTCCAATCCAGCGGCGCACGATATTGCGCGGTAAGCAACGCATACCGCAATACCTCGCCCTGCCAGTCTTTTAGCAGATCGCGGACCAATTTCACATTGCCCAAGGATTTGGACATTTTTTCGCTATCCATATCCAAAAAGCCGTTATGTAACCAAAACCTAGCCAAAGGCACATTGTCATGCGCACACATGCTTTGGGCAATTTCATTTTCGTGGTGCGGGAAAATCAGATCTTGGCCACCAGCATGAATGTCAATCGTCGTGCCCAAATTGGCCTCGATCATCGCTGAACATTCGGTGTGCCAGCCGGGCCTGCCTGCCCCAAATGGGCTGTCCCAAGACGGCTCGTTTTTGGCAGAAGGTTTCCACATCACAAAATCTGCTGGATCTTTTTTATACGCCGCTACTTTTACTCTGGCCCCGGCCAGCATGTCGTCCAAATTGCGGCCCGATAGTTTGCCATAGCCCTCAAACGAGCTGACATCAAACAATACATGGCCCTCGGCCTGATAAGCGTGGCCAGCTTCGAGCAAGCGGGAAATCAATGAGATCATCTCGTCCATATGGCCGGTGGCGGTGGGTTCGATGTTTGGCGGCAAGATGTTCAAACTGGCCGAATCTTCATGATAAATCGCAGTGAATTTATCGGTGATCACCGAAATATCGACATTTTGCTCGGCAGCAGATTTGTTGATCTTGTCATCTATATCGGTGATGTTGCGCGCATAGACCACATTGTCTGCGCCATACTCATCCCGCAATAACCGATACAACATATCATAGACCACTGCTGGGCGAAAATTGCCGATATGGGCATAGGAATATACCGTTGGCCCGCACAGATACATGCTGACCTGCGCTGCATTGGCCGGTTCAAAATCCCGCTTGCGGCGGGTGCGGGTATCGTAAAGCGCAAGGGACATGGTTTCTCTCATTTTCTGCCAACGGTCCGCAACCTACGCACAACGGGCAGGCATGCAAGCGATAAAACCGCCAGCACTGATATATCCCGCAATTCGCAAATGGTTGCAAGCTGTGCCGGGATCGCTTATGTGAATGGCAGGGGTTGATCCACAACCTCTTTATCAGGGCTGACGTTAAGTCCGGTGCAGACCGGCTCGACCTCTGGTCCCCGTTGTTTAGGGAACCCAATTATGGACATGATCAACAAAGAACGAACGGTTTTACAAGCCGTGTCCAAGGCCAAACGCCCCAACCGGGCCGAAGCCGAAGCTGCGGTGCGCACCTTGCTGGCATGGGCCGGCGATGACCCGAACCGCGAAGGCCTGCTCGATACCCCCAAACGGGTGGTCAATGCTTTTGGCGAATGGTTTAGCGGTTATGCGGGCGATGCGGCCAAAGAGCTGTCACGCACCTTTGCCGATATCAACGGTTATGACGATATGGTTTTGTTGCGCGGCATCGAAGTGCAAAGCCATTGCGAACACCATATGGCTCCGTTTATCGGTACCGCCTGTGTGGCATATCTGCCCACCGACAAGGTGGTTGGGTTATCCAAATTGGCCCGGGTGGTGGAAATTTTTGCCAAACGCCTGCAAACCCAAGAAACCCTAACCATGCAAATCGCTGCCGCCATTGCTGATAGTGTTGGTGCCCGAGGCGTGGCCGTCTTGGTTGATGCAGAACACCAGTGCATGAGCACCAGAGGCGTACACCATAGCGGCGTTAGCACCATCACCACCCGCTTTACCGGTGCATTTCAGGACTGCCCACAATTACGCGAACGGTTTTTACGTTTGGCCGAAAAATAACTGATTGCACTTACAAAAAACTATACGGATCAATATCAATTTTGAGCCGGACACTGCCCTTGATCTGAAAGCCAGCCCGCCAGTCGTGCATATAGGCCGACAAGTCGGTGTGTTTTTCTGCGCGGATCAATAATCTACGCCGAAACCTGCCGCGAACCACGGTAAAGACCGGCTCGGACGGCCCCCATATCTCAATACCGCTGGCACTTGGGGCATTAGGCGCAACAGCCGCAAAATCACGAGCCGCAGCTTCTGCCTCGGCCTCGGCAAAAGCGGAGATCACCACGGCGGCCAAACGACCAAACGGCGGAAACCCCATATGTTGGCGCAAAGACAGCTCGGCCTCAATAAAACGTTCCCGATCACAAGCCAATAAGGCTTCGATGGCTTCGTGTTCCGGCTGGTGGGTTTGCAACATTGCCCGGCCCGGCAGTTCAGCCCGCCCGGCCCGGCCCGCTACTTGGATCAGCGCCTGATAGGTGCGCTCCCCTGCCCGTAAATCGGCACCGCCCAGCCCCATATCGGCATCGACCACCCCGACCAAAGTTAGTTTTGGGAAGTTATGCCCTTTGGCTGCCATTTGCGTGCCGATCAGAATATCTATTTCTGCGCCCTGCATCCGGGCAATCAATTCACGGATTTGCGCTGGTGTGCGGGTGGTATCGGATGAAAATACCTCGCATCTAGCTTTTGGGAAAACCGCTGCCACTTCTTCGGCCAGCCGCTCCACCCCCGGCCCTACCGGATGCAAGCTGTCTGGTTCGGCGCAGGTGGGGCATTTGTCCGGTTTGGGCATGGAAAACCCGGTTAAGTGACAGATCAACCGTCCCGAATGTTTATGTTCCACCAAAAAGCTGTCGGTATCCGGGCTTTTCATCCGCTCGCCACAATTGCGGCAAATGGTCAAAGGTGCATAGCCGCGCCGGTTTAGATATAACAATACCTGTTCCCCGCGCCCCAAAGTCAATTGCATGGCTTCGCGCAAAGGCGGTGACAGCCATTTTGCCGTGGCAGGCGGGTTGATCCGCAAATCAATCGCCGAGATATGTGGCAATTGCGAAGACCCGGGACGGCTATCCAACATCAAATGAGCAAAGCGGCCAGAGCGGGCATTGTGCAACGTTTCCAGCGCCGGTGTTGCCGAGGCCAACAAGATCGGGCAGTCAGCCAAATTGGCGCGCACCACCGCCATATCGCGGGCGTGATACAATACGCCTTCTTCTTGTTTGTACGAGCTGTCATGTTCTTCATCGACCACGATCAAGGCCAATTTGGCAAATGGTAAAAACAAGGCCGAGCGGGCACCAACGACAATTCGAGCGGTGCCATTTGCCACTTGTCGCCACACCCGGCGGCGCATGGCTCCGGTGACATCTGAATGCCATTCCGCTGGTTTTGCTCCAAAACGTACCGCAAAGCGCTGTAATACATCTTGGGTGAGGGCAATTTCAGGCAATAAAATCAATACCTGATGATCCGGGTGCTGGCGCAAGGCTTCGGCCACCGCTTCAAAATATACCTCCGTCTTGCCGGATCCGGTAATGCCATCCAGCAAAACCGGGGTAAATTTTTGCTGCTGTACCGTCTGGATCAACGTATTGGATGCGGCAATTTGCGAAGCGGTTAGCTTTAATCCGCTGCGTTCCGGTTGCGGCTGTGCAAACGGGCCATCAACCGCTTGCATGGTTTTTTGCAAACCACCGGCTTTTAACAAGCCGTTTACCACCCCGCTACCCACCCCGGCAGCCTCGGCCAATTTACCAATTGGCCAAGATTTATCGGCAACTATTTCCAAAACCTTGTTACGCGCCGGGGTTAGTTTGGTTGGTATTTGTGCTGACCTTGTGATCAGACTGCGTGTGGGTGAAGCCAGCAAAGCATCAAGATTAGGCAGGCACATGCGCAATACCCGCCCCGATCCGGCGCAGGTATATTTGCCAACAAAGTCAATAAAATCACGCTGTTGCTGGCTCATTGGCCGGGTGGCAAAAACCTCCAGCACTTGTTTTAGTTTGCGGCCCTTTGGCGGCTCCGGCAGTTCTGTAATTGCCCAAACCACGCCCACGGCTTTGCGCGTACCCAGTGGCGCAATAACATAGGATCCAGCTGTTACCTGCAAGGATGCGGGCACCAGATAATCAAACGGTTCGGGAACCGGTAGTGGAAAAAGAATTTTCGCCAGCAATAGCCTGTTCATCATTTGGGTGTTTCCTACCCTGAACATCAAGGGAATCACCATTGTCTCAATCAAGAGGCAGTTTGTTAAGAGGCGAATCAATGAAATTTTTTCTGGATACGGCCATTGTCGATGAAGTAGCTGAAATGATCGATACCGGTTTGGTAGACGGGGTCACCACCAACCCATCCTTGATCGCCAAATCTGGCAAGGGCATGCAAGATACTATCGCTGCGATTTGCAAGCTGGTAGATGGCCCGGTTAGCGCCGAGGTCACCGCTACCAACTGGCAAGACATGGTTAAAGAAGGGGTTTATTTACGTAGCATCGCCGAAAATGTTTGTGTCAAAGTACCGCTTACCTTGGACGGATTACGCGCCACGCACCGGTTAAGCCAAGATGGACACCCGGTAAATGTCACCCTTTGTTTTTCTGCCAACCAAGCCTTATTGGCCGCCAAAGCCGGGGCGACTTTTGTTTCGCCATTTATTGGCAGGTTGGATGATATTGGCATAGACGGCATGGACCTGATTACTGATATTCGAATGATTTTTGACAATTACCCGGAACTGGAAACCGAAATTCTAGCCGCCAGTATCCGCTCGACCGAACACATGCGCGCCGCCGCCCTTATTGGGGCAGATGTGGCAACATTGCCAGCAAAGGTGATGAAAGACATGGTCAAACACCCATTGACCACATCTGGGCTAGACGCATTTTTGGCCGATTGGAAAGCCACGGGCCAAAGCATATTACAGGAATAGACATCATGGCAGAACAGGCAAATATCATTGATTTTGAAGCCGCTTCGCGGGTGCGAATGTTAGAGCGAGTACGTTCGCTCACCATGACCCGCGATGCCTTGATTGAAAATGCCAAACAAAATCACGCCAGCACCGCGCTCATTCATGGCGCAGTTCTAAAACTGTTGGATGCCAAAAACTGGCACGACTTGGACACCCGATTGCAATACAATATCCGCACCACCCTTGGCGCTGATTTTTTGGGATTGTATGTGGAAGGCGCAAAACTGCCCAAAGGGCTGGAGCGTATTTTTGCCAAGCCCGAAGGTTTTGTCACCCATGTCATGCAAGGTCATTTTGAGCGCCTTGGCCCCGGCTTGCTAAACGGTCCGTTGCTGTTTGGCGAACAGGCCAACCAGATCCGTTCCGAAGCCTTATTGCGGCTTGATTGGGGGCCGGGCGAGGCCTTATTGGTATTTGGCAGCAAAGACCGGCGGGCATTTTCTGCGGAACAAGGCACCGATCTGATCGCATTTTTTGCCAAAGCTGTGGAGCGATTGATCAGCCGCTGGGCCGGCTGATGTCTAGCGAGCGCGGTTCTGCCAGCGCCCTGTTGCACGATTTTTGTGCTTGGATCGAAAGCGAAAAACGTCTCGCGCCCAAATCGGTCGAAGCCTATCGCCGCGATATTGGATTTTTTTATTTATTCTTAGCAGAACATCAGCAAAATCCCGTGGATATCTCCACACTTGGCAAGTTGAGAGTCACCGATTTTCGCGCGTTTTTAGCCGCCCGCAGACGTGGCCCGCCAATGGTAGGTTCGCGCACTTTGGCCAGAAACCTCTCAGCCCTGCGCAGTTTTTTTGGTTGGTTGGAACAACGGCGCGGCATTTCCTGTCCGGCTCTGGCCTTGGTCGATGGTCCCAAATTACCCCACAGCCTGCCGCGCGCCATCAGCCCAAAAGCCGCCAAAGAGGTGTTGGCAGAAGCTGCCAATGTGCAACGCAGCAAAACCCCATGGATTGCGGCGCGAGATGAAGCATTGGTGTTTCTATTATACGGTGCCGGGCTACGCATCGCCGAAGCCTTGGCGATCACTGGGGCGCAAATCCCGATGGGCGAGGTATTACGCATTACCGGCAAAGGCGCAAAAACTAGGTTGGTGCCGGTTTTGGCAATGGCCCGCGAAGCGGTGCAGCGCTATATCAAATTGTGCCCGTTTCCCATCTTGCACGATACGCCAATTTTTCGAGCCAAAAGAGGCGGCGACATGGGTGCCAGAGCCGCCCAGCACTTGATGCAGGATATGCGTAGCCGGTTGGGATTGCCTGATAGTTTAACCCCGCACGCATTACGGCATTCTTTTGCCACGCATTTACTGGCCGGTGGCGGCGATCTGCGAACCATCCAAGAATTACTCGGCCACGCCTCATTGTCCTCGACCCAAATTTATGCCGCCGTCGATGCCGCCCATCTGGCCAAAATTGTCGCCAAAGCCCATCCAAGAGCGTAAAATCAAATACAAAAAAGGCGGCCAATAAAGGCCGCCTTGGTTATTTTGTTTGATGCTGGCTGGTTTAAGCGGCCATTTCTTCTTCTGGGTTGCGTAATACATAACCCCGACCCCATACGGTTTCGATATAATGATCGCCACCGGTGGCATTAGCCAGTTTTTTGCGCAATTTGCAGATAAACACATCAATGATTTTTAATTCCGGCTCGTCCATACCGCCATAGAGATGGTTGAGGAACATTTCCTTGGTAAGGGTGGTACCTTTTCGCAAGGAAAGCAGTTCTAACATCTGATATTCTTTGCCGGTGAGGTGAACCCTTTGTTTGTTCACATCCACTGTTTTTGCATCCAAGTTCACCGCAATGGAGCCAGTTGCAATAATGGATTGCGAATGGCCCTTCGAGCGCCGGACCACCGCATGAATGCGAGCGACCAGTTCGTCCTTGTGAAACGGCTTGGTCAAATAGTCATCAGCGCCAAAACCAAGGCCACGCACTTTGATGTCGGTGTCCGCTGTTCCTGAGAGGATCAGCACCGGGGTATCAATTTTTGATACTCGCAATTGTTTCAATACATCAAAGCCGGGCATGTCCGGCAGATCTAGATCCAGCAGGATAATATCGTAATCATACAATTTTCCGAGATCGACCCCCTCTTCGCCGAGATCGGTTGTGTAAATGTTAAAGCCTTCTGACTTTAGCATTAACTCGATTGATTGCGCTTGTGCGCGGTCGTCTTCAATCAGTAAAACTCGCATACGCCCCTCCTCCTGGGTAAGTCCCGCGAATCACTTGTGTCTCGCAGGTGTATATATTGTTAACTCGTCCGTAACGCTATGTGAATCCCGTTAACCAAAGTTAAACAAACCAAAACCATGTGAACGAGTTTTCAATGACTTGAGTAAGTTTTGGTTAGGAATTACCCAAAAAATCGTACAATCACTGCAAATTTATCCGCTCATCTTTACCGGCTCGAAACTACAATCGGCTATATTGGCTCATATCGGGGACAAACCCAAAGTTTAAAGTTAACGGGAATAAGACTTTCATGCACGCACTTGCTGATAAAATCGAAACCATGGAGACCCGACGGTTTCGAGGTAAGGTTTCCGCCGTGAACGGTGTTCTGGTCGAAGCCGTTGGCCCGATCAATTCTTTGTTAATGGGCGCACGGGCGCAAGTGGAAACCAAAAACAATGCTATTCGTTGCGAAGTCATTGGCTTTCAACACGACCGGGCGCTGTTAATGCCATTTGCCCCATTAGAAGGTGTGCATGCCGGTGCCAAAATACAAATTGATCCAGAAGTAGCGCATATCCGCCCCAGCCAAAACTGGTTGGGCCGGGTGGTCAATGCTTTTGGCGAGCCGTTGGATGACAAAGGCGCTTTGGCGCAAGGCATGAAACCTTGTTCTTTACGCGGCGCACCGCCACAAGCCCATGCCCGGGACCGAGTTGGTTCGCGCATTGATCTGGGTGTGCGGGCTTTGAACGTATTTGTGCAAGTTTGCCGGGGCCAGCGTTTGGGCGTATTTGCTGGCTCGGGTGTTGGCAAATCGGTATTGATGTCAATGCTGGCAAAAAATGCCGATTGTGATGTCATTATTATAGGCCTGATCGGCGAGCGGGGCCGCGAGGTCAAAGAATTTATTGATGATGTATTGGGTGAAGACGGATTAAAACGCGCCATTGTCGTGGTTGCCACCTCTGATGAGCCAGCATTGGCTCGTCGGCAAGCAGCTCTACTTACCATGACTTTGGCCGAGTATTTTCGCGATCAAGGCAATCATGTTTTGTGCTTGATGGACAGCATTACTAGATTTGCCATGGCCCAGCGCGAAATTGGCTTGGCCGCTGGCGAGCCGCCAACCACTAGAGGTTATACCCCAAGTGTGTTCAACGAATTGCCGCGTTTGTTGGAACGCGCCGGTCCCGGCTGTTCCAAAAATGGCAAAGGCGGAGCCATTACTGGCATTTTCACTGTTCTGGTCGATGGCGATGATCATAATGAGCCGATCGCTGATGCGGCACGAGGTATTTTGGATGGCCATATCGTCATGGAACGGGCGATTGCTGAACGCGGACGCTTTCCGGCGATCAATATCTTAAAATCCGTATCGCGAACCATGCCCGGTTGCGCCAAAGCTGACGAATTGCAATTGATCAGTACCGCGCGCAAGGCCATGGCTGAATATGCCGATATGGAAGAGCTGATCCGGCTGGGTGCTTATGCCAAAGGCTCCAACCCAGACGTGGATCTGGCCATTGAATTACACGAACCGCTGGAAGCATTTTTGGCACAAACCGCCGATGATGCCAGCAGCACAGAGGATAGTTTTTTGCGCCTCGGCGCACTTTTACCACCGCCTACCACTACCAACAACAATAACAAACCCGCAAACGGGTGACGGAGAGTATTATGAGAAGTTTTGCATCCCTGGTAAAATTAGCCAGATTCAAAGTAGAAGAACTGCAACGCCAAATGGCTATGCTGGACGATTCAAGAGCGCATCTAGAAGGCCGCGCCGCCGAATTGGAACGCTCGGTTCCCGAAGAGCAAATCGCTGCCGATGCCACCAAAGAAGGTTATTTGGCCTATGGCTCGTATGCGCAAGCAGTCATTGTGCGCAAAGAAAACCTGAATGTTTCATTGGTTGAGATTGATGCCCAAACCGCCGCTTTGCGCGTACAGCTCGAAGATGCGTTTCGGGAATTAAAAAAGTTTGAGCTGATGGAAGAGCGCCGGTTAAAACAAATCGCCGAAGCCAATGCCAAAGCCGAACAAGCCGAATTGGACGAAATTGCCGGGGTACGCGCCGCAAGACGCTGATATTTGCGGGCGTGGCCGCCCCTACCCGATTTGCTGGCGCTCCTGTTCTGGCTCAGGCAAGCATAATTCCACCTGCAAACCACCATGTTTTGAGCGCGATAACTGGATATCGCCGCCATGGGCGCGGGCGGCATCGCGGGCAATGGTAAGGCCCAACCCGACACCTTCGGTGTTGAGGTTACGGGCCGCATCCAAGCGATTAAACGGACGAAAAACTTCTTCGCGCAAGGCTGCATCAATGCCCGGCCCGTCATCTTCGATGCGAAGCAATACTTGTCCGTCCGTAGCATATCCGCTGACCCAAACTTGCCCGCCATATCGCACCGCATTTTCCAACAAATTGGTGATGCAACGCTCCATGCTTTGCGCCCGCACCAGAACCGGCAAGCTGGCTGGCAATTCCAAAGCGGACAGCCGCTGCTGTGGCACAATCTGTGTTACTAGTTGTTCCAGCAGTGCAGTTAAATCCACTTGCACCGGCACCGCTTGCGCTTCGCCTCTGGCAAAATCCAGATAGCCGTCTAACATTTGCTGCATGTGGTTGAGGTCTTTGCGCGCTGCCACCAATTCCGGGGTTTGTTGCATCATGGCAAATTGTAGTTTGAGACGAGTAAGCGGCGTGCGCAGATCGTGGCTGACCCCGGCCAGCATTTCTGTTCGTTGATTGACAAAACGCGAAATGCGCTGTTGCATTTGCACAAAGGCGCTCGAGGCTTGGCGTACTTCCATGGCACCGCTTGGTTTGAAATCAGGATTGTCCAAGCCCTTGCCCAATCGTTCAGCCGCATTGGCAAGTTGTAAGATCGGGCGCAATTGGGCGCGGGTAAATAAAATGGCAATGCCGGTTAGCAATAAAGTTGCGCCAACCAACCAAAGCACAAACATATTGCCGGTGGTAGCATAGACCTTTTCGCGCGGCGCAATGAAGCGCATCACCCCATCATCCACCTGTATTTGGATATCAATATAGGCCGGATAGCGCGTGGTATCGAACCAAAACGGTTGGCCAATTTTGGCTGCAAGTGCCCGTTGCAACGTCCTATCCAGTGGTGAATTAAAAGAAAAATGACTGGATGTGGGGATGAACTCATCTTCGAGCAAAGCGACGCTCAAGCCCATTTTGTTGGAGGCCATGACCGAAACATCATCAAAGCCAATTGTTTCCGGTGTCTCTTTATATAGTTGCAATACCACGGCAATATCGCCAACCACCCCTTCGGATAATGAGGTGCTGACCGATTGCCAATGGCGGTCAAAAAATACAAATACCACGGCGAGCTGCATAATCGCGATTGGCAAGACAATAATTAACATCGAGCGACCAAGCAGCGTTTGGGGGGTAAATTCGCGCAAAGCTGGCAAATGTTTGCGAACTTGGCGCCAGTTTGGAAACTTCATGTCGGTTGGTCCCGGTCTCCGGCAAATTCGGGGCGGGCCAATAACCGGTATCCAGCGCCACGAACGGTTTGCAAAAATCTTGGATTTTTTGGGTCAATTTCTATTTTGCGGCGAAGCCTAGCCATTTGCACATCCACTGAGCGCTCGGCAGCATCGGTATCTCTGGACAAAGTTAAACGTGATACTGGCTCGCCCGGGGTTTTGGCCAAGGCCCGCAATAAATTGGCTTCGCTGTCGGTTAGAGAAACCCGTCCCGCTTCACCGCGTAAATCGCCGGTGGCCGGGTTAAAGCGCCAATCGCCAAACACCAGTAATTGCCCATCCAGCTCCACCCGCATTGAGCGCCGCAAAATCGCTTGGATACGCAAAACCAGCTCTTCCGGTTCAAACGGTTTGGCCAGATAATCATCTGCGCCCACCCGCAAACCTTCGATGCGTTCGCTGGCTTCGCCTTTGGCGGTTAATAACAATATCGGAATTTTGCTGCTATCGCGCAAGCTACTGGCTAGTTCCAGACCGGTTTCGCCCGGCATCATGATATCTAACACCAAAAGATCAAAGCTAAGTGTTTGCATCAGCTTTCTGGCTTTGGCGGCATTGGCTGCGGTAGATACTCGAAAGCCTTGGCCGCTTAGGTATTTTTTCAGCAGGCTGCGAATACGATCATCATCATCAATTACCAGCAAATGGGTTTGTGGGTCAGGGATTGCGCTCATAACTTGACAGCTCCAAATTGGCGACCGACAACAAGCCGCCGCTAAAAGAAACTATCAAGCCCTGCCTCGCTTGCAAAGAGCCGGGATACAAACAGGGCAGAAAGGCCCGAAATGAGCAAAAAATCACTGGCTTTTACCCAAACGCAAGGCGATATTTGGCTGAATGGGGAATTTATTCCCATTAAACAAGCCAATATCCCGCTTCTATCGCATGGTCTGCACTATGGTTCGACCGTGTTTGAGGGCGAACGCGCCTATGACGGCAAAATTTTTAAGTCGGATCAGCATACCCGGCGGTTAATGCGCTCGTGCAACTTGCTCGGTTTTGATCTGCCAGTTGATTTTGAAACTTTTGAGCAGGCCAAACGAGATTTGTTGCAACGTTCCGGCTTACAAAAGGCTTATTTTCGGGCGATTGCGTGGAAAGGCTCTGGTGCTTTGGGGGTGGGTTCAAGCAATAACCGGGTCAATGCTGCCATCTCCCTTTGGCCGATGGAAAGCTATTTTGATACGGCCTCTGCTGGCATTCGTTTGGATATTTCGGCTTGGCAACGCCCGCCGCCTGCCTGCGCGCCGGTTAAAGCCAAAGCTGCTGGGCTTTATATGATCTGTACCTTGTCCAAGGACAAAGCCATGGATAATGGTTATGACGATGCTTTGATGTTGGACATAAAGGGCCGGGTATCGGAATGTACTGGTGCCCATATCTTTTTTGTCCGCGATGGCGCGTTGTTTACGCCACAAAAACATTGGATGATTGACGGCATTACCCGGGCCAGCATTATTGAAATTGCCAAAACTCGCCAAATAAAAGTCACCGAAACCGAAATATGGCCCGATGATATATCAGGATTTTCCGAGTGTTTTATAGTCGGCTCTGCTGTTGAAGTGGTACCGGTTACCGAGATCAAGGGCACAATGTTTTCGCCAGATAGCCTAAGCCAACAAATGGTCGATGATTATCAAGCCATGGTATACGGGCGATTGGGCTAAACACCCCGCCACTAATAGGCAAAACCTAATTTCAAAATATCGGCAATCTCACGTTATTTTGAATAGCTGTTTTAGATACAACTCAAAGCTCCAGTTAATAGAGTAACAAAATAGGTTACGCATACTGGATGTTTTAGCCTTCGGCTTGTGCCTCTGGTTTGACGCGGGGGCGGCGAACACGGCGGCGGACGGGGGCGGCAGTTTCTTCGGCGGGTTCAGGTGGTTTTGGGATCGCAACTTTCACAGCTTTAGCTGCGGGTTTGCTGTCATCGCCATTGCCGGTTGTCGGGGTTTCATTTGGTTTTTCTGGTTTGGGTTTGTTTTGTGCTTGTTGTGCTTGTTGTGCTTGTTGTGCTTGTTGTTCTTGCTGGCGGGCGGCTTTGCGGGCTTCGTATTCGGCCTGTTTGGCTTCACGATGCGCCCGTTGTTGCTCTTCGCGTTCTTCGCGTTCGCGCTGTTGCGCTTGTACCAAGCGG
>UOEE01000271.1_pt1 | contig 15286 bp, 12 predicted proteins | sample 1990011 | NCBI WGS metagenome assembly UOEE01 (sample SAMEA4728526, study PRJEB27164) | hydrothermal vent metagenome | biome: marine basaltic hydrothermal vent biome; feature: marine hydrothermal vent; material: mineral | place: Pacific Ocean | collected 2011-06-14/2011-07-23 | depth 1741 m | reverse complement strand
TGATTCTGGTGCGCTAAAAAAGAAAACTGGACCCCGCATCAAGTGCGGGGACCGAGTCGGGCGTGAGGAGTTTCTATAGACCGCCAGAAACCAGATCTATATGCCGCCGTCACTCCGGCCCTAGAATCGGTTGCCATTCAGAAACATTCCAAAATGCAAAGCCCAAGGATAGATTGCCGGTCTAGCTCGTGGGTGATGGTTGGAAGCGGTTTATGCATTCTGAATTTATGAAACATACGAACGGGGTTACAAACCCCTTCCGGTGTGGGTGGTACTCTCTATGTCTATTTATCGGCCAAAGCTTCAAGCATGTTTTTATAATAGGCAGAGTGATCACCCTCATGATTATCCATACCAAATTTTGTGAGTGTACCTTTGGGGTTAATATAACTGTCTATGCGCCGTTTTGGTTGTTCATGCCAACCAATATTGAATGCGCCAAGCTTTGGATAGAAAAATAAAGTGGAGTAAGGCAGATGATCATGGATATACCATGCCATTGATTGCCAATCTTTGGTTAGTTCATAATAAGGAACAAAACGGTTCACAACGATTGTTGCAAGTGCGCCTAAGCTCCCATCTTTATCTCGGTAGTCCCAGATATGTTTGGCGTAATTAAATTCATTGCTGGCACATCCTAATTTCTTTTCATTGCCAAACTTATTTAGCGTCGGACTTCTATAGGCGGAGCGGATAGAGATACGCCCAAAATTTTGTTGCAAAGGCTCCAATAGGTTTTCACAAAACTGACGGCCTGCCTCTATAGCAATATCTGGATATTCAGGAATATTCTGAATTCCGTAAAAATTGGATATTTCCGAATACAACATGTCGCGCATAAAAAATGATTTTGAAAGCTGCACACGTCCTAGCTTTTCAAGATCTTTGACTGAGTTTGGAGGTTTCATAAAAGCCCTTTCGATAAACCCTTCGCCGGACGGGGTTTGTAACCCCGTTCGCATGTTTCATTTTTTTCCAGATACCACAGTTTGCAATGCTTGAAAACGTTTCATGTATACATTCATAGGGGTTCAAACCTCGTCCGGACCGGAACTGCGAAAGGGGAATGTGTCTCAATCGGGTAATACCGGATAAGCATTTATGCTTTGTGGATCACCAGTTGCGGAAATGGTACGGCCCATTTGTTGGTAAGGCAGGCTTCCACTACGCCTAGATTGATAAATTTTTGTAGTTTCTGCCAATCTTTGCCATGCCCTGGCCCCATATCTACCAGAACCGTAAACATCAACGCGCTGTCGCCGAGACTGACAAACCGGGTTTCCATTGAAATAAGGGATTGTTTACCCAATGCGCTGCGGATTTTTTTGCTGACACTGGCATCAATTTTTTTCGGTATCTGCGCCTGTGCTTCATTCATGTGCTGATAATCAAGCCCGAACTGGTATGAAACCCGGTAGCCATCGGTAATGACCTCAAACATTGTATTCATGAACGCTGTGGATGGCAGGAAATCTTCGGCCCCGCCGGGGCGTTTCAAAATAACGTGTTCTGGTGTTTGATTGATCACTTCATAATGCTTGTTATCGCGGACAATCCAGTCGCCAATTTTTGTTGGAAACCAAGTTTCGCCTTCGGTTACTGGTCTGGAATGCATGCCGATCAATTCTTGCACCGGATAGATCAACTCGCCGCCTTTTAGTGCCGGATTGACCAATTTGGTATAAACGGCCAAGCGTTCAATGCGATAGGGAAGTCCCTCGACAATGGTCCGTTCGCCTTCCCTCACTGCACCTAAATTCATCAGCAATCTGGTTTGCTCGGTCAACGCAGGTAATGAGCGCAAAAACGTCCAACTCAAAGCCACGGCCAGCAACAAACTCATCGCCAGCATTAACCAATCTTGGCGAATGTTAAAAATGCTAACCGCAATGACAAAACCGCCAATAATGCTGATCAGTGTGATGGACATAGAAAAAATTCGCATGCCAGCCGACAACACCCCGCCATGGGTCCGGCGATACAAATGGGACGCACCGGTGCGAAGCAATTGCGCCGTTAAAATAAAGCCAAGGCTTAAACCAACCGCCAGTAACAGGCTAACCCCGCGATTAAGGATGAAGCTGCCAAAATCTGCCGAAAATTGTTTTAGCGAACTGCCTCTAGCCCGTTGGGTCGCGGCCAGTTGTTCAGCCAATGCTAGATCCAGATCCTGTGCTTCTTGCAAACGCTGCGTCCACAATTCGTAATGCCGGTCCAGTCGTTCCTTGACATCTTTTGGGTATTTGGCGTCGACCTGCCTGAATATATTGATGCTCTGCAAGGTATTTTTGGCGATGGTGATACGGCTTTCGGCCTGATCGGCCAACTGCCGTAATTCTTCCATCCGTCTGGCTGGCTCGGTGGTGCGTTGCAAGGACATCACGATCGGTTGCAAGATCCGCGATATTTCATCGCTGATATTCACCTTTTCTGGCTCGCGATTGTCTTTGTTGTATTGCCGGGCTTGTAGGCCCAATATCACCAGATCAATGTTTTGCTCAACTTGGCGGGTCTCGGTGGTTAGCGCATCAATTTCAAGCCGTAATTCGGCTTTTTCAGCGTCTTTGCTGGTGCGAAGCAATTGTTTGTTTAATGCGGCGAGTTGCTGGTGACGGGCAACCAAGGTTTCGCTTAAAGACAGCAAGGAATTGACCAATTGCTGTTGCGAATCCGCTTCTTGTTGTTGCAATTCGGTGATCGGCAATTGCTCTGGTTCTGGTTCTGTGGTCGGCTCATCGGCCAAGACAGATGTGCCCAACCCAATGAACAGCACCAAAACCAACACATATTTCCACATAATCGCCACTGGGTTTTCCTGCTTATACTGTAAAACTGCTCCCATAAATCCTCGCCGGTTTTTTAAGGCTTCTGCCACCCATACCCCAAAGTACGAGTTAACATTTTATGCGTCAAGCAATTGCTAAAGCCAAGGTTTAGCGCAAAACAAACCAACATCTTGTCCAACTGCCGATTTTCATTGGTCCGGTTACAAAAACTCTCTGATGTGTTTGGCGTGGCGGGAATGGTAAAATGGGGTAGGGGTGTTTTGTTGTTGGGATTTGCTTTGCAGGTCTTTTAGTACCATTTGGGTGATCAGCGGTAGGTCAAGGCTTTGGGCTTGTTGAAATGTTACCCATTGCAATTGTTCCAGCTCGCCACTGGCTAGATCCGCCGGATCGTCTATTAGGTTATCGGTTTGGGCGGTAAAAAACCAAGTATCAAAGCGTTTGGGATGATATGGCGGGGTGATGGCTCTGGCCAATAATGACAAAGCCGCCAGATCAAGGCCAAGCTGATTGCTAGAAAATGCCTGATATGCCAATGGGGCTTTGCTGGTTCTATTTGCTGGTTTTGCCAGTTTTAAGCCGGTTTCCTCATAGGTTTCCCGGATGGCTGCTGCTGCTGTGGCAAGGGCGCGTGGCCGGCTTAATTGCTGGGTCATGGTGTTTAGCAATTTGGGGCAAATCGCTGAGGCGCAAGGTGCGCGACTGTCGGCGCGGTCCACTCGTCCACCGGGAAAAACAAACTTTCCGGGCATGAAACGATGGCTGGCGGCACGCTTTCCCATCAAAAACTGCACCTCGGTATTTGTATTGCGTAACAAGATCAAGCTGGCGGAAAGTTTTGGCCGAGTGGCTCTGCCTTTGCGTTTGTCGTCTGCCGGATCGGTATCGCGCAATTGCGATTGTTTCATCGCCTTTTGCCTCGATGATTTTTTGCTTGGCCTTTGCCCTTTCGGCCTTTGCCCCTATGACTAGCACCGCGTCCCGGTTTAGAGGCATGGCGTTTGGGCCGGGTACCGGCTTCGGCTTTGCTTAACATCTCAAAAATCAGGCCGCCAGTTACTGGCGTGGCCTCGCTTAACCGCACTTTTACAGCGCTGCCCAAACGGTATCGCCCGCCGGTATCGCGGCCAATGAGCGCGTGGGATTGTTCATCATGATTAAAATACTCGCGGCCCAAAGCCCGGATAGGAACCAGCCCATCTGCGCCGGTTTCATCCAAGGTTAAAAACAGCCCGAACCGGGTGACCCCGGAAATTCGTGCTGAGAATACGGCACCGATTTGCTCGGCCAGATGCGCGGCAATATAACGGCTGGCGGCATCGCGTTCGGCGGCCATGGCGGCGCGTTCGGTTTTGGTGATTTGCTCGGCAATGGTTTTCAAATCGGCCCGTTCTGCCTCGGTACTGCCATCACTGCCTAATTTGCAGGCGCTGATTAAGGCGCGGTGAATGGTAAGATCCGCATACCGGCGAATCGGCGAGGTAAAATGCGCATATCGCGGCAAGGACAAGCCAAAATGCCCGATATTTCGGCTATCATAAATCGCTCGCATCTGGCTACGCAATACCACTTGGTTGATCATCTGCTCCATGTCGGTGCCGCGCACTTTGCGCAGCAACTGGTTGAAGCGTTCCGGGGTTGGGCGCTGGGCTTTGGCCCATTTCATGCCAATGGTTTGCAGGAAATCAGCCAGCGCATAAATCTTGGCCTGTTCCGGAGTTTCATGCACCCGGTAAATCAATGGCTGGTGTTTGGCTTCCAGCGTTTCGGCGGCACAGACATTGGCTTGCACCATGCATTCTTCAATTAACTTGTGTGCATCCAAACGCTGTTCTGTGCTAATCTCGGTGACTTGACCATTATCGCCAATGCGGATTTTTTTGGCTTCGGTTTCGATCTCCAACGGTTGCCGCAACCCCCGGCCAGCTTGCAGAACCGCATAAGCCGACCATAATGGTTTCAGCAGATTATCAACAATCGGCGCGGTGGTGGCATCGGTTTGCCCGTTTATGGCATTTTGGGCCTGTTGATAGGTCAACCTAGCGTGGGAGCGCATCAACCCGCGATAAAAATCATGTGATTTTTTGCTACCATCAGCGCGAAATACCATACGCACCGCCAGACAAGCGCGGTCTTCGTTTGGGCGCAAACTGCACAGATCAGCCGAAAGCCGTTCTGGCAACATCGGCACTACCCGATCTGGCAAATACACCGAATTGCCGCGTTTGCGCGCGCCTCTGTCCAGTGCTGAGTCAGGCGCAACAAAAGCAGCTACATCGGCGATCGCCACCCAGACCACCCAACCGCCGACATTGTCCGGCTGGCTATCGGCATGGGCGTGTACCGCATCATCAAAGTCGCGCGCATCATCTGGATCAATCGTTACCAGTGGCAATTCACGCAGATCGGCACGATGGCCTAATGTTGGTGCGCTGGCATTTGCTGCTTGTGTTTCCTCTTCAGCGCTAAAACCTTCAACAATGCCCTGTTCCACTAATGCCAATAAGCTGGCAGCTTTTGGGTTGTCGGTGGAGCCGATATGCTCGACCAATTTGGCTTGGCGCACATCGTCACGGCGAGCGGCAATTGGCTCAAAACGGATCAGATCGCCTTGGCGGACTTTGTTGCTGTCTTGGTTTTGTAGCACATAAGAGGTTCGGCTTTTGCGGCTAATGCTTTCAATGCGCCAGCGCCCTGCGCCCTTGCGGATGACACCTAAAATCGGCCCCTGATCGACCATATCCAGCTTGCGGATCACCCGGGCCTGATAGCCGTCTTCATCGGCTTGTAATTTGACCAAAGCGGTATCGCCAACGCCAACGCGGTTGGGGCCAGAGCTAGCTTGACCGGGAGCCAAACGAATGGTTTGGCCGACAAATTCCGGGTCGCGCGGGCGGGCCAGCAACTCGCCGTCTGCGTCTGTATCATGGAATTTAACCACCAATACTGGCGGTAATCTACCGATGATGCGAAACTTGCGCCGCTCGGTTTTTTCAATCTTTCCAGCTGCGATCAATTCGACCAATACCGTTTTCATTTGCGCTCTGCGCTCAGACTTGACGTGCAAAGCACGGGCGATCTGTTTACGGTCCATGCCATTGCTGGCAGTTTGCAGTAAATCTAGGATTTGTTCTGTTAGGGATTGTTCACTCATTGGGTTTTCAACTTATACACCGGTGCGCCCTGCACTTATGCATCCAGCGCCGCTTCCAACAATAAATAGGCCGGGCCATCCCCGGTTCTTAAATGGGTTTCCAGATGAATTTTCTGGTCTGCGACAGCCGCCGCATCAATTTTCTGGCGCAACTCGGCAACAAAAAGTTCGGCATCTAGGCGAAGCGCCGGGTCTTTTTCAAACGCTTGTTTTACCAACTCGATGGCCTCCGCCGCATCTGTTCTTGCCACATCGGTCATTGCCTTGGGACCATCGGTAATTCGGGCCAAAGCGGCGGCGCGATAACTGGCGGCAAAAAATAATTTGTCTGGCTGGATATTCCAGCTTTGCAAGGCGGTAACTAACCGGTCCATCGAACCTGCGTTCATCGGCGGTGGGCTTTGTATGGACTCTGGTTTTGGGTTGCCTTTGTCAATCCGTGACAGCACGTCTTTCCATTTCCAACCGTCATTTTCTGTGGGTTTTTGCTGTTGCGTGGTTGGATCGTTCAGGGTGTGTATCGGCAGATCAATTGTCGGCGTTTCTGGTTCTGGTACAGGTGTAGGTTCCGCTGGTTTTGGTTGTTGTAGCCGCGTGGTCAGTGGATTGGGAACTTCAATTTCACTGGCTGCCGGAGCGGCAGTGCCACCCATTTTTAACATAAAGTCGGACAAAAGTTCATAGTTTTGGCGGATACGCGATTGAAACGCCTCATCAATGCCTTTGGCTTCATTGGTGGCGGTTTGCGAAGCGTCTTTTAGTTGCGCCAGACGTTTGTTCATCAGTTCTTCAACTTCCCGGGCGCTGGCATCGGCAGCATCGGGCAGGTTTTGCAGACTTTCATCAAGTGCTTGCGTGGTTTCGCGTAATTTATCGAATGTTTTATCTGCCCAATTGGCGGCAGAAAAACTGGCCTCATTGGCATGTTCCAAGCGTTTTGCAATGGTCTCGGCATAGGTATCCAGCGCGTTTCTGGCTTCATCAGCGGCCTGTTTTAACTCACCGGCTTTGCTCTGGTGATTATCGGCCAATACTCTGCCTTCTTCGCGCATAATGCTGGTATAATGTCTGGCTTGATCAAGGGTTTCTTCCAATGCCAGTTTCATAGCTTGCGCGCCTTCTTCGGCAACTTGTTTGAGTTGACCAGCGCACTGGTTTGAAACTTCGATCAGATCGCGCACCTGTGCTTGGCGGCTGTCCAGTGCTTGTGCGCTCGCATCTTGTGCGTTTTGCAAGGATACGGCATTTGCCTCCATGCCTTGTTTGGCTTTGGCCAAAGCAGACGCGGTATTTTCGATCTGGTTGCTAGAGGTGGTGAGTTGCTCCGAGACATTTCTGGCTTGTGTTTCGGCCTGTTGGCCGGCTTCTTTCAAGCCTTCGGCGGCGCTGGCCAAAATCTTTTTACCTTCTCTGGTTTGCAAATTGGCAATGTCGGCGGCGGAGACCACCATTTTGGATTGTTCGGCAATGATATTGGCAATATCAGCGGCTTTTTTATCCAGTTGATCGGCCAGTTCGCCAACAGCTTCGCGTTCGCGGCGCAAATCATTGATCAAAACATCTGTGCGTTCTCTGGCACTTTGTTCGGCATTTCCAAAGGCATCCGAGTGGTGGTTTAGCACCTCTTCCATCGCGCCCAACCGGGCCAATGCGCCTTCCACCGCCTTGTTCATGCTACCAATTTGAGTTTGCACGGCGGCGCTCATTTTGGCGGCATCCTTGCGGGTGGCTTTGGCCGGGTCCGCAAACCGGTCGGCCATGTCCTGAATACGGTTGGCAGCTTTGGCAAACAGGGAAATTTCCCGGATGGCCCAAGCCAGAACAAAAATAAACAAAGCCGGGCCGATGGTACCAAACGCCAGGCCAGTCATTTCGGCAGCCGATAATTTCAGCAGATTTGCCGGGCCGATCATGCCAGCAACATAAGCCAATGCACCGGCGCTCCATAATAAGGCAATCAGGCCGCCAGCGACAATAATCATTCCGCCGGGTTTTGCCCGTGGCTGGTTTTCCATAGATGATTCAGCTGCTAGAACCGCCATTTCACCAGAATCTGGCGGGGTTTTTAGCTGCTCAATCTCAATGACATTGGTGCTAGTTTTGCTGGTGTGCTCGGATTTTTCCATTGCCTGATTTGATCTCACACGGGTTGAAAGGATAAACAAAGGTTTACCCTATCAGAAATTTGACCATTGTGCAGTTGAATTTTGCAAAAGACTGAAAAATCTAAAACTTAGGAACTGATCGGCCTTGCAGGTACGGCAATAACCACTGGCATATCAACTGTATGGGGTGTGGTTTTGCCTTTTGCACAGTCGGTTTTTGTATCGCGTGCAGCTGTATTACGCAATTGCAAAGGCAATACAACAGGCATGAGCATTTCTTGTATTCTAACGATCGCCGTAGTCACAGCCTCGTCTTCTTTTTGCTGTTCAGGGGCGCTCCAAGTAAAACCAAAAACCCCTAAAACCAATGCCATAAACCCTTGGAACAGAGCTTCAATTATTGACAGGAAAAATTCAATCATGGTGTTTAGCCGTTTGTTTGTATGCAACTCATCGCTGCTGGTAGGGCGGATGTGCCACTATTTTTTCGATTCTGCAAGCAAAATCAAAGCATTGCCATGCACAATTGCTTAGATTAGCTTGCAAGAGCAAATATGAATGCTAGATTTTACGCGATTTAGTGCTGTAATATGCAACCGTTTTGGATGGAGAAAAAAAGTGTCACGCCTCACCCGCACCGCCAATTCTGCAATGATGGTTTCATTGCTTAGCCATTTGTTGTGCTGTGGTTTGCCTGTGGTGATCAATGTTTTGGCATTGGTTGCGGGCATGGGTGCTTTGTCGGCTAATTTTCCGTGGGTATATGGGTTACATGACAGCTTGCATAAATATGAATTGGCGCTGTTACTGTTTTCAGGGGTGGCTTTGTCATTTGGGTTTGTGGCGCATTGGGTTTCATTGCAACAAAATTGCGCACAAGGGAGTTGTTCTCACCAACCATGCGCCCCCAAAAAACGGCAATCAAAAATCATATTGATCGTGGCTAGTGTGTTATTTTTGGTCAATCTGGCTAATTATTTGTGGCACTATCTTGGCTGAGGTCAGGTATTTGTTGATCTTGTATCGGTTTTTTGATCGGCTGATTGATCCGAATTTCCATGCTGCGCATATCAACATACCGGCCAAGCCCTTTGGTATCCGGCCAAATACCGACAAATGACAAGTTCGGCGGATTATCGCTTAAACGAACCTTGTACGTCATATAACAGGTTTGCCACTGCTTCGATACAGCACACGGCGTTACAGGCCCATTGCCTCGGCCCACAGCATAATAGCGCACAATAACATCGCTAGACGGATTGATCGCAGATTGGCGTAATTCCACGGCCACATGAATAGTTTGCCCGCTCCAAGCCATGCCAATATCCGGTAACATAGCTAAAAATATACCAGCTGATGCGGGGTTTTTTATCAAAGGTGCGCCAGCGGTGGAGCGGACAAAATACCCTTCTTCAGGATCGTTGATTAACTCGCGCACCAAATTAGGACCGCTGTCAATTAGCCTTAAATCAGCCCCTTCAATCAAAAACCCAGCCATCGGATCGCCAGACAATGGGGATTGGGTAGCGCTCACGCTCGGACCATATTTGAACGCGGCATAAATAATCAGGCCAAGGACCAATATCAGTAATGGAAAAAACAGACGATCAGATAACATCAGGTTTTTATAGACTTAAGCAAACAAACCGCCAAGTGATTATCGTAGCAAACTTGAGTCCATGTGAAGAATATTTTCTGCATGATCAGCCTTTGTGCTGGTCATTGGTTCCAGCCAGTCGCCAAGGATCCGCAAAGCTGCTTCTTCGTCAGCCATCCGGCAGGCAGCTTCCAAACCAATAATGGCATTTTGCAGTACAAGATGATCAAATTTACTACTGGCAAGCGATATTTTAGCATCAGGTGTGTCACTAACCGTTTCACCTGGCTCATGCAGGTTTTCAAGAACTTTCTCTCCGGCTCGCAAACCAGTAATCACGATGGGAACATCAACATCAGGGGTCAAACCTTTGGCCCGGATCATCCGTTTGGCCAGATCAGATATCAACACACGTTGGCCCATATCTTGGATGAATACCCCACCTAGTGTATTGAAGTCAGACATGCCAAGTTGCAAAGCATCCAGCAAAAGTGCCACTGCCTCACGTTCTGTCATGAAAAACCTTTCGGCTTTGGAGTCTGTAATGGTCACAGCGCGTTGGGTGGCAATTTGTCGCTGAAACAATGGAACCACAGAGCCGGATGATCCAAAAACATTACCAAAACGCACCACCAAAAACCGCGTGGCGCCTTGACTGGATATATCCCGATGCCGGCAGACCATTTCCGCAAGTTTCTTGGTGGCACCCATAATGTTTCGTGGACAGACAGCTTTGTCGGTCGAGATCAATACCATAGCATCGGCATTTATCGCCAATGTGGCGTCGGCTACATTGCGGGTGCCCAAAACATTGGTGGCAGCCCCTTCAGCCGGATTATCCTCAACCATGCCAACATGCTTTAACGCTGCCACATGAAAGACGACATCAGGTTGTTCAGCAGAAAAAACCCTAGCTAAGCGGGCCCGGTCCCGGACATCACCCAAGACCACGCGACAGGCCAGTTTTGGTTGCAATTCTTCCAAAGTATTGCGGATGCGATACAGTCCGTATTCATCATGGTCAAACAAGGTGATTTTTGCTGGAGAAACCGCCGCCACAGCGCGCGATAAGGTATTGCCAATGGAACCTGCGGCCCCGGTGATCAAAATCTTTTTACCAGTCAGGTTGGCTCCTGATTTGAACAGGTCAATCTCATGTTCTTCGCGGCCTAAAATTTGTGCCATTTCAGAAGAACTATATGTTGGCTCTGTATTATCCATTCTATTACCTAGTTTTCCTGTTTTGTAACAGGTATTGTTTTACGCATCGTAGTTAAATCTGTTTGAAATACCCATAAGCTATTATTATGGAAAAAGAAAGCCCGTTTCAATCACAGGTTCGATGCAACAAATTAGCTATTCTACCGTGACAGATTTAGCCAGATTGCGCGGTTTGTCCACATCAGTCCCCTTGGCAACAGCGGTGTGATAGGCCAATAATTGCAAGGGAATGCTGGATACCAGTGCGCTGGCCATCGGGCCGGCGGTTGGCATAATTACAATGTCTGCAACTTCTGAATGGCATTGTGCCGCGCCTTTTTCATCGGTAAGCAGGACAACCCTTGCGCCGCGCGAGATAACCTCTTCCACATTCGACAGGGTTTTTTCCATCAATATATCCCACGGCGCAATGACCACCACATGGGTGCCCTCTTCAATCAGCGCGATGGGGCCATGTTTTAGCTCGCCAGCAGCATAACCTTCGGACTGGATATAGGTGATCTCTTTCATTTTCAGAGCCCCCTCCATCGCCAAAGGGTAATTGATGCCACGACCCATGAATAAGATCAGTTTGGCATCTTTTAGATCATGGGCAATTTTTTGCAATTGATCTTCCAAAGCAAAAGCCTGTTTGACTAGTGTTGGTGCTTGCAGCAGATCAGTCATGTGGGTTTTTATCTGTGCTTGATCTAGCTTGCCCCGCGCCCGAGCGGCGCTTAACGAAGAACAGGCAAGCGCGGCCAATTGCGCGGTAAATGCCTTGGTACTGGCAACCCCGATCTCAGGACCGGCCAAAGTTGGCAATATGCCCTTTGCATCGCGAGCAATGGAAGATTCGGCAACATTTACAACTGCATAGGTCGGTAATTCAAAGCTTTTAGCATACTTCAAACAGGCCAATGTGTCTGCGGTTTCGCCAGATTGTGAAACAAACATAACCGGGCCTTTTTGCGGCAATGCGGGCTGGCGATAACGAAACTCGGATGCAATCTCAACTTCCATGTGCAAACCAGCCAGAGCTTCAAACCAGTATTTAGCCACAGAGCCTGCCAAAAACGCGGTACCACAGGCAATGGTCACAAGGCGATCAGAATTGGCAAAATCGTCTTCTGCAGTCGATACAAAAAGTTCTGCACTAAGGGCATCACCATAATGGGCCAAGGTGCGGGCAATGGATTCAGGCTGTTCCTGAATTTCCTTTTGCATGAAATGGTCGTAATCGCCTTTGTCGGCCAATAAGGTTTCCGCATTGGCGGTTACGACAGGGCGCTCTACCGGTTGTTGGTTGGCATCAAAAATGCTGACACCGTTTGGCCGGACAATGGCCCTATCGCCGTCTTTCAAAAAAATGACTTGCCGGGTAAACGGCGCCAAAGCAAAGGCATCGGAGCCGACATAACCTTCGGTTTCACCCAAACCAACAACCAGTGGTACATTTTGGCGGGCGGCAAATATCTCGCTGGGCCGGGTTTCAAAAATCGCGGCAATGGCATACGCGCCTTCCAAACGATCGATGGTGGTAAAAAACGCTTCGTCCTCGCTCATGCCGAGGCTGATATTGCGGGCAATCATCTGGACAATGACTTCGGAGTCGGTTTGCGAGGAAAATGTGCGTTGGTTTTTTTCCAATTCTTGGCGCAACTCTTTGAAGTTCTCAATAATGCCATTATGGACAATAGCAACTTGATCAGCAGTGTGCGGATGTGCATTGATAACCGTTGGTTTTCCATGCGTAGCCCAGCGGGTATGGGCAATTCCCAAAAAACCATCTGCGGGTTGCTCTGCAATTGTCTGTTCTAGATTGACAATCCGCCCTTTGGCCCGGCGACGGATTACGCCGACACCGTTTAAGACCGCGACACCGGCGGAATCATAACCTCTATATTCGAGCCGTTTTAAGCCCTCTACCAACCGATCCGTTACCGGGTCGCTTCCGACAATTCCGACAATTCCACACATTTTTGTGCCACCCCGTACCTACTGCGAATATCTGCATCAGTTTCGATGCAATATCCATGCCTGTTGCCCCACATAATCAATGGGTTCGAACACTATAGCATTTGCAACCAATGAGCAACTGTTTGTTCTAGACAATATGGATCATTTGCTTAAAAATGATGAATAGCAGTATAGTATCTGGTGGGCTTGCTCAGACAAAGCCTCTTTGCATCAAGTCTTTGATGTGAACCAATCCAACAGGTTTGCCATCCTCGATGACAAATAAATTGGCAATGCGCCGGGTGGTCATGATATGAATCAATTCTTTCATCCGTTGGTTTGGCACGGCAGTGGCTGGTTTGCCTGTCATGATTTGCGCGGCAGTTTTATCAAAAAAATCCTGCTCCATCGCCCGGCGTAAATCGCCATCGGTGATCATGCCGCAAAACCGCCCCCCCTGATCAATCACAGCGATACAACCTTGCCGTCCTTCAGTGATGGCTTGCACCACTTCTTTGCCAGTTGCGGTTTTGCTGACCATCGGCACCGGGTCGGTGTTTTCCAGCAAATAGCTGCTGACCTTTTGCAAAGAAAGCCCCAATGTACCGCCGGGATGACGCTGGCCAAAATCTTCGCGTGAAAAACCGTTTAAGCGCATGCTGGCAATGGCCAAGGCATCGCCCAAAGCCAAAGTCATGGTGGTCGATGTGGTCGGGGCCAAGCCGTTGGGACAAGCCTCATCGGCAACCGGCAAAACCAAGGTCACATCAGCATGTTTGCTCAAAAAACTGTCCGGGTTTCTGGTAATGGCGATCAGCGGAATTTTCTGCTCCCGGCAATGCACGATTAAGTCCCTTAATTCTCTGGTTTCGCCGGAATTGGAAATTGCCAATACACAAGCATCTGCGCCGATCATTCCCAGATCGCCATGGCTAGCTTCGGTCGGGTGAATGAAAAAAGATGGGGTGCCGGTCGAGGAGAAAGTCGCGGCAATTTTGCGCCCGATATGCCCGGATTTTCCCACACCCGAAACAATGCAATGACCGTTGGTGCTGTGGATTAACCGCGTCGCTTGGGCAAAATCATCTGTCAGATTATCGGCCAATTGCGCCAGCGCATTGGCTTCGCTTTGTATGACCGATTTGGCCAAGCTAAGCAATTCGGCATTTTTGGGCGGCTTGGTCATGAAAAATCCGATATTACAAAAAGACAAATAGCAAAATGCTGCACAGCGCCAGCAAAAGCAAGCCCCGCGCCACTTGGCTTTGGCTTGCTCGTTCGGATTTTCTGGTTCAAAAGATAATTTAGAAACCCAAAAGCGGCATGAGAACAGGGGCGATAACGATGCAATTGCATCCATGGAATAAAGATTTTACTTGGGTTGATCGCCCGGATACTGGCTTGCAGTATTTGTCACGCAAACAATTGGCACAGTTCAATGGCCAAGGGTTTGTGGTCTTGCCGCAGGTCATCAACAACCAAACCAGACAAAACCTGCTCGCCGAAATTGACCCGATTGAGCAGGCCGGCGGCGGCTCGGTTTTGGTTGATGCCAATGGAGAATTGGCCCGCTATGCGGCGGACGAGCTGACCTTTAGTTGTAATTTGGTACAAAAATCCGAAGTGTTAAGCGCGTTTTATCGTTCGGATTTATTTGTCAAACTAACCCATGATTTGTTGGCCAAAAAATGCCGGTTGTATTGGGATCAAGCGGTGTATAAATACCCGGAAAAAGGCGGTGAATTTCCGTGGCACCAAGATAATGGTTATACCTTTGTTTCACCGCAAGCCTATATCACTTGTTGGCTGGCACTAGAAGATGCGCCGCAGGATGCAGGTTGTCCGTGGGTTATGCCCGGCGCTCACCGTGCCGGAACCTATGTTCACCAAAAACAACCCTATGGCTTGGAAATCACCAATTACCAGCAATTACAAGCCGAACATGGCCAATGCGCCGCTCCGGCCAAAGCCGGTGACATGGTGGTGTTTTCCTCGCTAACCCCGCACAAAACCGGCCCCAATACGAGCGATTATATCCGCAAAGCCCTGATCATCCAGTTCATCCCCGATGGCGCTGTGCGTTTGGAAAACCCCGACCCAATATCGTTAAACCATCCGGTACTGAATCAGCCAATGCAACAATAGGGCAAATTTTTGGTTCAATCTGCAAACAAAATGCCCTAACATCTTTTTAGATGCAAAAAGGACAAACAACATGAACAAATATCTCACAGCAATTGTCGCAGGCGCAGCTTTGTTGCTGGCGGCCCCAGTGGTAGCGCAAACCGAGAGCAGTTATCTGGAAAATCTGTATTTTGATCTGCATCAAAATCCGGAATTATCACTACAAGAATTTGAAACCGCCAAGCGGATGAAATCCGAGTTGGAACAAGCTGGTTTTACCGTAACCGCAGGTGTGGGTGGCACGGGTTTGGTGGCGATTATGAAAAACGGCAAAGGGCCAGTTTTGATGTTACGCGCCGAT
>UOEE01000347.1_pt1 | contig 15592 bp, 12 predicted proteins | sample 1990011 | NCBI WGS metagenome assembly UOEE01 (sample SAMEA4728526, study PRJEB27164) | hydrothermal vent metagenome | biome: marine basaltic hydrothermal vent biome; feature: marine hydrothermal vent; material: mineral | place: Pacific Ocean | collected 2011-06-14/2011-07-23 | depth 1741 m | reverse complement strand
GCTATCAGGTGGGCACATGGTTGCCGGCCTTTTCCAGCTCTGCGGCTTTGGCAATCATCGCTTTATTTCTGGTTGGATTTATCATTCAAGGCGGCACCGAGGAAATTTTAACCCGGGGTTGGATGATGTCCACCATGGCCTCTAGGTGGGGTGTACCGGTTGCGGTTGGGGTTACTTCTTCCTTGTTTGCAATCATGCACATTCCCAATGAGTGGCCACATGTGAACTGGATTGCCATTGCCAATATCGTGCTGGTTGGTGTGTTTTTTGCCTTGTTTGCGTTGCGTGAACGCTCCTTAATCGGAGTGTGCGCAATCCATTCGGCTTGGAACTGGATTATGGGCGTTGGCTTTGGTTTGAATGTCAGCGGCATGAAGCTTGAAGCCCTGCCATTGGTGGTTGGCTTGCAACAAAACCCAGACGTTGCCGACTGGATTACCGGCGGCAGTTTCGGGCCGGAGGGCAGCATCACTGTTACGCTGGTATTGGGGCTGGCAACACTTCTTACTTGGCGCTGGAAAGGCGAAGCTCTGGCTCCAGAAAATGAAGAGGATTTACAAACATGACATCTTATTCCATCTCGGATGCGGTATTCTTTGCAACCAGTCATGACAAACAAAGCGGTCATTTCAAAAGACTAGCTTTGGTATATGTGGTGGCAAAACTTATTTTGCTCGCCTTGTTTATGTTGATTGCCCTACCACTCATCGGGCCGGTGCTGGAGAGCTTACCAACTATCGATCTTGAAAATGCAAATGATATTACGGCCCTGACTACCCAGTATAGTTTGCTTTCAAATGCCCAGAGTCTTTCTGGCATTTTGTTTTTTCCGATTTTCCTTTCCGTCACCGCCAGTTTTTTAACTTGGGCGATTAAGGATGAGTGGTCCCCTTCCCGCTTTGGCTTGAAATTTGGACAGACGGAGATGAATTTATTCGTAGTTTATCTGGCCCTATTCGGTATGTTTTTTGTGGCATTTTTAGTTATGATGATCCCGATGGTCATCATTATATCCGTGTTGTCTTTTTCATCTGGAGACACAGCCAGCGCTGGAATGATTGTCCTAGTTATATTGGCTGCCTTCGCCTTCATCGCCGCACTTATCTGGTTCGGTGTCAGGTTGTCATTGGCTCTGGCGATGACGGTCCGGGAAGACCGGATAGTGATTTTTGAATCGTTTGCCGCCACCAAAGGACATTTCTGGAAGCTGTTTGGCAGTTATCTTTTGCTCTATGTGATCGCAATCCTTGCCAGCATTGTTTTGATGTTCGTCATTTTACTGGTGGCCGCTCCGTTTGTCGGCGCGGGTTTTAGCATGTTTGACGGGATGCCACAGGTATCAGATTATGGCAAAATTTTTAGCCTCGCTTTCATCCCGATGCTGATTGCCCTGATTTTGGCAACCTTGCTGGAATACTGGCTTTATATGGCTGGTAATGGCATTACGGCGTATTTTCTGCGCTGGAAAGATGGAGATCCCGCACAAGCTTTGGCTGATGTATTCGGCCCGGAGGACGAGGCTTGAATTATCCATTTAGCGATCTAACCCGCATCCGGGTGTTTGCGGCTTGGAATAGCGCATTGGTGATGTTTGGCATCTGGCTGGGCGCGCAAATCATCGCCATTCCGTTTGCATTGCCGTTTGGCATATATATGGCGCAAATCGGCGGACCGTTGCCGCCGATGGTGGAAATGGCCATGACCATGGTGGTTTTATTGGTGGTATCGCTGGCGATGATTGTCTTGACTTTGGTTTGGAGCAAAACCAAAGAAGGGCGTAATTTGGCCGATATTGGTATTCGTCTTGACCCTGTGGGCTGGCTGCAATACCGCAAAGGTATCAGCATCGGAGTTTTGTTCACCATTGCATTGGCGCTGTTGGTTGCCATCCTAACCGCCGGATTGTTACAGATCGGGATGATTACGTCAGAGCCGGAAATTACCCCGGTCTGGTCAAATTTGGCAGACCCAACCTTCTGGTTATTGATCAGCGCGCTGGGCCTATTATTTGCCTTGCAAAGTGCTGCCGAGGAAGTGATGTGCCGGGGCTGGTTACTGGGGGCTTTGACCGCCAAAAAGGGCTTGCCATTTGCTGTGTTGGTATCGTCTTTATTGTTTGCTAGTTTGCACATTCATTATTTTTTTAATGATGGTTTGAACTTATCTGCCAATCAAATGCTGGTCGGCATTGTTGCCATCGGGGCGATGTTTGGCATGGGCCTGATGCTGGCAATGTTGGCCTTGCGAGATCGTTCGATCATGGGTGCGGCGGGCTTGCATGCCGGATTTAATTTTTCTGCGGTTACATTGGCAATGGTGGCGTTTCAAGTCCGACCAGAGCAATCCAGCGTCGCACAAACTTTTGTGCAAAGTTTTGCCCAAAGCGCCAACCTAAACCAGATGGAGCCGGCCTTGATCGTACAGTTTTTGTTGTCGGTTTTGCTGGCCTATTATCTGTATCAACGTTTTGGTTTGCCAAAGCGCCACGACGGGGGCAGGGGCTAGCGCGAATGCGGCGTTTGTTACCCTCGTCCCAAACCCAGCATCGTCATACCGGCAAAAGCCGGTATCCAGCACGCAGTTGCAATTGACGATATTTGTACTTTTAGCCCGCTCTTCTGGATTCCGATTTTCATCGGAATGATGGCGTTTTTTACGTTGCTATTTGATGCACAGAAATAGGCTTATTGTTGGCGTTGCAACAGTGTTTTTAAGTATTTACCCGTCCAACTGTTTTTGGCTTTGGCCACGTCTTCTGGGGTGCCGTCGGCGACCAGTTCGCCGCCGCCATCGCCGCCTTCGGGGCCGAGATCTAAAATCCAATCAGCTTGTTTAATCACGTCCAAATTATGCTCAATCACAATTACCGTATTGCCGGTGCCAACCAGTTCTTGCAATACTTCGAGCAATTTGCGCACGTCTTCAAAATGCAGACCCGTAGTGGGTTCATCCAGAATGTATAAGGTGCGGCCCGTGGCCCGTTTGGATAATTCGCGCGATAATTTCACTCGTTGCGCTTCGCCGCCAGACAAGGTGGTGGCGCGCTGTCCCACATGCACATAACCAAGGCCAACCCGTTGCAAAGTCAGCATTTTATCACGTACCGAGGGCACGGCTTTGAAAAAATCAGCAGCCTCATCGACGGTCATATCCAGCACATCAGCGATGGATTTTCCCTTAAACTTGATTTGCAGGGTTTCGCGATTATAGCGCTGGCCATGACAAGTATCGCACTCAACATATACATCCGGTAAAAAGTGCATTTCGATTTTTAGAACCCCGTCACCCCGGCAAGCCTCACAGCGCCCGCCTTTGACATTGAACGAAAACCGGCCCGGCATATACCCTCTGGTTTTGGATTCGGGCAGACCGGCAAACCAATCACGGATCGGAGTAAAAGCACCGGTATAGGTGGCCGGGTTGGAACGCGGCGTGCGCCCAATCGGCGATTGGTCAATCTCGATGACTTTGTCCAGATGTTCCACCCCATCCAGATAGTCATGCGGCATCGGCGCTTTGGTACTGCCATGCAGTTTTCGCATCACGCCTTTATATAAAGTCTCTGTTACCAATGTCGATTTTCCGCCGCCCGAAACCCCGGTAATGCAAACAAACAGGCCCAACGGAAATTCAGCAGTGATATTTTTTAAGTTATTGCCGCTGGCCCCTTCAATGCGTAAAATTCGCCTTGGGTTCATTTCGCGGCGTTTGGCTGGCAGCGGCACCTGTTTTTTGCCAGATAAATACTGGCCGGTGAGGCTTTTTGGATTTTTGGCAATCTGCGTTGCGGTTCCTTGGGCGATTACCTCGCCACCATGAATGCCAGCTAACGGTCCCATATCAATCACATGATCGGCGGCCAAAATAGCCTCCTCATCATGTTCAACCACCAATACCGAATTGCCCAAATCTCGCAAGTTTTGCAAGGTTTCCAACAAGCGTTCATTGTCGCGTTGGTGCAAGCCAATGCTGGGTTCATCCAGCACATATAAAACCCCGGTAAGGCCAGAGCCGATCTGGCTGGCCAGTCGAATACGCTGGCTTTCGCCGCCGGACAAAGTGCCAGAGGCGCGGGACAAAGACAGATATTCCAACCCGACATCGTTCAAAAACGACAAGCGATCCCGAATTTCTTTCATCACCCGCGAGCCAATGGCTTTTTGTTGTTTGTTCAAACTGGTTTCCAAGGTTTTGAACCAGTTTCCAGCTTCGGAAATTGAAAACCCGGTGACATCGGAAATATCTTTTTTCCCTAATTTCACCGCCAGACTCTGCGGCTTTAACCGCTTGCCGTCACAGGCCGTACAAGGGGCTGCCGATTGGTATTTGCCCAGTTCCTCGCGCACCCAATTGCTATCGGTATCGCGCCAGCGCCGTTGCAAGTTGGGCAATACCCCTTCAAAGGTTTTTTCGGTTTCAAACTTTCGTTTGCCCTCGGAATAGACAAACGCCAATACCTCGTCACCGGTGCCGTATAATATCTTGTCTTGAAAGCTGGCGGGTAAATCGTGCCACGCCTCGGTCATGCTGACGCCAAAATGTTGGGCCAATGCTTGCAAAGTTTGCCGGTACATGCGCGACGAGCCGCTGGACCACGGCTTAATCGCGCCTTTTTCCAGTGACAAATCACTGTTTGGCACCACCAGATCCGGATCAAATTTGGAAGTCATGCCCAGCCCGTCACAAGTTGGACAAGCGCCATACGGATTGTTAAACGAGAACAAACGCGGCTCAATTTCCGGGATGGTAAACCCCGAAATTGGACAGGCAAATTTTTCTGAAAACAAGATGGGTTCCGCCGCGTCTTTATCGTTTGTTGCCGCATCTGCAAATTCGGCCATGGCCAGCCCATCGGCCAGTTTTAATGCGGTTTCCAAACTATCAGCCAAACGGCTTTCCAGTTCGGGGCGAATGACCACCCGGTCCACCACCACATCAATGCTGTGTTTGTATTTTTTATCCAGATCGGGAAAATCCTCAATGGCATAAAATTCGCCATCAACTTTCAGCCGCAAAAACCCCTGTTTCATTAATTCGGCAATGTCTTTTTTGTATTCGCCTTTGCGCCCCCGGACAATCGGCGCCAACAAATACAGCCGCGTGCCTTCGGGCAGGGCCATCAAAATATCAACCATGTGGCTGATAGTCTGGCTGGTAATTGGCTTGCCGGTGGCTGGCGAATACGGCACCCCGATCCGCGCCCATAACAGCCGCATATAATCATAAATTTCAGTGACAGTGCCAACCGTGGAACGGGGGTTTTTTGAGGTGGTTTTTTGCTCAATAGAAATGGCCGGCGATAGCCCTTCGATCCGTTCCACATCCGGCTTGGACATCAGGTTCAAAAACTGGCGCGCATAGGCAGAAAGGCTCTCCACATAGCGCCGCTGCCCTTCGGCATAAATGGTATCAAATGCCAATGAGGATTTGCCCGAGCCAGAAAGACCGGTAATCACCACCAATTTATCACGCGGAATGTCCACATCGACATTGCGCAAATTATGTTCTTTGGCTCCGATTACTCGGATGATGTTTTTTTTGATCGCCATGAAATTGCCTCGGTTTACTTGACAAACAGAACGTAAAGTGAACAATAGATTCTGTCCACCACAAAAAGACTGGTTTTTCAAGATCGTCAAGCCGGGATTGAAAAATGCTGTTTTAGGTGGCAGAGACTGAAATAAAGCTGGCCTATTGGCCGGTGACAGATCAGACTGTGATGGAATCATTTTTTGGGAGTGCAAATTGCTCCCACACGCAAGGGGAAAAAAATGGCAGGTGTAAACAAAGTTATTATCGTTGGTAATCTAGGTCGCGACCCAGAGGCCCGTTCCATGCCGTCCGGTGATCGGATGGTAACATTTTCGGTGGCAACTTCCGAAACGTGGAAAGACAAACAATCCGGCGAGCGCCGCGAAAAAACCGAATGGCACAACATTGTCATTTTTAATACCCATCTGGCCAAGGTCGCGGAAAATTACCTGAAAAAAGGTTCCAAAGTGTATTTGGAAGGCGCACTACAAACCCGCAAATACACCAATCGCGATGGCCAAGAAGTACGCACCACCGAAATTGTGCTGCAAAATTTCAGAGGTGAATTGCAAATGTTAGATAGTCGCGGCGACAGTGGCGGCGGTGGCGGATATAGTGGTGGTGGTTCCGGTGGCGGTGGTGGTCGTTCCGACTATGGCAGCTCCACCCCGTCCCAAGGCTCCGGCGGTTCCGACAAAAGTTACGACATGGACGATGAGGTGCCGTTTTAGGGGTGCCTATGCAAACCGTGATCGGCCACGTCGAAACGAGTAAAGCATAATGCGCGTTCTGGTCACTGGTGGTTACGGATTTATTGGCAGCGCGATTTGCGCCCGGCTGGTGGCCGATGGGCATGAAGTGGTTGCTGCAGGGCGCAAAATAAAATGGGCGCAAAAACGCTTTCCTGCTTTGCAATGGGTGTTTTGCGATTTTAATACCGATACTGACCCGGATATTTGGCGCGAGCGTTTGGCCGGTGTGGATGCGGTGGTCAACTGTGTTGGCGTATTGCAAGACGGCGGCAATGACAGCACGCAAAATGCCCATGTCACCGGGTTACAGGCTTTGTTGGCGGCATGTGAAATGGCAGATGTGCGTAAGTTCATTCATTTTTCAGCCATCGGTGCCGATATTGAGGCTGGCACCAAATACGCGCGCAGCAAATATGACGGTGCAAAATTGGTCAAACAATCCAAACTGGATTGGTTGATTGTAGAGCCATCTTTGGTGTTGGACCGAAATGTCTATGGCGGCTCGGCACTCATTCGGACTTTGGCTGGATTGCCAATGTTAATCCCGTTGGTTTATGGCGCAACCCGGTTTCAACCGGTACACATGCAAGACGTAACAAAAATTGTCAGTCAACTGCTAAGAGACGATGCGCCAAGCCAAACGCAAGTGGAAATCGCCGGGCCGGACAGCTTGAGCTTACAAGAAATTGTGGCTTTGGTTCGCAACTGGTTGGGGTTTGGAAAAGCCAAATTTGTCAATGTCCCGGCATGGTTAGCGGCACCGATATTTGTTGTTGGTGACCTGCTTGGTGTGCTTGGCATTCGCAATGCATTGCGCTCAACAGCAAAACGGCAAATGCAATATGATGTTGGCGGTGACCCCGGGCAGATTGAGCAATTGATCGGTTATAAAACCCGCTCCATAACAACCATTTTTAACAGCGACCCGGCCAGCATAGGTGACAGGTTTCACGCCAGAGCCGGGTTATTTTTGCCGCTTAGCCGAATTGTTCTGGCCTTGTATTGGATATTCTCCGGATTGATCCCGTTGGCCATCTCCAAACAAGCCTCGTTTGATATGATGGCGGCTGCTGGATTGCCGCAAACTAGCCATTGGTTCATCTGGTTGTTCGGTAGTTTGGCTGATATTACGCTGGGGGCATTATTATTGTTTGGCATCCGGGTTCGGCTGGTTTGCTTGGCGATGATTTTGCTGACATTTGCTTATATTGCCGGAATTTCACTCACCCTGCCGGGTTTGTGGCTCGACCCCTTGGCTGTGGTATTAAAAGTGTTTCCGATGATGGCACTGGCGGCGGTAATTGCAATGGTGGAAACAGAGCGATGAGCTGGTTTGTTGTGGCGAAATTAGTTCATATCTTATCCGCCGCCGTATTATTTGGCACCGGCGCGGGCATCGCGTTTTTTATGTTCATGGCGTGGCGAGCAAAACAGCCAAGCCTATTTGCTATAACCGCGCGCCATGTGGTTTTGGCGGATTTTTTGTTCACCACTACGGCGGTGATTGTGCAGCCGATAAGCGGCGCGGCGCTGATTATATTGGGCGGGCATGATCCGTTTTCCGGTTGGTTATTGGGCGCGTATGGCTTGTATTTGATGGTTGGTGCTTTTTGGTTGCCGGTGGTGTGGATACAGATAAAAATCCGCCGTCTTACACAATTGGCCGCCGCTGGCGATGAGCTGGCAAAACAGCAAATAGATCCATTGATGCGCATTTGGTTTTTGTTGGGTTGGCCCGCTTTTATCAGTGTGATCGGTATTTATTTATTGATGATTATAAAGCCTTGATTTTACCAGATATTTTACAAAGAAAACCTGTGAAATTTACGGCCATTTCTCTATGAAACTGAACGGTAAACTGTTATCTTGACAACATGTGTTGCGCCGTCGATTCGGCGGATGAATATGGGTGCAGGGTTTTGAGCGAAACTGATGAAAATGTAGGCCCGCCAACCGGCGGAAATGATGGAACAGAACCACCGATGGAAGAAGGCATTTCGCCGATCTCCATTACCAAGGAAATGTCCACGTCTTATCTTGATTACGCGATGAGCGTAATTGTCAGCCGGGCGATCCCGGATGTGCGTGATGGTTTGAAACCAGTACACCGCCGGGTGCTGTATGCGATGCACGAAAGCGGTTATACCCACGATAAAAAATACCGCAAATGCGCCCGTGTAGTTGGCGATGTGATGGGTAAATATCACCCGCATGGCGATCTGGCGATTTATGATGCGCTGGTGCGTTTGGCACAAAATTTTTCCATGTCGCTGCCTTTGCTGGATGGCCAAGGAAATTTCGGTTCGGTTGATGGCGATAGGGCGGCGGCGATGCGCTATACCGAAGTGCGGCTGGACCGTTCTGCCGAAGCTTTGTTGACCGATATTGGCAAAGACACGGTGAATTTTCAGGACAATTATGACGGTGGCGAGTCCGAACCAACGGTATTGCCAGCGCGGTTTCCCAATATGTTGGTCAACGGCGCGGGCGGCATTGCGGTTGGCATGGCAACCAATATCCCGCCGCACAATCTGGGCGAGGTGGTCGATGCTACTTTGGCGGTGATTGATGATCCTGAGATTAGCATGAATGAATTGCTGGAAATTGTACCGGGACCGGATTTTCCTACCGGCGGGCAAATCATTGGCCGTTTGGGTTCGCGTTCTGGCCTGTCCGAAGCCAAAGGCTCGGTGGTGATGCGAGCCAAGTGTACTATCGAGGAAATTCGCAAAAACCGCACAGCAATCATCGTGCATGAAATTCCCTATCAGGTGAACAAATCTAATTTGATCGAGAAAATTGCCGAATATGTCCGCGATAAAAAAATTGAAGGCATTTCCGATTTGCGGGACGAGTCAGACCGTACCGGTATGCGGATTGTCATCGAGATCAAGCGCGATGCCAATGCCGAAGTGGTGCTGAACCAATTATATCGACATTCGCAATTGCAAAACCGGTTCGGGGTCAACATGTTGGCGCTCGACCATGGTCGCCCCCGGCAAATGAATTTGCGCGAAATGCTGGATGCATTTATTGATTTTCGCATTGAGGTGATTGCCCGGCGCTGTCGGTTTGATCTGGCCAAATCGCGGGATCGGGCGCATGTTTTGGTGGCGTTGGCCGTAGCGGTGGCCAATATCGACGAAGTGATTGCCCTCATTCGCAAAGCCCCCGATCCGGCAGCGGCTCGTGATGCTTTGCGCTCTCGTTCTTGGCCGGCCCGGCAAATGGGGCCATTGGTCAGTTTGATTGCCGATCCTAGATCAAAACTGGATGAAAATGGCGATATTCAGCTTACCCTTGAGCAAGCCAAAGCCATTCTTGATTTGCGTTTGCAACGGCTTACCGCTTTGGGCGGTGATGAGATTGGCGAGGAAGCCAAAAAAATCTCTGGGACCATTGGTGAATTGCTGGCAATTTTACGTTCCCGCGACCAAGTATTGGATATTATTCGGGCTGAACTGCGCGAAGATCGGGAACGTTTTGCCGTGCCCCGGCGCACGGAAATTATCGAAGGCGAGTTGGATGTTGATGATGAAAGCCTGATCCCGCGCGCCGAAATGGTGGTGACATTTACCGCGCAAGGGTATGCGAAACGCACACCGCTGGATGTATATCGTGAACAGCGCCGGGGCGGTACCGGACGGGCTGGCATGACCACCAAAGACGAAGACTTTGTCACCAAAATTTTTGTCGCCTCCACCCATGCGCCGATCTTGTGTTTTTCCTCGGCTGGCATGGTGTATACCATCAAAGTCTGGCGTTTGCCGCAAGGCGATCCCAGAACCAAAGGCAAAGCGTTGGTCAATTTATTGCCGCTGAATGCTGGCGAAACCATTACTTCTATTTTGGTATTGCCCGAAGACGAAGACAGTTGGTCGGAACTAGACGTGATGTTTGCCACCCGCTCTGGCGGGGTGCGGCGCAACAAATTGTCTGATTTTGCCAATGTAATGCGCAACGGTAAAATTGCCATGAAACCCGGCGAAGGTGACGGGATTTTGGCGGTGGAACCTTGTTCGCCAGCGGATGATGTATTGCTGACTACCAAACAGGGAAAATGTATTAGGTTTCCGGTGGACGTGGTGCGGGTATTTGTCGGGCGTACTTCGACCGGCGTGCGCGGCATTCGTCTGGCCGATGGCGATGAAGTGATCTCGATGGCAATTTTGCGCCATGTGGACATTGATCCGGCTTCGGCTCGGGCATACCTAAAACATGCCAGCGCCATGCGCCGCGCCGCCGGCGACGGTGAAGAAGAGCCGAGCAGTGAAGCCGACAACGAGGATACAGGCGAAGAAGCCGCGCTTTCGGTGGAACGCATTGGCGAATTGGGTGCTGCCGAGCAATTTGTGCTGACCTTGTCCGATAATGGTTATGGCAAACGCTCGTCTGCCTATGAATACCGGGTATCGGGCCGAGGCGGCAAAGGTTTGAAGGCGCATAATTTGAAATTGGCCAAGATGGAAGACGCAAAATTAGCCGCCAGCTTCCCGGTCAATGTCGAAGATGGCTTGATGTTAGTCACCGATGGCGGCCAGTTAATCCGCATTCCAGTCGAAGGTATCCGCATCGCCGGACGGGCCACGGCTGGGGTCACCATCATCCGGCTACGCGGCGATGAAAAAGTGGTGTCAGTGCAACGGGTGGTGGATTCTGGCGAGGAAGAAGGCGAAACCGACGAACAACCGGAAGCTGGGGAAAGTTAGAACTTTTGCGACCCCTCACCCCGGCTAGCTCCCCGGTGGGGCGAGGGTAAAATGTGCTTGCGGGCAAACCTTTGAGTTAGGCTGAACTGGAAAGACGCTAAAAAACATGCGTTTTGAATGGGCCTTGGCTTGCATTACTGTCTGCAATATGTCTATTTGCCGAGCTGGAATAAAAGGATCGACCACCAATGCGAACAGGGCTATTTCCCGGCACATTTGACCCGATCACCAATGGACACACTGATCTGATCGGGCGCGCAACAAAACTGGTCGATCGGTTGGTGATTGGTGTTGCCAGAAATACTGCCAAAAATCCGTTGTTTTCGCTGGAAGAACGAGTGAAAATGGTCGAAATGGAAGTGGCGGCATTGCCGACGCGTGCCGAAATTATCGTCAGACCAATGACTGGTTTGTTAATGCACTTTGCCGAAGAAATTGGGGCAGGGACGATTATTCGGGGTTTGCGGGCGGTATCTGATTTTGAGTATGAATTTCAAATGGTCGGGATGAACCAGCAATTGAACGACGAGATTGAAACCTTGTTTTTGATGGCCGATCCGCGCCACCAAGCCATTGCTTCGCGGCTGGTTAAAGAAATCAGCCGATTGGGTGGAGACATCACGCCGTTTGTATCGAAAAATATCGCAGTTCGGTTAAAGGAAAAACATACAAAATGATCAGAAAATTTATACCGATTTTGCCACTTTTTGCGGTGAGCCTGTTGTTCGCCTGTGGGGCAACAGAACAAGTAGAAGAGCAAGCTGTCCCAGTTGTTGATGAGGCTGGTGCATTTGATGCACCGGTTACTGATGAGCATCCAAAACCCAAAATTGGTTCGGTATTTCGGCCCGTGGGGGCGGTCGATGTAAGCGCCATGTCAACGCCAGAATCTGCGCCGGGTGACTGGCGACAAGTGCCTGCGGACCAATTGATTGTGTTAAAAACCAGTCACGGGGCGACGTTGATCGAGATGGCACCTGATTTTGCGCCCGGCCATACTGCGCGCTTTGGCGCATTGGCGCATGAAGGTTATTTCAAGGGACTGCCGTTTCACCGGGTGATACAAGGGTTCATGGCACAAGCCGGGCAAACCGCTTTGGTGGGACGGCCAGAGCCAACTACAGAAAATCTAAAAGCAGAGTTCATTTATCGTCGCCCGCCCAGCCTTGGGATGACGGTTGTCGGCGAACGACGCACGGCGCAGGCCGGGTTTATTAAAGGTTTCAAATTTGCGTCACAAAACCCGACTTTGGCCATGTTTCCACCCGGAACTTTTGATGGCAATGTTGCTGCTTGGCAGTTGCATTGCTCGGGCGCGGTTGCTGCCGCCCGCCTTGGAAATGACATTAACAGTGCCAATGCACAGTTTTATATTACAACAAGTTACCCCGATAGCCTCGATAAGTTATACACTGTTTGGGGGCGGGTGCGTGCTGGTTTATCTAATGTTTCTCAAATCAAAAAAGGTGAGCCGCCGATGCCGCCGGACCTGATTGAACAATTTTCTTTGGTAACTGATTTGGCTGCAAATGAGCGGCCACAAGTTTGGGTGATGAATACCGATGGAACCGCCTTTTCCAGCTATCTGGATGGCATGAAAACTGACACCGGCAGTTTGCCGGATATTTGTAAAATCGAGGTGCCGGTGATTGTTCGCTGGCCCTAAAATCAGGAAATTAACATGAGTGAAACAAGTGAAAAAACCCTAACCTTGGAACTGTCTTCAGGGGAGGTAAAAATCCGTTTGCGCCCGGATCTGGCGCCCGGCCATGTGGCGCAAATCTCCAAATTGGTCGAAGAAGGGTTTTATGACGGCCTTACTTTTCATCGGGTGATTGATGGTTTTATGGCCCAAGGTGGCTGCCCGGACGGCACCGGCATGGGCAATGCTGGCAACAATGTGGACGCTGAATTTTCAGAACATTCGCACCAACGCGGCGTTTGTTCCATGGCGCGTTCCCAAAGCCCAAACTCAGCATCTAGTCAGTTTTTCATCTGTCTGGACGATGCCAGCTTTCTGGATCGCCAATACACGGTTTGGGGTGAAGTCATTTCCGGCATGGAAGCCGTCGATGCACTGCCCAAAGGCGAGCCACCAGCAAATCCGGGCGTGATCGAAAAAGCAACAATTTCGTAAATTTCCCAAACGTGGAAAAAGACGTTTAACAATGCGCTGGCTCCGATCTTGTGAGTGGTTTTGATGCTTGTTACTGATTTTGATTTTGTACTGCCGGAAGACCGCATTGCCTTGCGGCCAGTGGTGCCCAGAGATAGTGCGCGACTGTTGCAAGTTGCAGCAGATGGGGCGTTGTCGGATCACCGGGTTGCTGAACTGGCTGGTTTGTTGCGGGCTGGCGATGTTTTGGTGTTGAATGATACCAAGGTGTTCGCCGCTTGTTTGCAGGGACAGCGCGCTGCGCGGGCGCATGGCGGCGGCGGTCCGGCTAGCATTTCGGTTAATCTGCATAAACAAATGGATGATGCGGTCTGGAAAGCCTTTATTCGACCCGGCAGGCGTTTGCGTGTTGGCGATATGGTACAATTCGCAAACGGGCTGTCGGCGGAGGTTTTACAAAAAGCAACCGGTGGTGAATTTACCCTTGGATTTAATCATTTTGGGGCGGCGCTACTGGCATTATTCCAACAAGTTGGTGAAATGCCATTGCCGCCCTATATCGGCGCCAAACGAGATGTGGACGCACAAGATGCGCAGGATTATCAAACTATTTTTGCCAAACCCAGCGGCTCGGTTGCAGCGCCTACTGCTGGATTACACTTTACCGATCAATTGTTTAGCGCGTTGATGGCCAAAGGTGTGCAGGTCTGTTTTGTCACTTTGCATGTCGGCGCAGGCACGTTTTTACCGGTGAAGGTAGAGCAGACTGCGGACCATGTGATGCACGCCGAATGGCGGCAAATCCCCAAACAAACTGCCCGGATGATTAATTTGGCCAAGGAACAAGGCCGCCGGGTGATAGCTGTTGGCACCACCAGTTTGCGTTCGCTGGAAAGCGCGGCGGACCCGTCGGGACAGCTTGCGGCCAGCGTTGGCGAGACTGATATTTTCATTACGCCGGGTTATCGGTTCAAACTGGTTGATGGCTTGTTGACCAATTTTCATTTGCCAAAATCGACGCTTTTCATGTTGGTGAGCGCATTTTGCGGCCTGCCCGAAATGCAAAACGCTTATGCCCATGCCATCGAGGATGAATATCGGTTTTATTCGTATGGCGATGCCAATTTATTATGGCGGGCTGGGGAATAGATTTTGTGCTTGCGACAATTGATCCTTTGCCATTTTGTTTGCTTTGCGGCAAACTGCTGGTAATCAGGAACTGGATCGGGAGCCAAAAATGGCTGATTTTCAAACCATCAAGTTAAAAGCCAGCCCCGGCGGCGTGGCGGTTATCATCATCAACCGGCCTGAAAAGCACAACGCATTTACCGCGCAAGTGATTGACGAACTGGCCGATGCATTTGAAACGGTGCGTACTTCAAATTGCCGAGTATTGTTATTGCGCGGTGCCGGGAAAAGTTTTTCTGCCGGGGCTGATCTGAACTGGATGAAAGCGGCGGCGCAGTATTCCAAAGCTGAAAATGAGGCTGATGCGTTAAAATTGGCGCAAATGCTGCACCGGCTGGCCGATTTACCAATGATGACCATTGCGTGTGTGCAAGGTGCTTGCATGGGCGGCGGGGTCGGATTGGCGGCGGCATGCGATGTTGTGGTGGCCCAACAAAGTGCCATGTTCCGGTTTTCCGAAGTGCGGCTTGGCCTTACTCCGGGCACTATTTCCCCGTTTGTCATTCGCGCCATCGGGCCTAGATGGGCCAATGCTTTGTTTGTATCGGCTGAGAGTTTTGATGCTGAATTTGCCGCAAAAATTGGCTTGGTACATTATACGGTCAAAGACGAAACCGAGATGGAGGATATGGTCGAGACATTAAGCAAAATGGCTTGGCATACCGCCCCGGGCGCGGTGGCGGATGCCAAAAAATTGGTGCGCGAGGTAAGCTCCGCGCCAATTGACGAAACATTGATGCACAAAACCGCCAAGCATATCGCCATGCGCCGGGCCTCAAAAGAGGGCAAAGAGGGGTTAAACGCTTTTTTGGAAAAACGAAAACCAAATTGGGCCGAGTAACCAAGAATGCGACCGCCTGATGCAAATCAAACGATAAGGATAAACCGATGAGCAAGCCGATTGAGTTATATTTTTACCCAACACCAAATGGCTGGAAAGTTTCCATCGCATTGGAAGAAATGGGGTTGGATTATACCATGATCCCGGTGATGATCGGGCAGGGCGATCAGTTCAAACCAGAGTTCCTAAAAATCAGCCCCAACAACCGAATGCCAGCAATCATCGACCCGGACGGCCCCGATGGCAAACCGGTATCGGTGTTTGAAAGCGGGGCTATCTTGTTGTATCTGGCCCGAAAAACCGGCAAATTTTATGGCGAAAACGAGCGCCAAAAAATCGCGGTGGATGAATGGCTAATGTGGCAAATGGGCGGACTTGGCCCGATGGCTGGACAGGCGCACCATTTTCGCGGGTATACGGACGACCAAATTCCATACGCCATTGAGCGCTACAC
>UOEE01000081.1_pt1 | contig 15847 bp, 15 predicted proteins | sample 1990011 | NCBI WGS metagenome assembly UOEE01 (sample SAMEA4728526, study PRJEB27164) | hydrothermal vent metagenome | biome: marine basaltic hydrothermal vent biome; feature: marine hydrothermal vent; material: mineral | place: Pacific Ocean | collected 2011-06-14/2011-07-23 | depth 1741 m | reverse complement strand
AATATGGACGAGGCAAAGAGCGGCAATTGGCCCGGTTTGGCCTTTGGCCAATATCCGTGCGCCGCCTTGTTTGACCATGCCAAGCAACAAACATTTGTGGTGGCACCAGACCCGGTACTGGCCCGGCGTTTTGCTGCCAAATTGGGACAAGGGCAGGGGCGGCGGCCATCGCCGGTTATGCTAACGCAATTTCGGGCCGACGAAACCGATGCCGAGATCGCGGCCAAAGTCGCCAAAACCATAGAATATATCGAGGCAGGCGATATTTTTCAGGCCAATATCAGTCGGGCGTTTTTAGCGCTTCTGCCAAAAAAACACAGCCCATTTGATTTGTTTGCACAAATGAACCGGGCCAGTGCTGCGCCGTTTAGTGCGTATTTCCGACTTGATACAACCCGCGCTGTGTTGTCCAATTCGCCGGAACGGTTTTTGGCGGTGGACAAAACTGGCCAGATAGAAACCCATCCGATCAAAGGCACCCGCCCGCGCGGCAACAGCAAAGCCGAGGATGAACATCTGGCTTGGGCGTTGCAAAATAGCGCCAAGGACAAAGCTGAAAACCTGATGATCGTTGATCTGATGCGCAATGACCTTTCCAAGGTCTGTGAAGCTGGCTCGGTTAAAGTGCCGGAACTGTTTGCTTTGCAAAGTTATGCCAATGTGCATCATCTGGTTTCCACCGTGCGCGGCCAGCTTCGAGCTGGCATCACAGCTGCGGATATTTTGCGGGCTTGTTTTCCACCGGGCTCCATTACCGGCGCACCCAAAATCCGGGCCATGCAAATCATTCACCAATTGGAACAGGTGCAGCGCGGCCCGTATTGTGGCGCATTGGGATATATTTCAAATTCTGGCCAGATGGATTTTAACGTGCTGATCCGCACCATGCAATTACAAGCGCGTCCCGATGGCGATTGGGATGCGGTGTTTCGCGCCGGTGGCGGCATTGTCGCCGATTCAAAACCACTGGATGAAACCAAAGAAATGCGCGATAAAGCAAGTGTGTTTGCCGCATTGGCCGGACAAACAGGAGCTGCGCATGAATGATGAAATGGTTTGGCTGAACGGGCAGTTTGTTGCGGCGGACAAAGTCTATTGGCCGTTGGACGATCGCGGTTTGGCTTTGGGCGACGGTTTGTTTGAAACCGTGCGCTTGGCCAGCGGCAAACCCCGGCTGTTTGGCGCGCATTGGGCGCGATTGCAATATGCGGCCAAGGCGTTGGCCATTGGTGGTAGCTTTGCTGGTGAACAAGTTGAAACAAACCTGATCGAACTGGCAAGACAAAACAATATCAAAGATGGCAGTGCGCGGATTTTGCTTAGCCGGGGGCAGGGGCCGCGCGGGTTGGATCTGCCAACAAAGGCAGACCCGTATTTGGTATTGCGAACCTTTGCACCTCGTCCGCCAGCAAGGACAACCACCAAATTGGCATTGTCCACGGTGCGCCGCTGTGCCAGCAATCCGCTTAGCCAATACAAAACCATTTCGCATTTGGATATGGTGATGTCACGACAATGGCTAATGGACGGGGCCAAGGGCAATGAAAGTCTGCTATTAGATACGCGCGGCTATGTTTCATGCGCCGGGGTGGCAAACCTGTTTTGGATCAAGGATGGCGTGGTGTTTACGCCATCTTTGTCGTGCGCAAGTTTACCGGGCACCACCCGGGCTAGGGTTTTGCGAGCCTGTCAAATGCTTGATATACCGGTTCGCAGCGGCGCGTTTTACCCAAAAATCATGCTGCGGGCGGATTGTATTTTTATCACCAATGCTTTGATCGGCTTGCAAGCTGTTCGCGCGGTTGATCTGGGTTATGGCAATCGCAGTAAATTTGTCGGCAAGCATCCGATTTTGCAGCAATTGCAAAACCATGAGCGGGCTATGGGTTGATGCTTTTTTAAGGACCAATTACTTCGGCGGTGCGTCTGGGGCGCAGATAAAACGTATCTTTCATCGTAACTGCTGTGTCCAAAGTCGAGCCGATCAAGCTGTCATAATCATACCTGACTTCGGACATGATGACGCTGGTATTTGGCTGCAAAATACCGGCTGGTGTGGAAAAAGAAGAGCCGGGCGAGCGCCCCACCATTCCTTTGCCTTCGGACCAGACAACGGTGGAATTTCCTGCATTGTCCATCTTGATGCTGGTCACCCGCATTTTTAGTGGAGTTGTGTCATACGGCGCTAAAATGGCAGAGGCTGCGGTAAAAATATCATCCATCTCATCGCTGGTAATAATATCATCTTGTGCTACCAGATCGGCAATGGCACTGGTGGTTCGGGTTATTTTTCTATCGGCGGTGAGCATCAGGTTTACCTCGATGGACCCCAGCAGCAGAAACACCATTACTGGTGCGATTAGGGCGAACTCAATCGCAGATACGCCGCGTTCATCGCCTGAAAATTTGGCCAGCCAATTCCTAAATTTTGTAAAGGACCGACCCATGATCATATGGCTCCAAACGGTTCATTACGAAACGCAGATGTGGTGGCGATCAAGCGTCGTTCTCCGCTTAAATTGGCAAATACCGTGCCGATCAAAGGTGTATTTAGTTTCCACACATAAAATACCCGTACAATGACAATATCGCCTGCATTACCTGCGTTATAGGTGAAATTTCCGTTGTCGAGTTCTTGGTTGTTGATCGGGTTGTTCACATTGACATCGCCAAAATCAGCAAAGGTGCGCACATCAATATAGACATTGCCGTTACACGGAACCAATGGGCTCATTTCGGCACAAACTGCATCCAAGAAGCCGCCTGAGGATTGCCCGGATTGCTGAGCTTCACCGGTACGAATGGTGCGGGCTACTTCCATGGTGGCATGTTCCATCGAAATGGAAACAAAAAACACCATGGCAACTTCGAGCATGGCAAACAACAAAAAGAAAAATGGGGTAGCAATCAAGGCAAACTCAACCGCAGTTGCGCCCTTTTGGGCGCGCCGGAATTTGCCAGCAAAAGATAGGACATTACGAAAAGAAAACTGACAGGCCATTATTATGTCCGGGTTTAGGATTGTCAAAATTACAATCTCAAGAATGGACAATCAGACCATGAACACCTTAAATCGGCGATAAAAACTGTGGTTAATGAACTACTAAAAAAGAGCTATGCCGGTTTTATTAATCTTCGGCTGCGGTGGCGCCTTCGTCGGCTTTTTCTTTGTGTTGGTCCATCAAGCGATCAAAGGTGGCTCCATCATCGCCAATGCCAGGCACCGGCTCGCAACCTTCACCACAAAGATAGCTACGTTGCGACCCTCCAAGATGTAGGGTCAGGCGATTGTCAGATGGTAATACCCGCAAGTCACGATCAACAATTGTCCGCCCCTCCGAATCCAGCGCGATAAAGTTGGTTACGCCAAAAGTCTTGCCAGTGATGAACAACATGCTTCCATTATGCACTGCCGCATCGGCCACTGCTGGGTTGCCGACAATCACCGCTGCTGCGGCTCTGGGCAAGCGCAATACCTTGGCATGGTCAACGGCCACCTCAAATGTATCGGCCATAACGCTACCGGCAAAAAGAAAAAGCAAGCTGCCAAGTATGATGGTTTTGGGTTTCATGGCTCTGGACCTTCTGAATCATGCGATGGAAAATCAAATCGCACCCTTAAAATAACGCTATAAGGGTAAATGAGGTCTAAATTTTTTTGATCTCAATCCAACCCAGTGAATTGGGTCTCTATATATGGGGCATATACAGGGTTGTTTGCGTCAAAAAAATTGAGGAAAAATTTACCATGCCTATCAACCAGAATTTAAAGCAGGTTGGCTATGTTGTTTCCAAGGTTCGGTATTTAACAGGGCCTACAAAGCTCTGGCGAACCAATCGCTAGCAATTAACGGAGAAATAAAAATGAAAAAGTTTGCTACACGTTTTATGAGTGACGAGTCTGGTGCAACTGCCATTGAGTATGGTTTGATTGCTGCTTTGATCGCTGTTGTGATCATTTCAGCTGTAAGTGCGCTGGGTACGAATGCTTCTGCCAAGTTCCAAACTGTTGCTGATGCAATGGAATAAAATTTGGTGGCATTAGCCATTTGATTTGAAAAGGCCGCTCTCGAAAGAGGGCGGCCTTTTTGTTTGCCAGATCAACCCGGTGTTAATGCCCTATGGCGGATAAGCGGTAAAGATTTTTATATTTTGCAGGAAAAACCGATGATTTCACAACTGGTCTTGCTTTTGTTTCCGCTGTTGATGTTCATTGCCGCTTGGCGCGATGTGGTGTCGATGACCATCCCCAATTGGGTATCCTTGGCCCTGCTGGGGTTATTTTTGGTTGCCGCGCCATTGATCGGATTGTCTTGGACAGAATTTGGTTTGCACATGGCGGTTGGGCTTGGGGCTTTGCTGCTAACCATCTTAATGTTTGCTTTGCGTTGGATTGGCGGTGGCGATGCCAAATTATTTGCTGCTGCTGCATTGTGGATGGGCTGGCCGGATATTTTACCTTATGCGCTGATCGCAGCCTTAATCGGTGGTTTGTTTTCTGTTTTGTTGATTTTTGCTCGAAAAACCGCGTTGCCGCCGGTGCTGTATACGCAAAAATGGTCGGCAAATTTGTTGAAAAAAGACGGGGATATGCCCTATGGGGTGGCGCTTTGTGCGGCTGCTTTGTTTTATTTCCCAAGTTCCGCCTTATTTTTACGAGTTATTTCATAAAAATTCGATCAAAATTGAATCCAATCCGGTTGCGGTTGGACTTTGTTAACCATGATTTTGCTAGGTTCCGTTTAATTCCGAACAACGCGCAACCCGCGATGGAGCATAGAACACGATGAGCATAGCAAAATTGGCAGTCCTTCTTATTGCTGCTATTGCCGCCATTGCAGCGGCATTTCTGGTAAGGAACATCACCAACGCACCTGCTGTGGAAACAGTTGCTGCTGAACCAGCGGTTATTGAAGAGCCAACTTCATTGGTACTGGTAGCCGGTTCTGATATCCAGATCGGACAACGAGTAACCCCCGGACAATTAGAATGGTTGGAATGGCCTGAAAAAGCTTTGAACAAAACTTTTTTAACTCAAGCAGACAATCCACAGGCCATGGAAGACTTTGCCGGTTCTATCGCTAGGGTGCAGATGGCCAAAAATGAGCCGATTAGTTCCAGAAAACTTATCCAAGCCGGTGATTCGGGTTTTATGGCGGCAGTGCTGTCCCCTGGCATGCGGGCTGTGGCCGTAGAAATTTCAGTGGAAACCGGTGCCGGCGGCTTTATTTTGCCGAATGATCGGGTGGATATTATTTTGACCCGCGAATTAGATGTACTGGAAGGCTCCAGTATTACAACCGTGTTTGTTAGCGATACTGTGTTCAAGAATGTTCGGGTTTTGGCGATTGATCAAACCTATCGGGAACTGGACGATGAACAAGTGGTGATCGGCTCCACCGCTACACTGGAACTTAACGCCATAGATTCAGAAAATCTGGCCCGTGCCGATGCATCAGGTGATATTTCACTAACCCTGCGCTCTGTGTCCGATGTCGGATATGGGCAAGCGGGCAATAGTCGCTCTTCCGGTTTTCTCGGCGATAATGACGATCAAATCAAAGTTTATAAATACGGCAAAGCCAGTCAGGTGGGGCTGCAATGATGATGAAACAATATAAATTTTTCAAACAAGCCATACTGGTACTTGCCAGTTTTGGTTTGATGCTGGCAATGCCGGCATCAGCTAATGAAGCCAATTTGCTGAAAATTAAAATCAGTAGCGGCGGCGAAAGTGCGGTTTCCAAAATGCTGGACCTGCCGTTGAACAAGGCTGCGGTAATTGAGTTACCGGAAGATGCTAGGGATGTTCTGGTTTCCAACCCGGAAATTGTCGATGCGGTGATCCGCACACCCCGCCGTATTTACGTTTTGGGCGTAGCAGTCGGGCAGACCAATGTATTTTTCTTTCGAGCAGATGGCACACAATTGCTTAACCTTGAAATATCCGTTGCCGAAGATATTCGCGATTTGCAAAGTACAATACAAAAATTATTGCCCAATGCACGCATTGAAATAGATACGATTCGGGATAGCATTATCCTCTCAGGAAGCGTACCCAATGCTGGTCAAGCCGCCCAAGCCATGAAAATTGCCCGCACCTTTGTCGAAACACCTGAAAATGTGATCTCAATGCTGACCATCACCGGCAAGGAACAGGTGATGCTAAAGGTTCGCGTGGTGGAAATGCAACGAACATTGACCAAACAGCTGGGCATTGATCTTTCCGTGGTGGGCCGACTAAACGAAGTGGCTTTAAGTTTGGCCAACCCGGCACAGTTTTCGCTGGCAGGCCGGTTTTTGGGTGGTTCTGCACCGACATTGGGGGTGAATTACACCAATCCAGCGCTGGGTGTTACTTCTGGCATAACCGGTGTGGGAGCGGGCATACGCGCGCTAGAACGGGTGGGGTTGATCCGAACTTTGGCCGAGCCAAATTTGACCGCTATTACCGGCGAATCAGCTAATTTTCTAGCTGGTGGTGAGTTTCCAGTACCGACGGGACGTGACCGTAATGGTAATATCACTATTGAATACAAAAAATTCGGTGTGGGCCTCGGCTTTACACCATTGGTGGTGAGCGAAGGCCGGATTTCCCTGCGCTTGTCTACTGAGGTTTCCGAATTGAGCAATTTGGGGGCGCTTAGTCTTGGCCAAAGAACCATAGTCGATAGCACCGGCCAGACCACAGGCGTTATTGATGGTTTGACCTTGCCTGCCTTAAAAGTCAGGAAAGCCGAAACCACAGTCGAGCTGCCTTCTGGTGGCTCCATGGTGATCGCTGGTTTGATTCAGCAACAAACCAAACAGGCGATGGAAGGTATTCCCGGAGCCAAGGATATTCCGATATTAGGCGCGTTGTTTCGCTCTAGGGATTTCTTGAATGATGAAACAGAACTGGTGATCGTGGTGACACCATATCTGGTTGACCCGACCCATCCGGAAAGCCTTGCAGAACCTGGCCAAGGCTATGAAACCGCTTCTGATCTTTCGACTTTGTTATTGGGTCGGTTGAACAAAGTGTACCGGGCGCCGGGGGCGGATACTACTGGCAAAAGCTGGACCGGCCCTGTGGGCTATAGTCTGGATTAGGAAAAGGCAGATGTTGATGAAACTTAAATTGGATCAAGTGCTTATAACCGGGCTGGTTTTTGGACTGGTTGCATGTGCGGCACCAGCGGATAAGCCCGCGTGGCAAGCGCCGGGGCAACGCCATAAAATTGCAGTAAAAGAAACTAGTGATCGGTTGAATTTAGTTCTGGGTGCGGGCGATGCCGGGCTTTCTGTGCGACATATTTCCACTATTCGCCGCTTTGTAAAAGCCTGGCGGGATCATGGCCACGGACCGTTGGCCATTTCCATACCTGCTGGATCAAACAATGCGCAAGTTGCCGTAGCTGCGGCGGCGCAAACCCGCGAAGTCATATATGCAGAAGGCGTTGCCTTTGAGCAGATGGCCGGAGGGCATTATCAGGCACGAGGCGAGGCGGCTGCCCCGATTATTCTTAGTTTCCGTCGTTATACCGCTTCTGCACAAGGATGCAGTGTTGCCTCTGACAATATAGCAACCAATTTCAGCAATTCAATCTCGGACGATTTTGGGTGTTTTCTAGCGGTTAATACCGCCGCCATGATTGCCGATCCGTATGATCTGGTCTCACCAAGATCCCTTACATCCTCGGAAGTGGATCGGCGGTTAAGTGCTTATGACAAATATATCCATGGGGAAGGAACGGCAGCTGAACGGTCTTCTGATGAAGAAGGAACCATTAGTGATGTCTCCGAATAAAGTGAAAATAAACGTAAACCCGAAACAACCGGAACTAGGTAGATGAGTCAACAACCAGAACCAGAAAATCAGTTTGACCCTACAGATGCGTTCGCTGTTCCAAGCGAATGGGATGCCGATGGGCAAGATTCAATGCCAGAAGAGGTGCCTAGCACCGTTTTTGGTGCCGGCTCGGTGGAGCGAAGCGCATCTGAAGCTGATTTTGGCGTATCAGATGAAAGTTTTGATGTTCCGGTGGCACCTTTGCCTCCGATGGCTGGCGCATCTTCTGCACCTCCTGCCCATGCCATACAGATGCAATCTCATGAGACGTGGATTGATCCAGAGGAAACTTTGGCTCCGGTTCCCAGAATTACCGTTTCTGCATTTTGCGAAAGACCTGAGACGGCGCAAATGGTTGAGCAAACCGGCACAGATCGCCGGATGTCGCGGGCGCATTTCACCACTGCCATGGGTGGGCTACCAGCGGCGATTGAACAATATCATGACGAGGGTACGCCGAATCTTATTTTGATCGAATCTGGTATGCGGGGCCAAGGCCTTTTTGATCAACTGGATGAATTGGCCAGTGTTTGTGATGCGGGAACCAAAGTGGTGGTGATCGGCGCTGCCAATGATATTGCCTTGTATCGGGAACTGATCCGGCGCGGTGTTAGTGAGTATTTGGTGCCACCTTTGGTCCCTTTGCAGTTGGTTCGCACCATTTCAGGTTTGTTTGCCGATCCAGACAAGCCGTTTGCCGGCAAGGTAACCGCAGTTATCGGAGCCAAAGGCGGGGTTGGTTCTTCTACATTGGCCCATAATCTGGCGTGGCAGATATCCGAAAATTGCCGGGTAGATACGACCATTGTGGATCTGGATTTATCCTTTGGCACTGCTGGGCTTGATTTTAATCAAGATACAAATCAGGGCATTGGCGATGCGCTTGAGGATCCGGAACGGGTTGATGATGTATTGCTGGAACGCTTGTTAACTAGGTGTACGGACCGGTTGTCGATGTTTACAGCGCCTGCAACTTTGGACCGGGAATGGGAATTGAACCCAGAGGCTTTTGAAACGGTAATTTCCGAAGTGCGATCCACCGTGCCGCAAATAATTCTTGATCTGCCGCATACATGGTCGCCTTGGGTGAAAAACACCTTATTGCTGGCCGATGAAGTGGTGATTGTTGCCACGCCTGATCTGGCATGTTTGCGCAATGCAAAAAATATGTTTGATCTGTTGCAAGCGCGCCGAGCCAATGATTTTCCGCCAAAGATTGTTGTCAATCAGGTAGGTTTGCCCAAGCGTCCAGAAATTTCCATCAAAGATTTTGCTGAAGCTTTGGGGGTGGAACCGGCGCTGGTTCTGCCATTTGATCCAGAGCTGTTTGGTCAAGCCAACAATAACGGACAAATGCTTTCTGAAATTGATGCCGCTTCCAAGGCGGTTGCCGGTATTCAATCTCTGGCGACAGAGCTTTCAGGAAAAGAAGATACAACAAAAATTAAAAAAACAGGCTTGCTCAGCAAATTGCTGGGTCGGGGTTAAATTCGGGTTAGGTACAGATGTTTGGCAAACGGGTAAAAGAGGGCGTTGGCCCAGACAAGACAGCAACTGTTTCGGGCAATAGCAAGCCCAAAACGGCAGAGGCGCCTGCGCCTGAAAAAGCAAAAACTGATAAATCACCAACACCGCCACCTGCCAAGGCCCAAGCGCCCATCAAACAGGCCGGACAGGATGCGCCGCAACGCTCCGAAGAGTATTATGCAATCAAGACCACGATTTTTAATGCGCTGATCGATACCATTGATCTGTCGCAATTGGCGCAATTGGATAATGCCAGCGCTGCCGAGGAAATTCGGGATATTGTTACCGAAATTATCTCGATCAAAAACGTTGTCATGTCCATTGCTGAACAGGAATCACTGTTACAGGATATTTGCAACGATGTGTTGGGGTTTGGCCCGTTGGAGCCACTTTTGGCCCGCGATGATATTTCAGATATTATGGTCAATGGTGCTGATGCGGTGTTTATCGAGGTAAGCGGCAAGGTGGAAAAAACCGGAGTGCGGTTTCGCGATAATGGCCAGTTGATGAATATCTGCCAACGCATTGTTAGCCAAGTTGGTCGCCGGGTAGATGAAAGTTCGCCGATTTGTGATGCGCGGTTGATGGATGGCTCGCGGGTAAATGTGATCGCCCCGCCTTTGGCACTAGATGGCCCGACGCTTACCATTCGAAAATTCAAAAAAGACAAATTGACCTTGAACAATTTGGTTGAGTTTAATTCCATCACCCCCGAAGGGGCCAAAGTATTGGGCATTATCGGCGCCTCGCGCTGTAATGTGTTGATCTCTGGTGGTACTGGTTCTGGCAAAACCACTTTGTTGAACTGTATGACCGCCTATATCGAGCCGGATGAGCGGGTGATCACTTGTGAAGATGCTGCCGAGTTGCAATTACAACAACCGCATGTGGTACGTCTTGAAACCCGGCCTCCCAATTTGGAAGGCTCCGGGCAGGTGACCATGACCGATCTGGTAAAAAACTGTTTGCGGATGCGCCCGGAACGGATCATCGTTGGTGAGGTGCGTGGCCACGAAGCCTTTGACTTGTTGCAAGCAATGAATACTGGCCATGACGGCTCGATGGGCACTATTCACGCCAATAGTCCGCGCGAATCTTTATCCCGGCTGGAAAGCATGATTACCATGGGCGGGTTTAACCTGCCGTCCAAAACCATCAAAGAAATGATCTCTGGTTCCATTGACGTAATTATCCAAGCCGCAAGATTGCGCGATGGTTCGCGCAAAATCACCCATGTTACCGAAGTATTGGGCATGGAAGGTGATGTGATTATCACCCAAGATATATTCTTGTATGAGATCAAGGGTGAAGATAGCGATGGCAATATCACTGGCCAGCATATGTCCACTGGAATTGCCCGACCAAACTTCTGGGACCGGGCCCGTTATTACGGGCTGGAAGGCGAGTTGGCCGAGGCACTAGATGCGGCGGAGGGATCGTAAATGGCTGATATGACATTCATTTTGGTCGCGGTTTTGGCTTTTGTTAGCATTGCCGGTGTCGGTTGGGTGTTTGCCGGTGGTAGCGAAAACAAGGTCAATGCAAAGCGGGTAAAAACCTTGGGTGCTGGAGATGGCAGACGTAAAAAGAAAATATCGTCGGTGGATCTTGCCAATTCCCGTCGCAAACAGGTGCAAGAAACCTTAAAAGACTTGGAAGCACATCAAAAAGAGCAACGCAAACAAAGCATTTCGTTAAAGGCGCAGATCGAACAGGCCGGGCTTTCTTGGTCTCCCACTGGGTTCTGGATCGGTAATTTGGTGGTTGGCTGTATTATTTTTGGGTTGTTGGTTTTTACGGGCCGCCCGATTCTGATCGCTGCTGGGCTGGGTGTTGGTGGTGGCTTTGGTTTGCCGCGTTGGGTGCTTGGATTTTTGCGCAAGCGCCGGATGAAAAAATTCTCAAAAGAATTTGCCAATGCCATCGACATTATCGTGCGCGGGGTCAAATCCGGTCTGCCGCTGAATGAATGTTTGCAGATCATTGGCCGCGAATCCCCGGACCCGGTTGGCCCAGAGTTCAAACAATTGGTCGAAGGACAGACCGTTGGTGTTGATCTGCCGGTCGGTCTGGAAAAAATGTTTACTCGAATGCCTTTGCCGGAATTAAACTTTTTTGCCATCGTGTTGACCATCCAGCAAAAAACCGGCGGTAATTTGGCCGAAGCCTTGGAAAATTTGGCGAATGTATTGCGGGCGCGCAAACGGATGCGCGAAAAAATTCAAGCCATGTCCTCCGAAGCCAAAGCCTCCTCAATGATCATTGGTTCCTTGCCGCCTTTGGTCGGCACCATCGTTTATTTTACCACGCCAGCTTATATGTCGCTGATGTTTACTGAAACCAACGGACAACTAATGCTGGCCGGCGGGGCGTTTTGGATGGCCTCGGGTATTTTTGTCATGAAAAAAATGATCAATTTCGATATTTAAGTTAAGGCACAAAGATTTATGGATTTTTCACTGAAATCATTGGTTGACCCAGAATTTATGGTCACGGTTTTTGCCGCCATTGTTACTTTTGCCACTGTTATAACCATTATCGGCCCGATGTTTGGTGGTGACAAGCTGGCTGGACGGTTAAAATCGGTTGCTACCAGACGCGAGAAATTGCGCCAACAAAACCGGGCAGCGATTGGCAATAAAACCAATTTGCGCGGCGAGTCGAAAGGCTTCATGACCGATGTGGTTGGAAAACTTAACCTGCAAAAATTGCTGGAAGACAACGCTTTGCAAACCCGGCTGATGCAGGCTGGTTTGCGCGGGCAAGGTCCGATCATGACGTTTTATTTTTTCCGGCTGGTGGCACCAATTGCCTTGTTTGTCATTAGTCTGTTCTACTTTTTTGTGGTCAACGATTTTGGCAAACCACCGATGGTGCGGGTGGCGATGTCAACGGGCATGATGTTGTTGGGATATTATGCACCTGGTATTTATGTAAGCAACATTGCCGCTAAACGCCGCGAGTCGATCATGAAAGCCTTTCCTGATGCGCTTGATTTGCTGCTGATTTGTGTTGAGTCTGGCATGTCGGTGGAGGCCGCCTTTGGCAAGGTAGCTGCCGAAGTGGGCAGCAATTCGATTGAACTGGCCGAAGAAATGTCACTTACCACAGCAGAGCTGTCCTATTTGTCCGAGCGTAGGCAAGCCTACGAAAACTTAGGCAGAAGGACCAACCACCCCGGAGTGCAAGCGGTGGCAACCTCGTTAATCCAAGCGGAAAAATACGGCACACCAGTAGGTACTTCTTTACGGGTAATGGCCAAGGAAAACCGCGATATGCGGATGTCCGCTGCTGAGAAAAAAGCCGCGTCCCTACCAGCAAAACTTACCGTTCCGATGATTATTTTCTTCCTGCCGGTATTGTTTGTTGTGGTGCTTGGTCCAGCTATCATCAAGTTCCAGCAATTAAAGTAAGGGCCGTTTAAACTGTGCAGACCGTGAGCTAGTCGGTTCAGCCTTATGGTTTTGAAGTTTCTGTTTGGTCTTTTTTGTGCGTTTTAAGATAACAGCAAAGATCAACTAAAAGCCTAGGGTCCAGACTCATTCAATTTTAGCCATATAGGTAAAAACATGCAAAAACAATATGTACGTCACCCCGGCGCAGGCCGGGGTCCAGTTTTTTGCGAATGTGCTGTTTTAGGTGACACAGATTCCGGCTTTTGCCGGAATGACGGTGGGAAAGTTTTCATAAACCGCATAAAAACAATGTGTTATGAGAGTTGTAGATAAAAATTGAATGGGTTTTGACCCTAAACCCGTTTCATCCAAACAAACTCAGCGCCCGATCAAAATCAGCCATTGTTCTTCGCTCAATACGCGCACCCCGGCCTCGTTGGCTTTTTTGAGTTTGGAACCGGCACCCGGACCTGCCACAAGAATATCGGTTTTAGCAGAGACAGAACCGGATACCTTGGCCCCCAATTGCACGGCACTGGCTTTGGCTTCATCGCGGCTCATTTGTTCTAATTTGCCGGTAAATACCACCGTTTTGCCCGAAACAGGACTGCTAGTTTGGGCAGGTTTTATATCGGTGACGGTAATTTGCACCAGCAATCTTGCCACCACAGCAGCCGAATGGGCTTCGGTGAAATAACTGATAATACTGTTGGCCGCAGCTTCGCCAATGCCGTCAATGGCGAGCAGTTCAGAGCTTGCATCATCGCCGCTCACACACGCATGAAATCTGTCCCATGAGCCAAATTGTGCCGCCAACAATCGGGCATTGGTTTGCCCCACATGGCGGATGCCCAATGCGGTCAGCAAGCGGTCCAGCGATATTTCACGACGTGCGGCAATGCAGGCCAGCAAATTGGCCACCGATAATTCGCCCCAGCCTTCGCGTTCGGCCAGTTTAAGCGCATCCACCTTGGATGGTAGCCGGAAAATATCGGCTGGCTCGGTGATCACACCTTCGGCAAAAAACGCCTCGATTTGTTTGCTGCCCAGACCTTCCATGTCAAACCCGCTTCGCCCGACAAAATGTTTCAAAGTTTCCACCTGTTGAAACGGACAGGCAGCACCGCCCGAACAACGGGTTATGGCCCCGACTTCGCCTTTGTCATCTAGCTCGCGCACCGCTTGGGTTTGCAGTGGACATGGGCAGATTTTAGGAAAAACAAACGCAGCCGCGCGTCCGTCCCGCTCCGGGTCTAGTACTTTTACCACTTGCGGAATTACATCTCCGGCCCGCTGGATCAATACCCGGTCGCCGGGGCGCACGTCTTTGCGTGCCAGTTCGTCTTGGTTGTGCAAGCTAGCATTGGAGACCACCACACCGCCCACCGTGACTGGTCGCAATTTGGCCACCGGGGTTAATGCGCCGGTGCGGCCCACTTGAATTTCTATGCGCTCTAAAACCGTATTCGCTTGTTCCGGTGGAAATTTATGCGCCGTGGCCCATCGCGGCGAGCGCGAAACAAAGCCTAGCCGAGCCTGTAAATCCAGCCGGTTTACCTTATATACCACCCCGTCAATATCATAACCAAGATCAGCGCGTTGGCGCTCAATATCCCGATAAACGGCCAGCAATTCTTGCGGCGTATGACAGGTTCGGGTCAGCGGGTTAGTGGAAAACCCCCAACTGGCAAATTGTGTGATGGCTTCGGATTGACTGCTGGCAAATGCAGTAGAAACCTCGCCCCAAGCATAAGCAAAAAACCGCAATGGACGGCTGGCAGTGATGGCCGGGTCAAGTTGTCGTAACGAACCGGCGGCGGCATTGCGCGGATTTTTGTACGGCTGTTTGCCTTGGGCCAGTTGCCGCTGGTTCATCTGGGCAAAATCGGCATGTGATAAATACACCTCGCCGCGCACTTCCAATACTTCCGGCCAGTCGGTGCCGTCCAAGGTTTTGGGCACATCGATAATGGTGCGGATATTGGCGGTTATATCTTCGCCGGTTTGCCCGTCGCCGCGTGTTGCGGCTTGCACCAATTTGCCGTTTTGATAGCGAATACCTGCGGACAGGCCATCAATTTTAGGTTCGGCAATAACTTGCAAATCATCATCCGGTTGCAGGCCCAAAAACCGCCGAACACGGGTGATAAATTCGGTAAGTTCGTCATCAGAAAAAACATTGCTCAACGACAACATCGGCACCCGATGGGTGATTTTACCAAAGCCGCTGGCAGGTTTTACGCCGACTTTTTTGCTTGGACTATCCGGGCGCAGCAGTTGCGGGAATTTAGCTTCAATAGCCGCGTTTCTAGCGCGCAAAGCATCGTAGGCCGCATCGGAAATTTTGGGGTTGTCCTGTTGGTAATAGGCCCGGTCATGTTTGGCCATTTCTTTGGCCAACCGCGCCAGTTCTGTCGCGGCTTGCTCGGTGTTCATCAATGCTGGATCAATCGGAAAGGCCATTTGAAAGTTTTGTTTCCTGCCAGTTTATCTTGTCCATAGCTTAGTTGAGTTCGACCTCGTTCGCCAACTCTTTCCTGCCTGAATTGACTCAAACTTTACCAACAAACCCGATAGCAGCAGAAATAAAGGTGTAAACCTGTTATAAGTCCGGCTTATTTATACGAAGGATGCATCAATTATGGGATTTCTGGGACACATCTTGGTTATCTATGCAATTTTTGCCAGTGTTTCCAAGATCGCGCTGGCAAAAGGCTTACGTGCGCTTGACTTTGACTGGTTCCGGATGCTGGATCAATATGGCACCGATACCGGATGGACCTTGCGTTATGGCATTTTGGCTATTGGTATGGCGATGATTTTATTGCATAAATGGCAAAAAAAACATTAGAGCAAACCAGTTATCCGTGGCGTTCTTCCAACTCATCTTCAAGCCGTTGATTATATGCCAAAAGCGCATCACTTTTGGTAACTTTACCAATAATTTCTTGCGCACCGGTACGCTGGCGCACCGGTATGCTTTCCAACTCCGTCGTACGCATTAAGGCCAAGGCGCTGCTTAAGGTGTCGTCATCGAACAAAGCGGTAAATCCTGGCTCCAATGTTTGTTCGTATTCAGCCGAGCGGATTAAAA
>UOEE01000048.1_pt1 | contig 16098 bp, 14 predicted proteins | sample 1990011 | NCBI WGS metagenome assembly UOEE01 (sample SAMEA4728526, study PRJEB27164) | hydrothermal vent metagenome | biome: marine basaltic hydrothermal vent biome; feature: marine hydrothermal vent; material: mineral | place: Pacific Ocean | collected 2011-06-14/2011-07-23 | depth 1741 m | reverse complement strand
AAGGCGACGTCCCATTCCGTACAATAATAATTGCCGAACCGCTGGAACGCGGCTTTGGGACCACTATCGGCAATTCATTGCGTCGGGTATTGTTGTCCTCATTGCAAGGTTCAGCCGTAACCGCCGTTCAAATCGATGGCGTGGTACACGAGTTTTCTTCGATACAAGGTGTGCGTGAAGACGTGACCGACATCGTTTTGAACATCAAAAAAATTGCTTTGCGTCTACATGTCGAAGGCTCCCGCCGGGTGGTATTAAAAGCCACTGGTCCTTGTGAAGTGACCGCTGGTATGATCGAAGAAACTGCCGATCTGGAAATTCTCAACAAAGACCATGTGCTTTGCACCTTGGATGATGGCGCGGAAATCCGCATGGAGTTCACCGTTGGTAATGGCAAGGGTTATGTCCCTGCCGATAAAAACCGGCCAGAAGATGCACCGATCGGCTTGGTTGCCGTTGACAGCCTGTTCAGTCCGGTACGCCGGGTTTCGTATTCGGTTGAAAATGCCCGTGATGGTCAGATCTTGGATTATGACCGGCTGATTCTTGACATCGAAACCGATGGCTCGGTAACCCCCGAAGATGCAGTGGCTTTTGCCGCGCGCATTTTGCAAGATCAGTTTCAGGTATTCATCAATTTTGAAGAACCCGAAGAAGATAAATCTGCCGCCGAAGCACAGCCTTTGGACTTCAACCCGACTTTGTTGAAAAAAGTGGACGAGTTGGAACTTTCGGTTCGTTCTGCCAATTGCCTGAAAAACGACAATATCGTTTATATTGGCGATTTGATTTTGAAATCCGAAGCCGAAATGCTCCGCACTCCGAACTTTGGCCGCAAATCCTTGAACGAGATCAAGGAAGTGCTGTCTGGTCTGGGCCTGCATCTGGGCATGGAAGCACCAAGCTGGCCGCCTGAGAATATCGAAGAACTGGCCAAAAAATACGAAGATTTAATTTAACGATTGCACGGCTGGCTATGCCACCTGCATCCGACGAGGAGAGAACCCATGCGACACGGATTTGCCCACCGCAAACTCAATCGCACACATCAGCACCGCAAGGCGATGTTTGCCAATATGGCAGCTAGCCTGATCACCCATGAGCAGATCACAACTACGCTGCCCAAGGCCAAAGAGCTGAAACCGATTGTTGATAAACTGATTACCTTGGCCAAAAAAGGTGATCTGGCTTCGCGCCGTCGTGCGATCGCTAAAATCCGCGACGAGGAGGCTGTAGCCAAATTGTTCAAGGTAATGGGCGAACGCTATAAAGACCGTCAAGGCGGTTATACCCGGGTGTTAAAAGCTGGTTTTCGCTTTGGCGACAATGCACCAATTGCGGTAATTGAACTGGTTGATCGCGACGTAGAAGCCAAAGGCAAAGCCGACCGCGAACGCTTGGCCGCCGAAGAAGCTACCACTGACAGCTGATCTTAGGCTCAAAACTCATTCAATTTTATCGGCAACTCTCATAATACATTGTTTTTATGCGGTTTATGAAAACTTTCCCACCATCATTCCGGTAAAAGCCGGAATCTGTGTCACGTAAAGCACCATTTTCGCAAAAAAAAACTGGACCCCGGCCTACGCGGGGTGACGTAGATACTGCCAATAGATACTGCTTGGCTGCAAAGTGGACCAGATGGCCTGTAAGCCGGGTTCTGTCATCCTTGCACAAAGGCAAAGAGAGGCGATCATTCATCTGGGATGCCTGTTGCCAGACACCTCATGCAACCGACCCGGATGACGGCGCAAAGACCCGCCATTTGTCATCCCTATTTGGTTTTGCTCCAAGTGGGGTTTGCCCTGCCTTGTCTGTTACCAGCCAAGCGGTGCGCTCTTACCGCACCCTTTCACCCTTACCGTTTCAGCCAAAGCCTTAAGCGGCGGTTTGCTTTCTGTGGCACTTTCCCTAAGCTCACGCTCGCCGGGTATTATCCGGCACCTTGTCTCTATGGAGCCCGGACTTTCCTCGAAAGCAAATGCTCCCGCGATCACCCGGCCATCTGGTCCGGGGTTGTTCAACCGGGTTTTAGAGCAGCGGTCAAGAGTTGATGAGAGCTGCCAGTTTGCAAATTTGTGCAAATGTTTGCGTATTCAAGCAGCCATCCACCTGATCGGGCAAATATCTGCGTTGAAACTCAGCGATCAAACAGTGTTGCGCACTGCCATCAAATGGGATGTCGTGGCTGGCATAACCAATGTCTTGCAGCGCCTGTTTGGCAATGGCAAATTGCTCGGGACGGATGACAGCTTGTCCGGCTGTATCCGGCGCGCCCGGCCACAGACCAACGCCTTGTGCAGCCAGTTTCGCCCACGGGAATTTTTCACCGGGGTCGAGCTTGCGAGCCGGGGCAATTTCATTATGGCCGACAATGTTGGCGGGCTGGATATGGTAATGCTGTTGCAATTGTTGGCACAATCTAATCACAGCATTGATTTGTGCATCGGCAAATGCTGGCAAGCCAAAATCATGACCGCCATTTACAATCTCGATACCGATGGAGATATTGTTAATATCGGTTTCGCCGCGCCAATAGGCAATCCCGGCATGCCAAGCCCGCTGCTCTTCCGGCACCAGCAAAAATACTTCTGCGGTCTCGTCAACTAGATAATGCGCCGATACTTTGGCGGTTGTATCGCATAATCGTTGCAAAGCGGCCTCGGCGCTTTGCATGCCGGTATAGTGTAATACCAACATGGAAATCGCGGCGCTGCGGGCATCAAAATTTGGCGAAAGCCGGGCGGTGGTGCAAATCGAATTATTGCCCAAACGGATCACGTCCGTTTACTGTCCAGCCCTTTGGGCCTTTGGTTGCATCCAAAGTTTCAGGGCCGGTTTTTGGGAACGGACCAGCAGAAAAGTTTTTTGGCTGAAAACCTTTGGGGCCGAGCATTTTGAACAAAAACCAAGCAAATGCCACCACGCCAGCCAAGATAAATGTGCCGATAATGGCTGCCATAGCAAAGAAAAACGTGCCAATTGCAACCACGGTTGCAAAGGCAATGCCCACAAGCCAAATGGCGCTTTTACGCAAAAACGCAATTATTCTGGCCAGAAACCCGGCATTTTTTCCGGTCCCAGGACCGATATTTGGTTGAGAAAGGTACATATCCTTGCTCCTATTTGGCCCCACACCGCTACATATTTGCATGTTTGAGCCATTCGTCAATGCACAAGTTTGTCATCCATGGCTCGTTCCTGCAAAATTCGGCTATAAGCCAAGTTAATCATCGCCATTTTGGCATTGGCTAGATTTTGCAATTCGCTGGGCAATCCTCGGGCCAGCACCCGATCGGGATGGTTGATACTGGCCATGCGGCGATAGGCGGTTTTTAGGTCGATATTACTGATGGTTTCTTCAACGCCCAAGATCAAATATGGATCATCCGGCTCTCTGCCCAATCGGGAGGCGCGGATACGGCGGTATTCCAGCCGCGAAAACCCAAAAATATCAGCAACCGTTTGCAAGAATTTTTCTTCTTCCGCCGTGACCACTCCATCGGCCTTGGCAATGTGAAACAGGCCGTCCAGCACGTCTTCCAATACAAATGGACAGCAGCGAAATTTGCGGGCCACCTGTTTGGCATAAGATTGGTATCCTAATGTGGTTTCACGAAACATATTAAACAGCCGCGCTACATCTCGTTCGGCTTCGGGTGGCACGGAAAATATCTGGCGAAATGCTGCCACTTCGTCGCTGGTGACCAAGCCGTCCGCTTTGGCCATTTTGGCGCTAAGCGCAATTAAAGCTGCGGCAAAACCAGCATCATCAATGCGCCGGTCTGGCGGCAGGCTATCGGCCTCGCGCTCGACCAACAGGTCGGCAGCGCGAGTTGCGATTTCAATTAGCTTGCGCCACATGCCCATTTGCGTACCTTGTGCGATTCAAATAAGTGATTCATCACCTCAAGATCTAATATGAGCAAGAAGCGGTACAAAAAGCAATGAAACAAGGCTGGGCATTTTGGATTGATCGGGGCGGCACCTTTACCGATATATTGGGCAAAGATCCGTCCGGGGTTTTGCACAGCCATAAACTGCTTTCTGTAAACCCCGATATGTATGAAGACAGCGCCATTGCCGGGATATGGCATTTGTTGGGGTTGCAACCAGATCAACCATTGCCCGAAGGGCTGGTTTCGCAAGTGCGTATGGGTACCACATTGGCCACCAATGCCTTGTTGGAACGCAAACACGCGCCGACTTTGTTGCTGACCACCAAAGGATTTGCTGACAGCTTGCATATCGGTAATCAGATGCGCCCGGATATTTTTGCCCTCGACATTGCACAAACCGAACCATTGTTCCAAGAAGTGATCGAAATTGACGAGCGCATCGGGGCCGATGACAGCATCATTACGCCACTAGATCCCAAACCACTGGCCAAACAATTGCGGCGCGCGCGAAAACGTGGCTGTATTTCGGTGGCAATTTGTCTGGTGCATGGGTATCGGGTGCCGGTGCATGAAGATATATTGGCGCAATTGGCCAAGGAAACTGGTTTTGCACATATCAGTACCAGCCGGGTCAACCCGTTGGTGAAATTTGTGCCCCGCTGTTCGACGCTGGTGGTGGATGCTTGCCTTACCCCGGTGTTGCGCGATGGCATTGCCGGGTTTCGACAAAAACTAAAAAATGTTGATTTGTTTTTCATGAAATCCTCTGGCGGCTTAACCGCAGGCGATAGCTTTTCCGGCAGGGATGCAGTGCTTTCTGGCCCGGCGGGCGGTGTCATTGGCATGGCAGGCACAGCAGCGAGCAGTGGCTATGACAAGGTAATTGGCTTTGATATGGGCGGTACCTCCACCGATGTCAGTCGGGTGAGCGGGCCAGAGCGGCAAATTCGCAATCTTTGCTCGTTGCAAGGCGTGGTTTTGCGTGCTGATATGCTGGACATTCATACCATCGCCGCCGGGGGTGGCTCGGTGTTAAAAGTTGAAAATGGCCGCGCCCAAGTAGGGCCGCAAAGCGCCGGTGCCATGCCCGGCCCTGCCTGTTACGGACGCGGTGGCCCAGCCACCATTACCGATGCCAATTTGATATTAGGCCGGATCGATCCCAGTGGGTTTGCGTCGGTTTTTGGGAGCGATGGTAAGGCTGGCCTTGATCTGGATGCGGCCACCGCCCGGATGACAGAACTGGCCAAGCAATTAAACGAGCCGGATCTGGCGGTGGCGGCTGCCGGGTTTTTGGAAATTGCTACCGAAAACATGGCCCGCGCCGTGCATGCAATCACCGTCCAACAAGGCGAAGACCCCGGCCAATATGCGCTGTCCAGCTTTGGCGGAGCCGGGGGGCAAATGGCTATTTTTGTAGCTGAAAAACTGGGTATCGGCACGGTTTTGGTGCATCCTCAAGCCAGCTTGCTTTCGGCGCTGGGCATGGGGCTGGCGGTACCAGAGGCCAATCGCAGTGCGGCATTGGGCATGGCGTTTGATGCCGATAGTTTGGCTATCGCACAAGCAAAAGCCAAACAATTATTGGCACAAGCCAATGAAGAATTAGCGCCGGTTGCCGGGCCGAACACCACACAAGATATGCAAATGCAAATTGATCTGCGAGTGCAAGGATCAGACACCGCGATCCGGGTGAAACTCACCAATATCGACGAGATGCAGCAGCTGTTTGCTGAGCGGCACCGGCGCTTGTTCGGATTTTATGCGGCGGATGCAAATTTGGTCATGGATGGGTTGCATTTACGGGTGCGCGCTGTTCCGCTTAACCAGCCAGAGCCAGTGCAATCGGGCGCAACAAAACCCAAAACAAAGCCGCTTGGCGAACGGGCCGTCTGGTTGGATGGGACATGGCAACAATTGCCGGTTTGGCGGGCGCAGGATGTAAGGCCGGGGCAAAACCTGCAAGGCCCGGCGCTGATCTTGCAACCACATTCGCAAATTTTACTAAAACCGGGCTGGCAAGCAAACATGGATGCGCACGGCATGTTGGTATTGCGCGGCGCAGCTGCCAAAGCCGCCAAAATCGCGCCGCATCCGGTTAATTTGGTACAATTAGAGCTGTTCAATCGCCGCTTTATGGGGGTGGCCGAGCAAATGGGCCGGGTGCTGGAACGCACGGCGCATTCGGTGAATATGAAAGAGCGGCTAGATTTTTCCTGTGCGGTGTTTGATGGGGCGGGCAATTTGGTGGCCAATGCGCCGCATATGCCTGTGCATTTGGGTTCAATGTCCGACAGTGTACGGGCGGTATTACGCGCGCATCCCAGCCTTGCGGCGGGCGATGTGGTGGCGCTAAATTCGCCCTATTCCGGGGGTACGCATATCCCGGATATTACTTTGGTCGAGCCGGTATTTGATGCCGATGGCAAGCGGATATTCATTGTTGCCGCGCGCGGGCACCACGCTGATATTGGCGGCATTCAACCCGGCTCCATGCCGCCATTTTCCACCGATATATCCGAAGAAGGCGTACAGTTTGAAGCTATCAAAATTGCTAAAAACGGACAATTTGATGAAAAGCTGGTGCGCCAAATTTTAGGGCAAGGCCGATGGCCCGCCCGCAATCCGGACCAAAACATAGCTGATCTGAAAGCCCAAATGGCCGCCTGTCAGTGCGGTATCACCGCTTTGGCTTCAATGATAACGCAACACGGCGCGGATCTGGTGGCGGCCTATATGCGCCACATCCAAGACAATGCCGAAGAAGCGGTGCGCCAAGTGATTGCGCGCTTGTCCGATGGCGTGGCCGAGATCAATATGGATTGCGGCGCGGTGATCAAAGTAGGGATTAAGCTGGACCATGCAGCTCGCGCGGCACGTATCGATTTTGCTGGCACCAGCGCCGTATTGGCCAATAATTTTAACGCCCCGGCATCGGTAGCCAGAGCGGCAGTGATTTACGTGTTTCGTTGTCTGGCCAATGTGGACATTCCGTTGAACGAAGGCTGTTTGGCACCGCTGGATATTCATATCCCCAAACAAAGCCTGCTCGACCCGGTCTATCCGGCGGCAGTGGTGGCGGGCAATGTTGAAACCTCGCAACATATTGTTGATGCGTTGTTTTTGGCCACCAATGCTTTGGCGGCTGCGCAAGGCACGATGAATAATTTTACCTTTGGCAATGCGCAGCAACAGTATTACGAAACCATTTGCGGCGGGGCAGGGGCCAGCCCGAATGCCGATGGAGCCAGCGCTGTGCATACCCACATGACCAATTCGGCAATGACCGATGTGGAAGTGCTGGAACAACGTTTTGCGGTTCGGCTGCAAGCGCATGAAATTCGCAGAGGCAGTGGCGGCGATGGCTATTATCGGGGCGGCGATGGTTCGCGCCGGATCCTGACATTTTTGCAAGCCATGGACGTGGCTTTGCTGTCCTCGCGCCGCCATACCTTGCCCCCCGGTTTGGATGGCGCAGAATGGGGCACTAGTGGTTGCCAACGCTGGATCCGGGCCGATGGCGGGGTTGAAGAACTAGACGGGTGTTTTCAGATCAAAGTCCAAGCCGGTGACAGCATCGAGATCGAAACCCCCGGCGGCGGCGGGTTTGGCAAAGAGTAAAATAAAAGTTTGAGTGAAATTCAGGCAACTTAATTTGCAAATTCAAAACTTCGTCACCCCTGCAAACCTACTTCCCGCAGAGCCTTTTTTAGCAAACCATAGATCAGCCAACAGCATCAAATAACAACACAAATATCACCACCCCAACGCCGTCATTCCGATGCAAATCGGAATCCAGCGAAATGGTGAATCGGCTACGGATTTGGCATGTTTTGCCACCCTGCTGGATTCCGGCCTACGCCGGAATGACGGCGGATGATGATTGTGAACATCAATAAAATCATTATATAATAATCCCCATTGCTAAAATACTTGTTGCCCAAGGTTTGTTGATGTCCAAGACTGCAAAATCTACCAAATACCATGAACTGCACAGCCAAATCATGGCGGTGGTGGCGGGTGAAACTTCGCGCACTGCCCGCTTTGCTAGTGCTGCTTGTTTGTTGGCACAGGCGTTTTCGCCCCGGTTTTACTGGACCGGGTTTTATCAGGTTGACCCGCACAAACCCGGCGAATTGGTGGTCGGCCCCTATCAGGGCACATTGGGTTGTTTACGCATTCCATTTGGCAAAGGTGTGTGCGGCGCATGTGCGGCCACTGGCAAAACCCAATTGGTTGCCGATGTGCATGCCTTTGCCGGGCATATCGCGTGTGACAGCGCCACCGCTGCGGAAATTGTCGTGCCGGTATTAGATGCAGACGGCGTTTTGGTGGCAGTGCTGGACATAGATTCAACCGATAAAAACGCCTTTGATGCTGAGGACCAACAGGGGTTGGAGAAAATTTGCCAAGATTTATTGCTGGTTTGAATAAAGCTTATTCCTGTGTGCAACACTCTGGGCCAAGTGCTTTGCTTAGGCCTTTGATTTGTTCGGCACCTACGGGCAATTTCACTCGTATATTGGCCAGATCATCGCCAAACGGTTCTGCTAGTCCGCCCAAACATTGGGCAAAAAATTGTTCGGAAACGGCTAAGGCTGGCGGGATGACTTTGTTATCGTACCAGCTGTCAATTTTGCCTTCCAATGTCGCCAAGGTAACCGGTGTGCCGCGTGTTTTTAGCTGGGTTGCATATTGCAAACTGGCTTCCAATGATGCCCCTGGCATGCTGCTGGAATGCAGTAACAATACGGGTTTGCTGATGTTTTTGGTTTGTAAATGTGGGGACAATTGTTGCATCAATCCGGTATCCGGGCTGTCGGATGCAAAAGCAAATGCCGAGCCAAGGCTTTGTGCCATGGACGGATTATTTGCCAATAACCATTGATAGGTGCCAGGTATATCCACCAAACTATCCAGCGTTACCGCGCAGGCGAACTGATTTTCTGGCCGAGACAAAGCCCGCAGTACGGTGCTGCCACCCAAGCTGGTTCCCAGTGCAGAAATTTTCCCCGGCACGGCCCATCCGGCTTTGTTGGCCCATTTGGCCGCATCCAGCAGATCGCTTGCTGCCAATTGGATGTTTTGCTGTTTTTTGTAAGCAAACCCAAGTCGGCCTGCACCGCGCGTATTGATCTCTAATACAGAATAACCACGGGAATTTAGCCAAGGGATTTGCGGGTCAAACCCATACACCATTCGCGAGCCGGGCCAAGGTTGCGGGATGATGACCAACGGCGCGGCCTGTGGTTGGTTATCGGCATTCACCGTGGCCGGAGATAGATAACCAATCATTTTGAAGTTGTCCCGTGTGATGATTTTCACCATTCGGGATTTGCTGTTTGCGGTAATGGCAGCTGTGAGTGCGGTTTCAAACATGGTCGAGGTATTGCCGGTCTCGCGGTTAAATAACGAGTATTTCCCGGCGCGGTCCGGCTGGTCGGAATACAAAACCAGCTGCATGGCATCTGAGGTGGCAGCCAAAATGTTGAAATGCGGCCCCAACTGTTGGCGCATCTGTTCCAGCGCGGGTGCAAACCCCTGATCCAGCGCCAGCCATTGCGGTAAATCTGCATTGATATATCCGGCTAAGGGCTGGGTCGTTACCGGGTGAAACCACACCCGTTCAATATCAAATCCGGGCACTTCGGCCAAAACTTGTCGCCGGCCATCCAACAGATCAATTGAGGTAAAAATGCTGTGGCGCATATTGCGTTGATCCAGCATATATAAAACCGTGCCCGAAGGGTCGAACCGAAGCGGTTTTGTGCCCTTCACCTTGCTGGCAGGTACCTGAAACAGGGTTTTGGTTTGCCCATCGCGCAATAACAAAACCCAAGTTTGCGAACCATCGGCTTGGCTGGTGATACCAATGCGCGGCACCAGATCATCATCGGCGATAAGTCGGATATATTTATTGTTTTTTAGCACCAATTTGCGCTCTGCGGTTCGTAGGTTGATCCGGTACAGATCCGGCCAATGTGCGTCGCGGTCATTGATCGAGATCAGTGCTGAATTGGGCCAGTTGCGAGAGACTTTTTGCAATTTGACATCGACGTTTTTTTGATCCGGTCCTAATTTGATTACCTCGCCGCTTTGCACATTCAACGAGAAGGTTTGTAAATGCTGCAAGTCACTGCTGTGTTGGGTAAAGAGGACAAATGCCGAGTTCGGACTCCAATAATGAATTTCAACGCCGTTTTTGGTATTGGTATATTGTTTGGCGCTGGCCGGATCATCGCTATTGGCAATGAACAAGTTCAAACCACCGTCTTTTAACGATAACCAAGAAACCTTTGCCCCATTGGGGCTGATCCGGCCTTGGTATTGCACCGGCGGGTGAAATAATGCGGCGCGCGGGATATATGCAGGGGTGGTTTGTTGCTGCTCTGTGACCGGTTCCGGCGGTTGCTCCATACACCCGGTTAGGGCCAAGCTGGCTCCCAAAGCAAGTATCATCAAAGCAGAAAAAATACTCTTATTCATACGATCCAGATGGTCTTTCATTGTTGTTTGCTTACGCCTTAGCATTTTCATAGGCTAAAACGTACTTAAAAACAGTTCACATACCAGCAAAGCGGTTTTTTCTTTGCCAATTTGGGTTTGGCTCTTTATCAAGATGCACCTGTATTCATAATCAAGACGGACCGATGGCTTCTTATCAATATATTTTTAACATGCACAAATTGTCCAAAACCTTTCCCGGTGGCAAGAAAGTTTTGGATGGGGTGTCGCTGTCGTTTTTTCCCGATGCCAAAATTGGCGTGGTCGGGGTGAACGGTTCTGGCAAATCGACTTTGCTAAAAATCATGGCCGGGCAAGACAGCGAGTTTTCCGGTGATGCCAGCATCGCCAAAGGTGCCAAGGCCGGATACCTGCCACAAGAACCGCATTTGGACCCGGACTTAAATGTCTGGGAAAATGTGATTGCAGAATGCGCCGATAAAATCTTGTTTGATCAGTTTAATGCCGTGGCTGCCAAAATGGCCGAGGACTATACCGACGAAATCATGGAAGAAATGACCGCCTTACAAGAACAAGTTGATGCGGCGGGCGCGTGGGATATTGACAGCAAAATTGAAATGGCCATGGGCGCATTGCGTTGCCCGCCTGCCGAGGCCAGTGTTGAAAAACTTTCCGGCGGCGAAATGCGCCGGGTGGCGTTGTGTCGTTTGTTATTATCCGAGCCGGACCTGATCCTGTTGGATGAGCCGACCAATCATCTGGATGCGGAAAGCGTAGCATGGCTGGAACATCATCTCTCCGAGTTTAAGGGCGCGGTGATTTTGGTGACCCATGACCGGTATTTTTTGAATAATCTTACCAATTGGACGTTGGAGCTGGATCGCGGCCATGGCATTCCCTATGAGGGGAATTATTCAAGCTGGCTGGAACAAAAAGAAAAACGCATGGTGCAAGAAGGCCGGGCAAAAGAAAGCCGCACCAAAGCACTGGCTAGAGAATTGGAATGGATCCGATCCAGCCCGCGCGCTCGGCAAGCCAAATCCAAAGCCCGGATCAGCGCCTATGAAGAAATGCGCGATAAAGCCCAGCGCGAAACCGTATCCACCGCGCAGATCACCATACCGCCGGGACCGCGTTTGGGCTCTTTAGTGGTCGAAGCCGAAAACCTGAACAAAGGATTTGGCGATAAATTATTGATCAAAGATCTGAGCTTCAAATTGCCACCCGGCGGGATTGTCGGGGTGATCGGCCCCAATGGCGCTGGTAAATCCACCTTGTTCAAGATGATAATCGGGACAGAAAAACCGGATGCAGGGACGTTCAAAATTGGCGATACGGTAAAACTTGGTTATGTCGATCAAAGCCGCGATACACTGGATGACAGCAAAACCGTGTGGGAGGAAATCTCGGACGGCAATGATATTATCGAGCTTGGTAAACGCGAAATGTCGTCGCGGGCTTATGTAGGTTCGTTTAATTTTAAAGGCTCGGACCAGCAAAAACCGGTGGGCAAATTATCCGGCGGCGAACGCAACCGGGTGCATTTGGCCAAAATGTTGCGCCGCGAGGCCAACTTGCTGCTGCTCGATGAGCCAACCAATGATCTGGATGTGGAAACCTTGGGGGCGCTAGAAGAAGGCTTGGAAAACTTTGCTGGATGCGCCGTGGTTATCTCGCATGATCGGTTTTTCTTGGATCGCATTGCCACCCATATTTTGGCCTTTGAGGGCGATAGCCATGTGGAATGGTTTGAGGGCAATTTTGCCGATTATCTGGAAGATAAAAAACGCCGCCTTGGCCCTGATGCTGATATTCCCAAACGCATCAAGTTTCAAAAGTTTCGGCGGTAGATTATGATACGCAAAGTCAACATTGGCCTATTACTCGCATTGGCAGCACTGTTGATCACGTTATTATTTACTTTTGGAATTCAGTCTGTTTTTATTTTTGGAACACTACCCTCAGTGATTGTTCTCTGGGCGGTTAATATGTTACAGCGTGATTATGGCTCGGGGGGTATTCCTCGAACTCTGGCCAAGGAAAAACGGTTGCGCCGGGCGCGAAGGCGTTCTCGGTCATACAAAGAAGATGAGTAAAGCATCCGACAGGCAACCGGGACTGAACTGGCCGAATTGGCTATTGTGCAGGAGTAACAAGACCGGCAGGTTTCGGGACCAAATTTGACCCGAGATGGTTTTGGTGCTGAATCAGCAGAGGTTTTCGCAAACGGGTTGTTTTCATCATGCATAACGCCGATTTTTCTTCGTTACCGGGACCCTTGGCGGAATTACTGGCCAAACAAGGCCGGGTGATGGAGGTCGAGGCCAATACGTCCTTGTTCCAGATGGGAGATGCCTGTCAGTCCTTTGTCATGATGCTGTCCGGCAAGGTGCGGGTGCAACAACTAAGCGAGGCCGGGCGGGAGTTAGTACTGTACCGGATCACAACGGGGCAGTCCTGTGTCATCACCACGGCTTGTTTGCTCTCATCAGAACCGTATCCGGTCGAGGCGGTTTCGGAAGAACGTACCCGAATTGCCTTGTTGCCACAGCGGGATTTTGATGCAGCTTTTGCCTCTAATGCAGAATTTCGTGCTTCCGTGTTTGCGACCTATGGACAGCGCATGGCGCAAATGATGGGTCTGTTGGCAGAACTGGCGTTTGAGCCACTGGATCGGCGGTTGGCCCGGCATTTATTGCGCCATGCAGATGGACAGGGGCGTTTGGAAATTACCCAAGATCGACTGGCCGCAGAACTGGGTTCGGCCCGCGAGGCTGTGAACCGCAAACTGAATGTCTGGCAACGTCAAAAATGGGTAAAGCTGGCGCGGGGACAGGTTATTGTGCTGGATCGCGGGCGCCTGCACAAACTGGCTGAACTTGTTTCGTGACCAAGTCACATTCAATACACCCAAAATGTGTTATGTAAATCCTTGTACTGGTCCGGTGGGCCGAAAGGAAAAGGGAGATTTGTTATGAAAACCAATGAAGGCGGTCTCGACCGCATTTTACGGATTATTATCGGGGCGTTGCTGGTTGGCGGCGTATTTTTTGGCGGCTCGTTCGGCATGGGATTTTTGAACCCATGGGGATGGATCGGTGCCATTCCGTTGGTAACTGGTCTTATCGGCTGGTGCCCGGCATATACCTTGCTTGGCATTAAAACCTGTCCGGTAAAAACCGCCGAATAAACGACTTTATTTTACCTATTAACAATGGCCAGACGGCGTAAGCTCGCCGCTGGCCATTGCTTGTTGCGGTCATAATATCCGGGCATGGCCGGGATGTTTTTAGGCAAAACCACCCAGCTTTGTTTGCTGCTGGTATAGATATGAATATCCGGCGGGCATTGTTCCGGTTTGTCCAAACTGCCGACCCGGATGAAATTCACCTTGTCCCCAGCCCCGGCATAAACGCTCCACAAGGCAATTTGACAAGCAGGACAGCGCCAAAAAACCTGCCCCTTTTTGCTGTTGGACGGCGTGGCTATTGGCACGGGTTGTCCTTGTAACAAGGTTACGTATTTTGCTTCAATCATTGCATTGATGGCAAAAGCTGCCCCGCTTTCGCGCTGGCACCAGCTACAATGGCAACAATTCACAAACAGCGGTTTTTTGGCAAGTTGATAGCGAATTTCTCCACAGGCGCATCCGCCCGTAATGGGTTCATTTTGTGGCAAGATAAATCCCCTGCTTAAAAAAATAACTGCCCCTGTTTGCCGAGAATTGAGCAATAGGTCAACCGGTCCAAAATTTGCTTTCCATCACAGTATCATTCATCCAAAGGAGGCAGATTTGTTCCAAACTGACGCACAAACCATGCGCCAACCAGCTGCTGTGACCTCGTTGTTGCGATGGGCAGAACTGTTGTTGTTCTTCATTTGCAGTTTAATTTTAACTGGCGCGCCGGTTGATTTTCTAGTCAAAACCGCAGGCATTGCCCCGACACAAGGCTTGGGCATGTTCTGGATACCGTTATTGGTGATGGCGGGCGTGGGTCTGGTGTTTCATCCGTTCAAAATCCTTTCTGCCGCTTGGGTGGCCTTGCCCGTGGTCTTGTTGGCAGGCGTAATAGCGGCCAGTGCTTGGTGGTCTGTGGACCGGGCGCAAAGTGTGCAACAGGCTTTGTTCTTTTTTGCCTCCATTGCCAGCGCATTTTATGTGGCCAAGCGCTTTAGCTTGCGCGAGATATTAAATCTGATGGCTTTGCTGTTCGCGGGGCTGGCATTGGTTAGCATCGTGCTGGCATTGTTTATGCCGCGCATTGGTATGATGCAGGATATTCATGTGGGTGCTTGGAGCGGGGTCTGGATCGACAAAAATTCTTTGGGCCAGTTTTATGTATTGGGGTTTTCCATAGCTTTAGGCCGACTGGCTGAAAACCCGCATAGCTGGCTTACCAGCTTGCCATTGGCATTGCTTAGTATTGGTTTGGTTTTGCTCTCGACCTCAAAAACCTCATTGGTTGGTCTGATCTTGGTTTTGGCGCTTGGGTTAGGAGTGTTTTTCTTGCGGCGCGGGCCGGTTTTTGCGATGATTTTTGGCTGGATAGCTACCATGTTGGCGGTCGGCGCAATGGCCATATTGATTTTTGCACCAGGGCTGGTATTTGATTTACTGCAACGTGATGCGACATTGACCAGTCGCACAAAAATTTGGGCTGCTACCGAACGGCTCATCGAGCAAAGACCGGTCAAAGGGTATGGGTTCGGGGCGGTATGGGGTCAGACCTCGGCTTCGGCACCGGTGGTGATGGTGCATCAAAACCTTGGTTTCAAGCCGGTCAATGCTCATTCCAGTTGGATGGATGCACGGTTGGAAATCGGCGTGCCGGGCGCAGCGGCATTGGCGCTGATGATGATGTTTGGGCTGGGCATGGCGCTATGGAGTATTCCTTGGTCCCGCTCCGCTTATTGGACTGTGCCGGGATTGGCCGTGTTGTTGCAAACCTCGTTTGTGGAAAGCGTTTTGATTGACTCGCACGGCACCGGGAGTTTTCTGTTCATCTTGTTCACTGTGCTTGCTGCCAGTTCGGGACGAAATAAAAGAGTGGCACCGCGCCGGCAAACAACAGCTCCGGTACAAGCCCAAAACTGGCAAATGCCACATCATATTGCCGTGCCGGTTCCTGCAAGTTTGTTGTCACAAAGATTATACAACATCTCCCATCCGGCTAGACCCTATTGATGCTTTAACAAAGTTTCTTGCGCGGCAATGGAATGGCAATATGGCTGATGGTCGGGGCAAGGGCAGGGTGCCAGCCAAACAGTTTGGTTGATGATTTTGGCAATGATGCATCCGTTGTCTTGGCCGGAACCAATAGTTTGCAACGCAAAATATCTCGGCGGAAATTCTGGGTGTGTAATCCTAACCCGGTTAGATGTTCCACGGTTTTTTGTAGTGCGCCCAATGAAAATGGCCCTGGGTACAAACAAGCCAATATCGGGCGCTGTTGTATCTGCTGGCGCAATACTGAAATGGCTTGCGCCAATTGTTGCCGGTCGTCTCCCAACATGGTTTGACCAAAAACATGCACATGGCGATGACGCACCGAAACCGCCGCACCGGAACTATCGCGCAAGGCTTCGGGCAGCAATCCGGCACGATACAGATAGACATAACGCGCCGCCAAGTTTTCACAGGCCCATGGCTGATTGTTATCGGCAAACAGCAGGGCAATGGCGGTTTTGTGTCGTTTGCGCCGACCGGATTGTTGTTGCGCCCAGCGGTACAATG
>UOEE01000209.1_pt1 | contig 16102 bp, 14 predicted proteins | sample 1990011 | NCBI WGS metagenome assembly UOEE01 (sample SAMEA4728526, study PRJEB27164) | hydrothermal vent metagenome | biome: marine basaltic hydrothermal vent biome; feature: marine hydrothermal vent; material: mineral | place: Pacific Ocean | collected 2011-06-14/2011-07-23 | depth 1741 m | reverse complement strand
GCTCCAAAATGACCGCCATGGACAATGCCACGCGCAATGCTGGCGAGAGAATTGATCAACTAACACTGCAATATAACCGAAAACGCCAGAGCATGATTACGACCGAACTGATCGAAATCATCGCCGGCGCAGAAGCAATTTAAGGAATAGGTGAAACGATATGGCCACCACAAAAAAAACCGCAACTAAAAAAGCACCCGCTAAAAAGGCTGCGGCTAAAAAAACTCCAGCAAAAAAAGCTGCTGTGAAAAAAGCTCCGGCTAAAAAAGCTCCAGCCAAACGCACGGCTGCCAAAAAACCTGCGGCACCTAAGGCCACTGGCCAAGTGGTGCAGATCATTGGCGCGGTGGTTGATGTGGAATTTACCGGTACCTTGCCGGATATTCTAAATGCGCTGGAAACGGTCAATGAAGGCAAAACCTTGGTTTTGGAAGTCTCGCAACATCTGGGTGAAAACACCGTGCGTTGTATTGCCATGGATGCCACCGAAGGTTTGGTCCGGGGCGCGCCGGTTTCTGATCGCGGCGAGCCGATTATGGTTCCCGTTGGCCCGGCCACATTGGGCCGGATCATGAATGTGATTGGCGAACCAGTCGACGAAGTTGGCCCGATTGTTTCCAAATTTCGTGGTTCCATCCACAAAGATGCACCGGCCTTTGCCGATCAAAGCACCGAAGCTGAAATGCTGATTACCGGCATTAAAGTGATCGATTTGCTTTGCCCGTATGCAAAGGGTGGTAAAATTGGTCTGTTTGGCGGTGCCGGGGTTGGCAAGACCGTGCTTATTATGGAATTGATCAATAATATCGCCAAAGCCCATTCTGGGTATTCGGTATTTGCCGGGGTTGGTGAACGCACCCGCGAAGGCAATGATCTGTACTGGGAAATGATTGAAAGTAATGTAAACGTCGAAGGCGGCGGTGGCGATAGCCGGTGTTCATTGGTATATGGCCAAATGAACGAGCCTCCAGGAGCGCGCGCCCGTGTTGCCTTGACCGGTTTGGCGCAAGCCGAGTATTTTCGCGATGAAGAAGGCAAAGACGTGTTGTTTTTTATCGACAATATCTTCCGCTTTACCCAAGCTGGTTCCGAAGTATCGGCTTTGTTGGGCCGTATTCCATCTGCTGTGGGGTATCAGCCAACCTTGGCCACCGATATGGGCCAGTTGCAAGAGCGCATTACCTCGACCCACAAAGGCTCGATCACTTCGGTCCAAGCGATTTACGTGCCTGCCGATGATCTGACCGATCCGGCGCCTGCTGCTTCATTTGCCCACTTGGATGCGACCACGGTTTTGAACCGGGCGATCTCGGAAAAAGGCATTTATCCAGCCGTTGATCCATTGGACAGTACCTCCCGGATTATGGAGCCGCGCGTCATTGGCGAAGAACATTATGCAACCGCCCGTGCCGTGCAGGAAATTTTGCAACAATATAAATCCTTGCAAGACATTATTGCCGTTTTGGGCATGGACGAGCTATCCGAAGAGGATAAATTGGTGGTGAGCCGGGCGCGTAAAGTTGAGCGTTTCCTCTCGCAACCGTTTCACGTTGCCGAAGTATTTACCGGCACACCGGGCTGTCTAGTCGATATGAAAGACACTATTGCTGGTTTTAAAGGTTTGGTCGAAGGCGAATTTGACCATTTGCCAGAACAAGCCTTTTACATGGTTGGCAATATGGACGAAGCAATGAAAAAAGCCGAACGTCTGGCTGCAGAAGCGGCATAAGGGTAAACCCATGGCTGACAAATTGCATTTCTCATTGGTTTCCCCAGAGCGCGAACTTTTTTCTGGCGAAGTGGATAATGTAACTGTGCCCGGTTCCGAAGGTGATTTTGGGGTCTATCCAGAGCATATGCCAGTGATGACCACCATTCGCCCCGGTGCCATATCGGTGATCAATGGCGACAAAGAACGCCGGATTTATATCCTTGGCGGTTTTGCTGATGTCACTTCTGCTGGTTTGACCATTTTGGCCGAAGAAGCAGTGGAATTGGCTGATATTGATCCAGCCAAATTGGCACAAGACATTACCGATAGCCAAGAAGATGTTCGCGATGCCAAAACCGAACAAAAATGCGCCTGCGCCCAAGAACGCCTTGATTATTTGCTTTCCATACAAGACGCAATAAACGCTTGAATAAGCTGCACCGCAGTGCATCAAAAAATGCTTTAGTTACTTGTTGAAACCTGCGCCACAGCTGATTCTTGTCGCAAAGTTCCGGCCCGGTCCTGTTCGACCAGTTTGGAGATGGTTTTATAGAGGGTTTTGGGGTCGATAGGTTTTGAGACATAATCATCCATCCCCGCCGCAAGACAGGTTTCTCTGTCGCCCAACATAGCATTGGCGGTCATGGCGATCACCGGTACATTGACGTTTAATCCGTGATTTGCCCGCAACGCACGGGTAGCTTCCAGCCCATCCATCACCGGCATTTGAATATCCATCAGCACCACATCAAAGCGGGCAGTATCCAAGGTGGCCAAGGCTTCCTTGCCATCGCCAGCCCAAACCACATCGCAGCCAATGGGCCGCAAAAATGCCGCCAACACACGCTGGTTAATTGGGTTGTCTTCTACGGCCAATATCCGCAGTTTTTCCTCTGCGGCATTAGGTGCAGCAGGCTTAGAATTGCTGGGTGCCGTTGCGAGCATCGACGCAGAATGCGTGGATGGTTTTTCGAGTGGCGGCTCTACTTTTAACCCAATGGCGCTTTCAAAATCGGCAACAAACCGAAACACCGAGCCAATGCCGCTTTGCGATTGTACATTGATATCGCCGCCCATCATTTGGGCCAAATTGCGCGAGATGGATAATCCCAAACCGGTGCCGCCAAATTCACGCCTTGTGCTATCGCTGGCTTGTTCATAAGCACCAAACAGCCGAGATTGCACCTCTTTATCCATGCCAATGCCGGTATCGCGCACAGCAAATTCAACTTCGGTGGTGCCATCGGGGTGCTGCTCGCTGCCCACCTCTAATGTGACAGAGCCAATTTTGGTAAACTTGGCGGCATTGGACAACAGGTTAGACAATATCTGGCGAATACGCACCGAATCGCCTTTGATCACCGCCGGAACGCTGTCAGCCACCCGTAGCGAAAAAGCAACGCCGTTATTTTCAATGGTTGGCCGCCACAAGCGTTCCATTTTGCGTAACAAATGCCGCAGATCGACATTGACAACTTCCAACGATAATTTGCCAGCATCAATTTTTGATTTGTCCAATAAATCATTGAGCAACGACATCATCACATCGCCTGCATCCAAAATGGTTTTTACGCTTTCGCGTTGTTCCGCATCCAGATCAGAAGATACCAGATGCCGAGCCATGCCCAATACGGCGTTCATCGGGGTGCGTAATTCATGGCTCATCATCGCCAAGAACTCTTCTTGGATTTTATTATCACCAGCATCATCTGTATTCGCACAAACCGCATCAGGGATTTTACGCAACGTGCAAACCCGTTTTCCCTGCTCCCCAATTTTAAGCACAAACAGGCTAACTTCGCCATGAAAAGACTGGCCATTTACATCGCGGCATGAGGTGTTTTCTTCGCTAAACAATAATGCGCCTTGGGCGTTTTGCAGGCTTTCATCAATGCGGAGTTCTGGCAAAAACGTCCGTAATTCCAAGGTATTAAGCGGTCCCTGCGCGATGCCCAACAAAACCCGAGCTGCCGGATTTGCCTCAAGCAGTTGATATTGTTCATCGGTAACCAATACCGGGTCGACAAAACGGTCAATCAGCATGTGAATACGCGCATCGGCTTCGCGATACCCAGTATCTACCAAACGGACCAACAAGTCCGGGTCCAATACGCCATTTCTAATACTAAGTCTGATTTGCTGATCAAGTTGAGGATGCATAAAGTCATTTCCGCGAACATGGTATGAACAAGAGCGCGAAACCTAGCTGCAAAGAGTTTGAATAGAGTTAAGTTTTATCCAAAAATCCAAATCAACTAATGCAAAATCTAGGTGGGTTCAATTTTCGGAGTTAGAGAGCTACCCCTGCTGCCGCACTGTTTTATTCCAGAACATCATTATTACTAATCGCGGTTTGCCAGAGGCGCTTCAGGTGCAAATTGTTTTTTAAAAACGCTATTACCGTACCAAAGCGGTCTTAGTCGGGCATTCGCAACTTCCAACGTTACCAACCGAAACACATCTGCATATTTGGCAGTAACCTGATAGTTAATTGGCAAAGAAAGATCGTCTGATGGTCTATGATAGTGTTTTGCGAACGCTGTGTTCCATAGTTCTTGTCCTAAATTATCACCATTTTGATCGTGAAACCCATTATATAGAAAAAGCGCCGGTATGCCACGTTTCACAAAAGAGTATTGATCCGAACGGGTAAAAATGCCGAGCTCCGGGAATGGATCAGGGGCGACCGATAATCCAATTTTAGCAACCGCCGATGCCAGACGGTCACCCATCTGTGATTGCTCGGCACCAAAAGCGATGACATCGCTGAACTCATAATAAGGCAGTCCACCATCAAGATTGATATTTGCTATGATTGATTTTATCGGAACCGTTGGGAACGCAGCAAAATAATCTGAGCCCAAAAGCCCTTTTTCTTCTGCACCAACCGCAAGAAAGAGGATGGATCTGGCGGGCGTTTGTTGTTGTGCGGATAACATCCGGGCCACGTCGAGCATAAGCGCCACCCCAAGAGCATTGTCGAGCGCGCCATTGCATATCTTGTCTTCTTCCTTTGGTGCACAAATACCAACATGATCATAATGCGCGGTTAGAACGATAATTTCATCGGCCAAAACCGGGTCGGACCCCTTAAGTAGCGCGGCGACATTACGGGAATGTTGGCCATCATTATGTTCGGTTAAAAGGGATAGTTTCAAGCTTGTACGAAGCGCAAAGCCTTGGACGGGACCGGCCTCTCCTGCAACGATAACCTGTGCCGCAGTCTGTTCAGCTCCTTGGAAAAGCGCTTGGGCAGCATTTCCTCGAACAAAAGCCCGAACTTGAATTTCGGGTGCAGCTATATTCGCCTTACCATCCGGGCCTACCCACGTTAAACTTGCGGAGGAAAACTGTGACCGCAACCGATCGAACGGGAAACTATTTTCCAATATCGGTGTCCATATAACAATAACACCGATAGCGCCGTGCTTAGCAGCCGTCAGTCTTTGCTGCGCGGTTGATCCAAAATGCGCCGCTTCCGCTGCGGGCAAAAAGGATGGTGGTCCACCAAGAACCGCAACAATTTTCCCTTTTGCATCCAATCCTTTATAATCATCAATGCCCAGTTCTGGTGCGACAATACCATGCCCTGCAAAGATAACGCCCGCCTCATTTGATATTGTTTCTTTTTGCAGGTTAGCAAAAACTACAATCTCATCGCCGTTCTTGAAGCTTTTGTCACCGAATGGGCTTTTCACGGTGAACTCGAAATCAGATGTGTCCAGTCGTGCCGAGCGAAGCGGTACAGTTTGAAAAAAACTTTGTTTGGCTCCAGCCTGTAACAGCCCCAAGGTTTCAAATTGCGTGGCAATATATTGGGCGGCAATAACTTCGCCTCGCGTTCCGGCCTCTCTTCCTTCTAGTGAATCATCGGCTAGAAAGGCCATGTGCGCCTTAATCACCGACGCGCTTACGTTCGGGTCGCTCTGTGATGCGCCCAAACTGGTTTGCGCCGTGCCAGATGCAGCCAATGTTATCAGCGCAAAAAGACTACATACCGGTATCAAGTAAAATTTAGGACGGCACTTCATATTCTACTCGTCCCCATACTTTCAGTTACAACACCTACGCGATTTTTTTCTGGTCGAACATGGACCAGACTCCGCCATCACCGTGCCATTGCCCGGTGGTGGCGCCTTTGGAATACTCGGTGGCTCTGGCTTCAAAAAAGTTGGCGTGTTCGACCCCGTTCAAAATTTCCGTCAGCCACGGAATCGGATGTTTGGAAACCCCATATACTTTTGGTAGCTCCAATTGTCCCAATCGCCAGTCGGCAATATAGCGAATATATTGCTTGATATCGTCTGGGGTCATGCCTTGCACATCGCCCATCTCAAATGCCAGATCAATAAATTTGTCTTCCAAACCAACCACGGTTTTACAACAATCAATAATATCATCGGCCACGGATTTGGTCACACAGCCGGTTTCGCGGGCAAATTGGTGATACATCTTGATCATGCCTTCGCAATGCAGGCTTTCATCGCGCACCGACCAAGACACGATCTGTCCCATGCCCTTCATCTTGTTGAACCGAGGGAAATTCATCAACATGGCAAAAGACGCATATAATTGCAGCCCTTCGGTAAAGCCACCAAACATCGCCAACGAACGAGCAATATCCGCATGGCTATCAGTGCCAAATTTGGACATATAGTCGTGTTTGGCCGCCATGCTTTCATATTCCATGAACGCTGAAAATTCGCTATCCGGCATGCCGATGGTTTCCAGCAATAACGCATACGCAGCAATATGTACGGTCTCCATATTGGAAAAGGCTGCCATCATCATTTTAACCTCGGTCGGTTTGAAGATGCGGCAATAATGTTCCATATAATTATTGTTGACCTCGATATCGCCTTGGGTGAAAAAACGAAATATCTGGGTGAGCAAATTGCGTTCCCCATCAGACAACCGGGTTGCCCAATCCTTGCAGTCCTCGCCCAAGGGCACTTCTTCGGGGATCCAGTGTACCTGTTGCTGGATTTGCCAGAAATCAAATGCCCACGGATAGCGAAACGGCTTATAGCCCACTGCTGCGGTTAACAGGCCGGGTTTTTCATTGGCTGGTTGCATGGGGCTTCTCTTTTCAAGCTGGAATCAAATCAGAGCGGTACTATCAACATGATGTGCTTAAAGTCAGGTAAACCACAAGCCCTTGTGGTGCAGTTTGTTGTGGAAAAAACCTATTCCCACTGCTGGTGGCATGAATTTTTATCAATCTGCCCATTTATCCCACAGAAAATGGGCATGAGATGAGCCGGTATCTTGTAGCGTATCGCCTATGCTTTGGCTTTTTCTACCACGATGGAGCCGGCGGAATACCCAGCACCGAATGAGCAGATCAAGCCTATATCGCCGGGCTTAAAATCAGCTTTGGTTTTGTGAAAGGCGATGATTGAGCCTGCCGATGAGGTATTGGCATATTCATCCAAAATCACCGGGGCTAATTCGGTGGAAGCCTGTGCGCCCAGTACTTTTTTGGCGATGAAATTATTCATGCTCAAATTGGCTTGGTGCAGCCACATGCGTTTTAGCGATGCAGGTGCGATGTTCAGGCTTTGCAATTGCTCGGTAATCATCGCAGCTACCAAGGGCACTACTTCGCGAAATACTTTGCGGCCTTCTTGCACAAATAATTTATCGTCCGTTCCCTCACCTGCGGGAGCCGCCCGGTTCAAAAAGCCAAAATTATTGCGGATATTGTTGGAAAATTTGGTTTGCAACACCGCGCCAAGAATATGATATGCGCCTTTGGGGGCAATCTCTTCGGCCTCGACCAAAACCGCAGTGGCGACATCGCCAAAAATAAAATGACTGTCGCGGTCTCTAAAGTTCAGATGGCCAGAACAAATTTCCGGGCTGCACACCAATACGGATTTTGCCTGTCCGCTTTCGATCATTGCTTTGGCAGTGCCAATGCCAAATGTGGCCGACGAACAAGCCACATTCATGTCAAAACCAAAACCATTAGTGCCAAGCTGGTTTTGCACTTCGATGGAGATCGCCGGATATGCCCGTTGCAAGTTCGAGCAAGCCACCAATACCACATCCACATCCGCCGCCGCCCGTCCGGCACTTTGCAAGGCTTCCTCAGCAGCTTTTACCGCCATCTCGGCCAATATGGACAATTCGTTATCGGCGCGTTCGGCAATGCGCGGGGCCATAATGTCGGGGTCAAGTATCGGTTGTTTGGAAACCACAAATCTGGATTTAATCCCGGATGCCTTTTCAATAAATTCCGCAGAAGATAAAGCTTTGGCCGCTATCTCGCCTGCCGATATTTCGGCTGCATGGGTTTCATTCCACCGATTTGCCCAGCTATTATAACTGTCAACCAGTTCTTCGTTGGAAATGCTGTCTTTGGGTGTCCACAATCCTGTGGAGGAAATGACGGCTTTGCTCATGCCTGTTCCGTTTCTTACATTTGCTTGAATTACCAAGCCCCGACCTTTGTCTTAGCGCGAACCGGACCACCATGTCAGGCAATAATTGTTTCAAATTACATCAAGCAGTTTTGCGATGATTTTTAATCCGCTGATAACAATGACAATCGGTGCTGTGATCATTTATCATGCCCACCGCTTGCATGAACGCATAGACAATCACCGGGCCGCAAAACTTAAACCCACGAGATTTTAAGTCTTTGGCTATTTGCTCGGACAATGCGGTTTTGGTTGGTGCATCGCGAAAATTTGCCCAATTGTTCTGAATCGGTTGGCCACCGACAAACTCCCACATATAATCGCTGAAATTTTCGCCTTTGTCTTGCATATCAAGATAAAGCCGCGCCCCATCAATGGTGGCTTGGCATTTTGCTCGCGAGCGAATAATGCCTTTATCTTGCAATAACCGCTCCATATCGGTGTCATCAAACCCTGCCACTTTTTGCGGGTCAAACCCGGCAAAGGCGGCGCGAATGGTATCGCGTTTGCGCAAAATAGTGATCCACGCCAAACCGGCTTGCATCCCATCTAACACCAGTTTTTCCCACAGCGCCCGGCTGTCATATTCCGGCACCCCCCATTCTTCATCATGATATGCACAATAAAGCGGGTCATTTGGCGGCACCCAGCCGCAACGTATGCTCATTTGTTTATCTCTTTTGGCAAGGTGATGATCACCGGCATATCATTGACGTGACATGGTATGTTTGCAGCAGTTGCATCGGCCAATCGGTCAGTTCGCACCAGCGCCAAAGCCTGTTGCTCAAATGCGGAGCTAATATGCCCGATCTTGGTTTTGCCAGCAAAAATTTCAACACCGATTGGCGCGGTCCCCGCGTCAAATACCACCAAGGCAGTTCGTTTACGAATTTTGCCGCGCCGCTTCATCCGGCTCACCACTTCTTGGCCGACATAACAGCCTTTTTTCCACGCAATACCGTTTTGCAGATCCATATTGATATCAGAGGGAAATACTTCGCCACTGGTAAAATCAATATCTTGTTCGGGCAGGATCAGTGTCAAATCTCGATCGGTTTTTTTTGCTGATATTGCAGTAGGTTTGCACAATGCGCGAAACCCACAGCCTTCGATACGCGGATCTGAAAAGCAAATCCCACCGACATTGCTGGCCGAAAGCCCCACTTGCAATTGCTGTGAAACGTCTGCAAATGCCACATCGGCGCGCAACCGAAACATCGACAAGCGTTTGCGCAGCGTTGCAAATGCCCCGGTTGGGCAATCCAGCCAAAACCCGCCGGTCTCGTTTTTGATCACAAAAAAGTTTGAGATGATTTTGCCTTGCGGGGTCAGTAATGCTGCATAAATTGCCGGTTGTTGCTCCAGCAAATCCATATCATTGCTGATCATGCCTTGCAGGAAGTTTGGCGCATCCTTGCCGGTGATTTGCAATACGGAACGCTTGGAGGGGGGTGTGAATAGTTTCATAATTGGTATATTGGGCAGAACTGATACATTCGCAAGACGAATCGGGTGCAAAATGAATTATGATCTACGAATAACCGGCGGTACATTGGTCAATCATGACGGCATTGGGCTGGGTGATGTCGGGATCCGCGATGGCAAAATTGTCGCCATTGGCGATTTATCGCAAGCCACAGCCGATACAACCATAAACGCCAAGGGCTTGCATGTATTGCCCGGCGTAATTGACAGCCAAGTGCATTTCAGAGAGCCGGGATCGGAAGCCAAAGAAGATCTGCAAACTGGCTCGCGGGCAGCTGTCTTGGGCGGGGTTACCAGCGTTTTTGAAATGCCCAATACCGATCCCACCACTTCCACCGTGCAAGCCATCCAGCAAAAACTACAATTGGCCAAAGGCCGGATGCACTGCGACCATGCGTTTTATGGCGGTGCCACCAATGAAAATGCCAAAGAATTACCTGATCTAGAACGTGAACCGGGTTGTTGCGGTATCAAGGTTTTCATGGGAGCCAGCACGGGTTCTTTGTTGGTGGCCGACGATGCGGGTGTGGCCAATGTCTTGGCCAATATCAACCGAAGAGCCGCGTTTCATTCCGAAGATGAACCAAGAATGCAAGCCCGCAAACATTTAGCCGTTACCGGCGATTGGGCCTCGCATCCGGTGGTGCGCGATGCCAAAGCTGCGATGATCTCAACCGAGCGCTTGGTGCGGCTGGCCCGCAAAGCTGGCAAGCGCATCCATGTGCTGCACATTTCCACCGCCGAAGAAATTGAGTTTTTGGCCAAACATCGCGATATCGCCACCGTGGAAGTCACCCCGCAACACCTTAGTTTGCAAGCCCCGGAATGTTACCAAGAACTAGCCGGGTTTGCCCAGATGAACCCACCGATTCGCTCGCGGGCGCATCGCATGGGATTGTGGGCTGGAGTGCGCTCTGGCTTGGTGGATGTGATCGGTTCTGATCATGCGCCGCATTTGGCAGCCGAGAAACAAAAGCCATATCCGGCCTCGCCATCGGGAATGCCCGGGGTGCAAACTTTATTGCCAGTGATGCTGGACCATGTGAGCAAGAAACGGCTTTCGTTGGAACGTCTGGTTGATCTTACTTCTGCCGGGGCTAACCGAATTTTTGGCATTGCAGGTAAAGGGCGAATGAGCGTTGGCTATGATGCTGATTTTACCGTGGTCGACCTGAAAGCCAAACGCACCATCACCGATAACTGGATCGCCTCGAAATGCCAATGGACCCCGTTTGCTGGACGCGATGTTACCGGCTGGCCGATGATGACCATCATACGCGGCCATCTGGTGATGCAAGATGATGAGGTGGTAGCAACTGGTTTGGGCGAACCGATCCGTTTTCAAGAAAACTTATCAAAACAAGGCTAATCCGCGTATTTGCTCCAAGCCAGAACCAGCCAACCGGCCAGCAAGGCAATGCCACTGGTGGGAGCCAAGCCTTGCACATACATTCCCGGTGCAAATACAAATAAAATCATTGCCAGCGCAAACAACAAAGCACCGGGTAAAAATAATAAGGCTGGCCATTTGTTATTCTGGCCAAGGCTAACCAATGTGGCCAGCGCATGAATGAGTAGGATCAGACCCGCAGTGTGCAGGCGTGAGGCTGATATTTCATCACTTGTGCCATGGGCGGCAAATGACAATAAGCCAACACCAGCGGCCCCGGCCAAGGCAGCAATGCTGCCAAGGATGCGGTGCAGTTTATTGCTCACGCAAGGCTTTCCATGCTTGCGGACGGTTGATCATCGATTTTACAAAATCAACATTTTCTTTGGCAACGCCGTTTGGCATATCCAGTGCCGCCATGCTCTCGGCTTCTTCAAACTGGCCTTGTAGACCCAGCACAAGCGCTAGATTCTGGCGCACTTGCGCATCTGCATCGGGCAGATCGGCGGCTTTGCGTAACCATGTTTCGGCAGTTTTTGGATCACCCTGCAAGGCGTAACTAATACCGATATTTGACAATATTTTTGGATCATCAGGTCGGATGGATAACGCCCGGCGAAACGTGCTGATAGCCAGTTGATGCCTGTCGCTTTGATCAAATGCCACCCCCAAAGCCGAAAGCGCGCTGGCATCTTTGGGGTTTTGTTTAATCGCAGCTTGCAAGAAAGAAATCGCATTGCCTGCATGACCGTCTTCGATCAAGGCTTGTCCGGTGATCAGCAACAGATCCCGATCCTCAGGAAACAAGGACAATGCTTGCGAGCCAATGGCGGCGGCGCGTCCAGGATTGCCGATCTGGCGCACCACTTTGGCCAGTTTTATTGCTGCTTCTTTGTCTGCTGGATTGGTTTCGTATTCTTTGGCCCAAAATGTGGCTTGGGTTAGAATGTCTTGGCGTTCGATCTCGTCTCTAACGATACGGCTTTCGGGGCGAATATCGCGGATCATCGATTCGCTAAACGCGGTTTCCTCTTCGGATGCGGGCGTGGCACAGGCACTTAATAGGCCCAGCAAAATTAGATAGCTAAAAAAAATACGAACTGGAATGAACATTTGTCTGGTCTTTCGTGTTAACACCAGACAAATCTGATACCTTGCCGTCAAGATTTCGTTAACGATAAAATGTTGAGAGAATTTCATCATGCTAACCCACCTGCTCGACCCCGGCGCGAACCAGCTTTGCCCGCTATATTTGCTGACCCCAAAGCTGTTACAGTCTTGGCTACCACAAATAGCCGAACCCATGGCCACCAGCATAACCGCCAATCGGTTTACTGCCAAAAAAGGTCAAAGCCTTGCGATATTTACACCCAATGGGCAAAAACTGGTTTTGGCCGGATTGGGTAGTCAGCCAACAACTGCCGATATTGGCACTTTGCCGGACGTTTTGGGCGAGGAACGTTATTGTTTGCACTTTGCTCCCGGTGATCTGGACCGTACCGGTTTGGCATTGGGTTGGTTATTGGGCTGTTATCGTTATGAGCGCTTTCAACGCAACAAATCAAAATTACCATTTTTGCTGGTTGCGGGCGCAGATACAAAAACCGCTTTGGCGCAGGCAGAGGCGATTTGTCTGGCCCGCGATCTGATCAATACCCCGGCCAATGAATTAGGACCGGTGGCGTTGGAGCAAGCCATTCGCGATCTGGCCAAACCGTTTGCGGCCAAAATAACCAGCGTGGTTGGTGATGAATTGCTGCAACAAAATTATCCGATGATCCACGCCGTAGGCCGGGCTGCAGAGCAGCCACCGCGTTTGGTGCATCTGGTTTGGGGAGAAGATACTGACCCGGCAATTTCGCTGGTTGGCAAAGGAGTGATCTTTGATACTGGCGGGCTGAATATCAAAACCGGTGCCTATATGAAATTGATGAAAAAAGACATGGGTGGCGCGGCCAACGCCTTGGCGCTGGCGCATCTGATCATGCAAGCAGGCCTGCCGGTTTATTTGAACGTATGGATTCCAATTGTCGATAATGCCATTGCTGGAAACGCCTATCGGCCCAGCGATATTTTGCCGTCTCGAGCAGGCATGTCTGTCGAAGTTGATAATACCGATGCCGAAGGCCGGTTGATTTTGGCCGATGCGTTAAGCCGGGCCATCGAAGACGAGCCGGAATTATTGATCGACTTTGCCACCTTGACCGGCGCGGCTCGCACCGCTTTGGGGCCGGAATTGGCACCGTTTTATACTGCTAGCGATCAATGGGCAGACCGCTTGCTGGCGGCAGCTAAAACAGCTGGGGATCCGGTTTGGCAAATGCCGCTTTGGCCCGGATATGACAGCTTGTTGGACAGCGATATTGCCGATATTTGCCACACTGCATCCAGCTCTATGGCTGGCTCGGTGACGGCGGCTTTGTTTTTGCAACGTTTTGTCGGTGATACGGCGTGGATTCATTTTGATATTTATGGCTGGTCGCTCAAACAGCGCCCCGGGCAACCCATAGGCGGCGCGGCGCAAGGACCGTTAGCGGTGTTTACCATGTTACGGGACGTATACGGCAAATGAGCAAAACACCTGATCACAGATTAACCTTAGCCCGGCCCGATTTGGCTGATGGGCAATTGATGGGCAAAGTTGCGGCCAAAAAATATGCGGCTACAACTCCCTATCAGGTAATTGTCCCGGTTACCGGATTATATCTGCAACCAGAACCAGACCAGAGTTTGCAAACCGAATTATTGTTCGGGGAATGTTTTATGGTGCTGGAGATCAAAAACGGCAAAGCATGGGGGCAAGCCGTATCCGATGGTTTTGTTGGGTATGTTGATGCATCGGCGCTTAGCCAAACATGCCCATCGCCAACCCATTGGGTTTGTGCCTTGCGCACGCCTTTGTATAAATGGCCGGACCTAAAAGCCCCGGTGAGCGGGTTTTTGCATAAAAACTCACAAGTACATATTTCTGATAGTGATGACCATTACCGCAATGTCGGCCCGGGCTGGATACATGCTGGCGATCTGGCGACATTGGGCGATTGGCACCAAGATTTTGTTGCCACTGCGTTACAATATCTGCACACCCCTTATGTGTGGGGTGGGCGCAGTAGTTTGGGGCTGGATTGTTCGGCATTGCTGCAAAATGCACTGTTTGCCGCCGGGCGTTCTTGTTTACGTGATGCGGATATGCAAGAAACCAGCCTCGGCCAGCCGGTGGCCTTTAGCGGAAATACCGAGCAATTGCACCGGGGCGATCTGGTGTTCTGGAAAGGCCATGTCGGCATCATCGCTGATCACGATCAATTGTTACACGCCAATGCCCACCACATGGCCACCGCATTAGAGCCAGCAAAACCAGCTTTGCAGCGCATACAAAAAACCGCCGGCCCGGTAACCTCGGTACGGCGGTTTTTAGAAATGTAAAAACGCAAACGAACTATTCGTCGTCGCCTTCGGTTTTTGGTGCATCAGGCATGTCAGGAATGGCTTCCTCAACCTTTTCACTGGTTTCCACCACTTGTTCTTTTACGCTCTCAACAACATTGCTGGCTTGTTCCGGCACGGTTTCTTTGGCTGTTTGCACCGCATCACTAACCGCTTCCATCAATGTGGAGGCGCTGTCAGATGCTTCCACCGTGGCTTCCTCTACGGGTACCGCGAACGCAGGAAATGCAACTGGTGCATCACTTTTTTGGCTCATCCAAGCCAGTAAATTGGCCCGGTCTTTGGCTTTTTTAATCCCAGCAAACGACATTGCCGTACCCGGAACCACGTCTTTTGGCTTGATTAAAAACCCATTCAAAGTTTCATAATCCCAGCTTAGATCAGAACTGCTCATAGCCGATGAATACTTAAATCCAGCAGCCGTGGCGGCTTTACGCCCAACCAAGCCCCATAAATTCGGACCTACTTTATTGGCACCACCTTGATCAAAGGTATGACAAGCGCCGCATTTTTTGGCCACTCGTTCGCCAGAACTGGCGCTAGCGCCAGCCAGAAGTTCAGCCAAGCTAACTTCTTTTACTACTTCGACCACTTGCGTAGCCCCGGCATCGGCATCAGCCACTTCAATCGCATAACCCGGTTTGTCCGGGATATGTGGATGAACCAGTTTGTGGCCCAATTCACGAATACCAAAAAAAACCAATGCGGTTGCCAAAATGACACCAAACACACTATTCCAGAAAAGACCGCCCATGTGGCGTACCCCTCACATCTCTTGGCACCTGCCCAGCGCAAGTGCCCGACTCAAACAGTGTTTTTACATGACAATATGTCAAGTTCAAGTCGCACTTTGCATTTGGCAAAAACTGTTTTGCCTGAAACCTATTGCCAAGGCGGCAAACTGACCGGATAAAGCAGGGATGAAAACCTGTATTGTCATTCCGGCCCGCATGGCCTCCACCCGCCTGCCCGGCAAGCCGTTAGCGGATATTTGCGGGGTGCCAATGGTTTTGCGAGTTGCCATGGCCGCCAGAAATGCCGGGCTGGGCGAGCCGTTAATCGCCGCCGGGGATGCAGAAATTCACAGCTGCGCCAGCCAAGCTGGGTATCGCAGTGTTCTCACCCCGGCCAGCCTGCCCTCTGGCACTGACCGGGTGCAGGCGGCATTAAAGCTGGCAAACATGGCTGATGACATAGATTGCGTGGTAAACTTGCAAGGTGATATGCCCAATATCAACCCGGACTGCATCCGCCAAGCCGTAGCCGTATTGCAACAAATTACCTCGGCAGACATCGCCACCTTGGTCGCCTTGTCGGAACCACAAACAACCAGCCAAAACCCAGATGTGGTCAAAGCAGTGTTAACCCCGGTGACCTCTGTTAGCCCCAAACCTGAAACCCAATTGTTTCGCGCTTTGTATTTTTCTCGGGCCGCAGTTCCAACGGGGCAAGGCCCGCACTATCAACATATCGGCATCTATGCCTATCGACGCGAGGCTTTGCGCAAATTTACCAACTTGCCACCGGCCCCATTAGAGCAACGCGAAAAACTGGAGCAATTGCGCGCCTTGGAAAACGGTATGCAAATTGTCGCAGCTTTGGTTGATCAAGTTCCGTTAGCCGTGGACAGCCCGGCGGATCTGC